>Ga0209040_10001815_pt1 | contig 16905 bp, 14 predicted proteins | sample BogFormECP12_OM3_FD_188240 | JGI IMG/M metagenome (GOLD analysis project Ga0209040, IMG submission 188240) | Bog forest soil microbial communities from Calvert Island, British Columbia, Canada - ECP12_OM3 (SPAdes) (version 2) | ecosystem: Environmental > Aquatic > Freshwater > Wetlands > Bog ...
ACTGGATCTCGACGTCAGCAACCGGGTGGAGATCGGCTTCCTGATGTTCGCCGGGGTGGCCGCCTTCCTGGTACCCGCGACCGGCCGCATCCACATCGCGTTCGGGATGATATTGCTCGGCTGGTTCGGCTACTACCTGTACAAGCTGAGCCGCGGCGAGGTCGAAGAACCTGAGCTGGTCGGCACCGCGGCGGCGTTGGGCGCACTTCCCGACCGAGCACGCCGCATCGCGGTGTCCGTACTGTTCATTTTCGCCGCGTCGGTGATCGTGACCTGTGCAAAACCGTTCGCCGAGGGCCTGATCGACGCCGGCACGCAGCTGGGCATCGATCGCTTCCTGCTGGTGCAGTGGCTGGCACCGTTGTCTTCGGAGGCGCCGGAATTCATCATCGCCACCATCTTCGCGGCGAGAGGCAAGGGCGCGATCGCGATCGCGACGTTGATCTCGTCGAAGGTCAACCAATGGACCCTGCTCGTCGGGTCATTGCCGGTGGCATTCGTGATCGGCGGCGGAGGCACGTCGATCCAACTGGACGGCCGCCAGATCGAGGAGATGGTGCTGACCGCCACGCAGACCTTGATGGGTGTGGCGCTGATCCTCGGCCTGCGGTTCCGCCGCCGGGCCGCCTGGGCGCTACTCGGCATGTTCATCGTGCAATTCCCGATCACCTCGACCGAGGGCCGGCTACTGCTCAGTGCTGCCTATGCGGTGGTGGCCGCCGTCGCGCTGATAGTCAATCGACGCCAGCTGGTCCCAACGCTGTTGGCGCCGTTCGCCGGTCGCGCCAAGCGGCATGGCGGACACCCGCATCAGCCGGCCGAACAGCTGCCCGCGCAATAATGATCCGCGGCGGTCAACCCAGGCCCTTGACACCTGTCAAGTTTGGCGGCTGTACAGTCTGCGCATGCAGATTCGCGAGCATCTGGGCGCCAACACGCCCGCTGTCATCCTTCATCCGTCCGGCGCGGTCGTCACCTTCGACGAACTGGAAATCCGCGCCAACCGGCTGGCGCACCACTTTCGCCGCGCGGGTCTGGTCGAAGGCGACGCCGTCGCGATCCTGATGGAGAACAACGAGCACATCCACGCGGTGATGTGGGCGGCCCGGCGCAGTGGCCTGTACTACGTGCCGATCAACACGCACCTGACCGCGCCGGAGGCCGCCTACATCGTCGACAACAGCGCGGCCAAGGCGATCATCGGCTCGGCTGCGCTGCGCAAGACCTGCGAAAACCTCGCCGAGCACCTCCCCGGCGGACTGCCTGCAATGTTGCTGATTGCCTTGGATGAGGAAGAGGCTGACCTCGACGGCTGGCAGCGCTACCCCGAATGCGTTGCCGATCAACCGGATACGCCGATCGATGACGAGTCCGAAGGCGATCTGCTGCAGTACTCGTCGGGCACCACCGGTCGGCCCAAGGGGATCAAGCGCGAGTTGCTGCACGTCGCGCCCGCCGAGGCGCCCGGCATGATGTCGGCGCTGGTCGGATTCTGGATGCACCCCGATGCGGTCTATCTGAGCCCGGCGCCGCTCTACCATACTGCTCCGTCGGTGTGGTCGATGAGCGCTCAGGCCGGCGGCATCACGACCGTCGTCCTGGAGAAGTTCGATCCCGAAGGGTGTCTCGAGGCCATCCAGCGCCACCGGGTCACGCACGGTCAATTTGTGCCGGCCATGTTTACCCGGATGCTGAAACTGCCTGACTCCATTCGCAATTCGTACGACGTGTCCACCCTCGAGCGGGTGATGCACGCGGCCGCGCCGTGCCCGGTGGAGATCAAGAAGCAGATAATCGACTGGTGGGGGCCGATCGTCGACGAGTACTACGCGTCCTCCGAGGCGATCGGGTCGACGTTGATCAGCGCCGAGGAATGGCTGGCGCATCCCGGCTCGGTGGGCAAGCCGATGATGTGTCAGATTCACATCCTCGACGAGGACGGCAAGGAGTTGCCGCCGGGCGAAGCGGGAGAGATCTACTTCGAGGGCGGGTTCTGTTTTGAGTACCTCAACGACGTGGAGAAGACGGCGGCCTCCCGCGACAGTCACGGCTGGACGACTGTCGGCGACGTCGGCTACGTCGACGACGACGGCTACCTCTACCTCACCGACCGCCGTCACCACATGATCATCTCCGGCGGCGTCAACATCTACCCACAGGAGGCCGAGAACCTCCTGGTCACCCATCCGAAGGTGCTGGACGCGGCGGTGTTCGGCATTCCCGACGACGAGATGGGTCAAAGCGTCAAGGCGGTGGTGCAGACCGTCGACCCGGCGGATGCCACCGATGAGTTTTCCGACGACCTGCTGGTCTGGCTGCGAGACCGCTTGGCGCACTACAAGTGTCCGCGATCGATCTCATTCGAAGCGCAGCTGCCGCGCACCGATACCGGCAAGTTGTACAAAAACGAACTGGTGAAGAAGTATTCGGTGTGACGCTGCGCATCCTCGACGTGTCGGAGCCGGTCTCCGACGTCGACGCTGCACCATTCGTTGTCCCGGTTGTGGCCGTCGGGCCGCTCACCCATGCGTCTGAATTCTGGCTGCAGCATGCGACATTCACCCTCACCGAGGACGACACCGACGATCGCCGGGCAATCACCGTCCCGTCGATCGACGCGGCAATTGCCGAACTGGCCGCGCGGGTAGACCGGTGGCCGCTGGCCGCCGCGGTCTGTGACGACGTGCTGCGCTCGGTCGATCCAACTGGCCCGACGCGGGTCGGCGTGGTGACCGAGTCGCTGGCCTACTCCACCCTGCAGGGCGGTCCGGAGTTCGCCCGATGGCTGGCCGAGCGCGGCCCGGCGCGCCTGCCAGACATCGCCGATCCGGTGCAGGCCCACCGCGACGGCAACATGGTGCGGATCGCGTTCAATCGGCCGCAACGCCACAACGCGTTTTCCACCGATGCCCGCGCCGCGCTGCTGGAGGCGTTAGCCGTCGCGCAACTCGATCCGTCGGTCGACGAGGTGGTGCTGACCGGCAAGGGGCCGTCGTTTTGTAGCGGCGGCGACCTCGATGAGTTCGGCACGCTGCGCGACCCCGCCAGCGCACATCTGGCTCGCACCCGCTACAGCCCGGCGCTGGTGCTCGACGCGGTGACCGCCCGGCTCGGGCAGGCGTGCCGCGCCGAAGTTCACGGTCAGGTGCTGGGCAGCGGATTGGAGATGGCAGCGTTTTGCGGGCGCGTGCTCTGTCAGCCCGACGCGGTATTCGGGCTGCCCGAGCTGAGTCTGGGGCTCATCCCCGGAGCGGGTGGCACCGTCAGTGTGACACGGCGGATAGGCCGCTGGCGCACAGCTTATTTGGTGCTCAGCGGTCAAACGATCGACGCCGATATCGCTTTGGCGTGGGGGCTGGTAGACGCGAAAAGTCAGTAAGCGGCCGGTTATTGCTGCGCTGGCGATCCGAGCGCCAACTTGTCGGTGTCCTCGTCCTCGGACGGAGCATGGGCCGCGATCCCGCGCACCTTGTTGGGGCCGCGGGGGTTGACAACCTGCGGCCACCAGAACCAGCGACCCAGCAGGGTCGCGATCGACGGCATGAACAGCGCGCGCACCACAAACGTATCGAGCAGCAGCCCAATACAGACGGTGGTGCCGAACATTCCGATCGCCCGCAGATCGCTGCCGAGCATCGCGAGCATGGTGAAACCGAACACAATGCCCGCGGACGTCACCACTGCACCGCTGCCGCCCATCGCCCGGATATACCCGGTCTTGAGTCCAACGTGGATTTCCTCTTCGAATCGGGAAACCAGCAACAGGTTGTAGTCGGACCCGACCGCCAACAGCACGATGACTGACAGCACAAGCGTCACCCAGTAGATGTGCTGGCCGAGCACGTCCTGCCAGATGAGCACCGAAATCCCGAAGGACGACGCGATGGAGCTGGACGCGGTGCCGACAATCACCACCGCGGCGACAAAACTTCGGGTGATCAAGGTCATGATCAAAAAGATCAGCGTCAGCGATGCCAGGATCGCCATGATCAGGTCGTATTTGGCACCGTCTTGCATGTCCTCGTAGAGGGCGGCCATACCGCCCACATACACCTTCGCGCCGGACAGGGAGGACTGCTTGAGGGCCTCCTGCGCCGCCGTTCGCTCGGGCTCGACTCGCTTGATTCCCTCCAGCGTGGCCGGGTACGTCTGATGGGTGACAAAGAACCGGGCGGACTTGCCGTCCGGCGACATGAACAGCCTGAGCCCGGTTTGGAAGTCTTTATTGTCGAACGCCTCGGCCGGCAGGTAGAAGAAATCGTCGTTCTTGGAGTCGTCAAAACTTTGACCCATCATGATTTGGGTATCGCTCAGGTCCTCCAATTGGTTGACGAATCCGTCGAGCGTGCTGTGCACCGTTACCACGAGCCCCCGCAGGATATTCAGGGTGTCGATTACCGCCGGCAGCAGCTCGGTCACTTGCGGTAGGAGAAAATCCAAGCGGCTTACGTCGGTGGAGAGCAAGTGCAGTTTTTCGCTGAGTTTGTCTATTCCATCCAGCGACTCAAATAGCGATCTGAATGACCAGCACATGGGAACATCGAAGCAATGCTTTTCCCAGTAGAAGTAACTGCGGAGCGGCCTCCAGAAATCGTCGAAATCCGCGAAATGGTCTCGGATCTCATCGGTCACAGCCGTGGTGTCCTGCGTCACGCCGGCGAGGTCATGAGTGGTCTTGTCGATTTCTTCCAGATGGGTATAGATTTGCGTTATCAGGCTAATATCCCTGTCAAGCTGAAATGATATAGCGTCTATATCCTTAACGCGGTCTTTCAGAGATTTGATATTCTGTATGATCAGCTGGTTTGACGCGCTGAGTTGAAACGGCACCGAGCTGTGCTGAAGTGGAATTCCCAACGGCCGGGTAATGTCCTGTATCATCGCGATGCCGACAACCCGCATAATATTTTTCGCAACCCGATCCAGAACCAGCATGTCCGCCGGATTTCGCATATCATGGGTGGCCTCGACCATCGTGATATCGGGGGCCATCCTTGCGGCAGTGAAATGCCTTTCTGCGGCGGCGTAGCCGACATTGACGGGGGTTTCTTTCGGCAGATAGTGGCGGTCGTCATAACCCGGCCTGAACCCCGGCAGGGCGGCGAGACCGACCAGGATGACCGCGCCGCTGCCCACCATGATCGGCGCGGGCCACCGCACGACAGCGGTGCCGATCCGGCGCCAGAATGTCCCTGGCTTCAAGTTTTTCGGTACCAGCAGCCCGAAACGGCTGGCCACCACAACCACAGCGGGTCCCAAGGTGAGCGCGGCAGCGACAACGACGATCATGCCTGTTGCGACGGGTATCGCCATGCTGTGGAAGTAGGGTAACCGGGTGAAGTAGAGAGTTGCCGAGGCTCCGGCAATGGTCAACCCCGAACCCAGGATGACGGGAGTGACACTGCGAACGGTTGTGTAGTAGGCGGTTACGGGATCCTGACCGGACAGGTGCGCCTCTCGATAACGGCCAATCAGGAATATCCCGTAGTCGGTGCCGGCGGCGATGGCCAGCATCACCATGATATTGACCGCGAACGTCGTCAACCCCATGATATTGGCATACCCAAGGAACGCGACAACTCCGCGGGCGCAAGCCAATTCGAGCAGCGTCAAGAAAAGCTGTATCAGCATCGATACGAGCGATCGGTAGACGATAAGCAACATGATCGCGATCGCGCCGATCGTAAACAAAGTGATCTTCACCAGGCTCGCGTCCCCAATTGCGCGCAGATCCGCGGTGAGCGCCGCCGGTCCGGCGACATACGCCTTCACCCCGGGAGGTGCCGGTGTATCGGCGATCGCCTTCCGGACCGCATTCACGGATTCGTTGGCGAACGTCTCACCCTGGTTACCGACGAGATTCAGCAGGACGTAGGAGGCTTTTGAGTCGGGACTTTGGACGCCCGCCGCGGTCAATCGGTCACTCCAGAAATCCTGGACGTGCTCGATATGCTCGTGATCGTTGAGTAGTTTTTTAACTATCGCGTCGTAATAGTGGTGCGCGGCATCGCCAAGCGGTTGCTGGCCTTCCAGGACCATCATCACCGTGCTGTTGGATTTGTATTCCTTGAAATTAGAACCGACACGATACATCGCTTTCATCGACGGCGCATCAACGGGTGCCAGTGGTACCGAGTGTTGCTCGGAAATCACTTCCAATTGGGGGACAAAGATGTTCACGATGACCGTGAGCGCCACCCAGAACACGATGATCGGCAGCGCGAAAATACGCAGGGTGTGCGCGACGAACGGCCGCTTGCCGTGCGCGTCGTTGTGTGCGTCGGTGTCTTCCGTCATCCGGATTTCACCAGGCAGAAGGTCTGGGCGTTGCCGCCGACGGCACGTCGTTCGTCGAGGAGCTCATTGTCGATTTTGATCCGACAGCCGATTTGGCCGCTGTTGCCCTGCACAATCATGGTCGCCTCGACCGCCGGCAGGACGGTGACGACGGTGTACGACCAGGGCAGCGGTACGTCGTTGAGCTGGTGGACGTTCGCCTCGGCATCCCAGTAGTTGATATCGGCGGTGGTCCCGGGCGGGCCGAAGGCCTCATAGCCGATGGACTTCGGGTTGAACTGCACAATCTCGACCCCCGCGCCGGAGTTGGCGTTGAGGTCCGCAGACGCGAATACTTTGTGCAGCCGTGCGATGAGGATGCCTGAAACAGCGAGCACGACGACGAAAACCAGCGGTACCCAGTGTCGTCTGAGCACTCTGGTCACTCGAATCCTCCGCCCTTGCCGTTGCCGCGGCCGTCGGAACCTGTGGATCGCTAGCAGCGTATACAGAACGCCAGAGGTACGTACACCATTCCCGTCGGTCTCGGTCGGTGCGGTTCTGCTTGCGGCAGACTGGGCCCGTGGAGGACTCTATGAGCTGCATGCGGTTTTCGGTTGCGAGGTAGGCGACATGAAACGGTCCGTGGTGACACTGTCGGTGTTGGCTCTGCTGGCTGCGTCCTGTTCGACGCAGAAGTCCACAGCGAGCGATCACCCGGCTTCCCCGCCGACGCAACAGCCGCCCGCGTCGAAACCGGTCGCGCACGTCGGCGACACGCTCAACCTCATGCGCATCGGCGGGCAAAAGATCACGGTGACGCTGCTGCAGATCATCAACCCGGCGACAGTTCCGAACGGCTGGGGCGACGCCGGCAAAACCTATATCGCAACCAAGCTGAAGATCACCAATGCCGGAACGTCGACCATCGTGGGTAACACCAACAGCGATGTTTCAACGGTCGGATCGGACAACCAGAGTTACCGGGCCGATTTCGCCACCGTGACCGAGTGCAAGGACTTCGTGGACGGGTGGTTCCTGCTCGCCGCGGGCGCCTCCACCACCGGCTGCGTTGTGTTCAAATTTCCACAGGGCGTCACGCCGCTGAAGGTCAATTACGTTCCGTCATCGGGCATCTCCCATGACGTCGGCGAGTGGCTGAACCCTTAGCGCGACTCGTCACCGCGGCCTCCGTCGTCACCGCGGCGGCGGCATTGGTGACCGGCTGCGCGGGTTGGGCGCAATACGGTCACGGGGCGACGCGCCATCCCACGACCGCGGTGTTCCCAGTCCCGCCGACGATGTCCGGGCCGGGGCTGGCACGGCTATGGGAGACGCATTCATTGCCGTGTGACCGTCCGGTCGGCGTCAGCGACATGCCCGCCGATCCGTATCACCTAGTGGAAGTTGGGATGTGGCCGAACATCGCCGACGTCACCTCGCGATTGGCTGCCGTTACCGCACCGGCGGGCAGGAGTTCATCCTTGGCAGGCTCCGACTTCTCGGCGCCGTCTTGATCCAAACCCAGTCGGACATCACGGATCAGGTGAAGGCTGGCACCCGCGAGATCGACAGCGCCGGCGGCGATCCCGCCGTGGAGAACGTCGTTCGGGATTCAAGCATGCGGGTGATCAAATTGCGCCACGACGACTACGTTGCCGCAGTGAATCACGTGATCGGTGAGCTAGAGATCGGGGCTGTTCTGCCAAGTGCGCTAGTCGGCCACAAATACCGGCTCGAGCTGGTCTGTCCGCACGGCTGATCGTGCCCTAGATGCCGCCCCGGGACACCAGCTGCCCGGCGATGACGTTGCGTTGGATCTCGTTGGTGCCTTCGCCGACGATCATCAGCGGGGCGTCGCGGAAGTAGCGCTCGACGTCGTATTCGGTGGAGTAGCCGTAGCCGCCGTGGATGCGTACCGCGCTGAGCGCGATCTCCATCGCCACCTCGGAGGCGAACAGCTTGGCCATCCCGGCCTCCATATCGCAGCGCTCGCCGCTGTCGTAGCGCTCCGCTGCGTAGCGGGTGAGCTGGCGGGCGGCGGTGAGTTTGGTCGCCATATCGGCCAGGTAATTCCCGACGGCCTGATGCTTCCAGATCGGCTGACCGAAACTCTCGCGCTGCTGCGCGTAGGCCAACGCATCCTCCAACGCCGCGGTCGCCACGCCAAGCGCACGCGAGGCGACCTGAATGCGCCCGGTCTCAAGACCTTTCATCATCTGCGAAAACCCTTGGCCCGCCCGGCCGCCCATAATCGCCGACACCGGCACCCGGTAGTTGTCGAACGACAGCTCGCAGGTCTCCACCCCCTTGTAGCCCAGCTTGGGTAGATCCCGCGACACCGTGAGCCCCGGGCCGTGCTCCACCAAAAGCACCGAAATGCCTTTGTGGCGCGGCCTGGCAGCCGGGTCGGTCTTGCACAGCAGGGCGATCAACCCCGAACGCCGGGCATTGCTGATCCACGTCTTGGACCCGTTGACCACCAGATGCTCCGCACCGTCAGGCAACGCGGTGGTCGACATGTTCTGCAGATCACTGCCACCACCGGGCTCCGTCAGCGCCATGGTGGCCCGCAGCTCACCCGTGGCCATCAACGGCAAATACTGCCGCTTCTGCTCCGCAGTGCCGAACAGGGCCAGCAGCTTGGCCACCACGGTGTGCCCACCCATCGCGCCGGCCAGACTCATCCAACCGCGCGCCAACTCCTGAGTCACCAGCACATAACACGGCATCGACACCGGGGTACCGCCGAACTCCTCGGGGACGGCCAGCCCATAGATACCGATGCGCTTCATCTGCTCAATCCACGCTTCGGGATACTCATTGGCATGCTCTCGCTCACGGACCGTCGGCTTGACCTCTTTGTCGACAAACTGACGCACCGTCTCGACCAGCATCTCCTCGTCGTCATTCAGCCCCATAGCCATACGGCAATGTTGGCATGCCCCGAAACCTGGCAGCGATGACCGGCCCCTACTTCGACGACTTGCGGACCGGCCAGGTCTTCGCCGCCGCGCCCGCGATGACGCTGACCTCAGGGCTGGCCACCGTGCACCAGAGCATCCTCGGCGACCGGTTGCGGTTGCCGCTGGACGCCGAGCTGTCGGCGGCGGTCACCGGGTCGACCGCACCGCTGGCCCATCCCGGCCTGGTTTGCGACGTCGCGATCGGCCAGTCGACGCTGGTGACCCAGCACGTCAAAGCCAACCTGTTCTACCGCGGGCTGGTGTTCTATCGATTCCCGGTCATCGGTGACACCCTGTTCACCCGCACCGAGGTGGTGGGCTTGAAGAAGAACTCGGCCAAGCCGGACAGGGCACCCACCGGGTTGGTGGCGTTGCGGATGACCACCATCGACCAGGCCGACCGGCTGATCCTCGACTTCTACCGCTGCGCGATGCTGCCGCTGAGTCCGGGTGCCGGCCCGAACGACGCGGATCACGCCGACGACCTATCGAAAGTCGGTGCCGATCTGGCCCCGCCGGCGTCGGCTGTCGACGAGTGGGACGGCGACGTGTTCCGTGAGCGCATCCCCGGACCGCATTTCGATACCGATCTAGCGGGCACGGTGTTGCAGAGCAGTGCCGATGTGGTCAGCAGTGCACCAGAACTGGCCCGTCTGACCCTGAATATTGCTGCCGTTCACCACGATTCACGCATCGGGGGACGTCGGTTGGTCTACGGCGGGCACACCATCGGGCTGGCGCTGGCCCAAGCCAGTCGGCTATTGCCCAACTTGGCGACGGTGCTCGGTTGGCGGTCCTGCGACCACACCGCTCCGGTGTACGAGGGTGACACCCTCTACAGCGAGTTGCACATCGACTCCGCCGAACCCACTGACAACGGCGGGGTGCTGGGACTGCGATCGTTGGTGTACGCCGTCAGCGACACGCACGATGACCCCCCGTGGCAGGTGCTGGACTGGCGTTTTACCGCCCTGCAGTTCTAAGCCGCTGACCGGCGGCGCGCACAATGGTGAGCGTGGACGCGTCGTTGAACTGGGCGGACGCCGGGCTGGCCTATTTGACAGGTGAGCCGGATGGACAGCCGGACTTCTCACGCGCTGCGGTGCTGGCCGAAGCCCGACGGGTGGGCGCCGATATCGCCCGGTTGTTAGGTGTCGAGGTGGACGCCGCCACGATGCTGGCCGGCCGTGCGGCGATCCTCGGCCTGACCCGTCGGGGCCGCGTCTCGGCGGGCGGCGCTACCCGACTGCTGGCCACCGCGGACGGTTGGTGTGCGATCGCGCTGCCGCGCGCGGATGACATTGCGACACTGCCGGCGCTGCTGGAAGCCGACAAGGTTCCCGGCGACCCGTGGATGGCGCTTTCTGGTTGGGCAGCAACGCGTTCGACCGAAGCCGTGGTTGCCCGCGGCCAGCTGCTGGATATCGCCGTAGCGGGACTGGGGGAAGTGTGCGCGGAGCCGCCGACGGTGCGACGGTGTCGCAGCCATGCCGGGCCGCGGCGGGTGGACGGGTTGCTGGTGGCCGACGTGTCGTCGTTGTGGGCGGGACCGTTGTGCGCGCAGTTACTGGCCCGCGCGGGCGCCGTCGTCGTCAAGGTGGAAAGCCCGAGCCGACCCGACGGCACCCGTGCTGGCGAGCCCGCCTTCTTCGATTGGATGAATTTTGGAAAGCTCTCCTACGCCGTCGATTTCGACAACGACACCGACGCGCTGCGCCGGCTGCTCACCGCCGCCGACATCGTTATCGAGGGCTCCCGTCCCGCGGCACTGCGGCGCCGCCAGTTGAGCGCCGACGACGTGCCCGCCCGGCCGGGACGAATCTGGTTGCGCATCAAGGGTTACCGCGGTCAGCCGTACCGCTCGGCATTCGGCGACGACGCCGCCGTGGCGGGTGGCCTGGTCGGCGCCGGCACGCACGGACCGGTGTTCTGCGCCGACGCGATCGCCGACCCGTTGACCGGACTGGAGGCGGCGCGAGCGGTGGGGCAGTCGGTGCGCCGCGGCGGCGGCGAGGTCATCGACGTGTCGATGGCGCAGGTCGCGGCGAGATATGCCGCGCTGCCGCGGACGTTACGGACTTCCGCTATGCCTGTCGACCGGCCCCGGCAACCGCCACCCGGCCCGGCGGCGTCGCCGCTGGGCGCCGACAACGCCGCAGTGCGCCACATTGTGTCCGAGAGACTCTGTGCACCATGCTGATTCATCGCGCAACGACACTGGACGGTGCGATCGTCGACTTGCGGGTGGGGGCACAGATCGACGACGTGGCCGAGACATTGGCGCCGTGGAGCGGCGAGGACGTGTTCGACGCCGCCGGCGGAACCGTGTTGCCCGGGCTGCACGATCACCACGTGCACCTGCACTCCGCGGCGGCCGTCGAAACCTCGGTTCCGGTCGGGCCGCCGCAGGTACGCAACCGTGTGGCGCTGGCGACCGTGCTGGCCAGCGCCGAGCCCGGCGAAGACGGCTGGATCCGCGCCGTCGGCTACCACGATTCGGTTGCCGGACCGCTGGACCGGGCGGCGCTGGACGCGATGGTCCCGACCGTGCCGCTGCGCATGCAGCACCGCAGCGGCGTGCTGTGGATCCTCAACTCGGCGGGTTTGGTGCGGGTCGGTCTGGCCGGGCATCCCGATGGGCGGTTGCGCAGTGCCGACTCCTGGTCGGCTGCACTGACCCGCGGCGCAACCAATCTGGCCGGCCTCAGTGATCGGCTGAGCCGCTACGGAGTCACCGGAATCACTGATGCCACGCCGGATCTCGATGTGGGCGATGTGGTGCGGTTGGCCGAACTGCACCGGCGCGGCGAACTGCGTCAACAGGTGTACTGCCTGGCGCCCGGCAAGCGCATCCTGCACGACGACGACCTGAACCTCGACCACCTCGCCGCGTGGATCGCCGACCGGCACCGCTGCGGCGCGCCGGTCGCCATCCACTGCGTGACCGCGGCCCAGCTGGTGGTGACGATCGCCGCGCTGCGCCAAGCCGGCACACACCCGCGCGACCGCATCGAACACGCCGCCGTGGCGCCGCCGGACTGCCTGACCGACCTCGCCGAACTCGCGGTGACCGTGATAACCCAGCCCAACTTCGTCGCCGAGCGCGGCGATCAGTACCTCGACGAGGTTCCCGCCGCCGAGCACGACCAACTCTGGCGGGTGGCGTCGCTGCTTCGGGCCGACGTGCCGGTCGCCTTGTCCACCGATATGCCGTTCGGCCAGCCTGACCCGTGGGCGGCCATGCGGGCGGCGGTGCACCGCACCACGCCGAGCGGAGCCGTGCTGGGTAACGACGAACGCGTCTCGGCGCGAACGGCTTTGACGATGTTCTTTGGTTTACCCGAGCAACCCACCCGGGCGCGAACTCTGCAACCGGGAGAGCCGGGGGACCTCTGCGTGCTGAGCGTACCGCCCGAAACGGCACTGGCCGAACTGGACGCCGGGATGGTCGCCGCGACGGCCATCGGCGGCGAAATCGCCTACGCGGCCAGGTGAATCAGGATATTTCTTCGGCCAGGTAGCGCTGCAACGTGGGCGCCACCGCGTCAACCAACGTGTCGACATCCATGGAGGCGATCGGCTCGACCCGCACCCCGTAGCGCATGATGCTCACACCGACCACTTGAGAGGCGCACAGCGAGGCGCGAAAGGTTATTTGGTCGGCCCCCAGCGCCTTGAGCAGCGGGTCGAAGACCGGGCCGATGAACAGACCCTGGGCGATATCAACCGTCTTGGCCAGGCCCGCCGTGGCGATCGCACTGGCCGCGAATGGCCCGCCACCGGTGGCATCCCACGTGGTGATCAGCATCTGCAGCGTTCGTCGGCCCGCTTGGTTCACGCCTCCGCGGATGATCCGGTCGATGAAATCCGGCGTCCCTAATGGCAGACGCAGCTTACGAGCCACCGGGTCAAGAATCCCCCGCGACGGCTTTTCGTGACCGGCCACCCTGCCAGGATGGCCGCAACATCGACGAAGTTCAAGCATCGACGCGGGCGCGTCGCCGCGGGCCAAATCAGTGCGGCAGATCCCGGAACGGTGTATTGCGATACGGCTCAGGTTCTTTCGGCAGTCCGAGTACGCGCTCGCCGATGATGTTGCGTTGAATCTGATCGGTCCCACCGCCGATCGAGGTGAAGTAGGCGTTCATCGTCCGGAATGTCACCGCGTCACCGATGGGATTCTCCGGTCCGGCCAGCATGGCTTCGGCGCCGACGATTTCGGTTTCGACGCGGGCCGTCTCGTGCAGGATCCGCGACATCGCGATCTTGCCGAGCGCCATCAGTGTCGCCGCCTCGCCGCGATCGACGGCGGCCTTCGAGCGCTGGGTGTTCCAGCGGTTGACCGTGGCCATCGCGTCGACCCGGGCAATCTGCTGACGAATGTATGGATCGTCCAGCCGGGCGGCTTCCCGCGCCAATTCGACCAGAAGGTTGGCCTTTTCGGGTCGGGGCCGTGTGCTGTCCTTGGCGGTGCGAGCCAGATCGCCCATGAACCGGCGCTCATACCCGAGCGCGATCTGCAGCACCGACCAGCCGGCGTTCAGCTCGCCGACCAAGTTCTCGGCGGGAACGCGGGCGTCTTCGATGAAGACCTCGTTGAACTCCGATTCGCCGGTGATCTGGTGGATGGGCCGGATTTCCACGCCGGGCTGACGCATCGGCAACATAAAGAAGCTGATGCCCCGGTGTTTAGGCACGTCCCAGTTGGTCCGCGCCACCAGCATGCCGTAGTCGGCGGTTTTGGCGAACGAAGTCCACACCTTCTGGCCATTGACCACCCACTCGTCACCGTGGCGTTCGGCGCGGGTGCGCAGGCCGGCCAGATCCGATCCCGCACCGGGCTCGCTGTAGAGCAGGCACCACTTGCTCTCGCCACGTATTGACGGCGGAATCAGCCGTCGCTTCTGCTGGTCGGTTCCGGCGTCGTGCAGGGTACAGGCAAACAGGTTCGCGCGGTCGTGGCCGCAGCCGGAGGCACCGGCAGCTGCGAATTCCGCAGCGACGAGGCGCGATTGGGCATCCGAGAGACCGCGGCCGTACCACTCTGGTTCCCAACTGGGCACCGCCCATCCGGCGTCGACGACAAGCTGGGCCCACGCCGCGCGATCGATTCCGGGAATCCAGTTGGCCGCCAACCAGTCTCGGACTTCGTCGCGCAGTTCATCGTCGGTTAAGCGTCGCTGCTCAGCATCGCTTCGCTCTGCATCGTCGCCGACGCGGTCGGTCATCGCTCATGCCCCGATCTGCCGCAGGTAGCGTTCCCGGTGCCACGATGGGCTGCCCAGCAGCTGGGCGTCGCTGCGGGCCCGACGCAAATACAGGTGCGCCGGATGCTCCCAGGTGAATGCGATGCCGCCGTGTACCTGGATGTTGGTCGCAGCGACGAAGACGAATGCGTCCGAGCAATACGCCTGCGCCAGTGCAAGATCCGCGATGCGCGAGGGCGCTTGCTCGGCGAATGATCCGGCGACGTAGCGCGCCGCGGACACCGCCGACTCGGCCTCCAGCAGCATGTCGGCGCACATGTGCTTGACCGCCTGGAAGCTGCCGATTGCACGGCCGAACTGGTAGCGGGTCTTGGCGTACTCGGCGGCCATCTCGACTGCGCGCCGCGCACCGCCGGCCTGCTCGCTGACCAATGCCACCGCCGAGCGGTCCAGCGCTGCGGTGAAGACCTCGACGCCGGCACCCAGCCGTCCGACCAGGCGCGCAGGGGTGTCGACGAACTGCAGGCGGCACTGCTTACGGGTGGGGTCCACCGTGGTCAGCGGTCTGATGTCCAAGCCGGCAGCACCGGCGTCGACGGCGAATACGGCAGGCCCCGCGTCGGTTCCGGCCAGCACATACAACAGGTCCGCCGACTGCCCGTCGAGCACGAAGTGCTTATAGCCGGTGACATGCCAGGCGTCGCCGATGGCGCCCGCAGACGTGACGATCGTCGCCGGCAACCGAGCCGAGTCGTCCTCAGCGAAGGCGACACTGGCGATCAGCTCACCTGCTGCGATCCGAGGCAGCACCGCGGCGCATTCGGCCGCGTCGCCGGCTGCGGCCAGCAGGCTGGGCACCAGCACCGCTGTCGACAGGAACGGGCTGACCAGCAGCACCCGGCCCATCTCTTCCATCGCGATGCCCATTTCCACCGGGCCCGCACCGGCGCCGCCGTACTCCTCGGTGATCAGTAATCCGGTCAGCCCCATGGCCGCCAGGTCCTGCCACACCTTCGGGTCAAGACCGGTGTCGGTCGCCATCAGCGTCCGCACCTGCGCTTCGCTGGAGTGTCGCGTCATCAAGTCAGCGACCGCGTCGCGCAGCGCCCGCTGCTCGTCGCTCACCGCGAATGGTGCGCTGGTGCGCATAGCCGCCGGTCAGCCCGTCGGAGCAAGGGCGCTGCGCAGGCTCGCGCACTGGCTGGCGAAAAACGACCGTGACACAGCAGCTTTCGGCACCACCTGGTCGAAACCGTGGAAAGCTCCAGGGACCACCTCGACCTGGCACGGCACCCCGGCCGCGGTGAGGCGCTCGGCGTAAGCGAGGTCCTCGTCGTGGAACAGATCGTTGGTGCCGACGCCGATCCACGCCGGGGGCAGCCCGGCCAGATCGTCGCGGCGCGCCGGAACCGCGACCTGCGGGTCGGCAGTACCGAGGTACGACGCCCAGCCGAAGCGATTGCTTTTCGGGCTCCACAGCCGATAGTTCGGACTTTTCGGCCCCGACCCGCTGCGGTCGTCGAGCATCGGGTAGGCCAGCAGCTGCAGCACCGGCGTGACGTCCCCGCGATCGCGTGCCAGCAATGCCAGCGCAGCTGCCAGCCCGCCGCCGGCACTGGCGCCGCCGATCGCCAGCCGTGCTGGGTCGACGGGGGGCAGACCGGCCAGCCAGGTCAGCGCGGAATAGCAGTCCTCCAGCGGTGCGGGGTAGGGATGTTCGGGCGCCAGCCGGTAGTCCACCGCCGCGACCGTGATGCCCAACTCCCGGGTGAAGCGCCGGCACAGCGCGTCGTCTTGCTGCGCGGTGCCCATCACATAACCGCCGCCATGGACCCACAGCATTGCGGGTGTGGGTTGGCTGACGTCGATCGGTCGGTGCAGCCGCACACCGACACCGGAGCCCAGAATCAGCACCTCGAGGCCGTGGTGGCTCTTGCTGCGCTGCAGGCCGCTCAGCGCCCGGATGAGCCGCAGACTCCGCGGGCCGATCATTGTCCGGGGCGCGAGGCGGGCGACTCTGCGGAGATCAGGGTGGAAATCGGTGCTCGGCATCCGTCCAGTATCGCCAACGAGAACCGGCCCTATGCCCCGGGCTCCGCCGTTGACGGCGAAGACATACGTGTGTCCGAATGACGAGGGTTTCCAGGTGTTGGCTTGCCGCGGCGGCACCCTCGCTGCGCGTAGTGTCGATTTGGTGACGTCAGCGGATGTGTGATCACCGGGAGTGTCGGTGTGACATGTGGTATCGGTGACATGGGGTAGCGACCTGATCGCCGGTCCGGTAACCCAGATGGTCGCGACCGCGCGGACCGGTATCGAGGTGCTGCGGTTCGGTGGCCTTCAGACCGGATCCCGTCCGTCGCCGTTTCAGATCATGGAGCGGTGCGACATGTACCGGCTACGACGCTACTTCCCCGACGGCGCGAATGACCCGTCGCGGCCGCCGGTAGTACTTG
>Ga0209040_10001816_pt1 | contig 16903 bp, 18 predicted proteins | sample BogFormECP12_OM3_FD_188240 | JGI IMG/M metagenome (GOLD analysis project Ga0209040, IMG submission 188240) | Bog forest soil microbial communities from Calvert Island, British Columbia, Canada - ECP12_OM3 (SPAdes) (version 2) | ecosystem: Environmental > Aquatic > Freshwater > Wetlands > Bog ...
CGACCGCAAGCCCCTCCGGCGGCAGGTTGTCCCGGTGGCAAAAAATCTGGATCTTGCCGGAGGCGTCATGCAGATCGATGAACATGCCGCTGTTGCGGATCGCCCGAATGCGGCCCGCGACTCGCACGCGTTCGGCGGTTTCGGCGCCGGCAGCCCGCCCGGCATAATGCCGCTCAAGCTCGGCCGCCTCGTAGGTGCGTGGAAAGCCGTAGGGATAGGGATCGATCCCCTGTGCTTTGAGGCCTTCGAGCTTGGCGATCCGGACGGCGCGTAACGGATCGTCTGCGTCGTTCATTTCGACTTCCTCGCGACCGGTTAGCCGACCGCCGCCTGAGACACCGGCTGGTGGGCCAGGTCGACGACCGCGTCGTGAAACCGATGCAGTGTGCCGTGGTGACCGACGCTGACGATCGTCGGCCGCCACGGCGCCTCCCGCAACAGCCGGTAGAGCGACATTTCCGCCGCCTCGTCCAGGGCCGAAGTGGCCTCGTCGAGAAAGACGATTTCCGGACGGGCCAGCAGCACCCGCGCGAAAGCGACGCGCTGCTGCTCGCCGATCGACAGCCGCTGCGCCCAGTTCCCCTCCTCGTCGAGCCGGTCGACGAGCTGCGGCAGCCCGACGGCGCGCAGCGCCTCGACGAGGCGCTCGCGAGAGAGCTCGGCCGCAGAGCGGGGATAGGCAAGCGCATCAGCCAGCGTGCCGAGCGGCAGATAGGGCCGCTGCGGCAGAAACAGGGCGCGGCCGTCCGCCACCCGGATGCGGCCTCGTCCGAACGGCCACAGGCCGGCGATCGCGCGCAGCAGCGTGCTCTTGCCGACCCCGGAGGGACCGGTGATCAGCAACGGCTTGCCCGGGCTCGCCGCCAGCGCGATGTCCTGCCGCAACGGCCGCCCGTCCGGCAGATCGAGATCGAGTGTCTCGACCGCGACGCCGGCGCCGCCACGCTCGATCTCGATCGGCTGGGCGGCGGTCCGATCCGCTGCAATCTCGTCCATCTTGGCGCGGAACCCGGAAAGGCGCTGCACCACCGCCTGGAACTGGGCTATCTCAGTGTAGGAGCTGACGATGAACGACAGCGATTCCTGAACCTGGCCAAAGGCGGAGGATATCTGCATCAGGCCACCGAGCTGGATGACCTTGTCAAAATAGCGTGGGGCCGCGACGATGAACGGGAAGACCACCGCGAGCTGGGCGTAGCCCGTGGTGAACCAAGTCAGCCTCTTGCGGCGCTTGATGATCCCCCACCAGTTCATGACGACCCGGGCGAAGCGGCTCAAGAAGGTGTCGAGCTCGCGGGCCTCGCCGCCGTAGAAGGCGACATTCTCGGCATTCTCGCGCAGCCGGACGAGGCTGAAGCGAAAATCGGCCTCGTAGCGCTGCTGATCGAAAGTGAGCTGGATCAGCGGACGGCCGATCCAACGAGTCAGCATCGTGCCGGCGACGGCGTAGATCAGCGCCGCGAAGACCATATACCCCGGAATCTTGACCGTTGCACCGCCGCCGAGCGGGATCGTCAGTGCGCCCGAGAGAACCCAGAGGATCGAGAGAAAGGAGAAAAGGGTGACGACCGCGTTCAACAAGCCGATCGACAGGCCGAGACTCATCGTCGCGAAGTGGTCGAGATCCTCGGCGATCCGCTGATCGGGGTTGTCGGTCGTCGCCTGGTTCAGCTGCATGCGGTAATAAGCCTGGCCTTCGAGCCAGTTGCGCAGGAAGTGCCCGGTCAGCCAACGCCGCCAGCGGATATGAAGTATGGCCCGCAGATAAAACGAATAGACGGCGTCGACGATCATTGCGGTCGCGATCATGCCGAAGATGGCGAATTGCCACCAAAACTCGGACCAGTCATATTGCTGAAGCGCATTGTAGAAATCGTTGTACCAAGAATTAAACCTGACATTCAGCCACACGGAAAACAGGTTGAGCGCGACGATGGCGGCGAGCAGCCCGCGTGCCGCCCATTTCTCGTCGGACTTCCAATACGGCCAGGCCATGTCCCAGGCCTGCCGCAGAAAGCCCTGCTTCGTCGCTGCCGCCATTCTCAAACTCCGTCTTTCTCGCCCAGCCTATCTTTCCGGTTTATGATGCGCGGCCCATCATGTGTGCCTCGCCGGCCATCGAATCCGCAGCGACCGCCACACTCCTCGCGCGGGGTGTCTGCCGCGCGCTCGACCAGCTCGGCTACGCCAACCTCGTCGAATTTCCGCTCGCCAACGGACGCCGCGCCGACATCCTCGCGCTCGGCAAATCCGGCGACCTGGTGATCGTCGAGATTAAGAGCTCGGTCGCCGATTTCCGCGCCGATCGCAAGTGGGCGACCTACCGCGATTTTGCAGATCGTCTTTATTTCGCAGTGCCGAACCACTTTCCGCAAGTGTTGATCCCCGAGGAATGTGGCCTGATGGTGGCGGATCCGTTTGGCGCGGCATTGCTGCGCGAGGGCCGTTCGACACCGCTCAATCCCGGCCGGCGCCGCGCACTGACGCTGCGCTTCGCCCGCATCGCGGCAGCCCGGCTGCGTCGGTGTCTCGATCCGGAGGCCGCCCGTCTCGACGGGATGTGACGCGGCGGCAGCGGGGCGGCGTGAAAGGTGGGGGCCGGTCAGGGCGGAGGTTCACCCCGATGCCGACGCAGCAGCACGTAGAGCGCCCCCGCGCCCCCGTCCCGCGGCTGCGCTGTCGCGATGGCGAGGACTTGCCGCCGCAGCTCCGCCTCTTCGAGCCACCGCGGGACCGCGCTTTTGAGCACCCCTGGCCCGCTTGGACCAAGACCTCGGCCGGTGATGACGAGCACGCAGCGCCGGCCGGCGTCTCGCGACTTGCGGATAAACACCGCGAGGGCGCGATGCGCTTCGGCTTGGGTCATTCCGTGCAGATCGAGGCGGTCCTCGATCGGGTGGAGGCCACGCTTCAAACGTTCGGCACTCGACCGGTCGATCCCGGAGAAGCGATCAAGGGCTGGGGGCCGAATCGGCTGCGGGGCTCGCGTTTCGGAGGCTGGCGGCCGCGGTGTCGGGTCCGGTGCGGCTGAAACCGGCGCCGAGCGATGGGGCAGTGGGGTCACGCTGCGCACGACATAGCGCCACAGCAGCCGATCGCCCTGCGGCGGCGCATTATTGCCCTTCATGCTCGCCTTTTTCCTCGCGGTCGTCGACGAGAATGACATGGAGACGCCGGGGCCCATGGGCGCCGAGCTCGATGCGCTGCTCGATATCTCCCGTCCGCGACGGACCGGTGATGAAATTGATGGCCCGCGGCAGCCGATGGCCCGCGCAGGTAACCCGCAGCCGATCCCAGCCATCCTCATAGGTGGCGACGACTTGGTTCTGACGCACGACCACGATATGGGTGTCGGGTAGAAAATTCAGCGTCGTCGGGGTGTCGGCCGCGGATATCAGCATCACCGTCCCGGTCTCGGCGATCGCCGCAAAGCAGGGGGTCAGGCTAACCGCGTCGCCTGTCTCGGCCCGGCCGCGGCGGATCCGCAGCAACGGCCGAGCATCCCAGGGGATGTCGTCGAGGCTCGGGTCGGGTGCCAGCACCAGCTCGGCGGGAAGATTTTCTTCGGCGAGATAGCACGCGACCGTCTCCGGCACCGCGGCGAACGAGTTCACCGGAGCCACCGTCGCCTGCACCTCTTCGGCCATCGCGACAAACAGATCGATCCGAGCCCGATGGTCGAGTGCCGATGCCCGCGCGGGGATCAAGTTGCGCCCATGCGCCGTAACCCGCGCCCGCAACTCCGCTTCGCGTCCGGGGTCGAGCCGGCCTCGTTTGAGCGAGCTCCGGATGTCGCTGAGGATCTGCTCACGCGCCGCGGTCATTTCGCGGCGCCGCCTTTCTGCCGCGCGGCCCACAAGCTATGAAAGCTGCGGCCTTCCGGCGCCGGCATGTCGCGCACCGCGGTCCAGCCGGACGCCAACGGCAGCATGCGGAATCGACCGCGGCCGCGGCCGAGCCAACCGAGCGCGCGGCCGGCGAGCTCGACGAGCGCGTGATAAAAGGCCGGCCGCCGCGCCACCCACGCCCACAGAAAGAGGCCGGCTCGATAGACGGGCGGGTTCAGCTTCTCGGTAAATTCCCGCTCCCGCCAGTGCCGCATCATCTTTGGCAACGGGATCTTGACCGGACATACCTCCTCGCACCGCCCGCAAAAGGTCGAGGCGTTCGGCAGATGGCCGGCCTCCGCGACACCAAGCAGGCTCGGGGTCAGCACCGCACCCATCGGGCCGGAATACACCCAACCGTAGGCGTGACCGCCGACCGCGGCATAGACCGGACAATGATTCATGCATGCCGAGCAGCGGATGCAGCGGAGCATGTCCTGGAACTCGCCACCGAGCAGCTGGCTGCGCCCGTTATCGAGCAGCACCACGTGATATTGTTCCGGGCCGTCGAGATCGCCCGGGCGGCGCGGGCCGGTCGACACCGTCGTATAGGCCGAGAATTCCTGGCCGGTGGCCGAGCGCGCCAAGAGGCGCAGCATTGTCGCTGCGTCCTCGAAGGTCGGCACGAGCTTTTCGAGGCTCGTCATCACGATGTGGACCCGCGGCAGGGTCTGGGTCAGATCGCCGTTGCCCTCATTGGTTACGATGATGCTCGATCCGGTCTCGGCGACCAGGAAATTGGCGCCCGTAATGCCGACATCGGCGGCGAGGAACTGAGGACGCAGCACCGCGCGCGCCTCGTCGCAGAGCTGGCGCGCCTCGGCGAGCGACCGCCCCGGATCGAGTGTGCGGTGCTCGGCGCGGAACGTGTCGGCGACCTGCTCTTTCATCAGATGGATCGCCGGCGCGATCAGATGGCTCGGCGGCTCGTGGCGCAGCTGGATGATGTACTCGCCGAGATCGGTCTCGACCGGGGTGATGCCGTTCTTTTCGAGGAATTCGTTCAGCCCGACCTCTTCGGCGATCATCGACTTGCCCTTGGTGACGATCCTGGCGTCAACCGAGCGGCAGATTTCCAACACTGCGGCGCGTGCCTCGTCGGGCGTCCGCGCCCAATGGACCCGGCCTCCCGAGGCCAGCACGTTCTCTTCGAAGAGCTCGAGATAAAAGTCGAGATGCTCGAGCGTGTGGTCCTTGATCGATTTGCCGATTTCGCGCAAGGCCTCGAACTCGGGGAGCCGCTCGACGGCGAGGCGTCGGCGCTCGGGAAATCCGCTCCGCATCAGCGCCAGCGCCCGCTGCAGGTTGTCGTTGGCGAGACCGGCGCGGGCGTTCGCCTCGAAGGTGCGGCTGGTTGCGAGCATGCCTTATCGCGGCGCGCCGATCGGCGGCACGTCCTCGGTCGTGCCGGCGAGCACCTCGGCGACGTGACGGACCTCGATCCGCTGTCCGCGGCGATGGAGCTTGCCCGCGATGTTCAGCAGGCAGCCGAGATCTCCCGCCAAGACCGCCTCGGCCCCGGTCGCGACGATTTCGGCCTCCTTGTCGCTCACCATCTTATCCGAGATATCCGGGTATTTGACGCAGAACATGCCGCCAAAGCCGCAGCACACTTCCGCCCCCGGCAGCTCTCTCAGCCTAAGCCCTGCGACCGATGCGAGCAGCCGGCGCGGCTGGATCTTGACCCCGAGCTCGCGCAATCCGGAGCAGGCATCATGATAGGTTACTTCGCGATCCCAGCGTGCGGTGACCGCTTGCATCCCACAGATGTCGACGAGAAAAGAGACGAGCTCCCAGCTGCGGGCGGCCAGACGCTGCGCCCGCGGCAAGGCTGCCGGCTCATCGGCGAAGAGTTCGGGGTAATGCCGCCGTATCATCCCGGCACAAGAACCGGATGGAGCGACGACATGGTCATAGCCCTCGAACGCGTCGAGCACCTGCGAGGCAATCGCCTTGGCATCGGCGCGGTCGCCCGAATTGTAGGCCGGTTGGCCGCAGCAGGTCTGCGCGCGGGGGACCTCCACCGTGCATCCGGCGTCTTCGAGCAGCTTGACGGCGGCAAAGCCGATTGTCGGTCGGAAGAAATCCACCAGGCAGGTTACGAAAAGCGCTACACGCATCGGGGTTCGGCCATCCTCGGAGGGTGTGCCTTCAGACTTCGCCGGAGCGATGTTTTTGCTCCCTGAGAGCCGCGCGGAATTCGTTGCTCGACGACAGCGATTTCGTTGTTCCTCGGGGTCGCAAATTTCTACCTACTTGATTGATTTAGCTGTAGATTATGAGAGATGGGTGGGGCATTTCGCAGCCTGTCGTCGCGATTTTCGTTGTATTTTGCTCGACGGAGTCACGGCTCGGGCAACCCGGGATAAGAGAAACGGAGACGATCGGCAACACTGCGCGGCAACAACAGGTAATAACGGCCGCGCGCGTTCATCACGCCGGCCCGCCACGCCGCGGCGTTACCCGTGCCCCAGAAGAGATCGCCGCGCACCGGGCCTTTGATCGCACCCCCGGTATCCTGCGCCACGACGAGTCGCCGCACGCTCTCGGCCGACGCGAAACGCTCATCCGCTTCGATCCAGATCGGGATGCCGAGGGCGATGAAGGACCGGTCGACCGCAAGGCTCCGCTGCGGCGTGAGCACAGCCCCTTGGGTGCCGATCGGGCCATCCCTCGACAGTTCGCGGAAGAACACATAAGAGGGGTTCTCTCGGCGCAGCGCGGCTCCCGCCTCGGGGTTCTGCTTCATCCAATCGCGGATCGCGGCCATCGTCACCGTGGCGCGCGGCATCACGCCGCGTTCGACGAGCAGTCGCCCTACCGCGACATAAGGCTGTCCATTCTGCCCGTCATAGCCGACCCGGACGGTGGTTCCGTTCCTCAGCCGAACTCTGCCCGAACCCTGGATCTCCAGAAAAAACGCGTCGATCGGATCGTCGACCCAGAGGAATTCGAGGCCCCGCCCGGAGAGCGCGCCATCCTCGATCTCAGCCCGAGAATAGCGGGCGGCAGCGCCGCGCTCGGGCGGTCGCCGGTAGATCGGGGTCTGATAATGCCCCCGACGCTGCCGCGACCCGTTCAGCTCGATCTCGTAGTATCCGGTGAACAGCCCTTCGATCTCACCGTAATCGGCGACAGAAAGCGGGACGAAGGCCGTCTCGAAGAACCGGCGTGCCGCGGCGTCGTCCTCCAGCGGCAAAGCTGCTGCCGCCTGACACAGCTCTCGCCAAGCGCCGATCCGACCGTAGTCCGCGACGATCGGGCTTGCATCGAGCGCCGTTGGATCCGGCAGCGGCAAAAACCGAGCGCAGGATTTGAGAAAGGCCGGGATCACTGCTGCAAGCCGATCATCGGCCCATCCTTGGAGCCGGTCGAAGGCGACGGGGAAGAGCGTAAAGCGTGCCGGACCGGTGTCGCGGCTCAAACTCGCCGCCAGCAGTATCAGACCGGCGAGCGCCGCAGCGCGCCGGAACCGTGACCTTCCTGTGCCCGGGGCGCGTTCAGTCGCTGCTCGTTGCGACGAGAACCCAGTTAGGATCAGTGGATCGAGTGTCTCGTGCAAAAGTCCAGTAATCAGTCTTCTCGACCGGCTGCCCCGGAGCGCCGTCGACGATACTCCCATCTACCGCGCGCGTCACATTGATCTGTCGCGAGACCAGCTTGAGCGTCACCTGTGCCGTGCGGCCAGCGAGTCCGGCTTCGACGACGTCGATATTGCCGAGCCGCTCGATGTGCGTTTCCAGTGTCTCCTTCGCGGCGGCCCGCTCATCGATCGCCATGGCGAAACGCTGAAAAACCTCGTCACTCAACAGCGGCCGCAAGGCTCCCTTGTCACCTCCTGCAAAGGCCGCGACGACCATCTCAAACGCGGTCCGGGCGCCCTCGATGAAATGCGCGGGGTCAAAATTCGGATCGGCGCGACGAATTTGGTTCAATCCCTCGGCGACCTTGTCCGCGGGAGGCGCATCGTCGGCAGGCTTTGCGGGGCGCTTATCGGTTTCAGCAAGCGTGACCAGCTTATCAGAGGCAGGCGCCGCACGCCGGACGAAAAGGTCGCGGCGCCGCTCGTTTCCCGTCCGCCGACCGAGAACGCTGCGAAGTCGCAGCACCAGAAACCCGGCGACCATCGCGAACAGGATGATGTCGAAATATTGAAACTCGCCCATCGCCTTTCGCGCCCTATCTCGCTCCTCGCAGCGCGCGACCCGGCTCTCACGCCACGACTTCGAGACAGATAGGGCGCCGGCACCGCCACGGCAAGCTCGACCGGTGGGGGTGCCGGTGCGAACCATTGATGCAGCCGGACAATCCATGCTAGCCAGCGGGCTCGGGCGGTCTGACGGCGGCTCCCGGGCGATGCGCGGAGCGCGCCGGCATTTCATCACACGCCCGGGAGAGCCCCATGGCGGAAGAGACGACAGGCAACGGCGCGAGCGGGACACCGACAACAAGCCCGCCCGGACCCCAGCAGTTGATTGTCAACGCGCAATACATCAAGGATCTGTCGTTCGAAAACCCGCGAGCGCCGCAAAGCCTGATCCAACAGACCGCACCACCCGAGGTCGAAATCAACGTTGACGTCAAAGCGAGCAACCTCGGCCCGGAGGTCTTTGAGGTCGTTCTGACCATCAATGCTACGGCGCGGGCAGAGGGCGAGGCGGTATTTCTAGTCGAACTCGCCTACGGAACGGTCGTTACGGTCAAGAATGCGCCGGCAGAGATGCTGCCGGCGTTGGTTCTGGTCGAGACGCCGCGCATCGTCTTCCCCTTCGCTCGTGCCGTCATCGCCAATGCGACGCGCGACGGCGGATTTCCGCCGCTGATGATCAATCCGCTCGATTTCGCCGAACTGTTGCGACGCCAGCAAGCAGATGCGCCAGCCCTCGGTTCTGCCGGCACCCCACCCGTGTGAACCTCACTGCTCGGTTAGCCAGAGCGGCTCGTTAATGGTTCTCAGCATCGCCAGGTGGGCTGCGAGTTCTTGCGAAGAGGGCGCATGCGGACGCGGTATCCGCACGATCCGCGCCACATCGATTGCGAGAGGCGCCGGGAGCGCGAAATCGAGCCCGGGCTGACGTCCGCCGAGCAGTTCGAGGTAGACAGCTGCCAGCAGACCGCAATCGATCTCCGCCCCATGTTCGACTCGGCTCGAGAGGTCGATCGCAAACCGGCGACACAGTGCGTCTAAGCTCGCCGGGGAGCCAGGGAAGCGACGGCGCGCCATCGCCAGCGTATCGACATAACCCGAGGTGATCGGTTCGTGTTGCAGGCGAGCCAGCTCCGCATTCAGAAAAGCAAGGTCGAATTCGGCATTGTGGATCACCAAAGGGTCTGAGCCGATGAACCGGAGGAGTTCGTCCAGGATTGCGGCGAACGGCGGCTGATGCATGAGGAATTCTGCAGTCAAGCCGTGGACGGCGAGCGCATCCTCCGGCACGTCGCGCTCAGGATTGACGTACCGGTGAAAACACCGGCCGGTCGGGACGTGGTGAACTAGCTCGACACAGGCGACCTCGACGATCCGATGTCCCTCGCGCGGATCGAGGCCCGTCGTTTCAGTGTCCAACACGACCTCGCGCATCATCCCCTCCGCCGCGGCTTTCGGAACGCGCGCCGCCGCCCGTGGGCGCGCCACGATCCCTCATCGCGCAAGAGTCTGACGATCGCCCGCAACCGGCGCAAGCTCAGGCTTCGGCTCAAGCCGGTCGGAACGACGAAATCGGCACGCCGACGTTTCTCCCGATCCGGCATCTGATTGCCCAATATTGCCGTGAAGCGCCTTTCGGTCATGCCGCGCCGCCGCAATACCCTTTGGCGCTGCACTAACCGAGGCGCGGAAACAACGAGAACGTAATCGCAGCGGCGCTCGCTGCCGCTCTCGAAGAGGAGCGGTATATCGAGCACCACGATCGGCTCCCTCCGCGCACGGGCGAAAGCAAGGAACCGCTTTTCGCCGGCGGCAACCATCGGGTGGATGATCCGCTCGAGCCGGGAAAGAGCCAGGGCGTCTGAGAAGACGCTCTGCCCGAGGATCGCGCGATCGATCCCGCCATCGGCCGCGCGAACGCCGGGAAACGCAGCAGCAACCGGATCCACCGCGTCACCGCCCGGCGCCAACAGCCGATGAACCACGCGATCGGCGTCGAAGAGCGGGACCCCGAGCCGCTGCAGCGTCATCGCCGCAGTGCTCTTGCCCATCCCGATCGAGCCCGTCAGGCCGAGAACGATCACCGCGCCGGCGCCAAGCTCGCGAGCATTGCGGCTCGCAGCTCACCGCTAACCCGTACCGGTGCACCAAACCAGGCTTCGAATCCGGGTCGGCCCTGATGCAGCAGCATACCGAGGCCGTCGACGACTGCGTGACCGCGCCGGCGCGCTGCCGAGAGAAGAGCCGTTTCGAGCGGGACATAGACGATGTCGACAACCGGGGCCGCCACTGGCAATGGCGAAAGATCGATCATGAGCGGCGGCTCCCCCGCCATACCGAGGCTCGTCGTATTGACGAGGAGCCCCGCATCGCGTTGGACCGTGGTCACCTTATCCCATGGATGGATCGTGATTCTTGTATTGTGCATCGAAAGATCGCTTGCCACCGCCTCCGCACGGACGAGTGTCCGATTGACAACGCGGACCTCGGTGACCCCGGCGTCGCCGAGTGCCGCAACAACCGCCCGCGCTGCGCCGCCGGCCCCTAGGATCACGGCCGGTCCTGCCGCCGGCTTCCAATCCGGCAGAGCCTCGCGCAGGTTCTCACGAAAACCGAACACATCCGTATTACGCCCTTCGAGGCTGCCTTCCGGTCCAACGACGATGGTGTTTACCGCACCGATCCGGCGGGCGAGCGGCTCGACGCGGTCAAGCACCGAGAGCGCCGCCTGCTTGTGCGGAATCGTCAAATTGCAACCCCGAAAGCCGAGAATTGGCAGCGCTCGCAGCGCCTGCTCGATATGCTGCGGCCGCACCGGTAGCGGCACATAGGCACCGTCGACCCCGGTCTCATCGAGCCAGAAGCCATGCAGCAATGGCGATCGGGAATGGGTCACCGGCCATCCCATGATGCCGGCAAGCCGAGTGGTCCCAGTAATCATCATGATATCGTAGATTGTAGGGCGCCCGATTACGAAGGAAGCGCGCCGCGAGAGCGCAAGAAGCAAAGGAGTTCGAGAAGCGGCAGCCCAAGGATTGCAAAGTAATCGCCTTCGATGTCTGCAAAGAGCTGGATCCCTCTTCCCTCGAGCCGATAGGCGCCCACAGTCCCGAAAATTGCCGTCCCTTCAGCATCGAGGTAGGCGTCGAGAAACGCCTCGCTGAATTGTCTCATGGTCAGCTTTGGGGAGCTCACGCCATGCCAGAGGCGATCTTCATTCCGGACGACGCAAGCGGCGGTAACCAGCTGGTGGGCGCGGTCCCGCAGGGCCTGAAGCTGAACACGCGCTTCGCCAAGACCCTCCGGTTTGTCGAACCACACATTACCGCACACAAGAATCTGGTCCGCGCCGACAACAAGAGCGTGTCGATGGTTTTCCGCCACTTGCCGCGCTTTGGCCTCCGCGAGGGCAAGCGCGCAGTCGGCGGCAGCACCCCGTCGACCTGAAAGGCGCTCTTGATCGCCCCCTCATCGACCAGGGGCGCTTCGACTTGGACTCTGAGCCCTGCAGCAGCAAGCAACCTGGCCCGGGCCGGGCTCGCCGAAGCAAGAATCAAACGCTCACCCATCCGCACCGTGCCGACGCGCCAACAGCTTCATGATCGCCGCAGCAGTCTCCTCGATCGAGCGGCGGGTCACGTCGATAACCGGCCAATGTCGTTCGACAAAGACCCGCCGTGCCTCACGTACCTCGGTCCGCACCGCATCAATATCAGTATATTCGGTGGAATGTTCATGATGCAGCACATCCAATCGGTTGCGACGCAGCTGAATCAACCGCTCGGGATCATTAGTCAACCCGACGATCAGCGGGTGCTTCGCAGCGAGCAGTTCGGCCGGCAGCGGCACTCCAGGCACAAAGGGAACGTTTGCTGCCTTGATGCCGCGGTTCGCAAGATAGAGGCAGGTTGGGGTCTTCGAGCTGCGCGACACACCCACGAGGCAGACATCCGCGTCGTCGAGGCCCCAGCTGGATTGCCCGTCATCGTGGTTGAGAGCGAAGGTCATGGCATCGATTCGGGCGAAATACTCGTTGTCAAGGAGGTGTTGTTTGCCCGGCAACCCCCGGCTCTGACGACCGAGATAAGACGCCAGCGCACCGATGACAGGATCGAGGACCGGGATCGCCGGCACCTGGACTCGGCGGCAGCCCTCCTGGAGCAACTGACGAAGGACATCGCTGACCAAGGTGAAGAGAACGACACCCCGGTTGGCCTCGACCCCGGCGATGACCCGCTCGATCTGACCGCGCGTCCGCACCATGCTCCAGACATGCTCGACCGGCTGCGCCCCGTCGAATTGCACGAGGCAGGCTCGAGCCACCGAATGCACGGTCTCTCCGGTAGAATCGGAAACAAGATGGAGATGAAATCGAGTCACAACGGTCAAACCGACAGAGCCGAAGGCATCCACCGAAGAATGTGCATTGTTCGACCGCCGCCCGGGAAAAACCGACCCCTCGACGCTCGGTGCCCGATTGATCCCCCTTTTTCCTCGGATACTCCGCTGTTTGGCCGGCTTTTTCTCGGAGTTTTCGACGTCAACAAAAGACGGGGATAACCCTGATCGCTTTGCGTATCGTCCCTGACTTTCATTTCTTCCACAGCCATAGGATCCCTCGCCTTGTTGGCACAACCTTCATTGTTGTCCCCCGCTCATCCGTTTATCGTCTCGTCGACAGACCCTATGGAGAACATTCTTGGATTCTTCTGATCCCCGATATCCACAATCACTATCTACCTACCACCTCTTATAAAGAAATATGATTGAAGAGGGCATTGCCTTGACGTCGAGCGGCAAAACCAAGCCTCTCTTGCGCGCCCTCGCGGGGGAGACACTGCCGCAACCACCTTGGTGGTTGATGCGGCAAGCCGGGCGCTACCTGCCCGAATACCGTGCGGTTCGCGCAAAGGCCCACGATTTCGTCGAACTGTGTCTTACCCCGACGCTCGCCGCCGAGCTGACGCTGCAACCGGTTCGACGCTACGGCATGGATGCGGCTATCCTGTTCTCCGACATCCTGATGGTGCCTTATGCCCTCGGCCAAGGTCTGACCTTTCGGGAAGGGGAGGGACCGATCCTCGAACCGATTGAAGATCAGACCGGCATTGCGGGACTCGACCTCGGTCGAATGATTCCCCGCCTTGAACCCGTTTTCGAAGCAGTTCGTCGGGTTGCCCAAGCCCTCGACTCGCAGACGACATTGATCGGCTTTGCAGGCTCGCCATGGACCGTAGCGACTTACATGGTCGAAGGCCGGTCGAGCCGGGAATTTCGACAGGTCAAAAGTTGGGCCTATCGCGACGAGCTAGGTTTTGACGCGCTAATCGACCTGTTGGTCGAGGGGACAGTCGAGTTTCTCGCTGCTCAGATGGCTGCTGGCGCCGAGGTCGTGCAGCTGTTCGACAGTTGGGCGGGCATCCTCCCTGAACCTGCGTTCGAGCGCTGGGTGATCGAGCCGACGAGGCGCATCATTTTGGCGCTGAAACGCCGCTTCCCCGACCGTCCGGTCATCGGCTTTCCGCGAGGCGCAGGTGTTCTTTACGAGCGGTACATCGTCGAGACCGGGGTCAACGGAGTTGGGCTCGATTCGATGATACCGGCTGCGCACGCCCGCGCGCGGCTTCAACCGCTGGCCACGATCCAGGGTAATCTCGATCCGGTGCTGCTGCTGACGGGCGGCGCCGCTCTCGAGGCTGCGGTGAATGACCTGCTGCGGGCGCTCGGAGGCGGCCCGTTCGTGTTCAACCTCGGGCATGGTGTGCTGCCGGAAACCCCCCCTGAAAATGTCGCAGCCCTCGCCCGCCTGCTAGCTGGGTCGAACGGTATCGCATGACATGGCGCGGGTGGCGGTCGTATTGATGAATCTCGGCGGGCCGGATTCGTTGGAGGCGGTCCAGCCTTTTCTCGTCAACTTGTTCAGCGACCCGGCGATCATCGGCCTGCCAGGGTTATTGCGCCTGCCGCTTGCCCGTTTCGTCGCATGGCGCCGTGCCCAGGTTGCCCGTGACATCTATATGCGCCTTGGCGGGCGATCGCCGCTGCTCGCCAATACCGAGGCGCAGGCGCGGGCGCTCGAAGCAGTGCTCGGACCCGGTCATCGCTGTTTTGTTGCGATGCGCTATTGGCATCCGATGAGCGCGGAGACGGCTCGTGAGGTGGAGAGATGGGCCCCGGACGAGATCGTCTGTTTGCCGCTCTACCCGCAATTCTCGACGACGACGACGGCTTCGTCGCTAGCCGCGTGGCGGGCGGCAGCGGCGCGGCAGGGGCTCTCTTGCCCGACCCGCACCATCTGCTGTTATCCTCGCGAGCAAGGGTTGGTTGAAGCCATTGCCGGACTCGTCAGACCCGCGCTGCAGGCGGTGTTAGAAACAGGGGAGGCCCCCCGTCTGCTGCTGACCGCGCATGGTCTTCCGAAAAAGATCGTGCGTGCCGGCGATCCCTATCCCGACCAGGTAGAGGAAACTGCGTCAGCGGTTGTCGCTGCGCTCGCTCGGCCCGAGCTCGACTGGCGGCTCTGTTACCAGAGCCGCGTCGGACCGCTCGAATGGATCGGTCCTGAGACGGATGAGGAGATCCGGCAGGCCGGCAGAGACCGGGTTCCACTTGTTGTTGCGCCGATTTCCTTTGTATCCGAGCACTCGGAAACGCTTGTCGAGCTCGATCTCGATTATCGCCGTCTCGCTGAGACCTCGGGTGTACCCGGTTATCACCGTGTGGCAACGGTTGGCGTTGCGCCCGGGTTCATCGAATCGCTTGCGTCGCTCGTCAGCCGTGCCCTCGCTGGAGCCTCGGGTTGATTGTTTGGCTGCGCGAGGCCTATCCGTGGATCAAATCGTTTCACATTGTGAGCATGGTTGCCTGGATGGCGGGCCTGCTCTACCTGCCGCGGCTTTACGTTTATCATGCCGTAGCACCGGTGGGGTCGGATCGGTCGGAAACCTTCAAAGTCATGGAGCGTCGCCTCCAGCGAGGGATCATGACGCCGGCGATGATAGCGACCTGGGGTTTCGGTTTGGTGCTGGCAGGCACACCGGGGATCGTCGATTGGCAGATGGGATGGATGTGGGCAAAGCTCGCGTTCGTTGTCGGCCTGACCGCGTTTCATGCTGCGCTCTCGCGCTGGCGCGAGGCCTTCAACGCCGACCGCAATCGATATTCGATGCGATTTTTCCGGATCGTTAACGAACTGCCGACGTTGGCGCTGATAGCGATTGTGCTCCTCGTCGTGGTCAAGCCGTTCTGATCCGAAGGGCAGCGCTGCCATGAAACGGAAGGTCTTGCAATCGTGTTTGACTTGCATACCTCTTTGGGCTAAGGGGATTGCTATACCGGTAACCGGTCCTTTCCGCTTATCCCCTTCAATCCTTGCCCGAACCCCGACCTGTCGGAGTCATTCTCGGCGGGTATTTCCTGGACGGGCAGTCCCTGCCCCATCTCGTTGCAAATCCCCATGAATCTCCAAGAATTGAAACGTAAAACCCCCGCCGAGCTCTTGGCTTTTGCTGAAGAGCTGCAAATCGAGAACGCCTCCTCGCTGCGCAAGCAGGATATGCTGTTCGCAATTCTGAAGCAGCTTGCCGAGAATGATGTGCCGATTTCTGGCGACGGCGTGCTCGAAGTGCTGTCCGACGGGTTCGGTTTTCTAAGATCTCCCGAAGCCAATTACCTGGCGGGCCCCGACGACATCTATGTCAGCCCGAGCCAGGTGCGGCGCTTCGGACTGCGCACCGGCGACACCGTCGAAGGGCAGATACGTTCCCCGCGCGACGGCGAGCGGTATTTCGCATTGCTCAAGGTCAACGGGATCAATTTCGACGAACCCGACCGCCTGCGCCAGCGGATCAACTTCGACAACCTGACGCCGCTCTATCCCGAAGAGAAGCTGCAGCTCGAATTCGACGATTCGACCCGCAGGGATCTGACGACTCGGGTCATCGATCTGATCACGCCGCTCGGCAAGGGCCAGCGCGCGATCATCGTCTCACCGCCGCGCGCCGGCAAGACGGTGATGCTGCAGAACATCGCCCATGCGGTCGCCGCCAACCACCCTGAGGTCTACCTGATCGTGCTGCTGATCGACGAGCGGCCGGAGGAGGTGACCGACATGGCCCGTTCGGTGCGCGGGGAAGTGATCAGTTCAACCTTCGATGAGCCCGCCCAGCGGCACGTTCAGGTCGCCGAAATGGTGATCGAGAAGGCCAAGCGCCTGGTCGAGCACAAGCGTGACGTCGTCATCCTGCTCGACTCGATCACCCGTCTCGCTCGCGCCTACAACACCGTCGTGCCCTCTTCCGGCAAGGTGCTGACGGGTGGTGTCGATGCCAACGCGCTACAACGGCCAAAACGCTTCTTCGGCGCGGCACGCAACATCGAGGAGGGGGGCTCTCTGACGATCATCGCGACCGCGCTGATCGATACCGGTTCGCGGATGGACGAGGTGATCTTCGAAGAGTTCAAAGGTACCGGCAATTCGGAAATCGTGCTCGACCGCAAGGTTGCCGACAAGCGCACCTTCCCGTCGATCGACATCACCAAATCCGGAACCCGCAAGGAGGAGTTGCTGGTCGATCGCGGCGTCTTGTCCAAGATGTGGGTGTTGCGCCGCGTGCTGCAGCCAATGGGCACAGTCGACGGGCTCGAATTCCTGATCAATAAGCTCAAGGAATCGAAGAGCAACTCCGAGTTCTTCGACGCGATGAATACTTGACCCTTATTCAAGGTGTCATTGCGAGCGGAGCGAAGCAATCTAGTTGCCGGTCTCCGACAGTCGAGATTGCTTCGTCGCCTTGTGGCTCCTCGCAATGACAGTGGCGCTATCTTCTCCTACACCGTCAGCACCGTCTGACCGGTGGTCTTGCGGCCT
>Ga0209040_10001817_pt1 | contig 16899 bp, 14 predicted proteins | sample BogFormECP12_OM3_FD_188240 | JGI IMG/M metagenome (GOLD analysis project Ga0209040, IMG submission 188240) | Bog forest soil microbial communities from Calvert Island, British Columbia, Canada - ECP12_OM3 (SPAdes) (version 2) | ecosystem: Environmental > Aquatic > Freshwater > Wetlands > Bog ...
CCGTGCGTGTTGCGCGTGGCGATCCGCGGCCCCGCGAGTTCGGTGATCGCGTGGCCATCGAACAGCAGGTCCGTGCTGTCGCCGGTGGCGAGATGCCCGCCCTTGAGCAGCACCCACTCCGGGCCAAGCCGGTGCAGCTCGCGCGCTGCCCGCCGCATGTCGGTCAGCGTCGCCGGTGCGGGTTGGCCGAGCAACACACCTGCCTCGGGAAGATTTGGCGTGATGACCCGCGCGATCGGGACCAGTCTCTCGCGCAGGGCGGCGACCGCATCGTCGCGCAGCAGATGATGGCCGCTCTTCGCCACCATCACCGGATCGAGCACGATGTGGCGCACCCCATGATGCCGCAGTCGGTCGGCGACCGCGACCGCAATCTCCGCGGTCGCCACCATGCCGATCTTGACCGCGTCCACGCGCACATCGGCAAAGATCGCATCGATCTGTTCGGCGACGAATCCCGGATCGACGGTCTGAAACGACCGCACGCCCTGCGTGTTCTGCGCCGTCAGCGCGGTGATCACCGCCATGCCATAGGCACCGAGGGCGGAGAACGCCTTCAGGTCGGCCTGGATGCCGGCGCCGCCGCTCGGGTCGGAGCCGGCGATCGAAAGCACATTGGCGATCATGCCGCCACCGCCGGTTCGGCTTGATTCAGCCGCGGCAATACCTCGGTGGCGAACAGCCTGATGCTCTTTTCCGCTTCGGCGTGGGTCAGGAATCCAGACCGCCCAATGAAGATGAGATGGCCGAAACCGCCAAGCTCCGCAAAGCAATCCATGATCTGACGATACACCGTCTCCGGCCGGCCCGCGAACATCAGCTTGGCGGCGATCGCCTGGTCCGCGGTCATGCCGATCAGCGCATCGGCCGGGCGTGCGCCGGCCTGTGGTCCGGTGCGCCACAAACGCGGCGCCAGCTCCGGCGGTGTGCGTCCAGGCAGGAATTTAGAGAACTGCGGCGCCTGCTTCAGCGACGTGTTGAGGAACCACAGCAGCTTGCTGCCGACGCGCACGCCCTCCTCATCGGTGTCGCCAACATAGACGAATGCCGTATAGGCGAAACGGTCCACCGCCGGCGGCGGCAGTCCCGCATCCTCGCGCGCGCGACGATACGCGGACCAGGCGCGCTTGGTGCCTTCCATGCCGCGTAACACCAGCGCGTTGACCATGCCGCGCCGGCCCAATTCGGCCGAGGTTTCCGGATCGCCGGTCGCCGCCCATAGCGGCGGATGCGGTCGCTGCCAGCACGGCGGCCAGATGTTCACATGGCGATGCGTGAAATGCTTGCCTTCCCAACTGAACGGGCCGTCATGGCTGGTCAGCGTCTTCACGATCAGGTCGATCGCCTCCCAGAAGCGTTCGACGATGCCGATCGGGTTGGCGTTGCCGCACACCATCTCGCTGTCGCCCGACTTGACGAAGCCGATCTCCAACCGGCCGCGCGATATCACATCGGCGGTCGCGTATTCCTCGGCCACGCGCACCGGATCGCGACGCACGGTGATCAGCGTGCCTTGGCTCAGGATGCGCACCTTGCTGGTCTGGCGCGCGATGCTGCCCAGGATCATCGGGCTGGCGCCATACAGGCTGTTGATGCCGGAGTGATGTTCGATCGATACGATGTTCACACCAAGGTCGTCGCACTGCAGGTGTTCGTCCAGGCATTCGTGGAACAGATCGGCGGCGATCTTCGGGTCGCAGTATTTGTTGGGCAGGCTGCCGCGGACCGAATCGGCCTGCGCAAGCACTTCGGGCGGCACGAACGGATAGGTATTCTCGCAATGATACCAGGCCTGCATTGCGTCTCTCCCGTTATCGCCCGTGGATGGCGCGCCACACCCGTTCCGGAGTCGCCGGCATCTCGATATGCGTCACGCCGAACTCCGCCAGCGCATCGACGATGGCGTTGACCACGGCACCGAGCGCCGGGGTAGTGCCGCCTTCACCCGCAGGGCGGATGCCTAGCGGATGCGTCGGCGACGGCACCTCGCTCAGTTCGGTGACGTACGCCGGCACCTCGTCTGCGTGCGCGATGGCGTAGTCCATCAACGAGCCCGACAGCAACTGGCCGGATTGGGGATCGTAGCACACCTGCTCCAGCAGCGCCTGGCTGATGCCATGCGCGATGCCGCCATGCACCTGGCCGTGCACAATCATCGGATTGATCGCACGTCCGACATCATCGACCGCAGAGTAACGCGCAATCTCCACTACACCGGTGTCCGGATCGACCTCCACTTCGCAGACGTGGCAACCATAGGGGAACGCCGCTTGGTTCACCGTCTCATCGCCGATGCCATCCAGTTTGCGCAGGTCGTCCGGCAGGTCGTTGCGCTGCACGGCCGCGGCGGCGACTTCGAAGATACCGATCGACCGGTCGGTGCCCTTCACGACGAAGCGGCCAGCGGCAAATTCCAGATCGGCCGGTGCGACTTCCAGCACATGGCTGGCGATCCGCATCCCCTTCGCGATGATCTCGTTCGATGCGCCCAGCATAACGATGCTGCCAAGCCGCAGCGCGCGTCCCGAGTGCGAGCCGCCGCCGACCGAAACGCGCGCGGTGTCGCCCTGCACCAGCGTGACGCTGTCGAGCGGCACGCCGAGCCACTCGCTGACGAGTTGCGCAAAACTGGTCTCGTGCCCCTGGCCGCTGGATACCGTGCCGATGACGACTTCCACCACGCCGTCCGGCTGCACAGTGATCTCGGCCCGCTCGCGCGGCACGCCGGTGGCCGTGTCCACATAGTTGGCAACGCCGATGCCGCGGCATTTGCCGCGCCGCTTCGCGTCGGCGCGGCGTGCCGCGAAGCCGGTCCAGTCGCCGAGTGCGAGCACGCGCTCCATCACCTTGTGATAGGCGCCACTGTCATATTCGAGGCCGAATGGGTTGCGGTACGGCATCGCGGCTTCCGGCACCAGGTTGCGCCGCCGCAACTCGATCCGATCGAAGCCGCATTGGCGCGCCGCCAGATCGATTAGCCGTTCCATTACGAAGATGGCCTCCGGCCGCCCGGAGCTGCGATACGGCCGCGTCGGCGCGGTGTTGCTCAGCGTCGCGCAGGCGCGGAAATGCACGACGGGCACGTGGTAGATGCTGGTCATGATCTCCACGCCTTTCGCCAGCGGGCCGAACGACACCGGATACGCGCCACTGTCGACGATGTTGGTGCCGCGCATCGCAATGAATGTGCCCTGTGCATCCAGCGCGAGTTCGGCATCAGCGGTCAGATCGCGCGCCTGATAGTCGCACAGGAACGCCTCGCTGCGTTCGCAAGTCCATTTCACCGCGCGGCCGACGCGTCGCGCCGCCCAGGCAACCAGGGCGAATTCCGGATTGGACGCGCCGCGCGTGCCGAAATTGCCGCCGACATCGTGCATCACCATGCGCACGTCCTCGTCCGCGACGCCCAGCACCACCGCCATGTCATGACGCGGCCGCACCGCACCGCCGGCACCGGCGTGCAGCGTGTAACGACCGGTCGCGGCATCGTATTCGCCGATCGCAGCGCGTGGCTCCATGGTGACGCCGGTGATGCGCTGCACTGAGGTGCTGAGCCGTACCACGTGCGCGGCGGCAGCGAACGCTGCGTCGGTGGCGGCGGCGTTGCCCACTGTCGCGTCGAGGCAGACGTTCGAAGACGCATCCGACCAGGCGCGTGGTGCGTTCTCTGCCACCGCACGACGGGAATGGATCACCGACGGCAGTTCCGCGTAATCCACCAGCACAAGTTCGGCAGCGTCCTTCGCGGCGGCACGGCTGGTGGCGACCACCATCGCGACGATGTCACCGACATGGCGCACTTCATCGGTGGCCATCGGATAGTGTGGAGGAATGAAAGGCGGCGATCCGTCCGCGTTCTCAAGCTGAATATCTGCCGGATGGCCGGTCCGAACCGCATGAGGGATCGGCTTCAACCCGTCGGCCAGCATGTCTCGGCTGGTCAGCACCGCCAACGCGCCTGGTGCAGCCATTGCGGCCGCAACATCGATGGAGCGAATACGCGCGTGAGCGCGCGTCGAACGGACCATCACAGCATAGGCCTGACCCGAAACGTTGATGTCGTCGCTGTAGCGGCCGCGGCCGGTCAGCAGGCGCAGATCTTCCCTGCGGCGTACCGGCTGTCCGATCCCTGTGCTCAAGGACATCGCATCCTCCCAGGTATCCGAGAGCGTGGCGGATGGCTTCGTAGCGATCAAGCCCCACACTGGCTGTCATTGCGAGAAGCGAAGCGACTAAATAATCCCGTTCGAGATTGCTTCGTCGCTGCGCTCCTCGCAATGACAGAGCGCGCTGTTCACCCGCCACAGAGCTGCGTTACGATGTCCTCATGCAAGGCGGCGATCTCGCGTTGCATCCAGTCGAGGAACGGCGACAGGCCGCGTCCCAGGATGTCGTCCACCGTCTGGCTCGCCAGCATCGTCTGCAGGTGATCCAGCCGTCCCAGCGCCGGCGCACAGCCGCGCAGATGATAGCGGCTGCGCAGCGTCGTCAGGTGCCAGTCGAGCTGCGCCAGGCTCAGCCCGGCCGAGCGCGGGAACGCGGCGTTCAGCAACAGGAACCCGGCGACCTCGCGCGGCACATAACCGTGCGGATACTCGCGGCGATAGGCATGGTAGCCGGCGGCGGCCCGCAGCAGCGCATTCCATTCGCCCGCGTCGATCGCGGCATCCGTCGTGGCAGACGGCAGCAGCGCGTTGAACTTGGTGTCGATCAGCCGGGTGATCTGATCGGCGCGCTCCAGGTGCCGGCCCATCATGTAGAAATGCCAGCACTGGTCGCGATAGAACGTGCCTTCGATGATTCCGGTGTGCGCCTGCACGCCCTCCTTCAACATCTCACAAACGCCGGACAATTCCTCCGGCGCGATGTCGATCGCGCTCAGCTCGCGGATTCGGCCATGGAACACGTTGATCTGCAGCCACATCTCGGTGGAGATCAGCGCCCGCAAGGTGCGAGCGTTCTCCCGCGCATAGCGGATCGACGTCTGCACCGACGTCGGGTTCTCCGCATCCACCAGATAGAAATGAGCCACGCTGGTGGCCTCCGGCGCGGCGTGCTTGGCGAAGAAGGCGGACTGGTCGCCGTTGATGCGCAGCAGCGACAGCCAGTTGCCGCCGCCCTCGGCGTCGCCCGCGAAGGTCTTGGTGACATCGAGCAGGCGCGCCAGGTTCTCGATGCGCTCCATGTAGCGCGCGAACCACAGCGCGCTGCCTGCATGGCGCGCGATCAGGTGCTTGCTGGCGGAAACCGTTTCGCTCATGCCAGCACCCAGGTGTCCTTGGAACCACCGCCCTGCGACGAATTGACCACCAGCGACCCCGGTCGCAGCGCGACCCGCGTCAGTCCGCCCGGCAGCACCCAGGTGTCGCGGCCGGTCACGGCGAACGGGCGCAGATCGATGTGCCGCGCCTTCACCCCAACATCGGACAATGTCGGGCTGACCGAGAGATTCACCATCGGCTGGCTGATATAGTTGGCGGGGTTGGCCTTGAGCCGGCTACGAAACTCCTCCAGCTCCACCTTGCTGGCGTGCGGGCCGATCAGCAGTCCGTAGCCACCCGACTCCGCCACTGGCTTCACCACCAGCTCATGCAGATGCGCCAGTGTATACGCCAGCCCCTCCGGTTCGGCGCAGCTTCGCGTATCGACGTTCGGGAGGATCGCGTCTTCGCCCAGGTAATAGCGGATGATGCGCGGCATGTAGGCGTACACCGCCTTGTCGTCGGCCACGCCGGTGCCGACAGCGTTGGCGATCGACACCGCGCCGCGCCGCCACGCCTCCATCAGTCCGCGCACGCCCAGATGGCTGTCGGGACGGAACACGTCGGGATCGAGGAAGTCGTCGTTCAGCCGGCGGTAGATCGTATGTACCGGCGCCAGACCAGCCGTGGTGCGCATCCAGACGCGGCCGTCCTCTACCCGCAGGTCCTCGCCCTCGACCAGCGGCACGCCCATTTCGCGCGCCAGGAACACGTGCTCGAAATACGCCGAATTGAAGATGCCGGGCGACAACAGCACCACCTGCGGATCGCTCACCCCGGAGGGCGCGATCTCGGTCATCGCGCGATGCAGCCGCAGGCCGTATTCGTCCACGCTGCGCACGTGCAGTCCGGTCATCAGGTCGGACAGCACGCGCAACGTCATGTGCCGGTTCTCGACCACATAGGCGACGCCGGACGGCGTGCGGGCGTTGTCCTCCAGCACCAGGAACCGACCGGCATCGTCGCGAATGATGTCGGTGCCGCAGACATGCACGTAGGTGCCGCAGGGTGGATTGAACCCGATCATCGCCTCGCAATATGCCGCGTTGCCGAGCACAAGCTCACGGGGCACCACCCCGTCGGTCAGGATCTTCCGATCGTGATAGACGTCGTGCAGGAAGAGGTTCAGCGCGCGCACGCGCTGGATCACGCCGGCTTCCAGCGTGCGCCATTCCTCCGCGGTGATCACGCGCGGGATCAGGTCGAACGGCAGGATGCGGTCGATCGCGGTCGCGTCGGAATACACGGTGAAAGTGATGCCGCGCTCCAGCAGGTCGCGCTCGGCATCGGCGGCGCGGCGGCGCAGCGCCTCGATCGGCAGCAGGCGTAACCGGTCGCGAAGCAGCGACAGCACCGAATGCGGTGGCTGGCCCGGCCGCAGCATTTCGCAGAACAGGCTGCCCGGGTCATAGTCCGCCAGAACACCGTCCTGCCGCATCCGTCGCTCCAGCTCGGATTTCTCGCGGAGATACCTTGCACGATTTGTACCGCGTTGCCACGGCATTGCAACATGGATCGGGCGGATGGCTGCCCAATCCGCGGACGACGGCTGCCTGTTCGCTGGGCAGCCGGTCAGCGAAGACGGATCAGTGCAAGCCCGCCGCCGATCACCGCCACCGCTGCGGCGAGCGGCCCGAAGCCGGCAAAGCCGAAGCTGCCGATCATCCAGCCGCCGAGGCCCGCGGCGCCGAGCCAGCCGATGCTGTTGGAGGTGACGTTCAGCCCCATCACCGTGCCGCGGACGTGCTCCGGCACGTCGCTGAGCGATGCCATCAGCGACGGCCGCGCGATCGCGTTGCAGAACACATAGACAAAGCCCAGCGCCACCGAGGTCTGCAGATCCCGCTGCCAGCCGAACAAGGCGAGCGCAGCGACGCCAGAGGCCAGCATCGCCGTGGCGAAGATGGCCAGACGATAGGGCAGCCGATCGGCGAGCTGGCCGCCCAGCAATGTGCCGATGATGTTGCCGACCGCGAACACGCCGAGCGGCAGCGCGACCGCATCCAACGACAGCCCGTAGGTCGATTGCAGGAAGGTGGCATAGTACACTGCGACCAGTCCGTAACAGATGCGCTCGGCAATCCCCATGCTCAGCAGTCGCATCACCGGACGGGAGAGCGCGGCACGCATCGACGGGACGCGCCGCTTGCCTGTCGTTTCGATGTCGGCGCGCCTGGCAGTCACTGCCAGGAGGCTGGACGCGGTGATCAGCGCCAGTGCGGCGATGCAGAGATTAACGCCTCGCCAGCCGATCCAGGACCCCACCCAGGCGGCCAGCGGCACGCCGACCAGCAGTGTGAGCGATTGGCCGCTCATCACCCAGCCGAGCGCGCGTCCCTGCTGGGTCGGCAGCACACGCGCGGAGACCTCGGCGAAGATGGTGCCACTGAATAGGCCGCAGAATCCGCCGGCCAGCGTCGCCCAGGTGGCGACCGAGAGAAAACTGCCTCCGGTCGCGACGCCGATCGTCGCCAGTGCCAACCCGAGCGGGCCGCCGACCAGGAATGGACGTGTCCCCCAGCGATCGGACCCGGCGCCGGCAACGATCGAGGTGACGCCCCAGGCGACCGAGGTGATGGCGACCAGATTGGCGACAACCGGCACGCTGACTGACAGATCGCGCGCCATGTCGATCAGGAACGGCGCGCGCGTGGTGCCGCTGGCGGCGACGGTGAACATCGCGAGCGAGGCGACAGTCAGCAACACCCAGGGCATGCGCTCGCGCATTGCCAACCGCGCCGCGGCGGCCTTCACAGAAATACCATCCTGGATGTTTCCTCCGGTGGCTGAGTCTGGCGTGGTTGCGGATTGACGCCAAGTGATGCGTGCTCAGCGCTGACATTCGGCTCGCATCGGTGATCCTGGCCTGTTCAGCAATGCGATATATCAGCAACCAAGGCAAGCGCGGGTGGGCTGCCTCGAACGGTTGCCTCGGGCTCCTCGCGTCTGCGGCGTTGCACGACGCATTGAGCGAGGCATAACCTGTACGCCGGATAGGCGAGTAGGCCGAGCGTCGGGAAATCCCCGTGTGTCGGTAGCAGGCAGCGATCCAGCGTGCGCAGGTCGGGGGCAGAGCCGGGTCGTGATAGCCAACTTCTTCTTATCTCTTATCGAGATTCACCTGCTCCTGTTCTGGGCAACGCTGTTCGTGCTGCTCGCGGCCGCGGGGGAATGCGGCTTCCGGCTCGGGCGCCGGCATGTGGCGGCGGAGCAACAACAGGCGCGGGAGACCGAGCGCACCGGCATATCGACGATCACGGCGAGCATGTTTGCCCTGCTCGCGTTCACACTGGGCCTGGCCATAAGCTTCGCCCAGAACCGCTTCGAGGCACGCAGAGACCTCGTTGTCCAGGAGGCCAACACAATCGGCACAGCCTGGCTGCGAGCGCGACTGGTTGGTGAGCCCGAGGGCGCCGCGATCGCCGCACTGGTCGAGGACTATGCCAAGGTCCGCCTCGATTTTACCGCCAGTGGCCAAGAGACCGACATTCCACCGTTGCTGGCGCGGACGAGCACGTTGCAAACGCAGATATGGCGGTTGACAACGGACCTGGCACGGCGAACGCCGACGCCGATTACCGCATCGCTGGTTGCCGCGCTCAACGACATGTTCGATGCCTCGCTCGCGCAGCGCTTCACGTTTGCGAGCCGCTTGCCTGCGAGCCTCTCCTGGGCGATGCTGGTGGGATCGATGTTCGCGGTCGGGGCGATGGGCTATTTGCTCGGCGCAACCGAGAATCGCCAGATCGTGCTGTCGGGTCTGTCACTGCTGATGTGGGCCGGCGCCATGGTGCTCATCACAGATATCAATCGCGCTCGCCTGGGCAGCATACGCGTCGATCCCGCGCCGCTGATCTGGACCGTGCAAAGCTTCGGCTCCAATGATGCGAAGCGCTGATACCGTAAGATAGCTCCGATAGTTCAGGCGACAGCGGAACGGCTGGGTCTCCCGACCACAACCAACTCCCGCCTTCCCCCCAACCCCCAACGGTGCCAAGCTTCCCCCAGCGGAAGGGCCGCCGCGGGCGGCTCACTAAACGGGAGAACGACAAGAGATGGCGTATGACCTGTTGATCCGTAACGGCCGCATCGTCGATGGCTCGGGGATGCCCGCATTTCGTGGCGATCTTGCTGTCAAGGACGGCAAGATCGTCGAAATCGGTAGGATCGACGGTGCCGCGACGCGCACCGTCGATGCCGACGGCCTGGCGGTGTCGCCTGGCTTCATCGACAACCACTGCCACTACGACGCGCAGGTGACGTGGGACCCGCTGTGCACGTTCTCGCCGCAGCACGGCGCCACCACCGTGATCTTCGGCAACTGCTCGCTCTCGCTGGCGCCGGTGCGCCGCGGCAACGAGGAGCGCATGGCCGAATTCCTGTCCTATGTCGAAGCCATCCCGATGGAGGTGCTGCGCACCGTCGACGTCGACTGGCAGACATTCCCACAATACATGGATCGGCTCGACAAGAGCCTCGGGGTCAATGCCGGCACGCTGATCGGCCACACCGCCGTGCGCTACTATGCGATGGGCGAGGATTGCCAGAAGCGCACCGCCACCGACGATGAGATCAAGGTAATGCAGGAGGTTGTGCGCGACGGTATGAAGGCCGGTGCGATCGGCTTCTCAGGATCGCGTCAGAAGGGCCATTTCGATCCGCAGGGCGTGCCGATTCCGGCACTGTGGGCTGACGAGAAGGAGGTTTTCGCGCTCGCCGACGTGCTGCGCGAACTCGGCACCGGCACGGTGCAGATGGGCGGTGGCGTCGATCCTGAACTCGCCGACGGGATGATGGCGCGCCTGTCGGAAGCCTGCGGCCGGCCGGTGATCTACAACAGCCTGAGCCAGACGGTGCGCACCGGCGACAAGTGGAAGCAGCACATTGCCCGCGTCGACGAGACCGCGCGGGCCGGCATTCGCGCCTATCCGATGTGCAGCCCGAACCGCGTGACGCAGGACTTCACCATGAAGAACTGCCAGGTGTTCCGCGGGCTGCCGACCTGGCATCCGATCCTGATCTCGTCGGACGAAGAGAAGATGCGTGCCTACGCCGATCCGCAGGTGCGCGACAAGCTGCACGCCGAGGCGGTGGAACGGTCGGTGCCGGTCCCGGGCGCCATCGGTTTCTCCAAGACCTGGTGGGACTACATGTGGGTCAACGAGCCGGTGCTGGAAAAGAACAAGCCACTCCAGTTCAAGACCATCGGCGAGATCGCCAAGCTGCAGAACAAGCGGGTGATCGACGCGTTCCTGGATCTGGTGGTCGAGGAAAAGCTCGAGACGCGTTTCCTGCAGGCCGAGAACAACATCGACGACGAGGCGGTAAAGCGCATCCTGACCTATCCCAACGCGTTCATCGGGCTGGGTGACGGCGGCGCGCACGTGCAGTTCCATGGCGGCTACGGCTACACCACGCGGCTGCTCGGCGAGTGGGTGCGCGAGAAGCAGGCGATGACGCTGGAGCAGGCGGTGCGGCGGCTGACCTTCGAGTCGGCATCGCTGTTCGGCATCAGCGACCGCGGCCTGCTGCGCGAGGGCCTGGCGGCAGACATCGTGCTGTTCGATCCGGATACGGTGAAGCCGGGGCCGGAGAGCGTGGTGCACGACTTCCCCGCCGGCGGCTGGCGCATCAAGGAGCCGGCGGTCGGCGTTCACATGACGATCGTGAACGGCCAGGTGCTGCTGGAGGACGGCCAGCACACCGGCGCGCTGCCGGGTCGGGTGCTGCGCAACGGCTGGTATCACGCACACCGGAACTGAGAACGGCCGGGCGGTCAATGCCGGAGGTCAGATGCCTCCGGCGTTGGCGCGCGCCTCGTCAGCCGGCGATCGCTGCGGCCATCGCCGGTTGCTCGGTGCGGCCCAGATACGCGTCGACGACGCAATCGGGTGAACCGTCAAGACGCAGACGCCCCTGGTCGAGCCAAATCACGCGCGAACACCACTCCTTGATGATGTCCGTGTCATGGCTCGAGAGGACAAGGATATCGGCGCTTTGCACCATTGCTTCCAGCCGTTCCCGTGCACGCTCAAGGAATTCCGCGTCACCGGCCAGGATCCATTCGTCCATCAGCAGGATTTCGGGCCGGATTGCCGTAGCAAGCGCAAAACCCAGGCGGACCATCATTCCCGCGGAGTAGATGCGCACCGGAAGGTCCAGGAAATCGCCCAACCCGGCGAACTCCGCCACATCCTGCTCCAGTCGTGTGACGGCGGTACGCGACAGGCCGTTGTAGAGGCCGCGCAGCATGATGTTCTCGCGGCCGGTCAGCTCCGGGTTCATGCCCAGGCTGATGTCCAGCAGTGCACCCACGCTGCCCCGCACCTCCATGCGGCCGGTCACCGGCTCATAGATGCCGGCCAACGTTCGCAACAGGGTGGTTTTCCCCGCACCGTTGGCGCCGATCAGTCCGAGTCGGTCTCCGCCATTCAGGCTGAAGCTGATTTCGCGCAGTGCCTGTACGACGACTCGATGCTGCTGGTCCCGGCCGAGCCGCCCGGACGCAGCCGCTATCACGGTCTTCTTGAGGCTGCGCGCATTACCGTGGTACAGCGGAAAGGAGACCGAGATATCTTCAACGAAAATGCGTGGGTTGTTCACTGCGACCGCCGCGTGTTCAGATCCAGAAGGCAATGCGCCCGCGCGCGCGCGTGAACAGGCTCCACGCGAGTGCCCATAGGACCAGGCTGGACAACCCGGCGCCCAGCCAGACATCGGCGCCCGGCAGCGTGCCCAGCAACGGTGCCCGCACGATTTCCAGCAGATCGAAGAAAGGGTTGAGCGACAGCAGCGCGTGGTCCGTGCCGAGTTGTTCCGGCTTCCAGATCACTGGCGTGACGAAGAAGGCGATCTGCATCACACTGGACACAATAGGCAGGATATCACGGAATCGCGCGCAGAAAGTGCCTAATAGCAGGACAAGCCCGAGGGCATCGATCCCCCATAGCAACAGTCCGGGAATTGCCAGCAAACCATTCCAGCCGGGCCACAGCTGGAACACCACGTAGACGACCGCGATCACCAGGATATTGTGCGCGAGCACCAGCACATTGCGAATCAGCAGGCGTACCGCGAACAGGAAGAACGGCATGCGCATCGCGCGGACGATGCCCTCGGATTCGGTGAACGCGGTGCAAGCTTCCGCTACCACGGCACTTAGGAATCCCCACAATACGATCGATAGGGCGATGAACGGCAGATAGTCCTGGACGTCGGTATGGAAAATGGCGGCATAAAGGTATCCCAGCGTGCCGACCATGATGCCGGTGGACAGCGTCAGCCACAACGGGCCTAGCATAGAACCACGATAGCGCAGCCTGATATCCAGCCACCCCAGCGTCCAGGCGAGCGGAAGCAGCCGTACGCCCTCCCTGACGTCCCGCAGGGCCAAGCGATTGCGCGTCGCGAAGCCGGGATCGCCCCTGAGTTCGAGGAGTGCTCTCGGGGCTTCGAGCGTAACGGCAGTGTCCATGGGCGGGGAGCCGTTAGCATGCCCGCGAGGAGACGGCAAACCGCATGTTGGCACTTGCGGGGCGGCGGGGTCAGTTCGACCGCACGATGGCCTTCCAGAAGAAGATCGTGTCGCACGGCACGAGATCGGCGTTCAACGCGTAGCCAGGGATGCGGCCCGCCTCGCGCCAGCCCGTGGCACGATACAGGGTCTCGGCCGCGTCGTCCGCCCGCGTGTCGAGCGTCAGCAACGTGCGGCCGGCACGCGCCGCCTCGATTTCCGCGCTTGCCATCAATGCACGCGCCACGCCGCGGCGCCGCGCTGCTGGATGCACCAGCAGCTTCTGCACCTCGGCGCGATGCGGCTGATTGGGCGAGGACGCAAACTCCAGCATCACGGTTCCCACCAACACCGCGTCTTCCCAGGCTGCGAGCAGGATGCGCGTGCCGGCCGCGACATCGGCCGCCATGCGCTTCCAGAAGCCTCGCGCGACATCGGCGGCGAGCGGCGGAAGATATGACACCGACGCTCCGGCATCGACGCAGGCGCACAGGATTTCCGCCAGGCGCCGCTCGGCCGAAGCGGCGGCTGCGACGTCAAGCACCTCGATGCCGGCGACCGGCTTGGCGTAGCCGAACTCAAGCGAGTTCGAGATGTCTTGCAGTACGCGAATCGGCCCGTGGCGCACGTAGCTGTGCTTTTGATAGAAACGGTGAGCGCGGTCGAACCTCGTGTCACTCCATAGCACGAGGCGCGTGGCACCCGCGGCAACGGCATGCGCTTCCGCTTTCTCCAGCAGACGACCGCCGAGGCCGCTGCCGTGCAGCGATGGCAGCGCATAAACCCGGCAGATTTCCCATGCGCCGGCGTCATGCGGAACGGTTGCAACCATGCCGACGATGCGACCATCGGCTTCCGCCGCCCACAACGTGCCACGCCTGCCGGTGTAATGCGTGGCGAGCGCGCGCAATTCCGGCATCTCGCCGTCCACGTCGAGCACAACACCCGGGTATTGGTCCCAGCATGCGCCGATCAGCGCGATGAACCCGTCCGCGTCGGAGTCACAGCCAAGGCGGATTGTGACCTGGCGAGGCAGCATGCTGTCAGCTTGCGGTGATGGCGGAGCAAGGGCAAGCTGACAGCGAACATCCTCGGCCCCGGCAACAGGAGGAACGCAACCATGACAACAAACGCCGCCGTGATGGACAAGTCGCAACTGCTGACCGAACTGCCGCAGCGACTGCATCATCACGCCTATGTCGTGCGCGACCAGGAGGTGAACCGGCGCTTCGTCGAAGACCTGCTGGGGATTCCACTGGTCGCCACCTGGTGCGAGAGCCATCACAATGCCTGGCTCGGCCGCGACGTTGCGATGTGTCACACGTTCTTCGGCATGGCCGACGGCGGAGCGCTGGCGTTCTTCGCGTTCGCCGATCCGGAGGTTTACAAGCTGGTGATCGCGGAAAAGCCGCCGGTGGTGGGCAGCTTCGATCACGTGGCGTTCAAGGTGTCGGATCGCACCTATGACGAGATCGTCGCCCGGCTGAGGCGCGCGGGCGAGACGTTCCGCGAGAATGACCACGGCTATTGCAAGTCGGTTTACGCAACGTCACCCGACGGCCTGATCGTGGAATTCACGGTCGATCCGCCGGGCGTGGAGCAGATCGATGCGATCCGCCGTGCCGATGCCCATTCCGAGTTGGCGCGCTGGATGGCTGGCGATCACCGTACCAACAACGACCTACGGCCGCGATAGCAGGACGGTCGATTACCCGCCCCAGATGCGCACCAGCGGCCCTTCCCCACCCGTCACCGGATCGGCCGCCGGCAGCTCCACCGCCGCGATGTTGCGCACCACCTCGTCGTGCTCCGCTGGATCGCCGCGACGAAGATCGCGCCGCGCGGTGTTGTCCGGATAGGCGCCGACAATCAGCAGATCGGCGCTCTTGCCCTCGTTGCAGTGGCCTACGCCGGCGGGCACCACCACCACGTCGCCGGCGCTCACTTCCAGCACCTCGCCGGCAGGACCACCAAAGCGCACTTTCGCCGAACCGCTGGCGACACCCAGCGCCTCGTGCGCGTCGCTGTGGAAGTGGTGGAACGGATGCACCGCATCGCGCCACGCGGCCGGCCAGCGGTTGGTGGTGAAGATGCGCTCGATCGCCGCCGGATCCGCGGGCACCGCCTGGCGATACACCAGCAGCGGCAGATTCGAGTTGGGTATTGCGCCATCGTCGGCGAAGGTGAAGGTCTGGGGTTCGGTCATGATATCCTCCTTGAGGCTTCGGCAAGACGACGATCCAACGTCACCAGCACGGCGTCCAGTTCTCGTGCAAGCCACAGGTAGCTCGCATCATAGAACGATAGTCGCGCCCGCTCGGCGAGAAGCAGTACACCTTCGTCATCGATACTTCTGATCGCCACGGCAAGGTGCGAACGCCACCGGAAGCTCTCCACAATTCGCCGCGTTGATCGGGATGACGACGCAGCTTTGTCAGACAGACGTTGCCCAGTTCGAATTCCGGGAGCGGTGGTGCAACCAGTTGGCAGCTGTCCAGTTGTTGAGCCACCGCCGTCGCTTCAGGTTCGCGAAACAGCATGGCAGCCACCGCCGATGCATCAACGACCTTGGTCGGCACTATGGCCACCATCGCGATCGGCGCGGATAATATCGGCCGCCTCACTCGGCGTACTCAGCCCCAACTTGCGAGCTTCCTCCACCAACTCGGTTGGAGTGAGATAGCGGGCAGGCGGAGGCCGCACTGCCTCCTCGATAATCGCCAACAATTCCCCCTGAAGAGATCGATGATTATTCCGCGCGCGTTCGCGCAGCCGCCGCACCACGTCATCGGGTGCGTTCTTGATCGACAGGTTGACGGACATCGTTTGCTCCAGAATTACTCCAATTTGGAGCAAACTTAGCAGGGCGTAGTCGTGCCTGCAACCGCATCCTCCGCCTCGTCCTCCTCGCCGTAGCCGACCAGCCGCAACGCCAGCCCCTTGATGCCGCGCATTCCGGCGGCGTGGATCAGTGCCTCCTCGCGACCGTGCGTGACCCACACCTCCGGAGCGCCGACCTCGTCCAGCGTGGCATTCAGTTCATCCCAGTCGGCGTGGTCGGAGATCACCAGCGGCAGCTCCACGCCGCGCGACTTGGCCCGCTGCCGCACCCGCATCCAGCCTGACGCCATCGCCACCACCGGATCCGCCAGTCGCCGCGCCCACCGATCGGCTACCGCGCCCTGCGGGGCCAGCACGATCGCCCCCACCAGCGCCTCCTTCGCCGCCGCGATCGCCGGCCGCAGATCGCCCAGCGTCACGCCGCGCGCCTCGTAGACCTGGCACAGCGAGGCCAGCGCGCCGTGCAGCCAGATCGGCCGATCCCAGCCGGCCTGGCGCAGCAGCGCGATCAACCGCTGGCACTTGCCCAGCGCATAGCAGCCGACGACATGCGTGCGGTCAGGAAACAGCGCCACGCTGGCCAGCAGCCGGCCGATCTCCTGGTCGGGCGGCGGGTGGCGGAACACCGGTAGGGCGAACGTCGCCTCGGTCACGAACACGTCGCACGGGACCGGCACAAAGCCGGCGCAAGTGGGATCGGCGGTGCGTTTGTAGTCGCCGCTGACCACCGCCCGCGCGCCCTGGTACTCCATCGCCACCTGGGCGCTGCCCAGTATGTGCCCTGCCGGCTGCAGCCAGACGCGTACGTCGCCAATGCACAGCGCTTCGCCCCACTGCATGGCCTGCTGTGCCTCCCCTGCCCGCGCCTCGCCCAGCCGCGCTCGCATCAGCGCCAGCGTGTCGGCGCTCGCCAGCACCGCACGGTGGCCAGGACGTGCATGGTCGGAATGCGCGTGGGTGATCACCGCGCGGTCCACCGCCCGGGTCGGATCGATGTAAAAGCCGCCAGGCTCACAGTACAGCCCCTGCGGCAGCACCCTGAGCCACGTCGCCGGATGAGCCATGGCGGCAAACTGGGCCCGGCACGCACGCAATGCCAGCGCAGAACAGAACTCATCCCCCCTCGCGGGAGGCGGTAGGCGTGATGGCACCTGAACGCCTACCGGCGCGGGTTCACGTGGAATAGCCTAGTACAGCGTTTCCATGGAACGACTCGTATCACGCCGCCGCCTTGATCTTGTAGGACCAGGTGTGGACGACAGGCTCGCAGTTGAGGTCGTCTAG
>Ga0209040_10001818_pt1 | contig 16898 bp, 17 predicted proteins | sample BogFormECP12_OM3_FD_188240 | JGI IMG/M metagenome (GOLD analysis project Ga0209040, IMG submission 188240) | Bog forest soil microbial communities from Calvert Island, British Columbia, Canada - ECP12_OM3 (SPAdes) (version 2) | ecosystem: Environmental > Aquatic > Freshwater > Wetlands > Bog ...
ACGGCGCCGATCTTCCAGCAGCCCAGCGCAGCCAGCACGAGATGCTCGGAATTGGGAATCCCAAGCGCAACAAGCGAACCGAATCTCGCGCCGTCAGCTGCCAGCGCCCGTCCCCATTGATTAGCCCGGGCGTCGAGTTGTGTGAACGTCAGCTTTTGCGCGGTGCCGTCCGGCGCCAAGGTGACTAATGCCAGCTCCTCGCCGCGTTGTTCGGCGAGCTCCCGCAGTCGCGTCCCAAGCGGAACCCCGTTGTCGTCCTGGCCGGGAGCCTCCCCGGCGGCGAGAGTTCCGGTGCTCACACCGGCTCCGTCGCAATCGGCTGGCTGAACAGTGTTTCCAGGTGACCCCTACGAATATCGGGTATGAGGCGCAGCGCGAGCATCTCGCTACTGACGGGCAGCCGGATCAGCGGCTGGGTGTGCCTGTCCAGGACGCTGACATCGGACTCGTCGCAAAAACCCAGCGCTCCGAGCAACTGGTGCGCGGTGCGCAGCACCTGACGCGCGGTATCGGCGGCCTTGATCCGGAGTATCAGCGCGTCCGCCGAACGTATTTGGGCCGCGGTCGATTCCGATCGGCTGATGGTGTACTTGGCGAGTTCGAAAAGCCCGCGCACGGCGACCGACGCATCGGCGATCGTGAACCGGACAGCCTGGAATTCCGCCAGCGGCTTGCCGAACTGCATTCGCGCGGTGACGTGCTGCCGGGCGATCTCCAACGCCTGCTGCACTGCGCCCAGAATCCGCCAAGACCCCAGCGTCAGGTGCGTATCGACGTCGGCCGCCGGGACGGTGCCGTCGGGCCCAGTCAAAGTGGCCGGAACCAGGAACGGGCCCAGCTTTGCGCTGGTTCGCGACGACGGCTGAACGTGGTAGCGCGTGCCGTCGAGGTCGACGGCAATCCAGTCGCCGGCCAGGTCGCCGTGGTCGATGCGCGGCGCTTCGGGATTCACCAGGGCGAGCCGGGCCCCGTCGATCGCGAGCAGCTCCTCGACGAGCGGGTAGGGCAGGGCCGCTGCGCCAGCAGCCTGGCAGAGCACCGCGGCCGCCAGCAGATCCTCGGAGGACGATCTGACGTCGAGGTCCAATGCGCCGAGGTCGGCCAGCGCGGACCGCGCTTCGTCGCGGAGGTGTTCCTCGGTCTCGGCGCGCAGCGCCGCCTGCGGACCGCCGAATCGAGCGAACCTTTTGGCGGCGACGGCAGCGAACTCGGTGATGTCTTCTGGCAGAGCGGTATTCACCCGTGATCCCCCAAAGCTTCGCGTGCGACCAGCATCCGCTGTACTTCGATGGTTCCCGACGCGACGGTGGCCGCCTGGGCATAACGCCAGTGGTCTTCAACCGCCCCGTGTAGTCGCGCGGAGGTGCCGCTGTCCAGTGCCGAAGGGCCAAGCACGTCGAACAGCAGCTCGGCGACCTGTTGGTCGCAGGTGGTCGTCGCGATGCGGGCGGCGCTGGCTGCCGCGCCCGCCGACGGGTCGTGCTGTAGCGACACCGCGCGATAGGCTAGCAGCCGGGCGACTCGCAGGTCGATCAGTGCCCGCACCCAGCGGGCCCGGATCGACTCGGGTAAGCGGTCCCAGTCATCGCCGAGTTCGGTCTGCATCCGGTCCAGCAGCGACTCACACCGCGCGTACCGGGCGATCCCGACCCGTTCGAAGGCGAGTGCTTCGCGCATCACCCGCCATCCGTCGCCGACCTCGCCGAGGACCTCATCGGCGAACACCTCAACGCCGTCGAGGAATACCTCGTTGAGATGGTGCGGTCCCAGCATCGAGCGGATTGGCCGCACGGTGATACCGGGCCGGTCCATGGGGACCAGGAACAGGCTGAGGCGCTTGGGTTTCGGAGCGCCCGGGTCGGTGCACGCCGCCAGCACACACCAGGACGCCATCTGCGCATACGACGTCCAGACCTTTTGGCCGGTCACGCGCCAACCATCGCCATCGGGAACCGCGCGGGTGCGCAGCGACGCGAGATCGGTTCCGGCTTCCGGCTCGGAAAATCCCTGACACCAGATCACTTCTCCGCTCGCGATGGCGGACAAGTGTCGGGCCTTCTGCTCAGCGGTCCCGTAACGCATGAGCGCGGGCCCGACCCAGTTGATACCCATGTACTGCGCACCGCGGGGTTCATGGTGGGCCCACATCTCCTCGCGCAGTACGGTCTGCTGCCATATCGAACCGCCGCCGCCACCATGCTCTTTCGGCCAGGCTAGGGCCAGTAGTCCGTCGGATGCCAACAGCTTGCAGAAGGACTCGGTGGTGGCGAGGTCTCTGGGGTCGTCGGTGCAGGCGCCCAAAAAACCTTCCGGTATATGTGCGGAGATCAACTCCCGCAATCGCTTTCTGAGTTCGACAGCGTCGGCACCGAGGTCGTAATCCATAATCATCCCTTCGGCAGTCCGAGCAGCCGCTCGGCGATGATGTTGCGTTGCACCTCGGAGGTTCCGCCGTAGATGGTCGCCGCCAACGCGTCCTGACGTTCGAACAGCAGTTCTGCATCGTCGATCGAGCCAGGACCGGCGGCCGCGGCGGAGAGCTCCCAAACTCGCTGCAGCGTAACCGAACCGAGCAATTTCAGAATGTCGGCTTCCGGGCTTGGCCGGTCCGCGAGTTCGTTGTAGAGCGCGCGGTATCCGGTTGCCCGCAGCGCTTCGGCGTCGGCGAGTAGCGAGCCGAGCTCGGTGAAGACCTCACCCGAGGCGTAGTCGTCGTGCGCGGTCTCGAATCCCCGGACGGAGTCGAGTCCGCGCTGGATCTCAACCCAGTTCATGATCCAAATCATTTGGCGCTCATGGTTCAGTGACGACAACGCAACCTGCCAACCGCCGTTGCAGGGTCCCAGCAGGTTGGCCACCGGCACCTCGACGTCGTCGAGAATGACTTCGCAGAACGTCTCGTCGGAGATCGACGCCATCCGGATGGGTTCGATTTTCACCCCGGGGGATTCGAGATCGAGGATCAGGCAGGAAATGCCGCGGTGTTTCGGTGCGTCGGGATCGGTGCGGGCGTACAGCGTGCACCACCGCGAGAGGTGTGCCTGGGTGGTCCAGATCTTCCTGCCCTTGACCCGGAAAAAGTCGCCGTCGCGCACAGCGCGGGTGCGCAGGCCGGCGAAATCGGATCCGGCTTCCGGCTCCGACATGCCGAGCGCCCACCACTCGTCGCCGCGCAGCAGCGGGACCAGTAGACGGTCGATCTGCTCGGCGGTGCCGAACTGGCGGATCCCCGGCGCGGCCACATTGGGGCCGGCGATGTTGGGCAGCTTGGGTGCCGATCGCATCGCCCCCTCGAGCCGGATCTCCATGGCATCCCGCAAGCCCAACGATCGACCGCCGTGCTCACGTGGCCAGGTCGGCTGCAACCACCCCGCCTCGAACGCGGCACGCTGATAGCCACGCCGAAGCCCGAGGTCCCAGCGATAGTCGCGATAACGGTCGTAGTAGTCGTCCGGCAGGAAGTCCGTCAGCCACGCCGAGAACTCGCCCACCACGCTCGAGGACATCATGCGGCGCCCCCCGCAAAGCGCCGACCAATTGCGTAGTAGAGCGCTCGGCTGTCTCCCAGCGTCGAGGCACCTTGCCACGCGTGCCGCAGATACAAGTGCATGTCATGCTCCCAGGTCTGCGCCAAAGCGCCGTGGACCTGAACCGCGGTGCGGGCGCATCCGACCGCCGCCTCCGATGCCGCCGCTTTCGCAAGCGCCGCAGCGGTCCAGCCGACCGAGGACGGGGTCGTGGGATCGTCGAGGCGCGCTGCCGCTGCGTAGGTGAGGCTGCGGGCGCGCTCCAGGGCGACGTAGTTGTCGGCCAATGCGTGCTTGATCCCCTGGAAGGCGCCGATCGGCTTGCCGAACTGGTGCCGTGATTTCGCGTGCTCGACCGAGCGGGCCAGCGCGGCGTCGGCCACTCCGACCAGATCGGCGGCCACCGCGATCAGGGGTGTCGCCAGCGCCGATTCCACATCGACCGGCGCGGTGACGACGGGTTCCGTGTCGATTTCGACGTCGGCGACCGGCTGTGCTGGATCCGTGCACTCCACGGCTTTCACGGCCGCGCCGTCGCCGACGCGGACGACGGCGGCGACCGGCCCGTCAGCTGACGAGGCCAAGGTGACGATCAGCTCCGCCCGGGGCAGGCCGGTCACCGCGACCGCACGCCCGTGCAGGCGTCCGCGCTGCAGCGTCATCGGCACACCCGGCAGCCGACAACCGGGCGGGTGAGCGGCCAACGCGGCCACCACACCGCCGCCGACGTCAGCCAGCACGTCGGCAACCGCGAGACCGGCGACCCGCAGGACACCTGCCGCCAGACCGATGCTGGACAGCAATGGAATGGGGGCGATGGCCGCACCGCATTCCTCGAGAACAACGGCGAGATCGATGCGACCGAAGGAGTCACTGGAATCATCGCCGCCGTCGGCGGGCAAGGCGAGTTCGGTCCAGCCAAGGTTGACGACCGTCTTCCACACGGTGCGCCAGTGTTCCGGGTCGGTCATCGCCTGCCGGGCGACTCCGGGCGGGCATTCGGTGCGCAAGACGTCACGCACGCTGTCACGCAGCGCCAGCTGACCGGAGTTCAGTCCGACATCCATAAGGCCCCTAACATAGTAAAAATAGTAAACTAGCGCGACGCACGTCAATCGGTGCGGCGTCTGCCGGACGGCTCCGTATGGTGGTCAGCTATGGCCGACTGGTATCTGTTCCTGCCGCAAGTGAGGCTGCCGGTCGCCGACATCGTCGAGCGATCGCGTCACGCCGAAGCCAGCGGGTTCAGCGGAGTGGCGTTCATCGACCACCTCGAGGCTCCCGGGCTGCGGGATGAAAGCATCTGGGAGGCAATGAGCATCGCGACTTGGGTGGCCGCGAAGACCGAGCGGTTGCGAATCGGTCATTTGGTGCTCTGCGACGCGTTTCGCCATCCGGCAGTGCTGGCCAAACAGGCGGTCACCTTGTCTGAGGCCTCGGAGGGCAGGTTCGAGCTCGGCCTGGGCTCCGGCTCGTGGCCTGCTGAGTTCGCCAGATTCGATGTCGGCCAAAAAGATCCGATAGCCCGCGGCGAGCAACTCGAGCGGCATCTGGGCCTGGTCATGCAGTATTGGGGGCGCGACGAGGCGCCGGACCGCAGGCAATTGCCACTGCCCGAACACCGGATACCGCTGATCCTCGGCGGCACCGGGCGCCGGATGATGGAACTTGTTCGCAGATATGCGGATTGGTGGAACATACCGGCCAACCATCTCGATCGGCTGGCGCGGCTGGCCCCCGCCACCGGGTCCGCTCGGGTGTCGGTTCAGCAGATGGTGGGCTTCGTCCGCAAGGACAGCGACCCCAACGCCGTGCGAGAGGTGAGCACCCGGCGGTTCGGTAATCTCGGCTCCGGACTGGTATGCGGAGACGCCGACGAGTTGATCGGACATTTCACCGGCCTGGCTAACCAGGGCGTCGAGCGGTTCTATGTCTGGTTCGCCGATTTCGCCGTCCCGGAATCGCTACACGAATTCGGCGAAACGGTGATCAAAGCCTTCCCGGGATAAGCCCGCCCGCTTATCGGTGCTGTGCCGCCCGCCGGCGAGCCTCGGTGGGCACAACGGGCTCGCGGGCAAAGGGCCCTCGCCGCACCGCGTGCAGTCGGATCTCCGGCAGGTCGACCGACGGGTCCACGGTGTCAAGCCACGCCACGGCTTGGGCGACATCGGACACCTGAATCGCGTTCATCTCGAACGGAACATCCTGCAGCATCTCGGTTTCCACCGGTCCCGGCGTCACGATATGCACGGCGATGCCGTCTCGGTCGACTTCGAGTGCCAACGCCCGGGCGAATGCGTTCATCCCTGCCTTGGACGCCGAGTATGCGGTCCGCGCCATCATCGGCTCGTGCGCCGCGGAGGACGAGATGAACACCAGCCGTGACCCGGCCCGCATGCGCGGCAGCACGGCCGCGGTGACTACGAAGCAGGAATCCAGGTTCGCCGAGATGATCGTCTGCCATTGCTCAAAAGTCTGCTTGCGTGCGTAGGTCCCACCGAGTGTTCCGGCGGCGTGCACCACCAAATCGATTGTCTCCAAGGGGCTGATCGCTTGCGCAAAGCCGACGGGATCAGAGGCATCGGCAGCGATAAAACGTGCCCCGATCTCGTCGGCGGCCGCTCGTAACGGGCCCTCACTTCGGGCCGACAACACGACGTCGTAACCCAGTTCGCACAGTTTGCCCGCGCAGGCCTTGCCGATTCCGCCACTGCCGCCGGTGACCAGCGCGGTTCGCACGCTCGTCCGCGATCTACAGATGGCGGTTGTCCCGCGGGCGCGACAGCGCTTGCGGTGACAACGCATAGATCCGTTGGTCGGGGCCCGCGGCCAACACGTGGCTCTGCGTGTCGGAAAGGTGCCGGGCAGAGATGCGACGTGCCCGGTCGACGTCACCGGCCTCGATCATCTCGGCCAACTTGACGTGGGTGTTGAGCACGGCGCGACGTTTGGCCAGCGAGGGGTAGGTGCCTTTAGCCGCGCTCTCGTCGGCCCATTGCTGTTCGTGACTGGTCCACAACGTCTCCAGGGTGCCGACCACGGCGATTATCGTGCGGTTTCCGCAGCCACGCACGACGGAATCGTGGAATTTACGGCCGATTTCGGTGAATTCGGGTCCGTCCTCCAGATGCGCGGCCATCGCGTCGTTGATCTCTTTGAGCTCGCGGACGATGGTGTCGGCGCGGTCGGGTCGCTGAGCCGCCAATGCCGCGCACGCAGGTTCGAGCTCCAATATCGCCGTCCCCAGATCGGCGACGACAACCGACTCGCTCTGCAACAGCAGACCCAACATGTAGGCGGCGCTGGTCTTTGCCGGAGCGTGCACAACCGCACCGCCACGGTTGCCGCGCCGGACCGACACCAGCCCTTCGGTCTCCAGGATGCGCAGCGCCTCTCGCAGTGAGACCAGGCTGACATTGAACTGCTCGACGAGCATTTCCTGCCGCGGCAGCAAATCGCCGTCGGCCAGTTCGCCGTCGATGATCTGGCGCCGCAACTCGTCGGCGACGATCTCGGCGATCCTGGGCGCCGACAAACGGCGTCGGGCCTCGGGGCCAATTCCCAGCGCAGTCATCCGATTCCAGCAGCGAAACGATCGGACAGAGCCGCGGCCGCTGCACCCGCGAACTCCATTAACTGCAATCTTAGCAGTAATGGCATAATAGCCGCGCAGGTCAAGCGCCCGGTTCATCGTCATCGAATCATGACCGGCAAAGTTACTAAGATGGCATAGACAACGACCCCGACGATGTAGACGGATACAGGTTGAGCGACGGGCACGACAGCCGACCGACACCGCTGGACGACGTCCGTGTTGTCGAGGTCAGCGACCGGATCGCCGGCAGTTACTGCGGGAAGCTGCTGGTCGATGCCGGTGCTGAGGTCAGGAAAATCGAACCGCCGCAAGGGGATCCGTTGCGGCGGTTCACTGCCAGCTGCTCGACGGTGCCGGACGGGACGGATTCGCCCCTGTTCGGCTACCTCAATGCCGGCAAGCGCAGCCTGACCTGGGCCGCCGCCGGCCCGCGGTCCGACCGGCGTTTGCACGACGAGCTTGCCGGCGCCGATATCGTCGTGGTGACGGCCACCCGGTCGCAGGCGGCGGGCCTGGGCATCAATCCGCAGCGGTTGCTGGCGGATAATCCGCGGGCCGTCGTCGTCACGATCTCCGACTTCGGCTGGACCGGTCCCTACGCCGACCGTGCCGCCAGCGAATTCACGCTGCAGGCGTGGTCGGGCTTAACCGGTTTCCGCGGCGATCCGGCCGGGCCACCGATCGCGATCGGTGGTGACCTCGGGGAGTACATGGGCGGGGTGTCCGCCGCATTCGGCGCGCTGGCGCTGCGCCGCCGCGTCGAGCGCGGCGGTCCCGGCGAGCACCTGGATTTGTCGATGCTGGAAGCGATCACGATGATGCAAAGTGGCGAATGGCTGCACTCCCAGCTGTTGCAAGCGCCGCCGGTATCGCGCACGGTCGAAGTGCCGTCGATCGAGCCGGCCAAGGACGGCTACATCGGGATCACCATGGTCACCGGCCAGCAATGGCTCGATTTCGCGGCAATGGTCGACTGCCCCGAGCTGACCGAGATTCCGCAGCTGAGTTTTCAGATCGGCCGATGGGAATACCGCGACTTCATCCGGGACCGGATCCGCCCCTGGCTGGCCGAACGCACCGTCGAGGAAGTCGTGGAACTCGGGCAGCTGTTCCGGCTGCCGATCGCGGCCTTGGGCAACGGCGCCACGGTCCGGGACACGGCCTACGCGACGGAGCGCGGGGCTTTCGTGCGCAACCCGGCGGGCTTTCACCAGCCCCGCACGCCGTGGTTGATGTCGCGCTGCCGGTCCGCGTCGCTGCGCAGCGCGCCGTCGCTGGGCGAGGCCGATAACACGCGGTCCTGGCCCGAGCGCGAGCAAAGCGTGCCACCAATAGAACCTGGGCTGCCGCTCGAGGGCCTTCGCGTCGTCGACTTGACCGCGTTCTGGGCCGGGCCCGCCGCGACGCACCTGCTCGCGGCTTTCGGCGCCGACGTCGTCAAAGTGGAGTCGATCCAGCGTCCCGACGGCATCCGGTACTCGGGCGGCATGCGCAAAGATGTCGACGACTGGTGGGAGTACGGCTGGGTGTTCCACGCCATGAACACCAACAAGCGTTCGCTAACTCTGGATTTGGGGTCTGACGAAGGCCGTCGGCTGTTCACCGGCTTGGTCGCCGACGCCGACGTGGTGATCGAGAATTTCTCCGCGCGGGTGATGGACCACTTCGGGCTCACCGCGGATGCTTTGTTGGCGGTCAACCCGCGGCTGGTCATGGCCCGGATGCCGGCGTTCGGGCTGGACGGCCCGTGGCGTGACCGCGTTGGTTTCGCGCCCACCATGGAGCAGATCGCCGGGCTTGCTTGGGTCACCGGTTTGCCCGACGGTCCGCCCGTGCCGCCGAGGGGAGCCTGCGATCCGCTGGCCGGCGTGCACGCCGCGTTCGCGGTGCTGGCTGCGCTGAACTTTGCCGAGCGCACCGGAGTCGGCCAGGTCGTCGAACTGCCGATGATCGAAACGGTGTTGAACGCCACCGCAATTCAGCCGATGGAAGCCGAGGTATTCGGGGTGACGCTGAGCCGCCGCGGCAACCGTGGTCATGGCCGTGGCGTCCAGAATCTCTACCGCTGCGCGGGCGACGACGATTGGATTGCCGTCACCGTAGGCACCGACCAGCAGTGGCGCTCGCTTGTTGACCTGATGGGCCGGCCGTCCTGGACGGAGGACCACGGCTACGGCACCGTCGCCGGACGGCGCGAGGGGGGCGACGACATCGATCGTCGGCTGCAGGACTGGTTCGCCGGCCAGGATCTGGGTTGCGCGGTGGAAAACCTTGCCGGCGTAGGCGTTCCCGCCGCACCGGTGGTGTCGCCGTCGCTGGTCACCGAGAACCCGCAACTCAATGACCGCGGGTTTCTCGAGCCGCTCGACCATCCGCGCACCGGCCCCGGCCGCTACCCGCGGCCGCCGTTCGCTCCGCTCGACGGACGGCGCACCTGGCTTATGCGTCCGCCGCCGACGCTCGGCGAGCACAATGAAGAGGTACTGCGCGATCTGTGCGGGCTGAATGATCAGGACATCGCGGGTTTGGCGTCTGCCGGGGTGATCGGGACCCGACCCAAAGGTCTATAGCGCCCGGCGACGATGCGGGCCGAGCAGCGGCCCGAGGAGGAGCCGGGCAATGAGGAGGTGTATTCAATGCGAGTGATCGTCGACGAGACATTATGTGAGGCAAACGGATTCTGCGAATCGCTGGCGCCGGACATATTCGAGATCGGGCACTCCGACGTCGTGCACGTTGCGGACGGCGAAATTCCGGAGCATTTGGAGATAGATGTGCGTGCGGCGGTCGATCAGTGCCCGAAGGCCGCGTTGCGGATCGCGGACTGAACGGCTACCGCTCGGTCAGTGATATGGCCATCTCGTCGTAGATCGACATGTTGGTGGTCAGGTTTGGATAGGTGACCTTGGCCTCGCCGAGGACGATCCGGTCACCGCGCAACAGCAGTTCGTCGAAGACCGCGCGCAGCTCGGCGCGGGCCAGCATGGCGCCCAGGCAATGGTGCGGGCCGCCACCGCCGAATGCGACATGCGGGTTGGGTTGGCGCGCGATGTCAAAGATAAACGGCTGGTCGAAGACCTCCTCGTCCCGGTTCGCCGAGCGCAGCATGGAGACCACACGATCACCTTTGGGAATGTGCTGACTATCCATCTCGATGTCGACCTTGGCGGTGCGCGTCCAATAAGCCACCGGTGAAGCCCAGCGCAGCACCTCCTCGACGGCGCCAGCCCGCAGTGTCTCTTCTTCGCGATACCGATCGATCTGCTCGGGGTTCGCGACGAATGCCTGCAGCCCGATCGCCAGGGCGTTCTTCGTCGTGTCACTGCCGGCGAATGCCAGTACGAAGAAAAAGAACTCGAGTTCGTTGGCAGCCAGACTGAATTGCTCGCCGTCGTCGCCGGTGATCACCGCCGATGCGAGCGTGCTCCAGATGTCGTCGGTGGGGTTCCGCCGCTTTTCCGCGGTGAGCTCCATCGCGTAGTTGAAGATCCAGCCGAAGAAGTCAACGTCCTGCTCCTGGTTCGGCTGCGACTCGGGTGTCCGCGACTTCAGGATGCGGTCGAGGCAATCGAAGACCCGCGGCCGATCTTCCTCCGGTATGCCGATGATGTCGCCGATAACCGTCATCGGCAGCGCGTCGGCGACATCCTCGATCCAGTCGCCTTCGCCCTTGGCGAGGAGGTCGTCGATCATCCGCGCCGCGCGGGCCCGGATGCCGTCCTCCAGCTTGGCGATCGCTCGCGGGTTGAAGGCGTTGGAGATCAGCTTGCGGCGTTTGTTGAGCCCCGGCGGATCCATGTTGATGATGGTCGGATACGACGAGAACAGGTCGGCGGGCTGGATGAGCGGTCCGTCGGCGGCGGTAAAGGAGTCGGCATCGCGATGCAGGCGGACGGCATGCCGGTGTTTGGTGGCCATCCAAAAGTCCCGTTTAACTGTCTTGGCGACACCCGGCGTCACGCCGTGGCGGAACAGTGGTCGGGTGCCGCGTAACTCGGCGAACAGCTCATCAGGAAAGCCGTTGCGCCACAATGCGAAATCGGACAGGTCGACCGCCGAAGCCGTCATCCGCAACCTCGATTCACTCGGACGCCAAAACCGCGCTGGGCGCCGTTGGCTGACCCAACCCTACCGCCACCAACGACCCGCGTTGACGTTCAATGCTTAAAATAGTAAAAATAGACGGGAGTCGTCCACGCGCGGCGAGTATGAAGCGCGGCCGTCTGCCACCTGGCTGGCGCGGGAAATGGACGCAAAAGGAGCAGACAGTGACGGACACGGTTTCGGACTCCTCCATAGATCCGTCCGAACGAGAGTTCGGGGCGAGCGGCATCAGCCTGTCGCCGTACCGATTTCCGACCGGATGGTTCATCGTCGGTTTTGCCTCGGACCTGGCGGCCGGCGAAGTCAAGCGTGTGCACTACTTCGGCGAGGAGCTGGTGCTGTTTCGCACCGAGTCCGGCCAGCTGAACGTGTTGGACGCTTACTGTCAGCACCTTGGCGCCAACATGGGTGTCGGCGGCACGGTGGAGGGGGAGAACATTGTCTGTCCCTGGCACGGGTGGCGGTGGCGCGGTGACGGAACCAATGCGCTGATCCCGTACAGCAAGATCGGCTGTAAGAACAACGTCCGCGTCCGCACCTACCACAGCACGGAGTGGTATGGCTACATGCTGGTCTGGCACGAGCGGCACGGCCGCGCGCCGTACTGGCAACCGCCGGTACTGCCCGAGCTGGAGACCAACGAGTACTACCCGCTGCACCCGCACAGCCGGATGCTCAACCGCGTCAAGGTGCACGCGCAGATGATCATCGAGAACGCCGCCGACCCGTACCACGTCCAGTACGTGCACAAGGCCGCCAACCCCGCGAACACCACATCGTTCGAGGTGTCCGGCTATCACCTACACGCCACGGTCAGCGCTCATTTCGGCGGCGGTCGCGCAACGACCTGGCTGACGCCCGACGGGCCGGTCGACGCCAAGATCATCTACGACAACTACTCGCTGGGGCTGGGTCTCGTCCGTTTCCCCAGCGAACTGGTGGCCACCATCGAGGTCACCGGGCAAACACCCGTCGACGAGGACTACACCGACTACTTCTACACCCAGGCCTCCGTCCGCGAGCCGGGAGACACCGGTGACAAGCCCACCGGCCGTGCCGCCAAGTTCCTTGCGCTGCAACAAGAAGTCATCAAACAGGACTTCTTCACCTGGGAGAACATGAAATACCTGGAGAAGCCGAACCTCGCTCCCGAAGAGGCGCACGACTACGCGGCGCTGCGGCGCTGGGCGCATCGCTTTTACCCAGGTGAAGAACGCTCCTCCGAGGACTTCGGCTACACCGCCAACGGTGATCCTGACCCGGCGGCTGCAGGAGCCTGATGTCCCGCGTGCCGGCTGGGGCGGCACCCGCATGCGACGGAAAGCCCATCGGCCCAGCCGATTTCGGCGTCGATCGGTTCACTGTCACGACAGTACTTGATCGGCGTGCCGAGCAATTCCCCGACCGGGTGATGATGTCGATTGCCGGCATCGAGGTGACCTTCGAGCAGATGCGGCGACGGTCTTGCGCGGCGGCTAATGCCCTGCTGGACTTGGGAATTAGGCCGGGTGATTGCATCGCACTGTTCACCGCCACCTGCCCGGAGTGGGTCTACTTCTGGTTGGGGGCCGGACGTATCGGTGCGGTGGCCGCGGCGGTGAACGCGGCCAACAAAGGCGACTTCCTGTTGCACGCTCTTCGATTGTCACGAGCCAAGGTGGTTGTCACCGACGCTGAGCGACAGTCGCGGGTCGATGAGTTGGCCGATCGGCTGCCCGGGCTGGCGAGCATTGTGGTACACGACGATTCACCCGACGAGGTACTGAATCATGCGGCCGCGGGTACCGGCGGCGAGCACCTCGGCGACGTCGGGGATATCGGGTCGCTGTTCTTCACGTCGGGCACCACCGGGGCATCGAAAGCGGTTGCCACCACCTGGCATTACTTGTTCACCACGGCCGCGACGGTCGCGTCGGCCTGGGGGTTTGGCTCCGGCGAGGTGCTGTGGACGGCGATGCCGTTGTTCCATCTGAGCGCGGCGCCCTCGGTGCTGGCACCGATGCTCGTCGGTGGGACAACCGTGCTGGCGCCGGCCTTTCACCCAGGAACCGTGTGGGACGAGGTGCGCGCGTGCGGCGCCGTCGGATTCGCCGGTGCCGGCGCCATGGTCTCGATGCTGCTGCGCCAGCCGTCCGACCCACGCGATGTGCAGTTGCCGCTACGGTACATCTCCGCGGCGCCGATCGACGCTTCGGTGTATCGCGACGTCGAAAAGCGTTACGGGTGCCGAATCGTCACCATGTACGGCATGACCGAGGCCTTTCCGATCGCGGTCAAAAACGTTGCCGACGAAGGCGTGCCCGGAACATCGGGCCGGCCCAATCCCAGTTTCGACGTGCGGATCGTCGACCCGGACGGCGAGCCGCTCCCGGACGGATCGGTGGGGGAGATCGCTTGCCGGCCCCGCTACCCGCACGTCATGAGCGAGGGCTACGTGAACGCCGGCGGTGGTGTCGACCGGCACCCGCCGTGGTTTCGCACCGGAGACCTCGGCGTGCTGGACAGCGACCAGAACCTGACTTACGTGGACCGGCTGAAGGATTCGTTGCGCCGTCGCGGCGAGAACGTCTCGTCGGTCGAAGTCGAGACCGTTGTGATGGGGCATCCGGCGGTGCTCGAAGCCGCAGCGGTCGGCGTGCCCAGCGACCTGGGCGAGGACGACATCCTGCTGGTCGTCACGGTGCGACCGGACTCCGCGCTGGATTACCCGGAGCTGCTGGACTTCTGTAGCGCCCGGATGCCGTACTTCTGTGTGCCGCGATATGTGGAGGTAGTCGACGAGCTGCCGAAGACCATTATCGGGCGGGTTCGCAAGGATATTCTTCGCAGCCGAGGTGTCGGACCCGGCGCCTGGGACCGAGAAAGTCACGGATACATCGTCAGCCGGTGAGACAGGGAGAAAACAGATGGCCATGACCTACCAACAGCAGTACGTACTCGACGGCGCGGCGGGGCGCGATGCCATCCTGAATCTGACCGCACGCCATAACCGATGCTATTCCGACGGTGACCGCACCGGCTGGATCACGACATTCCGCCACTCTGGTGCCCGTTTCACCCGCGACGGTGAGGAATTCACCGATTTGAGTGCTGCCTTCGACGGCGGCAACCAACGACTGGCCAGCGTCGATCACGAAATCACCGTCGACGGCATCAACGCGACCCAGCGTTGCGTCGCACTGCTTTTCGCCGTCGGCGAGGACGGCGCTACCAACTTGCGTGCCACCGGAACCTTTCGGGACCAACTCGTCTACGAACGTGGCGGCTGGTACTTCACTTCGCGTGAGCTCGAATGGGATTCGGTGTCGAACGGGCATTCGCTGACGGTGTGACGGAAGCGGCGCCCTAGGTGAAACCCATCAGCTACCGGCTGGCGTTCGGGACCTATGAGGACGCCCTGCGGATGGTCGGTGTGGCATCCGAGCCAAGAACTGCCGGCACCGTGGTCAGTGCGGCCCGGATCCAGATGTTCGCTGCCACGGTCCGTGACGGCAATCCGTCATATTGGGACGCCGAATTCGCCACGCGTACCTGGGGAGGATTGTTGGCGCCACCGGGGTTGCTGATGGGGTGGCTGACGCCGCCGCCGTGGGAGCCGACCGGGCGACCGCCCGTGTCGGCCATCGCCATCCGGGTGCCGTTGCCCGGGACCACCTTTATCAATGCGGCCAACGAGGCCGAATTTCCGCTGCCCATCGTCGAGGGCGACCTGCTGACCGTCGTCGAGGAAGTCGTGTCGGTCTCACCGGAGAAGCGCACCCGGCTCGGTGTCGGCCATTTCGTCGAGACGTTAGACACCTTCACCCGCCAAGACGGTGCGGTGGTAGCCACAAACCGGAACACGTTGTTCCGCTTCACCCCCGGTGCGCCCCCGTGACGGGCGCCGGCGACGATGCAGAGCGGAGCGATGGGGAGGAGCGGCGCATGATCCCCAGCACGGCCTGGGACCGGATCACGGTTCCGGTGGAATTGGCCGAGGTAAAAGATGAGATCAGTTACCAGCGGGTGGTGATGAACTCCGGAGCGACGTGGGATTACTTCCCGGGCCACTTCGACCCCGCGTACGCCGAAAGCCAAGGGCATCCAACGATTTTCGTCAACACCATGCACCTCGCCGGTTTCGCCGACCGCATAGCGACCGATTGGGCCGGGCCGGACAGCCGGGTGGTGCGCCGGAAGATGAGGCTGATCGGCTCGATCTATGCCGGCGACACGATGATGGGCCGAGGACGCGTCGTCGCCAAGCGCTGCGACAGCACCGTCGACCCGCCGCGCTACCTGCTCGATTTGCAGATCGACGTGACCAACCAGCGCGGTGAGCTGTGCTGTCCGGTCGAGCTCACCCTGCAGCTACCGGGGTGATCGCGATGGCTGACGAGTTGGGCCAACGACATCTGGCGGTGTGCCGGCGGTTCGGCGATGCGGTGCGCGCGGCCGATGGAAAATGGCATCGTCGGTCGCCTTGCGATGCCTGGGATGCCAGGGGAGTGCTGGAGCATGTCATTGGTTTTCACGACGTGCTGCTGCTGCGACCGTTGGGGCTCAAGCCCGATCGCCCGCGCGATGATCCACAGCTGCGATGGGAGCTGACTTACCAGGCGCTGGAGAAGGCGTTGGAACCCGGTAGGCGCCTGTTCGAACGCGTCGTTGACGTTCCGCAGTTACAGGGAACCCACCGATGCAGTTGGATGCCCGCGCGATGATGCCGAACCTGACCCGCGACGTGTTGGTGCATACCTGGGACCTCGCCCGCGCGGTGGGCGCCGATGACCAGTTGGACGCCCAGTGGTGCGAGCAGTTCTACGCAGCCTTGCCGACGGATACTGCGGCCCTGAGCGTTTCGCGGATGTTCGACGCTCCCGTCGCGGTGAGTGACCACGCCGACGTGCAATCGAAGCTTCTTGCCCGGCTGGGCCGTAACCCCGGTTGGCAACCGCACGTACCGCGATTCCCCTGCGTAGCCGAGCCGCAAACAGGCCCTGTCGCCGAATAATCGGGAGACATCCGACGAGGTCGATGTACTAAGCAACGACGATTGGCTGCTGTTGTTTCGTCGTGTCGTGTCGTGTCGTGTCGCGTCGCCGATGTGATGGGTCGGCGCTTCTCAGTCTTGGCCCCTGCCCCCGAACAGCTGCAGGAAGAACTGGAACACGTTGAGAGCATCCAGGAAGATCGAAGCGGCGATAAGCGGTGCTGAGTCCATATCTGTCGATCGGCGGAGCCGCTGGAAGTCGACCATAGTGAGACCTGCGAAAACGACCAGCCCCAGAATCGAGTAGATGACCGCGCCGCCGGGAATGTGGACGAAGATCAACACCACGCCGAATCCGATGAGCGCAAGTAGCGCCCAGAAGCCGACACGCGCGAGGCCGGACAGGTCGGTGCGGGTGGCGTAACCGAAGGCGCCGCAGCCGGCGATGAACAGGGCGGTCGCACCGCCGGCCTCCCACAGCGCCTGGGGGTCCGCGTTGGCGTAATAGACCAGTATGGGTGATGTCCCCAGCCCCATCAGTAGCCCGACCCCGAACAACAGTGCCATGCCCAGACCAGCGGAGCTGCGGATGGCGAAACGTATTCCGATCAGGCAGACGAACGCCAGGATGAAGAACACGAAAGCCAAACCATTGCCGAGGTTACGGCCCAGGTAGGCGCCGAGCGCGAATAGGCCGGCG
>Ga0209040_10001819_pt1 | contig 16891 bp, 16 predicted proteins | sample BogFormECP12_OM3_FD_188240 | JGI IMG/M metagenome (GOLD analysis project Ga0209040, IMG submission 188240) | Bog forest soil microbial communities from Calvert Island, British Columbia, Canada - ECP12_OM3 (SPAdes) (version 2) | ecosystem: Environmental > Aquatic > Freshwater > Wetlands > Bog ...
AAGTCCTTTCTTCTTGTCATTCCGAGTGGGCTTCAGCCCACGAGGAATCTGCTTTTCGGACTTTTTCAGCAGCCTCTTCAGCCGTGCCGCACGCGGCATTCACGCTGTCGGGCTTTAGCCCCTGAGGGAACTCGGTCTACACCTTCTCTGAAAATGCTCTAGCCCCAGGGAAATGTAGCGAAGACAAGAAAGTCCCGCTGGCGGGACGAAAAATCTTGGCCCAGCCTTTCAAGGATGGGTAGGCGATGAAGGCCAATCCGAGTCCCCCGGGGGGACGGCACAGTTCTGAAGCGATCATTTCGTCTCGTATATGTGACCTTTGGTCTGGCGACAGATTGCCTAACTTGTACATGTACCTTCGTAATCTTGACATCGGCGAGCGTGGGGGTACACTGGCCAGTGAGGCTTAGCGCCTCAGTTCCGGAGTGGAGGTGTGCAGGTACGCTTGGATCAATAGCGATCACAGGATGTTTTGTTCGTAGCAGGATCGAGGGAGTTTGTGTAAGAACTGAGTCGGTTTTCGGGCAGGTGGAACAGACCTGCGCCACGTAGCCGGGGTTCTCCGCGAGCGTCCGGCCTTTGCGCTCGCTTAAGAGTTCCGACTACTACTAAGTGCTTGTGGTTCTATTGATTAGGTATAACGCATTTGAAATCAATAGCTTTGCACTTGTTTGTTGTGTAAGTTATTGATTCTAAGCAGGCGAGAGGGGGTACTAGGGAGCGGACGGAAGATTCGCAAGTCAGGAATACGGAGTTGCTTCATTTTAGAATCCTGGAGAGTTTATGCATAAGTTGCTAACAGCAGTTCTTAGTCTGGGCCTGATCGGCCTGGCGAGCGCACAGACATCGAGTGGCGCCTCGGCGAGCAATCAAAGTTCGGCAGCCGAGCCGAAGCTCCCGACCGCAATCATCGAAACAACCGACGGTAACATCACCTGCACTCTGTTTCCCGACCAGGCGCCTGTGACAGTGGCCAACTTCATTGGCCTTGCCAACGGGACCAAAGCCTGGAAGAACCCGAAGACCGGTCAGATGATGCACACTCCGCTCTACGACGGCACCATCTGCCACCGGGTGATTCCAAACTTTATGATCCAGTGTGGTGACCCAGCCGGCAACGGGACGGGCGGGCCGGGCTACGACTTCAAGGATGAGTTCAGCCCCACTCTCACTTTCAACCAGCCCGGCCGCCTGGCAATGGCCAACAGCGGGCCGAACACCAACGGCTCGCAGTTCTTCATCACGGAAGTTCCTACTCCGCACTTGAACGGCAAGCACACCATCTTCGGTCAGTGCCAGAACCTCGACGTGGTGAAGAGCATCGCTCGCCTGTCCGCTGATCCGCGCAATAACCGGCCCTACTCGCCGCCAAAGATCACGCACATCAAGATCATCGAGCCGGGCCATCCGGCGGGCAAGAGCACGGGCACAACCAAGCCCGGCACGCCTCCGCCGGGCCAGTAACGAGTTGTGACGCTGACTGGCAAATGATTCATGCTCCTCGACGCGTTGCACAAGGTCGCTGACCACTGCGCTTCTCTGACGCGCGAAGAAGCGCGCGAAGTCATGTCGGAGATCTTGCGCGGCGAGGCGACCGACGCGCAGATTGCAGCGTTGCTGGTTGCGCTGCACATGAAAGGCGAGACTGTCGAGGAAATCGTCGGGTTCGCGCAAGCTATCCGCAATGCGGCCGTCCCGCTGCAGACGGAGGATGGCGAGGCGCTCGACGTCAGTGGCACCGAACGCGATGCCCTGGTGGACACCTGTGGTACGGGTGGCGACGCCAGCGGTACTTTCAACATATCCACTGCGGTCGCATTGGTCATCGCCGGCGCTGGTGTCAGAGTTGCGAAGCATGGCAACCGGAGCATCAGTTCCAAGTGTGGCTCGGCTGACGTAATGGAGGCGCTGGGCGTCAACATTGATTTGCCACCTGAGCGGATGGCCGCCTGCCTGGGCGCAACCGGTATCGCTTTCCTGTTCGCACCTGCCATGCACACGGCTATGAAGTATGTGCAGCCAGCTCGGCGTGAGTTGCGGTTGCGGACTGTCTTCAACTTGCTCGGACCGCTGACGAACCCAGCCCGCGCCTCCGCGCAAGTGGTTGGTGTCTATTCCGCCGACCTGGTAGAGAAGCTGGCCGAAGCCTTGAGTGAACTCGGCTTGCGGCGTGCGCTGGTTGTCCACGGACGCGATGGGCTCGACGAGATCACTATCTCCGGACCCAGCAAAGTTGCCGAAGTGCGCAATGGCAATGTGCGCGTGTATGAAGTCACACCGGAAGATTTTGGTCTGCAGCCTGCGCCCCTCAGCGAAATTGCTGGAGGCGATGCCGCGCAAAACGCAGCCATCATTCGCGAAATCCTGGACGGTCAACGCTCCTGCCGTCGCGACGTGGTATTGCTCAATGCCGCCGCTGCGCTGGTTGTTGCCGGACATGCCGACCGGATCAGCGATGGCATACCGCTAGCAGCTTATGCTATCGATTCCGGACATGCTCGCCAGCGGCTGCAGTTGCTGGTGGAGTTTACCAATGGTACTTAGTACCAGAACGGAGGGATTGTTAGTGCGGCAGGTTCTGATCGGGCGGAAACTGATTCACGGGCGAAGTCTGTTGTGGCGCATTTTGCTGCTGGCTGAAACCACTCGGCTGTTGGCCGAAGCCGCTCTGCGGGTTGTTCAGTTGTCCTGCTGGAGTTCCGACTTGCGCCCCGCCGATCGTCGTCGGCTGGTAGGGGCCGCGCAGCAAGACATTCGCCCGGTCCATCATCGGGTTGTAGACGAACTGCCATTCGTTGTATGTCTTCTTCTTGTTGTAAACGCGAATGGTTGGATCTTTGCTAACGCTGGCGACGCCGACGATAGCTCCTCCACCAAACGTCTGAGTGCCACTGGCACCAGTGCTGTTGCCAGTGCCTCCCGGCTGGTTGGTGTTTGAACCGCCAGATGCTCCCAGGCTGAAGGTGTTTGCAAATGGATTGGAGCCTTGCTGGGCATTGCCTTGCGGCGAGCTCCCGGCAAAACCTCCGCGGTTGTTTCCAACAGGGCTGCTTTGTTGCGGAGGAGCACTTGGACTGTTCTGGTCAAAGCCCGTCGTCGAACCGTACACAATGTTACCGGGTCCTACTGGTAACTGCGAACTTGGCGTGCCAGTCGTGCCGATGGACGTGACCGCGCTGGGCTGCCCGAGTGCATTTTGCCCTAGCGCTCCCAGCGTTGCTGCCGGCGTTCCCGGAGCGTTGGGATTGAGGATCGACTGGATGTCGGCATAGGTGAGCAGCTTCCACTTGCCGTCTTTGGTGAGCGGATCTTTATACCGCTTACGCAGGAAGCGTATCTGGTTCGTGTTGTCGAGCTGTTCCAAGTTTGCCGGATAGCGGCCAAACTTCTTGTAGTACTTCTTGATGGCACGCGCATATTCAGTGCCGCGATGGATCATCTCCTCCTCGCGGTCGCGTTTCATTTGCTGCACCATGAGCGGAGCCTCGATGGTGGCAGCAATCACCATAAAAGCCACCAACAACAGAATGGACAGCAGCAGGTAACCACCCTCACGCTGAATGCGTTCTGGGCTAATTGTCCCCTCACCGGCGAGCTGAGATTTAGAGCGCGCTGGAACTTCGAGTATTTTCGGTTCTTCTTGCGCGCAAACATCCTGCTGCATACTACGACTCAATCTCTTCTTTATAGACGACCACGACAGACAGAGGTCGCGTAAAAATCATCCTGCCAGCAACGGAAGCGTCTGGCGATTATTAGTGAGCACGTCTTCCACATCCACCGAATTCTGTCCTATGTGCACGATCTTGTATCGACGGTCCACAATGTCGCCTTCCTTGGCGACGAAGATGTCCTCGCCCTTCGAAAGGAAAATACGCTTATAGCCGTCTTTGCGACTGGCGAAGCCGTAGAACTTCAGGTCGATGGGCGGAGGAGGAGGCGGGGTCGGTACAGCATTCGGCTGCTTGTCGGGCGGCAAGGGCTTAGGAATTGGAGCCTGTTCCGGCTGCGATCGGAAGATGTCACGCCCGGTCCCCTTATAGGTCACCTCTTCGCTGGACTTGAGCCAGTCGAAGCGCAACGTCGGATCGAGCGTTTGCGCCAACATCGGGTGGACTGTTTTGCGAGTGGTCTGTGTGTTACCGCTGCGCACTTGAGAAGTCGCGTCAGTTGACAGATGGCGGGGCGCGCTCGCCGTCGGCACCGAGTTGTCGTCTCCCCGGAATGCGCGCACCAGGAGAACAGCCGCGATTAGCCCCAAAACGGCTGCGCTGATGGTCTTCGTCTTGTTCTCGGTGCCAAGCTTCACGATGCTACCGCTCCGCCGCGCAGATAAGTCTCCAGTTTCAATTGCAGCCGAACTACGCCCTGCTGCTCGGCCAGGTTGACGCCGTCGATGAGAAAGAACATCTTGTCACGCTCCAAACCATTGATGAACTTCACTTCCTGCAAGTAGTCGCCAGAGAGCGTGATCTCGACATTCAACTTGCGCAGTCCTTCAATTGTGGCGCCCTTTTCGTCATATCTCAGTCCCGCGAAGTGAACGCCCGTATCCGCCGCCAGCTTGCCAAGTTCCTCCGCCACCGCTGAGTATTGCGCTGGAAAGCGCTCGTCGTCGAAGGTCACGATGTCCTGCGACGCCTGCTTCAGTTTTTGGTCCATGCCGCGCGTAGGCATTACTTCCTGCCGCTTAGCGGTAAGCTGCGCACGTATTTCGTAATATTCGCGCTGCCGCGCTTGCCGCGACCGTCCGGCGGGCGAGAACAAATAGCCGACGCAGGCTAGATCGAGCACTATTAGCCCGATCAGCGCGGGCATCCATTTTCGCCGGATCTCACTAATGCTGGCCATTAATGCGACCTCTCCCGTGCAGGTCGAGGCTGGTTCTGTGCCGAATTCACGCTTGCTGCTGTCGTCCCGACACTCATTGAAGCTGCGGGTGCTGGAACCATAGTGGCTGTCTTTTGCTGCTGCCCACTCGTCTTGTCCTTCTCTTCGTCCGTGCTCGTCGTCTCGTTATTTGCGTCTTGCGCGCTCGGCAGATACAGCGCGGTAATGTCGAACTGGATGTTACCCGGACCCGCGCTTTGGTCGCCGCTGTTCGTGGTCACGTTTTCGGCTACGATCTCGGACTGCCGGAAGTGGTTTGATTTCTCCATGCGCCGCACCAGCTCGACCGCACGTCCACGCGAGCCCGTTGCCACTACCACTCGCAGCGTAAGGTCGTTCGTCTTGTTGTACTCGGGCTTCATGGACACGACATGGAGATCCGGAGGCATGATTCTTTCCATCTCCGTGAACACCCTCGTCCACGACAGCGCCTTACGCGCGAACAACTGATTCAAGAATTCTGACTTTTCCGCAACATCGCGGTTCTCCGGTCTATTCAGGATGGCTCGCGCCTGCGCTTCCTCCCGATTGAGGTTGTCGATTTCGCGATGGGCCTCGGACAATTGCTGATTGATGGTGCGAGATTGGACTCGTTGGTAGACAATGTACCCGACCAGCGCCACCGCAACTAGCGCGAGCGCCGCCACCGCCGCGCCCATACGCCGGCGGAATTGCCTTGCGGCTTCGTACGGCTGGCTCGCGAGATTGATGGTGAAATGCATCAGGACACCAGCGCTCCTACCACGCCTGCCATGGCCGAACGCGACACATTGCCTGCAGCCGCGCCCATCATGCTGCTCGAAACCAATTCCTCGACCCGAATGTCGGCGGTAGCGCTCAGCGCTGTTTGCAGCTCCTGTGCCGACTCCACACCCGCCACCAGCACACGATCCACGCCAACCGCATAACGGTCCTCAAAGTAAACCAGTGAGGTGTTTACATCATCCACCAGCGATTCGCCTGTCACCGCCGAGCCGCCGTTCTCCAGTGCCCGGTAGAGCAGCAACTGGTTTTGATCGACGATCGCGAAAGTTGTGGTTCCACGCTCGACCTTGATGACCATAGTTGGACGGGACGCATCGACCGCCCCAAGGGCGGCGATCATCGAAGGTAGCACCGCACCCGGGTTGTAGCCCGCATCGCGAACCAACGATTCATACTCCTCCAGCACTACCCGCGGAGTGACAGCGGCAACAACTCTCACCGGGTTTGACGTGCCTTGGCAATCGAAGGAGACCGCCGACTGATCCACGTCAAAGGGCAGAGACTTCTTCAGGCGGAAGCGGACCACGGCATCGGCTTCATGGGGCTTGTCGGGCAAGGCATCGAAATCCAGCAGCATGATCCGCGTTGCGGCGTCGGGGATGACCAGGCATAAATCGCCCGAACGGGCGGCCACGGCCGCCAATGACTCTCGGAGCGCCGTTACCAAAGCCTCGCGGGCACCGATGTTCGCTTGGGTTAGCCCCGGGGTCAGCGCGCCATCTGGCAGCCGCTGCACGGCCGCGGCCTCCAATGTCTGCGCCGATTCTCCAGCACGTGCAGCAACCACCCGCTCGGTCGCTATCTCGCAGGCGAGCCTGGGTCGCGGAATGTTGTGCTCAGCCATTTGACCCCGTTAAATTCGCGTACCCTGTACCGTAGAATCAGCAACTTGAGAGAAGAATCCTTGCATCTAATTGACGACAAATGCTTTACATCTAGATACTTCATTCGCAAGGACTTATGCTGCTAAATGCCTCCGTAAGTTGTTGAAAATCGGCATCGCTAGAAATTCCACCTGTAACTACTTGATTCAAATAAACTTACACCTACATACTTATAAACAAACGACTTACCATGATGCGCATTCAGGTGTCGAGTACACTTTCTGTCGGCGCTGGCAGCAGCAATCCAGCCTCCCGCCGTTAGTCTACCGCCTCGCCACCCCTTGTCAAGGTTACGAAGGTACATGTACCAACAAGGCCAGTAACCCCCAAAACTTCCGGCGCAGACTGCCCTGGAAGCCAGCGCCGGCACTCCGGCCGTCAGCGCGTAGTCTCGATGAACGTGACCTTGTTGATTTCTTTCAATGTCGTCAGGCCACGCTTCACTCTATCAATGGCCGACTCGCGAAGGAAATGCATTCCCTCGTCGCGCGCGGCGCGCCGGATCTCGCTACTCGGGCGCTTGGCCAGAATCATCTCGCGTACATTGTCAGTCAGCTCCAGCAATTCGTGGATCGCCGACCGTCCGCGAAAACCTGTCCCCGAGCACTCGATGCAACCTTCTCCTTCATAGAACGGGATATTCGCCCACTCTTGCAGATTCAATCCACTGGCCTCCAACTCCTCAGCCGAATAATGCACCTCTTTCTTGCAGAACTCGCAGATGAGCCGCACCAGCCGCTGCGCCAGAATGCAATTCAACGATGATACGAAGTTGTAGGCTTCCACGCCCATGTTCAAGAACCGGCCGAGAACATCCACTACGTTGTTGGCGTGCACGGTAGTGAAAACCAAGTGTCCAGTGAGCGCGGCGTTAATGGCGATTTGTGCCGTTTCGGTGTCGCGGATTTCGCCCACCATGATTTTGTCGGGATCATGACGCAGGATGGAGCGCAGTCCACGGGCGAAGGTCAGCCCCTTTTTCTCGTTGACCGGAATCTGGGTGATGCCACGGATCTGGTATTCGACCGGATCTTCGATGGTGATGAACTTGTCCTCGTCCGCCTTGATCTCGTTCAGCGCCGCATACAATGTTGTGGTTTTGCCCGAGCCAGTGGGTCCGGTCACCAGCACCATGCCGTAAGGCTCCTTGATGTAGCGACGAAACTTGCGCAGGTCATCTTCGCTGAAGCCAACCACGTCAAGCGTCAGCTTATGGAACTTCTCGCTCATCGACTCTTTATCGAGCACACGAAGCACAGCGTCTTCGCCGTGAATGGAAGGCATGATGGAAACGCGGAAATCGATGGAGCGGGCGTTATAGCGGACGCGGAAACGCCCGTCCTGTGGTACGCGGCGCTCGGAAATATCGAGCTCGCTCATGACCTTGATGCGTGAGATGATAGTGGAGTGGTGTTCCTTGGCAATGGGCTGCATCGCCTGTTGCAGCACGCCGTCAATGCGGTACTTGATGACAACGGAGTCGTCGCGCGTCTCGATGTGAATATCGCTGGCACGCCGCTGCAATGCAGTGAAGATGGTGGTATCCACGAGCCGGATGATCGGATTGATGTCAGTTTCGGCCGTCAGCTTCTCGATGGATATGGTCTCGTCCGAGTCTTCATCTTCGGCGATAACATCGAGTGCGAAGCCTTCGCTGGCTTCTTCCAGAACACGCTGCGACTGCTCGGTCTTCTTCAGAATATCGCTGATCTGCGACAGGCTCGCTACTTTGGTCTGGATCCGCCGTGCCAGGAGAAGACCGATTTCATCGATCATCATCAACTCACTGGGATCGGCAATGGCCACCACTAACCGTCCGTCCGGCCTCTCCTCAAGCGGCACGAAGTTGTAGCGGAACATCAAGTCCACGGGAATCTTGCGAAACAGTTCATGCTGAATGTGGAAGTTTTTCAGGTCCACAAATTCGCAGCGATAACGCCGCGCCAGATCTTTGCCGCGTTCTACTTCATCCTGGGTGGTTACCGGGTTTCCGTTACCGCCGTCCACGAAAATTGCTTTCTTTGGGTCTGCCATTAGTAAACCGCTCTTCGCCTTTCGCTGTTCGCTCTTCCCCTCTTTGCTACCAGTCTTTTCTAGTTCTCTTCCGTCCTGATTTGTCGTCCCTCACTTGTCATCCACTTGCCCCTCAATGGATCCCGCCAGCGCCAATACTGAAAATCGGCAAATAAAGCGAGATCAGCACAAAGGCCACAACCACGCCCATCACGATGAGGATAATGGGCTCGATCAGCGACATGGCGGTCGCCAGCGCGTTCTGCACATCTTCTTCATAAAACTCGGCGACGGAATTCAGCATGGCCGGCAGAGCGCCCGTGGATTCGCCGACCTCCATCATCTCGATGGCCATCTCCGGAAAAACCTTGGTTTGTTCCAGGCTGCGGGCCAGACCCTGGCCTTCGCGCACCCCCCGGGTAGCGTTTGCGATACCGTGCGCCATCAAATGGCTCTGCATAGATTCGCCAGAAGTTTCCAGCGAAGGTACGAGGGACAAGCCTCCCGAGAGCAGTGTTGAGAGCATGCGTGAGAAGACGGCAACCTGATACTTCAGCCAGATGTCTCCCAAGAGCGGAATCTTCAGCTTGAAACGGTCCATATATGTGGCGCCTTTGTCACTCTTCATCCAGCGCCACAGAAGGAAACCTCCGCCGATCAGTGCGAACAGCGTATAAAAGAAGTAATGCTTGGCGTTGACGCCGATCGCCAGCATCAACGCGGTCATGGGAGGCAGCTCGGAACCCAACTGGTGATAAAGGTTGGCGAACTGCGGCACCACGAACGTGATCAGGAACGTCATCATCACCAGCAGCATGAGGACCAACAGCGTGGGATAGACCAGCGATGACACCATCTTCTTGCGGAAACTGACCGCCAGGCGCTGAAAGGCAATATAACGTCCCAACACTTCTTCGAGGTTGCCGCTCTTCTCGCCGGCAAGAAGCGTGGTGGTATAGACCTTGGGGAAAACTTTTTGGGCGGCGAACGCCTCCGACAGCAACTCACCACCGCGCAGGCGGTCGCGGACGTTTTGCAATACCGAACGGAAAAAGGGATTGCGCTGGCGCTTGATCAGCAGCTCAATCGACTGGATAATCGGTAACCCGGCATGGATCAGGGTCACAAACTGCTGATTGAAAATGACGAACTGGTCTTGTCTGACCTTGCGGCGCTGCGGTAACCGGAGGTCGCCCGAAAATCCCTTCGATTTGACCGAATAAACAAGAAATCCCTGCTGTGCAAACCGGTCACGGATTTCGACCTCCGAGACGCCATGCTCCAGTTGCTCAAGCATGTGGCCTCGCTCGTCAGCCATCTTGATCACGTACTCGGCCATAGTAAGAAGCTTCCTCGGAGGGTCTGAAGGTAGTCTAGCATTCAGCAGTCAGCAATTAGCACTCAGCCTTTAGAAATTAACCCGCGACCGACACTAGAAACCGATTATTCTCATTCGCGCTTGCTGAATGCCAAATGCTAAGTGCTAACCACTCATTCCATGAACTCTGTTCCTGCCACGACTTCGACGCCCGGGGGAGGCGCGAAGTGAAATTGCTGGTCTGCTATTTCGACGTTCTCCCTCTGCTGAAGAAAGCGAAATTCTGTCATTGACCCGTCGAGTTCTTCGACCACGATGCGCGAGATGAGACCATCCGGCGTTACTTCGAGCAAAGCTTGCTCTACGCGCTCCCGCATTCCCTTGGGAACGCCTCGTAGCACCACGTCGCCCGAATTAAGCGGCTTAACGTCGGCGGCGACCGAGAGCCCGTCCAATTCCTTTTCCAGTTTGGTCTTGCCCAACAGATAACGCAGTGGCGAGCGCAGATCCTCGAGTTGCTTCACTGGCGTTTTGCGCGCCTGTCGCTCCCCCGGAACATAGAACCACGCCGTGCTGCCGTCGGTGAGAAACAGCTTGGCACTGGGCGAATCGTAGTCCCACCGCATCCGTCCAGGCTTTTTCAGCAGAAGCGTTCCGCTCTCGGTGCGGCTCATACCCGCGCCCTTATAGGTTTCAGTGAATTTTGCTTCGAGAGTGTGAATGTGGTCGTAGTGCCGGTCCACTTTGCTGGCCAGGGCGTGAACATCGGGTTGCGCTAAAAGAGAACCTGAACACAGAAGAAGCAGGAGGCTGGGATTCGTCCACCGCAACAAGTTTCGGGAAATTGACATTTGAAATGTGCCGCCACTTAGATGTGCAGCTCTGGCCGGGATGGTTTAAGGCCCTTGTTTTCGAAGCTGCGCACCTCGTGGCTGAGCCTCTTCCTGCTACGCCGTAACCCAATTGCCCGCAGGCCACTACTGTAGTACCGGACTGGTCGGATCGGCCGGGCCGGCGCCGTTGTAGTGGACCTCGCCCGATTCATCCGAGTAGAACCTCCGCTGTCCGGTGGTGCCGATCTGATCGGGCACGGCGGTGAGGGTGTAAGAGCGAATCGCGCCATTCACCTTTTCTCCCGGCGTGTAGGTGAAGGTATATCCGCTCCTGCGGCCGCTGGCCAGGTTATTGTCGATGGTCTGCTCGCCGCCTCCCTGAGCGGTTCCCCCGAGGGTCGCCAAGTCCGCCGTGTAGCCCACATCGGGATGCATGCTGGAGTAAATCATCTCGGACTCATGAATCGCCTGGATGCTGGCAATCGCCGAGGCTTCGTGGGCCGGGATCTGCGACTTCATGATCTTGGGAAGCGCAAAGGCCGCGATGATCAGGATGATGGTTACAACAATGATTAACTCGATCAGCGAGAAGCCGCGATCGCGATTACGTCTGCGCATTTTTGTTCACCTCACTCGTCAGCTTGCAGCGCTCTCAACCGCAGAACACGGTTTCAGATTCGGCATGGAGAGAAAGCCGCAGTCCTGCGGGAGGCTGACAAGCAAAATTATTCTTCAGTGAGACACCAATGTCAAAGGTCGCCCCTGGGTTGGACGCATCCAGTAGAGAAAAGGTTTAGAACACCGGTTAATCTTTCAGCAGGCCAGCGAGTCGCGGGTGATCTTCAGGCCGTTGAGATTTCCCAGTACCGTCACCGCGATCAATTGCGGCTGGAAGAATTCCGCTGCGGATTGCAAAAGGTCCTCTAGGGTCACGGCCTGGATCCGCTCAATGATCTCGTCCATCCCAAAGAATCGGTCGTAATACATCTCTTGCCGTGCCAGGTTCGACATACGGGCCGTGCTGGATTCCAGGCTCAGCATCAGGCCTCCCTTCAACTGGTCTTTGGCACGCTTCAACTCTTCTTCGGAAATGGCATCCTCTTTCAGTTGACGGAACTCGCTGACGATCGCCCGCACCACCTTTGGCGCTGACTCGCGCGAGGTCCCGGCGTAAACCGAAAGTAGCCCAGTGTCGCGGAAGGGATTCAACTCGGAAAAGATGGAGTAGACCAACCCCTGCTTCTCGCGAATATTCTGGAAGAGCCGCGAACTCATCCCACCGCCCAGCAGGGTATTCAGGATGTACGAAACGTAGCGCTTCTCGTGGCTGATACGATAGGAGGGAACGCCCACGCAAATCTGCACCTGCTCCAGGGCTTTCTTGTTGCGCAAAATGATGCGGGAATTGATCTTCGGCGGCGTGTCATGCCAGCCATTCGACCCGGCCGGCAACTGCCCGAACTGTTTTTGCAGAAGTTCAACAAACTCGTGGTGAATGACGTTGCCCGCGGCTGAAATCACCAAGTTGCCGGGAGCGAACTTGCTGCCGTAATAATCCAGGACTGCATCCTGGTCGAAGCGGCGAACCGTCTCCTTGGTACCCAGGATCGGCTTGCCCAGCGGGTGGTCCTTGAAGAAGGCCTGGGTGAAGATTTCATGAACCAGGTAGTCAGGGTTGTCCTCGTCCATCTTGATCTCTTCCAGAATGACGCCCCGCTCGCGTGTAATTTCCTGCCGGTCGAACACCGGGTGCAGCACCATGTCGCTTAGAACATCTACCGCTATCGGCAAATGCTCATCGAGGACCTTGATGTTGAAGCAGATCGTCTCCTTGCCGGTGAAGGCATCCATATTGCCGCCGATGGAGTCCACCTGCCGGGCGATGTCCTCGGCTGAGCGGCTGGTCGTGCCCTTGAAAACCATGTGCTCTACAAAATGTGAAATGCCGTTGACGTTGGGATCTTCATGACGCGAGCCGGACTTCACCCATATCCCCATCGATACCGAGCGAATGTGGTCCATCTGTTCGGTCAGGATGGTGAGGCCGTTGGGCAGCACCTCGCGTTGGATGTTCCGCAGTTCTTCTACCATTGGTCTTATCTAGTGCTCTGTTGTTGCATCCGAAATGGAAGTGGGGTCCGGTCGCGCATCTTCTGTCCCGAAGTCGTTCTCTTACCTGTTAGTCAGCCCGTTGCGGGATTAGAATGGGCGCTTGCTGATAAATTCGCCCGCAGCGTCGTCGGGCGCACAGGAATCTAACCCCCCAAGCCTATTGGATGCATGAGCCAAGCGCAACATACCGAACTATTGAGCCTTTCTACTCAACAACTTACGGAGTTGACTGAGGAGTTGGGCCAGGCTCCCTATCGCGCTCGGCAGTTATTGGACGGATTGTACCGGCAAAGGTGGTCAGGGTTGGAGCAGTTCACCACTTTGCCTCTGGCCTTTCGCCAGCAATTATCTGACGCAGGTTACGGGGTTGGTCTGCCGCGGATCGAGAAAAAGTTTGTCTCGACCGATGGCACCATTCGCTACCTGCTGGGATTCTCCGATGGCCAGAGCGTCGAGACGGTATGGATGCCCGAAGGCGACGGTGGCGAAGCGGGTGACGGCTCCGAAACGGGCGACGCCGAGTTGCGAGAGTTGAGTCAAGCGAGTGCCTCATCCCTTGGCACCCTTTCGGCGAAGGGGTGGGATCGCGCCACCATCTGCGTTTCCAGCCAGGTAGGTTGTGCGGTCGAGTGCGCCTTCTGCATGACCGCGTTGCTAGGACTGAAGCGCAATCTGAGTGCAGGGGAGATCGTCGGGCAGGTGCTCGCGGTGCTCAACGACCGCCAAGTCGATCTGGGTCGTGACCGCATCAATCTCGTCTTCATGGGGCAGGGCGAGCCATTCCTGAATTACGACAGCTTCATGCAGGCCGTGTGCTTGCTGGTGGGGGCGGTTGGCATTCCCGAATCTCGCATGACGGTTTCGACCTCTGGAATCGTGCCCCGCATTGCCGACTTTGGAGCCGAGCCTGTCCGTCCCAAGCTGGCGGTGTCTTTGAACGCCCCGAACGAGGTTCTACGCACAGAGGTCATGCCCATCACGAAGAAGTGGACGATCGAGAACCTGATGGCCGCGCTTCGCGAGTTCCCGCTGCGGAATCGCGAGCGGCTCACATTTGAATATGTACTGCTCGGCGGAGTAAACGATGACGTGCAACACGCGCGCGAGATGGCGGAGCTCATCCGAGGCCTGCGCGCCAAGGTGAATCTGATCGCCCTGAATCCTGGGCCGGAGATTCCCTTTGCAATGCCAACCGAAGAGACTGTGCTGGCGTTCCAGGGCATCCTTACAAGGGCCGGAATTCCGGCGTTCATCCGGCGTCCGCGCGGCCGCGATATCTACGCCGCTTGCGGCCAGCTGAAGCACACCACCGAGTTGGTGCAGTTGGGCGATAGGTTAGGCACATAGTGCTTCAGATACTTCGCAGTCATTGGGACATATCTCTTGCCGAGTTCTATTTAGCTCGCCTGGAGATTTAAATGCATTAGAGTACGGCGGCCGTTGCTGCGCGGCCTGATCAAACACCAAGTCCTGGGATAACGATCTCGCGTCCTAATTTTCCCGTTTTGGGAATCTTTACAATTCTTTACAAAAAATCCTGTGACGCTGTTTGGCCAAATTGCGTTTATTCTTGTGCCCCCACGCCATGGGGTTCAGGGTAGCCTAGGCTCGCTCTACATCCCTTCAGAGCCACGCCGAAACTCACGACGTCTTGCGTTTGTAGACGTAAATGTTCCACGTGGAAAGCGGCGCGGCGACACCGCGATCAGCGCTGCTGAACGGGTTCAGCGTGCTCTTATCGACGGCAAGCAGGCGGTAATTCTGGGCCAGGTAGGTCCGAAGCCACTCGAAGATGTACATGTTGGCGCCCTCCGGCGGCGGGAGCCAGGAGAGTGGGACGTCGACGTAGATCAGCAACTCGGGCTGGGCCTTCTCAATCTCGGCAATCATCTCGCTCTGCATGATGGCCGTATACTTCTGTGGCTCCATCAGTTCATAGGTGTAGATGTATCCCGTGGCCGAGGGTCGGTCGGCATAGAAGAAAATCTCCGGCTCAGAACCGACGATGGCCAGCGGAGTTCCCTTGGGAGTCCGGCTCTTCACCAGCTGCCCCAGGTCCAGTGCTTCTGGAAAAGGATTAGCGCCATAGAGACTGCGACAAATCTCCAAGGGCGTCATCTGAAAGAAAAACTCGCGCTGGCCGTAAATCGTGTAGGCGAACGCCGCCAGGAAGAGGAGCATGGGCACTGCATTAAGAGCAGTCGAGGATCGCCATGCAGACAGCTTGTCGGTGGTGCAACTTACTGCCAGTCCAGCCAGGAGCGAGAGCGCCGGCAGCATGAGGATGAAGTAGTGCTCGCGAAAGTAAAGTCCCGGGCAAACCGCCAGCACGGAGAACAGAAGAAATAGCCCCGCGAAGATGCCCTGCGACCGAGCGCGGGAACACCACAGGAACGCTGTCAACCCGACACCTGCAATCGCCCAGATCGAGATCACAGGTCCCACAACGCGAGGGATGATGTACTTGAAGAGGGCCCACCCGATTTCGATTGTCGCTCGCGTGGCGTACTGGCTGGTGTAGGAAAACGTCCAGAACCAGAACTTCTGGAAGACACCAGTCTTCAGCATAAGCAGGCACGTGATTGCAAATGGAAGCGCACCTCCTACCGCAAGCGAGACGAGGCTCGCGATCAGGCCTTTCCATCGACTCCGGGATCTGAGTTTGTCTTGCAGTAGATACACCCCGCCGAAGAGGAGAAAGAAAATGCCGGGCTGCTTCATAACGAAGGCGAGTCCCAGTAGTACTCCGCTGCAGAAAAACAGCCAAGTCTTGCCGCTTTCCATGGCGTCCAATAACAGTAGAATGCCGGCGAGCGCAGGCAAAACTACGAAGTGGCTGGCGTGACCGGCGAGTCCCAACCCCGATGGGTTTGCCGAAAGTAATGCATAGCTGGCACAGGCCACAGTCCCGGCGAGATAGCCGAACAGTCGAGTCCCGAGGAGGAATATCAGCACAGAGGTCGCGGCGTTTACAAAAATGAGACCGACATGAACGGCAGAGGGAGTTTGTCCCAGGGCCGCAAGAATCAGGGCGTACGCGGCTGCGGTGCCGGGCAGCTTCATGCTGTAGGCAAGCTGATACGGCGGGATGCCTTGCAGCATCAGTTGACCGGCGTAGGCGTATTCCCCTTCGTCGCGCTCCAGAGGCACGGCCCGCAAGCGATAGCGGATGAACGCAAACGTGATAATGACAAAGAGAATCAGTCCGCAATAGCAATAAAGCAACAGGCGCTGCCTGGCGGAGTCAGGCCACTCGATATGGACTGATGTGTTCACGTAGTCAAATCCGTACCAGAGAGCTTGGCCTGACCAAGCGCTGAACCTGTTGCCTTCCTAGGATGTCGAAGAAAGTTCGGGTTGCACCACCTGCTCGCGCTTGCGTTTTAGCGCTCTTAACGAGAAGGCGTAAACAATGATCTGCAGCACCGCGGCTCCGCAGGTATCGAGCACGACGTCCTGCCATCGCCCGGTTCGCGACGGGATGAACGACTGGTGAATCTCGTCAAAAGACGCGGTCATGAGCGTGACGAGCATGCCAAGCAACGCCCATTCCATGCGCCAGAAGTCGTGCCGATAAAGTCCCCAGCGTCGCAACAGCAAAGGTGTAAGCCAATCGCGATTGGTGTTTCGCAGCGCATAGAAAACCAGAACTCCGAGAATTCCATAGCCGAAGAAGTGTCCGGTCTTACGCAGGACCTCATTGAGAGCGGCCACCACATGTAGGTTGATGTTTGGCGCCACACGCGACAGCACCGCATAGAGTAAGCCCCAAGTGTTGGTCGATGAAGCGATGTCGGTGGATTCCAGGCGGATTATCCCCAACCAGACAAGAACCGGCCACCAGTTCCTGGCAACGATTTTGAACGAGGGCTTCAGTACACGGGTGGGCTTCACCGGCGATTCCGGGCCTGGGCTGGATGGATGCGGTTGGAACGCAGAAACGTTACTCGACACGGTAGTTGGGCGCCTCGCGAGTAATCATCACGTCGTGCACGTGGCTTTCGCGCAAGCCAGCGCCGCTGATGCGCACGAACCGCGCCTTCTGTTGCAGCTCGGAGATGGTGGAGCAGCCAACA
>Ga0209040_10001820_pt1 | contig 16879 bp, 18 predicted proteins | sample BogFormECP12_OM3_FD_188240 | JGI IMG/M metagenome (GOLD analysis project Ga0209040, IMG submission 188240) | Bog forest soil microbial communities from Calvert Island, British Columbia, Canada - ECP12_OM3 (SPAdes) (version 2) | ecosystem: Environmental > Aquatic > Freshwater > Wetlands > Bog ...
TCGTGGCGATCAGCACGTCGCGCGGGACGTCTTGCAGCGTCTTGCCGGCGGCGCGCTTACGCGTCTCCTCGCTCGCGCCGACGGATGACAAGATATCGCGCACCGATTTGAGGATCGACTTGGGATCGATGTGGTGCTCTTCGTTATACGCCAGCTGGCGCACGCGCCGGCGCTCGGTCTCGTTGATCGCGCGCTCCATCGACTGCGTGATGTTGTCGGCGTACATCAGCACGGTGCCGCTCACGTGGCGCGCGGCGCGTCCGATGGTCTGGATGAGCGACGTCTCGGAACGCAGGTAGCCTTCTTTGTCCGCATCGAGGATGGCGACGAGCGACACCTCCGGCAGGTCGAGCCCCTCGCGCAGCAGATTGATGCCGACGAGGCAGTCGAACTCCCCTAAGCGCAGGTCGCGCAGGATCGAGATGCGTTCGAGCGTGTCGATCTCCGAATGCAGGTAACGCGCGCGCACGCCCATCTCGATGAGATAATCGGTGAGGTCCTCGGCCATCTTCTTCGTCAGCGTGGTGACCAGCACGCGCTCGCCCGCCTGCGCGCGCTTGCGCACTTCGTCCATCAGGTCGTCCACTTGGCCCTTGGTCGGGCGCACCTCGACCTGCGGATCGACCAGGCCGGTCGGGCGGATGATCTGCTCGACGACTTGGGTCGAATGCTTGCGCTCGTACTCGCTCGGCGTCGCAGAGACGTAGACGACCTGGTTGAGGTGGCGGTCGAACTCCTCAAAGGTCAGCGGCCGGTTGTCGATCGCCGACGGCAGGCGGAAGCCATACTCGACGAGCGCTTCTTTGCGCGAGCGGTCGCCTTGGTACATGCCGTGCACTTGCGGCAGCGTCACGTGCGACTCGTCGATGAACAGCAGCCAGTCGTCGGGGAAGAAATCCAGCAAGCAGAACGGCGTCTGGCCGGGCGCGCGGCCGGTGAGATGGCGCGAATAGTTCTCGATGCCGTTGCAGTAGCCCAGCTCGCGCAGCATCTCGAGGTCGTTGCGCGTGCGCAGCTCCAGGCGTTGCGCCTCGAGCAGCTTGCCCTCGCGTTTGAAGTAGGCCAGGCGTTCTTCCAGCTCGGCTTCGATGCTGCCGACCGCGCGCAGCAGCTTCTCCTCGGGCGTGATGAAGTGCTTGGCGGGGAAGATGGTCAGCTCGTCCAGGTCGTCGAGCATCTCGCCGGTCACCTGGTTGACGCGCGTGATGTGGTCGATCTGATCGCCGAAGAAGTCGAGCCGCGTGATGATCTCGTCGTCCACCGCCACGAACTCGAGCACGTCGCCGCGCACGCGGAAAGTGCCGCGCACCATCGCCAGATCGTTGCGCGTGTACTGCATGTCGACCAGCTTGCGCAGCAGCTTATCGCGGTCGTACTCCTGGCCGCGGCGCAGGTTCAAGGACATCTCGATATAGTCGGACGGCGAGCCCAAGCCGAAGATGCACGAGACCGAGGCGACGATGATCGTGTCACGGCGCGTCAGCAGCGACTGCGTCGCCGAGTGGCGCAGGCGCTCGATCTCCTCGTTGATGGAAGAGTCCTTCTCGATGTAGGTATCCGACGACGGGATATACGCCTCGGGCTGGTAGTAGTCGAAATATGACACGAAATACTCGACCGCATTGTTCGGGAAGAACTCTTTGAACTCGCCGCACAGCTGCGCGGCAAGCGTCTTGTTGTGGCTGAGCACGAGCGTGGGCTTGCGCACCTGCTCGATGGCCCAGGCCATGGTCGCGGTCTTGCCGCTCCCGGTCACGCCGAGCAGCGTCTGCGACCGATCGCCGCGCTCGATGCCCTCGACGAGGGCGCGTATGGCTTCGGGCTGGTCGCCTGAGGGCTGGAAAGGCGCTTCCACTTTGAATTCGGGCATCGTTTCCTCGCGGGATTTGGGCGCGCGTGCGGCGCCGCGTGGGGGGTCGAACCGTCATATTCGGAGAACAACACCATGGGCCTTCGGGCCCATATGTAACTCTATCGCACGACGGGAGACCGCTGTTATGGCTACGGCAAAACCGGTCCTCTTCTCCGGCAATTCCAATCGCGCGCTCGCCGTCGAGATCGCGCACATGATGGGCACCCACGTGGGCAAGGCATTGGTCACGACCTTTGCCAACGAGGAATGCCGCATCGAGATCCACGAGAACGTCCGCGGCGCGGACGCATTCGTGATCCAGTCGATCTGCAAGCCGCCTGAGCCGGGCCGCTCCGTGAACGATTCGCTCGTGGAGATGCTGCTCATGATCGACGCGCTGCGGCGCGCGTCGGCATACCGCATCACCGCGGTCATCCCGTATTACGGGTACGCGAAACAAGACAAAAAGACCAAAGGGCGCGAGCCGATCTCGGCCAAGCTGGTCGCCGACCTGCTGACCACGGCCGGCGTGCAGCGCGTGCTCACCGTCGATCTGCACGCGGCGCAGATCCAGGGTTTCTTCGTCCAACCGGTCGACAACCTCACCGCCAGCTTCATCTTGGCCAACTATCTGATCAACACGAAGAAGCTGCGCGGGCCCGGCGTCGTCGTCGTGTCGCCCGACGCGGGCGGCGTGGCGCGCGCGGAGGCGTTCGCCAAGAAGCTGCAGTCGTCCGTGGCCATCGTCTTCAAGCGCCGGCCGCGGCCCGACGTCAACGAGGTCAGCGAAGTCGTGGGCGATCTCAAAGGCAAGACCGCGGTCATCATCGACGACATGATCTCGACCGGCGGCACGCTGGTCAAGGCGGCGGAAGCGCTGCTCGAGCGCGGCGCGACGTCGGTGATCACCTGTGCGACGCACGGCATCTTCGCCGCCGGCGCCGCGCAAAAGCTCAACGACTCGCCGATCAGCGAAGTCATCGTCACCAACACGATCCCGGTGCCCGACGACATCCGCGGCGAGAAGATCAAAGTGTTGTCCGTCGGCCGGCTGCTCGCCGAGAGCATCAGGCGCATCTCGGCCAACCGCTCCGTCTCGGAGCTCTACAACGAGCAGGAGCGCACGCTCGGCCAAGACGGGATCGATGACCAGCCGCTTTTCAATCTGAACGCTCCGGAGAACACCGCCGTCCTCCAAGCCAGCGGAGCGGGCTTGGAAAAACGACCCAACTAGAAAGGCATCATGGAGACTATCACCATCGCCGCGAAGCCGCGGTCGCAGACCGGCAGCCATGCGGTGCAACGATTGCGCCGCGAGGGCAAGGTCCCCGGCGTCGTCTACGGGCACCAGTTCAACGATCCGCTGCCGATCGTCATCGAAGGCCGGGATCTGCGCAGCGCGCTGACCGGTCACAACATCAACTCGGTCTTCAACCTCGAGATCGAAGGCCGCGGCGCCACGCCGGTCATGGTCCACGAGCGCCAGCACGATATCATCAGTCATCATCTGATCCACATCGATCTGTATGCGGTCGACCTCGCCGAAGCGGTCGAAGCGAACGTCCCCGTCGTCGCGCGCGGCAACTCGCCCGGCGTCAAAGAGGGCGGCGTGCTCGACATCGTGCTGCGCGAGATCGCGGTGGAAGCGTTGCCGGGATCGATCCCCGAGCAGATCGAGGTCGACATCAGCAGCCTGAACATCGGCGACAACGTCCACGTGCGCGATCTACAAGTGCCCGAGAGCGTCAAGATCGTCGAGGACGGCGATGAGATCGTGCTGTCCGTGCTCGCGCCGCAGAAGGCCGAAGAGGAAGTCCCGGCCGTCGCGGCTACGGAGCTGGCACAGCCGGAGCTCGTCGGGGAGAAGAAACCAGCCGAGGAAGAGCCCGAGGAGTCCTAAAGCGCAACCCGCAGCGGATGCACGAACGCCCCGGACCGCCCGGCTCATCGCCGGACTCGGCAATCCGGGGCGTTCGTATGCGCGCACGCGTCACAACATCGGCTTTCGCGTGGTCGAGGCGCTCGCCCAGGCGCACGCGGCGCCGCCGTGGCGCACGCGTTTCGATGCCCGCACGACGCAGCTCGCGGATCTCAACGCGATCCTCGCTCTGCCGCAGACGTTCATGAACCTCTCAGGCGAGAGCGTCGCGCCGCTTGCCGGGTACTTCAAGGTCCCTCACCGCGGCGTGCTGATCGTGTGCGACGACGTCAATCTGCCCTTCGGCAGGCTGCGCATGCGTCGCAGCGGCAGCGACGGCGGTCACAACGGTTTGAAGTCGATCATCGCGCAGCTCGGCTCGACCGCGTTCCCACGGCTGCGCGTCGGCATCGGACGCCGTGACGGCGATCTGATCGACCACGTCATCACCGCGTTCACCAAAGAAGAGGAGGCGGCGCTGCCCGCCGTCATCGCGCGCTGCGTCGCCGGTCTCGAGACGTTCTTGGACGAGGGCGTCGAGGAGGCGATCGCGCTCGTCAATGCGGCAGGCGGAGACCCGCCGCCAACCTAACATAGGACCGACTTGGACGTCACGCCTCAGATCGGCAGACTCCTCATCGGCGCGGGCCTCGCGCTCATCGCCGTCGGTGCGCTCGTCCTCTACGCGCGCCAGCTCCATCTCGGCTCCCTGCCCGGCGACGTCACCGTCGGCGGCAAGGGATGGCAAGTCACCTTGCTGCTGGGAACCTCGTTGCTCCTGTCCATCGTTATCACTTTGTTGCTCAATCTGCTCTTGAGACGCCGGTGAACGGCGCGATGGACCCCTTTCCGACTCCCGATCCCGCCGCGCTGCCGGCCTGGCGAAGCCATGGAGCGGCCGAATTCATTCGACCGTTCGTCGGCCGTTCGTTCGTCGTACGCGTGGACGAGTCGGCCGGCGCGTCCTCTACGTTCGCGGCGGACGTCGTGTTCATGCGCAGCGTCGGTATCCGGCCTGTGCTCGTGCACGATGCGGCGGCGCGGACCGCCGCGCAGCGGCTGATCGGCCACATCAATCGGATCGGCGGAGACGCGGTCGGCCTTGACGGCGCGTCGGCCGGGATGCTCACCCTCGCGCTCGGCGAGGACGGCGCGGCGGAACTGCGCGGCGTGAACACCGCGTTGTTGAACCTGCTGATCGAGGGCGGCTATATCCCGGTGCTGGCCTCTGAGGGCGCGGGCGTGTCGGGCACGCGGATGCCGGTCGACGCGGACGAAGCCGCGCGCGCGTTGGCGGCCGCGATCGGCGCGATCCGGCTGCTCTTCGGATCGCAGCCGGGCGGCGTGCCATCGGATGGTTCGGGGATCATCCCGGAGCTGACGTCGTCCGAAGCGCTATCGCTGGCGCGCAGCGGCGCGCTCTCGATCGATCTCGCGCATCGCTTGACCGCGGCCGCGCTCGGCGTCCGCGCAGGCGTCCAAGCTGCGCAGATCCTCGACTTGTCATCGGCTCATGCTGCGGTCGTCGAACTGCTCACAGCGCAACATCTCGGCACGCAAGTGGTGTCGAGCATCCTCTTATCTTAGGTTCAGACCTCGACGATCAGCGAGTACGGATTCCAGCTCGGGTTCTCGCCCGGATATCCGCGCGGGTTGCTCGCGACGCGCGTCGCGCCGATCGCGTAGTCGACGGCGTCGTGCATGTGGCCGTGCACCCAGAGCTTGGGACCCAGCCGTTCGACCAGCGGGTCCAAGTCGCTGGCGAAGAACCCGTTGAGCGCCGAGCCCTCGAAGCGAGGGTGCTGGCTGCGAAACGAGGGCGCGGTGTGCGTGACGACGACGACCCGGTCGCTATCGCGCGGGTACGCTTCCTCGAGCCACGCTGTGCTCTCGCGATGCACTTCCATCAGATCGTCGACGTTCACGCCGCGCATGTCGAAATGTTTGAGCACGCGGGCGATGGCCGGCGCGTCGGCGCCGCCGCGCATGTCCGTCCAGAGGTTCGCGCCAAGAAAGCTCACGCCGCCGATATCCAGACGCTCGCGCTCGAGAAGATGGACGTTGCGCAGCTCTGCCAGGGCGTCGCGGTAAGCCGGCAGGACCGCCGCGAAGTCTTTGTGATCGAATTCGTGATTGCCGAGAACCGCGATCACCGGTACGTCTGAAGGAATGCCGCTCAGCCAGCGGCCCAAAGCAGCCGGATCGTCATGCATGTCGCCGGCGACGATCAGGACGTCGCCGGTCGGCGCGAACGGCTCCAGCGGACTTCCCTCGAGATGGAGATCCGACACGATCTGGAGATTCACGACGAGCGGCGGCTGCCTGGATCGGTCAGCGGCACGCGATCGCGGCACAGCGGACAGACGTCGGGCGCGAAGTCGCGCAGCGGCAGCTCGAGCAGTGCCGTCACAGGCAGCGGCAACACCGGCTTGCCGCGTTTGACCACCGCGCCGATCGCCGCGAGCTTGCCGCCCGCACGCGCGACGACGTCGAGCACCTCGGCGACGGATTTGCCGGTGGTCATGACATCCTCGATGACGGCGACGCGCTCGCCGGGTTCGATAGAGAAACCGCGGCGCAACACCGGCACGCCGCCTTCTTTCTCGATGAAGATGTCGCGCACGCCGAGTCCCTTGGCCACGATGTAGCCCGGGATGATCCCGCCCACCGCGGCGCTGACGACGACGCGCGGATCGGCCGGGCGCAGGCGATCAGCGAGCGCGCCGCAGATCGCCTCGGCCGTCGGCGGGTCTTCGAAGATGCGGAACTTCTGGATGAACCGGTCGCTGTGCAGTCCTGATGAGAGCAAGAAATGGCCGGACAGCATCGCGCCGCGTCGCTCGAGCAGCGCCAAGACTTCGTGCGGGGTCATGCTCAGATAGCGCCGAGCGGCTTGACGGCTTGCAATTGCGCGCGGATCGTTTCTGCGGCTGCGGCTGGATCCGGCGCCGCCGTGATCGGCCTGCCGACGACGATGTAGTCGGCGCCCGCGAGGGCCGCTTCGAGCGGCGTCGCCACGCGGCGCTGGTCGTCCGGCGAGGAGCCCGCCGGCCGGATGCCCGGACACACCGAGATCAGCGAGCCGTCTGTGCGCGCGTGCACGACGGGCAGGTCGTCGACCGCGCAGACCACGCCGTCGATGCGGCTGTTTGCGGCCAGTTCGGCGCGCACGGCGACCAGCTCGTGCGGATCGAGGTCTTCGCCCGCGCTCAACAGCTCATCCCTGGAGAGGCTGGTCAGGACCGTCACCGCGAGCAAGCGCAGCGATGCGCCGGCCGCATTGACCTCATCGCGTGCCTGCGCCGCGGCGGCGAGCATGTCGGGACCGCCGCCTGAGTGGACCGTCAGCAGCTGCGGCCGGTAGCGCGCGAGCGATCGGATACCAGCCGCCACCGTGTTCGGGATGTCGAAGAGCTTGAGATCCAAGAACAGCGAGAGGCCGCGTTGGTGGAGAAACTCGATGATCCGGTCGCCGTATCCGTAGAAGGCCTGATAGCCGACTTTGTACCAGCGCGCCACGGCACTGGTCTTCTCGACCACGGCCTTCGCGCCGTCAAACGTCGCTTCGTCAAGCGCCACGATCAGTTCGGTCATCGTCTCACCTGCACGTGCTCCGGCCGCCGGTCGGCCGGCCAGCGGGTGCGCGCAAAGCCAGGGTTCGCCAAGCCCGTCAGCGCGCGCACGCTCGCAAACCCGCGCTTGGCAGCCTCCTCCGAAATGGCGTCGCGCACGCGGACCGGCACCTCGGGGTCGCGGAAATTGGCTGTGCCGATCGCGACCGCGGAGGCGCCGGCCAACATCATCTCGAGCGCATCGCGGCCGTTCTCGATGCCGCCCATGCCGATGATCGGGATGCGCACCGTCTGCGCGACCTCCCATACCTGATACACGGCGACCGGCCGGATCGCCGGGCCGGTGAGGCCGCCGGTGAAATTGGCGAGCGCGGGGCGCGTCCGTTCGACGTCGATCGCCATCCCGCGCAGCGAGTTGATGAGCGAGATCGCGTCGGCGCCCGCCTCCTCGGCGGCGCGCGCGATCGGGCGGATGTCGGCGACGTTGGGCGTGAGCTTGGCGATCACGGGCAGCTTGACGCGCCGCTTCACCGCCGCGACCACGGCGTCGGTCGCGCGCGGATCGACCGCGAAGCACTCTCCCTCGCTGTCGACGTTCGGGCACGAGACGTCGAGCTCGATCGCAGCGATGCCCGGCAATCCGTCCATGGCGGCGGCGACATCGACGAACTCGCCGACCGAGAAGCCGGCGGCGCTGGCGATGACGACCGTGGGCACGCCGGGAAGATTGGGCGCTTCGTGCTTGACGAAGTGCTCGATGCCGGGGCCTTCCAATCCGATGGCGTTGAGCATGCCGGCCGGCGTCAGGGCGATCCGCGGCATCGCGTTCCCGAGGCGCGGCTCGCGCGTCACGCTCTTGAGCGTTATCGCGCCATAGGCGCTGATGTCGACGATGCGCGAGAATTCGGCGCCGCGATTGTAGCAGCCGCTGGCGGCGATCGTCGGATTGGCAAGGCGCAGCCGGCCGATGTCGACGCTCAGATCGGGGGATGAGCGCGCGCCATTGCCCAGGCTCATGCCGAGGACTCCAGCCACAGCACGTCTGCAGCAGGGAACACGGTGCCGTCGGTGCAGACGCGCGCGAAGTCGTAGGCGCGCGAGTCGCGCGGGGCCGGGGGATACCCGGAGCCTTGCGGGCTGCCGCGGCGCACGGGCACGACGCAGCCCCAGCAGGTGCCCATCGAGCAGCCGAAGGTCTCTTCCATAGATATCTCGCAGGCGACGCGCGCGCCGGCTGCGTGCTCGCTCAGTGCGCGCAGCATGCCGGGCGGGCCGCAGCCGTAGATGATGTCCACCGGCGACGCGCGCTTGACCAGATCGACCGCGGTCGCACGCTCGCCTTCGCTGCCGTCATCGGTGCACGTTGTGACGTCGAGCCCGAGCTCGCGTAGTTGCGCGACGCCCGCCAGATGCGCTTTGGTGCGCGCGCCGACGATCGCCCGCACCTCGACGCCCGCCGTCTGCAGATCTCTGGCCAGGAGCCAGAACGGCACGATGCCGATGCCGCCGGACGCGATCAGCGCTTTCGACCCCTTGACAGGGATGCTAAACTGATTTCCCAGCGGACCGATGCAGGACAGGGCCGTTCCGACGGCCAGGTGCGCCAAGCGGCGCGTGCGATCGCCCCACTCGCGGAACAGCACGCCGAACTCGTCGCCCCGCACGGTCCAGATGCCCAGCGGCAGCCGGACGCAGAAAGCCCCAGGGACGTCGATCGCGATGTAACTGGCGGCGCGGGCCTGAGAGGCGATCCGCGGGCCGCGCAGGGCCAGGAACCAAAAACCGGGAGCGACTTGCTCCCGGCTGATCAAGGTGGCTGTTTCCAGCAGCGGCGCTTCGGATGCCATTGACCTACGTTGTTCGCGCCCCTAGACGCATGCCCCTCGAAACGTGACCTGCATCATAGTCCGGCCTGGTCCTTCGTCGGGGACGTCTGGTGTGAACGAATCGCGGGCATACGACGTAATAAGTAGAGGGGAACGTACTGGAGCAAGGCCCATGCAAGGAATACTCGTCTTCAACACACTCGCCGAAGCAGTCGCCAGCGGCTTTGAGGTCTTCGACCGGACGCCCGAGGGCTATCTCGTCCGCAAGCGCACCGAGCGCGGCTGGGCGATCGCCCTCGCCAAGCAGCATAAGGCCGCCTGACGGCGGCGCCCAACGCGGGAAAAATGATTCGAGGCGGACCGTGGTCCGCCTCGATTTCATTTGGACGCTGCGCCGCGCGGGGTGCGCTGCGCGGCTCAGCGTCTTCCTTTATAACGCTTCTGGCTAGGCGAAAGTTTCTCGCGCCGGCTACATATGCATCGGGGTGGCGATCGAATAGGTCACCTGGACCGAGGCGCTCATGACGCCGGTGCCCGGCGCGATCGGCGGCGGCGCGGCCGCCGGCGTCATCGCGAGCGTGCGAACCATCGGCATATACGATTGCATCGGTATGCCGCTGCCGACCGTGATCGTCATGACCGAACCCAATTTCACGCCCGCCGCGGCCGCAGCGACCTCGGCTAAGTCGTGCGCTTGCTTGACCGCGCGCTGCACGGCCTGCTTGTAGAGCGCGTCGCGCTGCGTCGTGTCGTACGTCAGCCCGTAGGTCTGGTTCGCACCGGCCTTGATACCTGCGTCGATAGCGGCGCCGGCTTTGTCGATCGGCGTCTTGACGCCGATCGTCTCGGACGCGACGAACGCCGCTTTGACAGTGTCGGTCGCCTGACGGTAGTACAGATTGTATCCGCTCGTCGTGATGTCAGCATCTGCGATGCCCAAACCTTTGAGCGCCGCGATGACAGAGTTCGCGCGGCCGGCAATATCTGACGCGGCGGCGGCTGCATTGGGTGCTTCGCCGTTGACGCCCAGGGTGACGTGCGCTTGGTCGGGCGTGTAGTCGACCAGGCCCGTGCCCTGCACCGAAACGCTGGTCATGTGGTGCGCCATCATCATCATCATCATCGAGTTCATGTCATGCGATGGCGGCGTGGTATCAGCCGCCGCCGGTGCAGCGGCCAGGACGCCGGCGATCAGCAGAGCGACCGGCGATAGCAAAAGGCGCATGTGCGGTCTCCTCATGGGACTCATGGGGCGGTCGAATCTATCCGACTGGAGCGGTCGAATTTATTCGACCGAAAGGCGGGCGACGGACCGTCGCTCATAGCGTGTGGTCGGACCCTCCTGGATGCTTTCGAAGAGCGCGAGCTCGCGCACTGCAAGAACGCAGCGCGGCGGCTGTTCGATGCGCTGCAGGGGTCGCAGCGGCTGTTTCGCCCTGGCCAGCGTGATGTGCGGGAGAGCCGGCTGATCGAAGTGCGCGCCGAGCTTCTCGAACTCCGCGCGGACGGTCGCGGCGCAGGCGTCGAATCCCGGTTGAGTCTGCGAACAGGCGAGCGCCAGGATGCGAGCCCGGCGCTCGTCCGGAAACGGGCCGACGCGGTCGAACACGATCTCGAACGGCGAGCAATGCGCCGCCGCGGCGCTCAGAGCGCCGACGAACCCCTCGATGCGCGGCGCCTCAATAGCGCCGAGGTAGGCGAGCGTCACGTGCAGCTTTTCGGGGCGCTCGAAACGCACGGGAACACCGGCGGCGGCGAGCCCTTCGATCGCGCGGAGGGCCGCCTGGCGCACCGAGTCATCCAGCTCGATCGCCGCGAATGTGGCCATGGCAGGCCCATTCCGGCCGGCCCTGGACGGCTCCCGGGCAGAGCAGGCAGGCAGGCTCTCACGGCCGCTTAATGTGGCATGCGCGGCTGCCGCAGTATGCTCGTACTATAGCTGGCGACGCATGTGAGAGTCGCAGTGCTAACCACCAGTCGCTGGACACGACAGGAGCACCGCACCGATGTCGCATTCATCCTTACCTTCGCACGCGGCCGACCAGGCCAAGCGCAAGATCCTCGTCGTCGAGGACGACGTCCAAATCGCCAAAGTCCTGCGTCTCGAGCTCGAGCATGAAGGCTTTGAGGTCGAGGTCTGCGGCGATGGCGCAAGCGCGATCGAGCGCGCGCTCAAAGGTCCCGATCTGATCATCCTCGATCTGCTGCTGCCGCGCATCGACGGCCTTGAGGTCTGCCGGCGCGTCCGGCGCCATTCTTCCGTGCCGATCATCATGCTCACCGCCAAAGATGCGGTGCCCGATCGCGTCACCGGGCTGGACACGGGCGCCAACGACTATCTCGCCAAGCCGTTCTCGATCGAGGAGCTGCTCGCGCGCATCCGCGTGCAACTGCGCGAGCGCGAACCCGGCGAGCGCGTGCTCGAGATCAAGGATCTTGTGCTCAACCGCGACACGCACGAGGTGTCGCGCAACGGACGCGCCGTCAGCCTGACCGCCAAGGAGTTCTCGCTGCTGGAATTCCTCATGATGTATCCGAACAAGGTGCACACGCGCGACGAGATCTTCAACAGCGTGTGGGGTTCGGATTTCCTGGGCGAATCGAACCTGATCGACGTCTACATCCGCTACTTGCGCAACAAAGTCGACGACGCGAGCGATGAAAAGCTCATCCAGACCATCCGGGGTGTCGGCTACGCCCTCCGCGCCTGAGGGCGCGAGCAGGCCGCCGTTCTTCGAAAGCCTGCGCTGGCGCCTGACCGTCTGGTACGTCGCGGCCGTCGCCATGCTGCTCTTGGTGTTCGCCGTCGTCGTGATGCTCGGCGCGTATCGCGTGTTGTATCTCTCGGCAGCGCAACGCGTCGAGGGAGCGTCGATGGCGCTGCAATCGTATGCGCGCGCCGGCAACCCGCTCTTCGGCTCCGCATCGGTCGTCGAACTGCTTTCGCAAGAGAGCGAGCTGAACGCGTTTGCCGGTCCAGGCCTGTACGTCGAAGCCTTCAACCCGAGCGGCGCGCGCATCGGCGGCAGCAGTAACCTCGCCGACGCCGATCTGCCGACAACCGGTTATCGGCGCTGGCATATGGAGGGCATCGCGGCCGGCGATTGGGGCACGGCCAAGACCGCGCTCGGGCCGGTGCTCGCGCACTGGCACGTGGTGAGCGATAACGGCCGCCCGGTCGCGACGGTGTATGTCGCGCAGTCGCTGCTCAGCGTCAATCAGACGCTCGGCTCGTTCGCTACCTTTCTGATCCTGAGCTTCTTCGGCGCGGTCGCGCTCATCATCGCGTCCGGCGTGTGGCTTTCGCGCGCGGCGATCGGGCCGATCAATGAGATCTCGCAGTCCGTCCAGGAGATCGGCGGCACGGATCTGGCCAAGCGCTTGAACTGGCAAGGCCGGCGCGACGAGTTGGGCCGGCTTGCGCAGCAGTTCGACGACATGCTCGCGCGCCTCGAAGCCGCGTTCGCACGCGAGCGGCGTTTCATCTCGGACGCCTCGCACGAGCTCAAGACGCCGCTGACCGTCATCAACGCCAACGCGCAGATGCTCGAGCGTTGGGGCGATCGCGACGAGCAGGTGCGCCGAGATGCGCTCGCCGCCATCCGCAGCGAGAGCACGCAGATGGCGCGCGTCATCAATGCGATGCTGACGCTGGCCAAGACCGATACCGGTACGACGCTGGCCGTCGAACCCCTGAACTTGCGCGCGATCGTCAACGACGTGGCCGCGTCCCTGCGTCAGCGCGCGGCGGAAAAAGGCCTGACGCTCGACACTAAGTACGACGGCGACGCCTACGTGCTGGGCGAGCCGGGGCTGCTGCGCCAGCTGGTGTTGAATCTCACCGAGAACGCGATCAAGTTCACCAGCGCCGGCGGCGTGACGATTTCGACGGGCGCCGAGAACTCGCACGCGCGCATCGACGTCGCGGACACAGGCCCTGGCATCCCCGCCGATTCTCTGCCGCACATCTTCGAGCGCTTCTATCGCGCCGACCCGGCCCATTCGCGATCGGTCGAGGGCACCGGACTCGGGCTTGCGGTGGTGCGCAGCATCGTGCGCGCCCACGGCGGCGATATCGCGGTCGCGAGCACCATCGGCTCGGGTACGACGATCTCGGTCACGCTGCCGGCGCTGACGCTCGCCGGGGACGGCGATGCGTGATGGGCCTGCGCCAGCCTCTCACGGTGCCCTCACGGCCGGTTCACGCCGGTCTCATGCGCTGCGGCACGCCTGACGGTAAGGTCAAGGGTGGAGGCACCCGCTTTTTCAGCTCGACCATCATGAGACGCATCAATTTCGCCGCCATCGCGCTGGGCGCGTTGGCCGCACCGCTGTTCATCGTCTTGTCGGCCAAGGCCGACCTGGCGCAGCTCAACGACGGCGGGCCGGTCACGGTGATCAAGTCGACCGGCGGCAAGATCACGATCCACTCTGGCGAGCCCGACGGGCTGGTCCGCGTGCCCGGCAACACGCCCGGCGTGCAGATGAACCGTTTCAACGTCAACCCGCAAACGATGGGAACGTTTTGCGTGCCGCGTCCGCAGGCGTTCAATCCGCGCCATGGCTCGCGCACGTTCGAGCAACAGTCCGGCGGCTGCACGCCGCGCGCGCTGCCCTTGCGCGAGGGTCCGCACGGCGTCTCGATCACCAACCCAGGCAGCGATCTCGAGGTCGGCGTGCCCAATCGGATGGAGCTCATGTACGTGCAGGCCGGCGCGAGCCCGGTGCTGATGGAGCGTACGCGCGGACCGTACATCATCATCGGTGAGAACGACGTGACGTTGCGCTCGGTGGCGGGCATGGGCTGGGTGCAGACACAGGGCAACGTCGAGGTGCGCAATCCGCAGGGCAACATCGGCGTCGTCACCGGCGCCGGGCGCATAGCGATCTGGTCCGGGCCCCAGCTGGAGCGCGCCCAGTTCTTCTCGCAAAGCGGCGATATCGAATGGACGGTCAGCGGCGTCAGCACTGGCCCGTATCGCGTGAATCTGGGCTCGGGCTCGGCGCGCATCCACGTGTGCGGCGGCTTCGGCGCAAGCATCGTCGCGACGAGTTTGGGAGGCACGGTCGTGAACATGCTCGATCCTTCGGTCGCAAACGTCAGCTTTTCAGGCCCGCATGGCCTCTCGGAGACGGTCGGCGGCGGCGGCGCGCAGGTCATCGTCAATAGCCGCGAAGGTAACATCACGATCGCACCGTGCCCCTAGGAGCGCTGGGATTGGCCGGTTGAGCGGCGAACCGGAGCGTCGTGCTCCGCATCATCGGCGCGGCCCTGGCCATCGCGATCATCGGCATCGTCGCCCTCACGTCGCTCGGCCCGCTTCCCGCCGCCGGCGATGGGGCGGCGCCGTCCTTCGTGCCGCAGCTAGCGCCGACGCCTTCGAGTCCGACGCCTGTTCAGACCGCATTGCCCAATCCGATCTCGCGTCCGGATGACGCGCACGGCATCACCCAAACTACTGCGCCCTTCGCAAGCCCAACAGGCTTCTCGCCGGCGCCTGTGCCGCCGGCGCTCTGGCTCTCGGGTTCCAGCTCGTTCACCGTGCCCTGCGATCTGCACGGAGACCGCATCTTCGTCAGCGTGGTGGTCGACGGGAAGCCCGAGACGTTCTTGCTCGACTCATCCGCGCCGTTCTCGACGATCGATCCGGCCGCGGCGCCGTCCAAAGACGTGCCGATCAACCTGAGCACGCTGCAGATCGGCGAGTTGCGTTTCAATAGGCTCAGAGCCGGCGTAACGCGCGTCTCCGCGGGCTCTCTTATGTATCTCGGCAAAGCGGCGGACGGGGTGCTCGGGCAGGAGCTATTTTCGCGCTATGCGGTGCGCATCGACTATCGGCCCTGTTCCATCACCGTCTTGCGCGACGCCCAGGCCGCTGCTGGCGCGAGCCCGCCGTCAAACGCCCGCACCTTTCCGCTGCGGATGGTCAAAGGGCAACCCCAGATGGACGTGCGCTTCAACGGCGGCGCAAGCGCCGCACTGGTCGCCGACACCGGCTCAGACGCCGAAGCGGACGTTTCGTCGGACTTCGTCGAGTCGAACAAGCTCGTATTCGTGGCTTCGGTCCCGGAGTTGCGACGTTGGCTGCCGAGCGGCCAGCTGTCCGGCGTGACGGGGCGCGCGGCATCGCTCTCGCTCGGTATGATCGTGCTCGACCGCCCGCTGGTGGGCGTCTTCGCCGCAGACAACCGCACGGCGGCGACCGGGTATCTGGGCAACGGGTTTCTGGACGATTTCAGCCTGTTGTTCGACGAGCCGGTCGGGCAACTCACGCTGACCCCCGTGCCGGATGCGCGCCGCTTCACATACGATCGCAGCGGCGCGTGGCTCATCTTGCGCGGCGGCGCGGTGACGGTCAAGAGCGTTCTGCCAGAATCTCCGGCAGGCCAGATCGCGTTGCAGCCCGGCGATCGGATCGTGGCGGTGAACGGCCAGGCTGCTGCTGATCTCGATGTCGTGCGCGCGTTGCTCGCGGGTCCGGCGGGGACGATGGTTGTGCTGACCTACGAGCGAGGCGGCAAGCAGCACAGCGGCTCGATCGAACTGAAGACGCTGCTGTGACGATACGCATCCGCGATCTCTCGCACATCGCGATCGATCCTGTGGAGTTCCCCAGCGCCGGCGGCACCGTGCGCGGTCTGTTCTATCACAGCGGCCGGCCGGCGACGTGCGTCGTGCTCTGCCACGGCTACTCGGCGGGCAAGCACAACGTCGATCTGCTCGCGTATCACCTCGCGGCGCAGGGCTACATCGCGCTCGCATTCGACTTCCTCGGCCATAAGCTCGGCGCGAGCTCGCGGCCGCTTGCGCACGCAGACGACTTGGTCGCCAACGCGCTCGACGCGATCGCGTTCGCGCGCGCGCACCCGCTCGTTCGCCGCATCGTCATCGGCGGCCACAGCATGGGAGCGGCGACCGCGATCGGCGCCGCGCTCCAGGACCGTGCGGTCGAGGGAGTCATCGCGATCAGCACCGCCCGGCACCGCGAACGCAAGCTCGAGGGCGACGGATTGGTGAGCGGACTGCTCAACCGGCGCGCGTACGTCGATGGCGTCGGGCCCGTGGAGATCAGCGCGGCGATGGACGCGTTCACTGCACAGATCGGCGAGCTCTCGCCGCGTCCGATCCTGTTCGTTGCCGGTTCAAAGGACGCGCTCGTCGCGCCGTCAGCAGTCAGGCAGCTCTACGACGAAGCGCGCGACCCAAAGACCTACGAGTCGATCGAGGCCAACCACACCGATTGCGCCGAGCGCGCGCGTTTCGTCGTGACAAGATGGCTCCAGGCGACCGGCTTCGAATACGCCATTACTTCAGCATCTTCGGGGGATGAAGCATGAACAAGTTCGCGCCGTTCTTTTTCGCAGCGCTGTGCGCCGCGGTGCTGGCGCTTGCCGCCGGCGGCACGTCGTCGCGCGCGGCAAACCCGCCCGCTCCGACGCCGGTCGTTTCGGTGACGACGCTGCCGGCGCTGCCGTCGCCCGGTGTCGCGACGGCGCACCCAGTCACGCCGTCGGCGGCCGTGCCTCCCACGCCGGCTCCGGTCATGGGGTCGCCGGCCTCTCATCCGACGACGGCGCAGACTCCCGCGCTGCCGCCGCCGGGCACGTTCATCCTCATCGATGGCGCGGTCGCGAAACCGGCATATATCACGCTCGATCAGCTCCAGCATATGCGGTCCACGTCGCTCACGCTGCGCATGTCAGGCCACGG
>Ga0209040_10001821_pt1 | contig 16878 bp, 18 predicted proteins | sample BogFormECP12_OM3_FD_188240 | JGI IMG/M metagenome (GOLD analysis project Ga0209040, IMG submission 188240) | Bog forest soil microbial communities from Calvert Island, British Columbia, Canada - ECP12_OM3 (SPAdes) (version 2) | ecosystem: Environmental > Aquatic > Freshwater > Wetlands > Bog ...
GACCGCATCGCGATCCTCAAGGACGGGGAATTGAGCGCAATCGGCCGCACCGGGGAGCTCTATCGCCGTCCGCCCAATCGCTTCGCCGCCGAGTTCCTGGGCCGAGCCAATTTGTTGCCGGTGGTCGTCGAGCGGGCGGCGCAGCAGAGCGGCTTCGTCGAGGCGCGTCTTGGCGAGACCAGGGTCGTCGTGGCCGGCGCGGATCAGCCTGCCGGCGCCGAGAGACTTCTTTGCGTGCGGCCGCAAAATCTTACCCTGACCAGCGACGCCGAACGCTCGAACCGCATCGAGGCGGTGCTGCGCGAGATCCACTGGCAAGGCGAACTGACCCACCTCGTCGCCGAGATCGGCGAATCGATCCTGCGCGTCGTTGCGACGCGATTGCCCAACCCGCCCGCACGCGGCGACAAGCTGGAGTTCTTCTTCTCGCCTTCGGACGCGAACCTGATCGTGGAAGACGCGAGTGTCTGACGCCGTCGCGCTCACGCCGCGCGCGGCCAGACTCAATCTCGGCGGCTGGTGGGTCGCGCCGCCGCTGATCGTGCTCGCCCTGCTCTTCCTCTACCCTCTGATCCTGATCGCGCGCGCCGCGCTCGTCGACGATTCGGGGGCTCTCAATTTCGCCGCGGCGTGGGAGGTCCTGAACTCACGGGCGTTTCTCAACGCGCTCATCAACACCGCTGAAATCGCGCTCGCCTCGACCATCGGATGCGTGGTCCTCGGGCTGACCCTCGGGCTGATTCTGGCCTTCGCGCCGTTCCCCGGCGCGGGCCTGGTCGCGCAAGTCATCGATACGTTCATTGCGTTGCCGACCTTCCTGGTTACGCTCGCCTTCACCTTCCTCTATGGCTCGGCGGGCATTCTCAACGGCGCGCTGACGTCGGGGCTCCACGTCGACCATCCGCCGGTCGACTTTCTTTATACCGCCTGGGGCGTCATCCTCGCAGAGGTGACGGTCTACACGCCCTTCGTCCTGCGCCCGCTGCTCGCCGCCTTTTCGCTCGTCGACCGCGGCCAGATCGAAGTCGCGAGCCTGCTCGGGGCGCGGCCGCTGCGTATCGTGCGCCAGGTCATCCTGCCAGCTGCGCTGCCCGCGATCGTTGCAGGCGGCAGTCTTTGCCTTTTGCTGACGGTCAACGAATTCGGCATCGTGCTCTTCATCGGCGCCAAGGGCGTGATCACGCTGCCGCTCCTGATCTACAGCACGGCGATCCAGGAGTCGGACTATCAGGGCGCCTGCGCGATCGCGATCGTCAACGTTGCGCTTTCGCTGATCCTTTTCAGCCTTTACCGCGCCGCCGCGCGCCGGCTGGGAGGGTAGCCCATGCTGGTATGGTCGCTGTCGGGCCGCGCCCTGGTCTGGAGCTTCGCCGCGATCCTTCTCGGGATCGTCTTCGTCGCCCCGCTCGCGGTGATCATTTGCGCGAGCTTCTCTGAGCAATGGAACGGCATCCTGCCCACCGGCTTCACGTTGGAACACTATCGTGACGCGATGAACGGGGCGGCGCGCGACGCGGTTACCGCGAGTCTCGTCACCGGACTTGTTGCGAGCCTGCTTGCGCTCGTCACCGGCGCCTGGGCGGCGCTCGCGCTCCGCGCGCGCATAGACCGGTGGGCCGGCGCGCTTGGCCTCCTGTTCTTCATCCCGAGCGCCGTGCCCTCCGTCTCAGTGGGACTTGGGTTGCTCGTCGCCTTCAGCCAGAAGCCGCTGCTCCTGAACGGCACGACTGCGATCGTCTTTGTCGCGCACTATGTGCTCATTTCCGCTTTCGCGTTCGGCAATATCTCGGCAGGGCTCTCCCGTCTCGCGCCGGACTACGAGGAAGTGGCCTCCTGCCTCGGCGCGCGGCCAGCGTACAAGCTCATGCACGTGACCCTTCCTCTGGTTGCGCCCTATCTCGTCGCCGCGTTCGGCCTCAGCTTCGCGCTCTCGATGGGGGAACTGGGCGCGACCGTGATGGTCTATCCTCCGGGCTGGGTGACGATGCCAGTCGCGATCTTCGGCCTCACCGACCGGGGAGACATTTTCTCCGGCGCGGCGCTCACCATGATTCTGGTCGTCGTGACCCTCGCCCTGCTGATCGGGCTCGAGCGCGCGCCCATCCGCTCGGCGGCGCCGCGGTGAGTGTCAATTCGAGCGGCTTCAGCGACAGCGCAAACGCGAGCGCCTTTTGAGGTTTTTGAACCCACTGGAACCTCTCTTAGGCGCAATCTCCATCGCCGTTTTGAGCGAATTCAAAGGCTTGCGGCGACTTTTCCATCGCACCCGACTAGCGCTTGGCAGACACGACACTTTGATGCTTTCAGCGGCCGTCGCCTTACGACGATTGCGGGCGCCATTTGTAGCCGCGCTCGCTGAGCGCGGCCGACGCGGCCGGCGACCGCGTCTACAAGCGCCCCGGCCAAAAGGAGACCACAGATCCGGTCATCTGGCAAGAAAATGTCGGTTTTCCAGAACTCGCTCGCTACGCCGGCGAGCCGCAGGTTATGGCCCTGTTCTCACGAATGGGCGGTTCACGGCCGCTCGTCGCGGGCCAGGCGTCCTTCGATCTGCGCGACGATGGGCATGAGGTCTGCGACGGAATCGATCACGTAATGGGCGCCCGCGCCGTAGAGGAGATCATACGCCTGCGCGCGGCGGCGCGCGAACTCTTCCGGCGCCAACGCTTTGGCGTCGGCAAGCGAAAGACCGAAGCAATTGCCGCTGACGGCGACGCCGACCGCCCACGCGCCGCCATTGACGCCTTCGGCGACGCCGACCGTCGTGTCGTCGACCTTGATCGCGGTCCATGCCGGCCACACGCCGAGGTCGAGGAGACCCTTGTAAAACATCAAAGGGCTGGGCCGGCCCTCAACGGTGTCGCCGGTGCAGACGAGGCTGTCGGGCGCGAATCCCTGCTCTGCGGCGGGCGGCGCAATCCTCGCCATGATCTCGCGCGTATAGCCGGTCGACGAGCCGATCTTGACGCCATCGGCGCGCAACGCTCTCACGACCTCGGCGACGCCGGGAATGAGGTCGGCAAAGTCGGCGGCGACCGAAACGTTCTTTGGCACGAAGACATCGTAAAGCGCGTCGATGTCCCTTTCGGTCGGAGGACGTCCGTGCTTCTGCTTCCAGGCCCCGGCGATCCGAGGCGATGCAACCAGAGCCGCGATGTGCGGCCGCTTGGCCATGCCCATTGGCCCCCGCGCCTCGTCGATGCTGATCGCAACCCCGAACTCGGCGAAAGTCTCGACGAACGCGCCCATCGGCGCGAGCGACCCGTAGTCGACGACGGTGCCGGCCCAATCGAAAATGACCGCTTTCACATGTCTCATGCCGGGAGCTTTCATGGTCAGCCGAATAGGTCGGCGACGACCTCCTCGGCGAGCGCGAACGACGTGCTGGCGCCGGTGCCGCTGGTGACGATCACAATGCGAAGCGCATCCGACGGCTTGTCGACGAGCGCCAGCCGGTCCTTCGCCGAAGCGTAGGTTCCCGTCCAGCGCTCGACAACCGGCGGCGTGTCGCCGGCGAAGACGTGGGCGTATTCATCGAGGATCAGATTGTCGACCGCGGTCGGCGCGAAAGGATCGGGCGTCGCCGCATAGTGATGGGAATCGCCGACGACCAGGGAATTGTCGGCGCTGCGGACGACAATCAGATGGACGCCGTTCGCGATGTGCTCGCCCTGTTCGGCCTCGAGCCGGCGCGCGAGCGCTTTGGCGGCGGGCAATTCCGAATAGCCGAGATACCGGATCAACCCGAGATCGGACATGATCGCGGGGAGGCGCTCGTCGAAACGCGAAGGCGCAAGCCGCATCATGTGCAGTTTGCATCGCGTCAGGCCGTAGGCCGCGATCCGGTCGGCGCGCAGGGTCTGAAAATCGTCGCCCGGGCAAACGACGACGGCTCCGGCCTCAATTGTTCCGCTGCTGGTCTCGAGCCGCGGCGGCGCCGCCGCGTGAACGACCGTCTCGCGGCGGAAGGTCACCTCATGGCGCTCGTTGAGATAGTCGGCCAGGCGCGGCATCGCCTCGCGCGACTCGACGCGAATCTCGTGCGGGCTATAGAGCGCGCCAGCGAAGGATTGCGACCGCAGGCCCGTTCCGTAAGCCTCGATGTCCTCCGGCTCGACGAGGCGGCACTCCGCGCCCATGTCAGTGGCGAGAAACTGCTCCAGAACGGCGCGCGCCTCCGGACGTCTGGCGATCACCAGGAGCCCGCGCTGCAGCACGGGAATTCCGGCCGCGTCCGCGACCTCCGCCCAGACCTCGCGTGAGCGCCGCGCGCGACGCCAGCATTCGCCGGCCTGCTGGCCGGTGACAGTGATGAAACCAAAATTCCTGATCGAGGCGCCATTCGCCTGCCGGTCGCGTTCGACGATGACGACGCGCTTGCCTCGCCGGGCCGCCGCCAACGCATGCGCGAGGCCGCAAATGCCGGCGCCGACAACGGCGAGATCAAAGGTTCGCGGGGGCATCGGAGATCCCGCTAGTGGCCCGCGTCAACAAAATCGAAGGGCGGCGATATTCCCTCACCCCTTGTGGGGGAGGGTTAGGGAGGGGGGTCGGGCCGCCGTATCGTAGTGATGCGCGAGGCCCCTTATTCGCCGGGTCCGTGCGACCCCCCATCCCTGCCTTCCCCCACCATAGCCCGTCGAAAGACGGGCGTTCTTCCGAACGCCCTTTGGGGGGAAGGAGAACGCCTGCAATTTGGCTGATGCAGGCCACTAGGCGGTATCGGCGGAGGCCGGGCGCCGGCGCCTTCGGCCGCCCTCGCCATTCGCTTCCTTCGGCGCTGGAAGATCGACGCGTGCGCTCAGGTTGGGAAAGGCGTCGGTCTTGTTGGGGATCGCCATCGCGGCGACGAAGAAGGTCTGGAAGTTCGGCTCGATCGCGGTCTCGATCTTCTCGATTTGCCTCACGACGGTCTCGATCTCGGCGCGCGCGGCGAGGTTTAAGAGCGCAATGCGGGCGCCGGTGCCTGCGGCATTGCCGGCGCTCGCCACCTTCGTGAGATCGCAGTCCGGGATGAGGCCGAGCGTCATCGCATGGACCGGATCGATATGGGTACCGAATGCGCCGGCAAGCGTGATGCGCTCCGGCGCCGCGCCGCCGCGGCGTTCGATCAGGAGCTTCGCGCCGGCATAGAGCGCGGCTTTGGCGAGCTGGATCGCGCGAACGTCCGTCTGGTAGATCAAGAGCCGCGGCGAGCCATCGTTCAGCACATAGGCATGAGTGCGGCCGACCGCCTCGACGCGCGGGTTGCGCGCGGAGAGCGTCCCGTCGATCGCGCCGTCCTGGGAGATGATGCCGGCAAGGTACATCTCGGCGATCGCCTCGATGATTCCAGAGCCGCAGACGCCGGTGACGCCCGTATTTACGGTCGCTTCCGCGAATCCAGGATCGTCCGACCAGAGGTCGCACCCGATCACCTTGAAGCGCGGCTCGAGGGTGGTCCGGTCGATGCGCACGCGTTCGATTGCGCCGGGCGCCGCGCGCTGGCCGGAGGAAATCTGCGCGCCTTCGAAGGCAGGGCCCGTCGGCGACGAGCAGGCGAGCAGCCGCTCGCGGTTGCCGAAGACGATTTCCGCATTGGTGCCGACGTCGACCAGGAGCCGCAATTCGTCGCCGAGATAAGGCGCCTCGGCCAAAACGACGCCGGCCGTGTCGGCGCCGACATGGCCGGCGATGCAGGGGAGCGCATAGACAAAAGCGCCGGGCGCAATGTCGAGCCCGATTTCGCGCGCCCGCGCCTCATAGGCGCCGTCGATCGTCAGCGCGAACGGCGCGCCGCCGAGCTCGGTCGGATCGAGGCCGAGAACGAGGTGGTGCATGATCGGATTGCCGACCAGCGTGACTTCGAAGATCTCGCCGCGCGCGACTTGGGCCTCGGCCGCCGCTTCGCCGATCAGCGCGTTCATCGCCTCGCGCACGCTCTTTGTCAGCTCCGCGTCGCCGCCCGGTTTCATCATCACATAGGAGACGCGGCTCATCAGGTCTTCGCCGAAGCGGATCTGCGGGTTCATCGCGCCGACCGAGGCGACGACCGCGCCCGTGACGAGATCGCAGAGATGGGCCGCGATCGTAGTCGAGCCGACGTCGATGGCGACGCCATAGGCGCGCTCGGAGAAGCCGGGCCGGACCGCGACGATCTCGCGGCCCTTGCGCAGCGCGACAGTGGCTGTCCAGCGGCCCGCGCGCAGCGTCTTCTGCAGGCCTGCGAGGGTGGCGAGATCAGCCTCGGCGTCGGCAACGCCCCATTGTGCCGCGAGCGCCTGTTGCAGACGGCGGAAATCGCTCGACGGCTCCTGCATGTCGGGTTCGCGGACTTCGACATAGTGCAGGCGGACGACCGGATCGATGTCGATCGGGTGCTCTTCGGCGCGCTTGCGTACGACCTGGCGGTGAACCTGGCTTTCCGGCGGAACGTCGACGACGAGCTCGCCGCAAATCTCGGCCTGGCAGCCGAGGCGCCTTCCTGAAGCGAAGGGCCCACGCTTCGAGGCGTAGCGCTCTTCGACGTCATTCCACGGGCTCGCGTGAGCGGCGTTCGACGAGATCGCGTGCTTCGCGAATTCGCCCTCGGCCACTTCGATCTGGCAGCGCCCGCAGATGCCGCGTCCGCCGCAGACCGAATCGAGGTCGACGCCGAGCGCGCGCGCGGCGGCGAGCAGGCTCGTTCCCTCCGGGAATTCGCCCCGCTTGCCCGACGGAAGGAAGACGACGCGATGCGCGGTCACTGAATGTCCTCAGGCCTTCGCCCTTCGGCGCCCTTCGCGCCGGCCGCCGGCAGCTTCTCCTTCCGGCGCCGGTTCGCGATACTTGCGAATCCAGGCGCCGCAATTGGGATCATGGCCCATCACGACGTCCGCGCCGAGGATCGCCTGGATGTCTTCGGCGTGGAGAGGATTCATGATCGCCGAGGTCAGGCCCGCGCCGATCATCATCGGCAGGAAACCGGCAGCGAGGCCGCGGCGGTTCGGCAGCCCGAAGGAGAAATTGGACGCGCCGCAGCTCGTGTTGACCTTGAGTTCGCCCTGCAGGCGGCGCAGCAGGTGCATAAGGCGGGCGCCCGCGTCGTTAATCGCGCCGACCGGCATCACCAAGGGATCGACGACGACGTCCTCGCGCTTGATTCCGTGATCGGAAGCGCGCTCGACGATCTTCTTGGCGACTGCATAACGCACGTCCGGGTCCTCGGAAATGCCGGTTTCGTCGTTGGAGATCGCGATCACCGCGGCGCCGTATTTCTTGATGAGCGGCAGCACGCGCTCGAGCCGCTCCTCTTCGCCGGTGACCGAATTGACGAGGGGCTTGCCCCTGTAGGCGGCGAGCCCGGCCTCCAGCGCCTCGACGATGGAAGAGTCGATCGACAGCGGCACGTCGACCGTCTCCTGAACGAGCTTGATGCATTCGGCGAGGATTCTGGGCTCGTCGGCGAGCGGAATGCCGGCGTTGACGTCGAGCATCTGCGCCCCCGCCTCGGCCTGGGCCAGCGCCTCGGCGACGACGCGGCTGTAATCGCCCGCCGTCATTTCGGCGGCGAGCAGCTTGCGGCCGGTCGGATTGATGCGCTCGCCGATCATCACGAAGCGACGCTCGAAGCCGATGACGACTTCCCGGGTGGCGGAGGAGACGATGGTGTCGGTCATAGAGAAAGGTTTCCTGAAATTAAGGCGAAGACGACCCCTCACCCCAACCCTCTCCCGCTTGCGGGAGAGGGGGCGCTACCCTTCTCCCGCTTGCGGGAGAAGGTGGCCGTGCGAAGCGCGGCCGGATGAGGGCTTTCTGAAGTAGTTGAATTATCCGGCCTCCAGGCTTTCGACCGGCTGCATATTCGGAACGAAGTCGCGGCGCCAGGGTGCGCGGCCGCGCAGGACGCCGGATTCGTTGACGATCTCGGCGACATACTGGCTCTGCCGGTAGGCCATCACATGCACGCCCGCGACGCCGGGCTCCTCGCGCAGCGCCTGGATCATCTCGACGCAGATGCGCTTGCCCTCGGCCCTCGGGTCGGCCGCGCCCTCGAGCCGCGCGATGACGGTATCGGGAATATGGACGCCCGCGACATTGGCGCGCATCCAGCGCGCGCTCCTGGCCGAGGCGATTGGCCCGACGCCGACCAGAATGAAGCATTGCCGGTCGAGCCCCATGTCGCGCGCCTGAGCCATGAATCGCCTGAAGAGCGGCAGGTCGAAGCAATATTGCGTCTGCACGAATTGCGCGCCCGCAGCGATCTTCTTCGCGAGCCTCAGCACACGAAAGTCGTAGGGAGGCGCGAACGGGTTCTCGGCCGCGCCGATAAACACCCTGGGCGGCGTCGTGAGCCTGCGGCCCGAAAGAAACCGGCTCTCGTCGCGCATCATCCGGATGACGGACAAGAGCGAGATCGAGTCGAGATCAAAGACAGGCTTGGCCTCGGGATGGTCGCCGCATTGCACGCCGTCGCCGGTGAGGCAGAGCACGTTGCCGACGTCGAGCGCCGCCGCGCCGAGCACCGCGCCCTGGATCGCGATCCGGTTATAATCGCGGCAGGAGATCTGCAGGACGGGCGAATAGCCGATGCGGGTCAGGATCGCGCAGACGGCGACGCTCGACATGTGGCAATGCGCGCCCGAGCCGTCGGTGGCGTTGATGCCGTCGACCCAGCCCTCGAAGGCCTGAGCCGCCTTGCGCACGTCGTCGGCGTCGGCCGAATCGGGCGGGCTCAGTTCCGCGGTGACCGCGAATTCGCCGCGCCGCAGAACGCGCTCGAGCCGCCCGCGCGACGAATGACCCGGCAGGTCGACCAGCGGCGCCGCCGGATCGTGGCCGATGTCGTGCGGGTGCGGACGAATAAGGGGCGTCATGCGTCCGCTTTCGCCCGTTCGCGCGCGAGGCGGAGCCATGTCGACGAGCCTTTCCGCGCATGGTTCAGCGGCGGCAGGACCTCGGCGATGGCGCGCCCGCCCTGCATGGCGAGGCTGCCCTCGTAGGCCTTCACCCAGACGCAGGGCATCTCGGCATAGACCTCGCAATGGCCGTCCGCCCGGACCCCGCCGCAGGGGCCGTTGCGCATGCCCTTGGGACAGTTCATCGGGCAGGACATGCCGGTCTTCGACAGGACGCAGTCGCCACACATCCGGCAGTCGAACAGGAAGCCTTTGACGCCGGCCTCGAGCGTGGCGACCGGGCGCTCGAGGCGGGCGTAGCCGATGCGCGCGAAGAGGGGGCTCAAGGCCACGATCGAAGCCTCGAACCGCGCATAGAGGCGCTCCATCAACGCGGCGTGGCGGGCGCTCCAGAGCCGCATGCGCGGCTTGCGGTCGGGCGGCGGCCGCTTGCCGCGCGGCTCGAAGGCGGACGGGGTCAGGAGCGTCGTCACGCGGGGTTGTCGACGCCGTTGTGCTTCGCGAGAAGCGCCAGACGGTGGGTGTCGTATTCGGCCTCGAGCCGCGCGGCGGCGGCGGAAGCTTCGGCCTCGAGATCATCGCCGCAAGCGACCGGGTCGCTCTTGCGCCATTCGGCGAGATAATCATCGGCGCTCTTGGCGCGCGCATGCATCGCCGCCGCGTCGATTGCCCGGATGAAGCGCTCGGAGAGTTCGCGCTTGGCGGCGGAGCGTCCGGATCTTACGATCACTTCGCTCGGAATGTCGCGCCAGTAGACGACGGTCAGCTTGGCCATGGTTCCTCCTTCCCTTGCGCCGGCCTCTTTTGAGCCGGCTTCTCCTGCTCCGCTTCGCCGAGAAAGGCCCGAAGGCCGCCAAGACCGGTGAACCGGCGTTCGTAGGCGAGGCCCAGCCGATCGGCAGCAGACTTGGCTTTGACGGTCGTTTCGGGATCGTCGAATTGGGCGAGATGGACGACGCGGCGGTAGGCGCCGAAATAGTCGTCGCGCAATTGCGGGAAGCGGTCGAGGCCGAGCCCCCTGATCACCAGCGCGTCGAAATGCCGGGCGAGGAAGTCGGTCAGATAGAACGTGCCGGGCTCCTCCTCGGCCAGCGCGGCGAAAGCGTCCTCGCCGGCAAAGAAGGCGTAACAATGCGCGCCCTCGATGCGCCCGACGCCCTCCTCGGCGAGGACGCGGTCGAGCGCCCCACCCGTGCCGCAGTCGCCGTACAGGCAAAGGATCTCGTCGTAAGCGGCGCGGTTGGCGCGGATCTTCGCCCGCATCGCTTCGGGGATGCGCTCGGGACGATTGTGCAGGCTTGCTGGCAGACAAGTGAGGTCGATCGCGTCGAGCTTCAGCGCGAGAACCTCGCGCGCCAACGCTCCGCAGGCGATGACGAGCACTTTGCGTCCGCTCCGTTTGCGGCGCGGGTAGGTAGCCTCGGCATGGACAGGGTCGGCGACCGCGAGGGGCTGATCGAGGATCTTGGCGAGGGTCATCGAACTTAAGGGCCTTGGACCGGTATGAGCGCTCGCCTTCGAACTTCCGAACGAAGCCCTTAGACCCGCTCGCGAGCCTGCAACGAGCCTTGCTGGCGCGCGAGCAGGGTCTTGGCGGTCTCGACCGCGACGGCGGCGTCGCGGCAATAGGCGTCGGCGCCGATCGCGTCGGCGAAAGCCTCGTTGAGCGGCGCGCCGCCAACGAGCACGATGTGGTCGTTGCGCATGCCCTTTTCTTTCAGCGTGTCGATGACGACCTTCATGTAGGGCATGGTCGTCGTCAGCAGCGCCGACATGCCGAGGATTTCCGGCTGATGCTTCTCGATCGCCTCGAGGTACTTGTCGACGCTGTTGTTGATGCCGATGTCGAACACCTCGAAGCCTGCGCCCTCCATCATCATGCAGACGAGGTTCTTGCCGATGTCGTGGATGTCGCCCTTGACGGTGCCGATCACCATCCTGCCCATCTTCGGCGCGCCGGTGGCGGCGAGCAGAGGCCGCAGGATCGCCATGCCGGCCTTCATCGCGTTGGCCGACATCAGCACTTCCGGCACGAACAGGATGCCGTCGCGGAAGTCGATCCCGACGATGCGCATGCCTTCGACCAGGGCCTTGGTCAGCACGTCATAGGGAACCCAGCCGCGCTCGAGCAGAATGTTGACCCCGTCCTCAATCTCTTCCTTGAGGCCGTCGTACAGGTCGTCGTGCATTTGCCCGACGAGTTCATCGTCGGAGAGGGTGGAAAGATCGAGGTCGTCGTCAGCCATCAGGGAGATCCGTTTCACGCCGGTATTGAAAAACACTAATGGGGCGGCGAGTTCCGGCCGAGAAGCATAATAAAACCGCGGCGCCCCAAGTTTTTGCGATTCGGCGGGAGGCTCTCGGCCGAGTGATGGGCGGAACTCCATTCCGCCAAAAAAAACCACACCATGCGCTCATATGAGGCGCGCTTGTTGATGCGATTGCAGTTGCCGGGGCCGGCGATTTCGCGTGGGTCGCCCTTTAGCAAACATGATGTAACCTTTACCAAAAACAGAGAATTGCCGCGAAAGCGGCAATTTCGCAGCAGGGTTTGCCGACTCTCGAAGCCGTTGTTCGACAGAGTGCAGTCGCACATCTTCACAAGGAAATGTCGAGCATGACCATACGACGCCCGGAGCGAGCTCGACTGAAGATGACACGCCGCGCCGCGATCAAAGCCGCACTTGGCGCGGCGTTGTCGGCGCTAAGCCTGTCGGCGTTGCGAGCCGATGAATTGCCAGATCACGAGAAGGAAGGGAATGCTCCCATGTCTCATCATCTCGATACCCCCCTCGCGGCCCAGAACGGCCAGCTCGATATCGACGATCTGTACGTCTTCTCGGGGGACGGCAGCACTGTATTCATTATGGACGTCAACTCAAAAATTACCGGAGTCCACGTAAAGCCAGGTTTCCACCATGAGGCGCGCTATGAGTTCAAGGTGCATTTCGACGGAGCGGATTTCGAAACCCTGACATACCGGGTGTCCTTCGACGAAGCGGGCTCGGACGGACGACAAACAATGAAATTGCACGCTCTCACTGGCAAGGAGGCGCGCGAGGACTCCACAGCCGGGGAACTCGTGCTGGAAGGCAAGACGGGCGAGTCAGCTACCGCTGGTGGCGCTCGGCTATGGGCAGGGCGTATCGCCGACTCGTTCTACATCGATCTGTCGCTGCTCGCGAGGGTCAACGGGGCAGTAAGAGACGGGACCGCAGTCGACCTGTCGGCTTGGCGCCCGGAGAATGCGAAGAACAGCTTTGCCGGCACGACGGTCGAATCGATCGTGCTTGAGGTCTCCCACCAGCATCCCCAGCTCAAACCCGGCGCGCGTATTGGCGTCTGGTGCGCCACCAAACTTGCCACGGACGCGGGCGGCTGGCGGCAAATCAATCGGGGCGGTCATCCCATGATGTGGCCGATCTTCTGGCCAGATGACACGCAGTTTACAAATCCCGCTGATACAAGGCACCCGTCCGAAGATTTTGATGCGGAGGGCCAGCACATCGCGGAGCATATTGCCGCCGTCGTCGCGGCCAGCGGCGCCTCAGCCGACCCGAAGGGTTACGGCCAGACCGTAGCCCGGGAGTTGTTCCCTGATGTCTTGCCCTACTGGTCGGGACGCCAGCGACATACGGCTTCGCGACCCGCAACGGCCGGACGCAGGCGGACAACGCACCCGAGGCCATGCTGTCTCTCGTCGCCGGAATGGCTGTGCCCTCCGGGCTGAAGCCGTCCGTCGCCAAGAAGCAGCGAGCCGACAAGTTCCCATACGTCGTGCCCGCCTGACCATGTGCGCGCGTCCTAGTCAGGGAAAACGCCCGCGGGCGTGAGACCCGCCTTAGTCGCGAGCAATGCGCACCCTGTGCTCAGCCACGGGAATGAGGCCGCGCACCCTTTTGACCCGCGCCGGATCGAGGCGGGCCGAGACGAATCCAACGCCGTCGGAGGCCTTGGCGATCACGTGGCCCCAGGGGTCGGCGACGAGGGAATGGCCATAAGTCTGGCGCTGCTCGTTGCCGACCGTGAACGAGCCCGTCTGGGCGCTGGCGCAGACATAGGTCTCCGTCTCGATCGCCCGCGCGCGGAGCAACACTTCCCAGTGGTCCTTGCCGGTCTGCATGGTGAAGGCAGCAGGGAGCGCGATGATCTCGGCGCCCTTTTCCGCGAGCGCCTGGAACAGGTCGGGAAAACGCAGATCGTAGCAGATCGAGCAGCCGACCGTGACCCCTTCGCAGTCGTAGGTGACGACCTTGTCGCCCGGCTTCACCGTCGCGCTTTCCTTGTAAGACGCGCCGTCCGGCGTAGTGATGTCGAAGAGATGGATCTTGCGATAGCGGGCGATCTCATCGCCCTCGCGGTTGAAGACGACCGAGGTGTTGTGGATGCGGTCCTCGCCCTCGCTCTTTTCCATGATCGAGCCGGCATGCACGAAGATGCGATGCTTCATCGCCTGGCCGCGCGCCATCGTATAGGCCGGGCCGCCGGGAAAGCTCTCGGCGTTCTTGAGCTTGTCCGCCTTGAAGCCGCCCGCCCAGTCGAAATGCTCGGGCAGGAGCACCCAGTCGGGGCCTTCCTCCGCAACCGCGCGCTCGATCAGCGCCTCAGCGGCCGCGATATTGGCGGCCTTGTCGCTGATCGAATTCATCTGGATGATCGAGACTTTCATGCGCGGCTCCGAAGACGACGCTAATCTGGGCGCCGCCTTGCCGCGCGTCAACGCCGGACGAAAGCGGCGAACGCTCTCAACTGATCGGCGATGAAGCCGCGGGTCGCCGGATCCGTCAGTTCGCCGGTTTCCGGGTCGACCTTCGTCTGCACCGCGGCGATGATGACCTCGGGCCGGTTGAACGTGCGCGCCTCGACGAAGACCAACGTGTGGCGCAGATGGAGCTGTGCGCGCACGCCGCCGAACCCGCCCTGTGAAGCGCTCTGGATCAGGACGGGTTTGTTCGCGAACGGCTGTTTCGGCAGGCGGGAGAGCCAGTCGATCGCGTTTTTCAGCACGCCAGGCATCGAATAGTTGTACTCGGGCGTGACGATGATGAGGCCGTCGGCCGAGACAATCGCCTCCGCCATGGCGATCGCCGCGGGCGGAAAGCCATTCTCCTGAACGTCATGGTTGTAGAGCGGAAAGTCGCCGACCGAACCCAAGGGCTCGATCGAAACGCCGTCGGGCGCGAGCGCGGGGAGAGCACGCGCGATGGCGGCGTTGTACGAGGCGCGGCGCAGGCTGCCGACCATAACGGCAAAGCGAAGCGGATCGTCCTCAGCCATCGACGGTCCTCCGATTGCGGGCGGGATCGCGCCGCCTCATGACGCCGTCTAGCGGCTGGAGTTTGGTCTTGCCGACGGAGGCGATATGGTCTTGCCTCGATCCAGCCCTGTCAAGGACGCCATGCTTGCGCCATCCGATCTCTTTTCCGTCCGCGGCCGCACCGCGCTCGTCACCGGAGGCGCGACGGGCCTCGGGCGCGTCTGCGCCGAGGCGCTGCTGGCCGCAGGCGCCCGGGTGATGATCGCCTCACGCAAGGCCGAGGCATGCGAAGCGACGGCGGCGCAGCTTTCGGCCATCGGTCCGTGCGAAGGCTTCGGCGGCACCGTCGCGAACGAGGCGGGCGTCGCGGCGCTCGCGGCGGAGACGCAGAAGCGCACAGACGCTTTGCATATCCTCGTCAACAACGCCGGGGTGAACTGGGGCGAGCCGTTCGAGACCTTTCCCTGGAAGGCCTGGGAGCGGGTGATGAGCGTTAACGTCGCCGGCCTTTTTTCGCTGACGCGCGACCTTGCGCCGATGCTCGCCGCGTCCGCGACCGCCGACCGGCCCTCGACCGTCGTCAACATCGGCTCGGTGATGGGCAGCGTCACCCAGTCCGAGCATGCCTATTCCTTTGCGCCTCGAAAGCCGCGGTGCATCATCTGACGCGCATTCTCGCCGCGGAATTCGCCGGACGGCAGGTAACGATCAACGCCATCGCGCCGGGGCCGTTTCCGACCAACATGACGCGCTTCGCGATCGGCGACGAGGCCGGCGCCGCCCGTGGCGCGAAGGCCGTGCCGATGGGCAGGCTCGGACGCTCCGAGGACATCGCGGGCGCACTCCTCTTCCTGACCGGGCGGGGCGGCACCTATACGACCGGCGCGATCGTGCCGGTCGACGGCGGCGTGGCGGTCGCGGCGCCAATGGCGATGTTTGGAGACGAGACATGAGCGTGTGGACGGAAGCGCAGACGATCCCGGCTGGCGAGCTCGCTGAGCATGTCGGCCAGGTCTTCCATTCGCACTGGTTCGTCGTCGACCAGGGGCGGATCGACGCCTTCGCGACCGTCACAGAGGACGAGCAGTTCATCCACGTCGATCCCGAAAAGGCGAGCGCGACGCCGTTCGGCGGGACGGTGGCGCATGGGTTCCTGACCCTCTCGCTGCTCTCGCCGATGGCCTATAGCGCGCTCCCCAAGGTCGAAGGCGCCGCGATGGGGGTGAACTACGGCTTCGACCGGGTTCGCTTTCTCCATCCGGTGCGCTCGGGCAGCCGCGTGCGCGCGCGCTTCACGCTCCTCGCCGTGACCCAGCGGTCGGAGCGCGAATGGCAACTCACCTATGACGTCAGCGTCGAGATCGAAGGCGCGCATAAACCCGCGCTCGCGGCGACCTGGCTCACGATGCAGGTGATGGGGTAGCGGGATGGGGGCAACTCTTGTTGGCTTGACCAAAAGCTCCATTAGTGTGTATTGTACACACAATGCGGAGCGGCGATCTCATTCGCGAGTTGGAAAAGGCCGGGTGGACCTTGAAGCGCGTTCGCGGTTCCCATCATGTATTCACCCATCCTAAGCGACCTGGGATTGTTGTTGTGCCGCATCCAAAACACGAACTTGGCGTCGGTCTGGTCGCAGCCATTCGCAAGCAAGCAGGCCTTTAATCATGCGCTATCCCATCGCGATTGAACCTCGAACCAAAGATTCCGCATACGGCGTCGTCATTCCGGATTTGCCCGGCTGCTTTTCGGCGGGGGACACTCTGGAGGAAGCGCTCGAGGGAGCCGAGGAAGCCGGGCTTGCCTGGATCGACGCGGCGCTCGATGCGGGGGAACCCGTGCCGCCGCCCTCGACGCTCGAGACGATCCGGGCCAAGCCTGAATATGCCGGCTGGATTCTTTCGCTCGTCACCATCGACCCCGCCGCGCTCGATGATACGGTCGAGCGTGTCAACATCACGCTCCCACGTCGAATCCTGCGGCGCCTCGACGACGAAGCGCGCGCCGCGGGCGAAACGCGTTCAGGCTATATCGCCAAGCTGACCGTCAGCCGCTGATCGAAGCCGCGCACAAGCCGGCGTTGGCGGCGACCTGGCTGACGCAGGTTACGGCTGGATAAATGCTCGCCTTTGCGAGGCGAAAGGTCGCGGCGCAAAATCACGGCTTGCTGCTCATTGCCGCCTTCAACGCCGAGATGCGTTCATCGTCCTTCTGCTTGATGCAGTCGACGGTTGAACACGTATTCCGCTCCGCGACCCAAACACTCTCCTCATTGTCGAGGCGCTTTTGGTCGGCCCCGGTCACTGAGTCTCTGACCAGTCGATAGGTAGCAGCCAATGCGTTATCGAGTTGCGAGAGCTCCTCGTTATCGCAGATTATGAATTCCGCCTTGAATTGCGCAAGCCGGCAATCGAAGCTGGGCCGCCACGTATGCTCGACTTGTCGCGAGCCGAAACCCGCATAGAGCAGCGCCGCGATGGCGGCCGCGGCGACAATCGCGCCTGCGGCCGGGACGGCGAGGCGCCAGGGTCTTGCGCCGCTCTGGGGCTTCGGCCCGAGCAGCCATACACCGGCGAAGCAACGGCGCTCGCAGTCGGCCCCGGGGTCTTCGCCGAGACCGGCTCCATCCGATCCGGATGATCCCCCGCTTCGCCGTCCTGAGGCTTGGCAATATCCTCGTGCGAGGCGCGATCAGCGCCTGCGGGCGCCCGATTGCGAACCTCGTCCTCGAGCTCGGAAAGCGCG
>Ga0209040_10001822_pt1 | contig 16875 bp, 14 predicted proteins | sample BogFormECP12_OM3_FD_188240 | JGI IMG/M metagenome (GOLD analysis project Ga0209040, IMG submission 188240) | Bog forest soil microbial communities from Calvert Island, British Columbia, Canada - ECP12_OM3 (SPAdes) (version 2) | ecosystem: Environmental > Aquatic > Freshwater > Wetlands > Bog ...
CGCCGGCCAGGAATTGGCCGATGCGAAATTCCACCCGGTCTGGGCCAAGGCCGAAGAGCTCGGCATTCTCGTCTTCATGCACCCGCTCGGCACCAGGGAGCTGGAGCCGAGCGGCCGACTCAATGGCAGTGGCCTCTTGACCAACACGATCGGCAACCCGCTCGAAACCACGATCGCGCTGTCGCATCTGATCTTCGAGGGGACGCTCGACCGCTTTCCGGGCCTGAAGATCTGCGCCGCGCATGGCGGCGGCTTCCTGCCGTCCTACGCCAACCGCTCGGATGCGGTGTGCACGACCTTCCCCAACCGGGTCGGCCCGCTGCCGAAGAAGAAACCGACCCAATACCTGAAGGACGGTCAGCTGTATTTCGACTCGATCATGTTCACGCCCGAAGGAATGCGGCACCTGATCGCCGAAACCGGCGTCGGCCAGGTCGTCATCGGCACCGACTACCCGTTTCCGTGGAACCGCGTTCCAGTGGATCACATCCTGTCGACCCCCGGGCTCAGCGACGACGACCGCATCGCCATCCTCGGCGGCACCGCGGCGAAGCTGCTCGGGATCAAGTCCTGAGCAAGGCTGGGTCTCCCTATCGACTTCGCGCTCGTCGCTCCGACCGTTCCTAGCGCTGCGACCACCGAAACTCTCTCGGAGTGGTGCCGAGCATTTGACGGAAATGACGCGCCAAGTGGCTTTGGTCAGAAAAACCTGCGGCGAGCGCAATTTCCGACAGTGAGAGATTGGTGCGAGCCAACATCTCCTGCGCTCGTTCGACGCGCCTCCGCACGAGATAGTGGTGCGGTGTAGCACCTGCCGTTTGCTTGAATTGTCGTGCAAAGTGAAAAAGCGATAGTCCCGCGACCGCAGCCAGCTCAGCGAGGTCCATGCTTTCACTGAGATGCGCGTCGACGTATTCGCGCACCCGACGCATAGCACCCGGCGGCAGACCGCCGCGAGTTTGCGTGGCCGGCACCGGCCGCCGCAGACCGGCGACTATGTTCAGGCGCGGGCGCGCGTGCAGAGCGGCGCTCGTCGGGTTCCGCCGAGCACCCAGACTGCTCTCGGGCGGCGTCACCAGCGCGGGCCAAGCCTCGTTGCTGCCCGCAATCGTCAATCGCGTTGCAACGTCGGCCGGGTCTTTGCACCGAAAGAGCCCCGGGTCTCGTTCGAATAGGCCCCACAGACTCATACCGGCTCGCAGCTTTTGATCGTCGAGCAGAAGGGACCTGCGCGCGGCTCGGTTTGCCCCGACGATCTGCTGATTGCCGTCGACGGCGAGCATCATTCCCGGCTCGCCTTCCTCGATCGGCGAAACCGCGATGATCCATTCGCGGCGGAACCGCTCGCGGAAAAATCGGCCGGCTATGGCCCGCGCGGTCGTCGCCGTGAGGGCGCCGGTCAGCGCATGCGCTCGTTCCGAGAGCTGGGGATCGATCGCCGAGACGTCCAAGACCGCCATCAGTCTTCCATCGACGTCGAAAACGGGCGCGCCCGAACAGCTCAGGTTGATATGCCGTGATCGAAAATGCTGGTTTTTGTGGATTGTAACAGGCCGCTCCTCGGCAATGCAGGTGCCAATGCCATTGGTGCCCTCAATCGCCTCGGACCACACGCCGCCGAGCCAAGTCCCCCAATATCTAAATCGGCTTGCATCTGCAGCGTCGCCGCGGTGCTCGACTGCGACACCCGCCGTATCACAGAATAAAAGGGTGTATCCAGCCTCGCGAACCACCTGGTAAAGTCGATCGATCTCGTCCTGTGCACTGAATATGAGCTTGTCAATCGGTTCGCGAAGCTCTTTGAGCTCGTGGGCCGAAAGGATGCGCGGCGCCTTGGTATTGAGGGGATCGACGCCGTGCTCATTTGCCGATCGCTGCCAGGAAGCCGATACCTCCTCGATGCCGATTGCCGGCACGTCCCCTTGCGCAACCGAATAGACATGCTCAGCGTGCTGAGCAGGCGTGTCAATAGAGCCTACGGGGCGCACCGAGCTCGCCATTCTGCCCCCTGACCGCTTAAAGCCGAAACACTCGGGCGCCCGGGCGTTAGCTTAACGGCCGCCCTTAAGGGATCTCGGCAGGTCCTCTTATCGATCGTAAAATCTTGGGCTGAGGTAGCGCTTGCGCAAGGTGGTCGTGCGGCCGCACCGAGAACCGCCGGCTGGCGGGATCATCGGCGCAGCGGCGGCGTAGGGTTAACGCTCGATGCTTCTTATCGCCGTCGAGTGAGTTTTCAACCCTCCCGCGTGGCGGCCTGATGGAGGCGAGCGCCTTGGCAACCCGGGGCCGGTTGTTGGCGGTCTGGTCCACCAGTTCCTAACATGTCATTTCTCCCCGACACGGATCCGACAGGCCGGCGAGGACGAGTCGTGCGATCCGAAAGACCTGCGCACTACCCACGCCGCCGAACCGGCCGGCATTCTCATCCGATGCGTGGCCAGCAGGCTCAGCACTTCGTCCAACTTGGCACCGAGGCACACCAGTTGAGAGGCGATTGCCGAGAGGTCCGTTTGTGGCACGGCTTTCGACACGACCAGTGCCTCCGGCGTATCGGAGGCTGATTCGCATTCGGCAACCGCGGTGGTCGAGCGGATAACGGCGATGAACCTATAGCCGCGGCCGAATTCGGTTCGGATAAGGTCGCGGTCCTTGCCGAGAGCCTTGCGCAACGCCGAGATCTGAACCTTGAGATTGGTTTCTTCGACAAAAATGCCTGGCCAGACGAGAGCGACGAGTTCCTTCTTCGTGACGAGCGCCCCGTCGGCCTCGATGAGGACCATGAGGAGATCGAAGGCGCGCGTGCCGAGTTCCACAGGCACGCTGTCAGCAAGTAATTGTCGGCGCCGCAGCGACAGACGGAAACGGCCGAATTCGAGCGTCGCGTCGGCCGCGGCCGGGCTCGGCTGACGCTTGATCAATGCTAACCTATCGCGGCGCATCGGCTCGCGCTGCTCTCTTGGCACCGTCGGTTGTAGCGGCATGACGCCATCCCTCTTCAAGCATGCGGTCATCGAACCTAAGTGACGGCCGATTTTGTCAGGGGTTGCCGAGCCGCTCTTGGAGGACTTTGCTGCGACGGGGACACGCTTGCTCTATTGCGATGGAGGGCGCTATTTCAGACCAGCCCTGGCGTGATCGGCCGTCGGTTGACAAGCTTACCCCGGCCCGCCGTTTAAGTTAGTGGACGGGCGGAGAGTAATGTCTCGACTCGATCGGGTTCGGGCTAAGCGCCGCGCCTTGAACGCGGTGACCCCGAACGTGATTTCGGGCGCCTCATTTTTCTATACGCTCGACCCGCAATCGCTGCTTCCACCGACCATTTGGTGCACGGAGATGAGTGATGCGCTGGGGCTGCCGGAAAACGCTCTCAACAAAATCAATGCGGAAGATGACGAGCCGTTTTATGAGCCGCCGCGGCTCGTCTGCCACATCGATGACGGCGCAATCGCGGGGCTGACCCAGTTTTACCGCACGCTGCTGCCTGCAGGCGGTGTCTTGCTCGACCTTATGAGCAGCTGGGTCAGCGATCTGCCATCCGAGATCAGCTACGCCGAGGTGATCGGCCACGGCATGAACGCCGCCGAGCTCGCCGCCAACCCGCGGCTCAGTCGCTGGTTCGTCCAGAACCTCAATCGCGTCACCAGGCTACCGCTCGCCGATGCGAGCATCGATGCGGCGATGGTCTGCGTGTCCGTGCAATATCTGCAGCAGCCGGTGGCGGTGGTCCGTGAGGTAGCTCGTGTGTTGCGTCCGGGCGCACCTCTGATCATCAGCTTTTCGAATCGGTGTTTCTGGACGAAAGCAGTAGCGGTCTGGCGGGCGCTCGATGACGACGGTCACGCCCGTCTTGTCGAGCTCTTTCTGCGCCACGCTGGCTTCGAGCGCATCGAGACCCATCGTCTGACAGAGTGGGTGGAGGACGTCAGCGACCCGATGATCACCGTGGTCGGCCGTGCTCCGCCACTATATCCTGGTGCGCTACAATCCTTGGGAGACTGAACCTTGTAATCGGCCAGTGCTGTGGAGGACATTGCCGTGACTGAGCCATCCGAGCCGCGACATGTGTGTCCTTCGCGCGCACCATTGCTCCAGATGGCCTATGGTGCTTTGACCACCCAGATCCTTTGCGTCGCAGCGCAGTGGGGGCTCGGCGCCGCCCGTCGGAGTTCGCAGATTTCAGGATTTCCGCTTTCGCGGGAATGCGACCTGCAGTAATTCTATCAGCAGGGACTCAGTGAAGAGGTGATTTGATGGGCTATACTCTCGAGCGGTTTTCCAGTGAGTGTCATCGCATCCTGGCGGAAGATCCTGGGGTCGAGGGGCGCAGGAAAGTCTGCGCGCTCGTCCAGGACCTGCTGAAGGACGAGGATTTCGTCGCTACGCATCTCCACGACGGCGTGCCGGAGCGCAAGATCCTCTACGAGGATCCGGAACTCGGGTTCTGCATTCTCGGCCATGTCAATCACGGTGCCAGGGAAAGCAAGCCGCACGACCACGGTCCGAGCTGGGCGATCTACGGGCAGGCGCGCGGCAAGACGGTGATGAGCGACTGGGGATTGCTCGAGGCCGCCACCGCGGACAAGCCCGGCAAGGTGCGGCTGGTTCGGGAATATGCACTGACGCCGGGTGTCGCCCACCTCTACAACGAGGGCGACCTGCACTCGCCGCGCCGCGAGGGTCCGACCCGGCTGATCCGGATCGAGGGCAGGAACCTCGAAAATATCCGCCGCCTCGCTTACGAAGCGGTGTGAGCGAGGCCCCCCCGCGGCGCCCTCATTCGTTCCGGCTCAGGATGACGGGGCTGCCGGCGGCCCGCCGAGGATCACGTCCACGCGGCGGTCCTGCCCCGGGCTCCCTCCACTGGAGGTTTCCCCGTCCCCGCTGACGACGAGTGAACTGCGCGGCACGCCGTCCTCGACGAGCGTTGCAGCCACTATGCTGGCTCGCTTCAACGAGAGCCGCTGGTTATAGCCTGCAGAGCCCGACGGGTCGGCAAACCCGGTGATCTGAACATTCGATGGCGCTCCCGCCTTGTAGCCGTCGGCCGCCAGCCTCACGATCTCTCTGCCTTCCGGACCCAGGCGCGAGCTGTTGTAATCGAAATACACGGTGTAGGTCGTCGGCGGGGGAGGGGGCGGCGGCGGCGGAGGGTTTGCGGCCACTGGTGGCGGAGGCGGCTGCTGGGCGCAGGCGGCAACCACGAGCAATGCGCAGATCACTAGAGAGCGTCTCATCTGTTCCTCCGGCAGTTGAACGCGCTAGGTTAAGACGAAATCGCCGATCGCGCCAGCGACAAGGCACTCAGCCGCTCGCGACACCTTGGGTATTCACATAGACCGAATAGACCGATTGACTGGCGGCCATGAACAAGCGGTTCCGCTTGCGGCCGCCAAAGCACAGATTGGCGCAGCGCTCGGGTAGCGCGATATGGCCGATCATCGCAGCGTCCGGGGCGAAGATGGCGACTCCGTTGAGCCCCGGGGTCATTCCCCATCCGCACCACAGATTGCCCTCGACATCGCAGCGGAAGCCGTCGGGCGTCCCTTCGCCGGCGTTGATGAAGACCCGGTCATTGGCGAGCTTGGTGCCGTCCTCAGCCACGTCGAAGACGCGAATAAGCCGCGGCCGGGCGCGCGACTCGACGATGTAGAGCTTGGTTTCGTCGGGTGAGAAGCACAGTCCGTTCGGCCCGTTGATATCGGCCGCGACGACCGCGGCGGCACCGGTCCTGACATCGATCCGATAGACATTCGTCGGCAATTCAGGGGTTGCTTTTTCCCCTTCGTAGTTTCCCAGGATCCCGAAAGGCGGATCGGTAAACCAGATCGATCCGTCGGATTTGACGACAACATCGTTCGGCGAATTAAGCCGCTTGCCGTCGAACCGGTCGAGGATGACCGAAATCGAGCCGTCATATTCGGTGCGAGTTACCCGCCGTCCCTCGTGCTCGCAGGTGACGAGCCGGCCCTGGCGGTCGCGGGTATTCCCGTTGGCATGGTTTGAGGGCTTGCGGTAGACGCTGGCCGCGCCGGTCTCCTCGTCCCAACGCATGATCCGGTTGTTTGGGATGTCGCTCCACAGCAGATAGCGGCCATCGCCGAACCACACCGGACCCTCGGCCCAGCGAAACCCGGTGACAAGGCGCTCGACGGCCGCATTGAAGGGCGGCTTGATATTGTCGAAGCGCGGATCGAGGGTGCGGATTGCCGGGTCGGGGTAGCTAGCGGCCGGCTCCCATTGTGGGGCGGGTACCAGCGGCGTGACCGCTCCGAGCGTCGGGGTCGTGTTTGCGTTCATCACTCCGACCCCTCTCCCGAGGCCTCCCCAGCCCACACGCTTCCCTCTCCCACAAGTGGGCACAAGTGGGGGAGGGAGGGTGCGGGGGTCCCGTCAGATGATCTTTTCTTCGCGCAAGGCGGCCAACTCGTCATCCGAGAGGCCAAGCAGCCGGCCGTAGACCTCGTCGCTGTCGGCGCCGAGCAGTGGCGCGGCGGTGATCCGCACATTGGAGCCGCTCATTTTTACCGGCCAGCCCGGCATCTTGAAATCGCCGCGCACCGGATGCTTTACAGTTACGAAGATTTCGCGGCGGTTGAGGTCGGGATCGTTCGACAATTCCATCGTATCCATGATCGCGCCGGCCGGTATGCCCTGCTCGCCGAGCCGCTGCATCACCTCCATCTTGTCGTGATGCTTGGTCCACTCGGCGATCATTTCATCGACCTGGTGGCGATTCTTGAACCGCTCTTGGGGGCTATCGAACCGCGGATCGCCGATCAGGTCTTCGCGGCCCATAATTTTTAGCAGCCGCTCCCAATGCTGTGGGTTGGCGCGCGACGTATAGATATAGCAATAGTCGTTGGGACCATCGCCTTTGCACTTATAGGTCTCGCTCGGTGAGTTGGTCCCCATGATGCTTTGATTGCCGGTGCGGGGCGCAGCTTTGCTCCACAATGCCTGGGCGGCGTAGGAGATGCGGCTGTAATTGATGACGCATTCCTGCATCGCCAGCTGAATACGCTGGCCCTCGCCGGTGAATTGACGTTGGTAAAGCGCGGCGAGAACACCGATCGCGCCGTGCAGCCCAGTGCCGGTGTCGCCGATCGTCGGGCCGGGCTTGAGCGGGCGACCGTCGGGCTCGCCGGTTATAGATATCGAGCCGCCGGTTGCCTGGGCGATCATGTCGAAGGCGAGAAAATTCTTGTACGGGCCGTCCTGACCGAAGCCCTTGACCTGGGCATAGATGATCCGAGGGTTGATCTCGCGCACCACGTCATAGCCGAAGCCGAGCCGCTCAATGACCCCGGGGGCGAAATTCTCGGCGAAGACATCGGCCTTCTCGATCAGCCCACGCAGTAGGGCGCGGCCCTTGTCGGTCTTCAGATTGGCGGTGACGCTGCGCTTGTTCGCATTGAGCAGCATGAAGTAATGCGAGTCGACCCCCTTCTTGTCGGTCGAGGCGCCGCGGCCCTGCTCGCCCTTGGTCGGCTCCTCGACCTTGATCACCTCGGCGCCAAGCCAAGCCAAGGTTTGGGTCAAGGATGTCCCGGCCTCGAATTGGGTCAGGTCCACCACCCTCACCCCATGCAGGGCGCCGCGTCGCGCTATGCTGGTCTGGTCGGTGGCGCCGGGCGTTAGGTCGTTAGGCATATGATTCCCTCCTGGTCGTGATCGATCCGCCGCGCGCTGCCTGATCCTTTGGTCTGTCCGGCGGCGGGTTCACAAGGTCAATTACGGGCCTTACCCTGGCAACAGGATCATTCCCGGACTGTCAGCCTTCTTGGCCGCCCCGTCAACGCTTAATGGCCCTCGCCCCGACCCCATCCCCGCAAGCGGAGCGAGAGAGGGAGATCGGGACAATCGAGCGGAACGTCTTGTTAATTCGGCGTCCAGGTCAGGGCGCGGATCTCGCTGAACTCCCGGCGGACTTTGACCCAGGAATCGCCGGCGTCCTCGCTGGCGAAAACTTCGCCATAATGACTGCAGGCGAGGATGCGGTCGGGGTTGGCCCGGTGGGTCGCGAAGGACCATATCGGCGAGTTTGGTTCGACCGGCAACGGGAGCGCCTGCCAGCTCTGTCCGCCGTCCTTCGACCGCTGGATCGCTCCGGTACCGCCGAGCGCGCCGTCCCCGGTGGCGACAAACACAACGCCGGTGTCGTCGGCCTTGAGGGCCAGGCTGCGGCAGTAGGGCAGGCGAAAATGCTTGCCGACCCCCAGGCCGTGCCAGCTCTCGCCGCCGTCGGTGCTGGCGAAGATCTCGCGCGGGGTGCTGGTCAGCACCGTCTTGGCGCCATTGACCCTGACCGCCGTATCATGGATGTCGGGGTCGTCGATCCCGGCGACTCGCATCCAGCTTTCGCCGCCGTCTTGGCTGCGACGGACGCCGTCGACTTCGATACCGGCCCACACCATCCGGTGGTCCGAGGGATCAACTGTCAATGCGGTCACCCGCGGGATCCGCACGTTCGGGCACTCTTCGGCCATATCGGCCCGAAGCTTGTCCCAATGGCGTCCGCCGTCGGTCGACCGAAAGAGCGCCGCGGGCCGGGTGCCCGCGAAAATGATCTCGGGATCCGTAGGGTCAAATGCGACCTTCCAGACGTGCAGGGCGTTCATCGGCCAGTCGAGCCGCTCGAAGTGTTCCCCGCCATCCTCGCTGCGGTAGATCCCGTCATCCGCGCCGGCCAGAATCGTCCGCGGCTGCTTCGGGTGAGCCGCGAACCCGAACACCCGGCTCTCGGCCCACAATCCCGTGCGCACTTGCCGCCAGCTTTCGCCGCCGTCGGGGCTGACCCAGGCGCCGGTTCCAATAGTGCCGATGCAGATCGTGTAGTTATCGGTCATGGCTGTTTCCTCCCCGAATCTTGTGTTTATCTGGTTTCCCATCCCGTATGAGAAATGTCGATCACCACACCGTCGGGGCCGGCCCACTTCATCTCGAAATTGCGGTGGCCGCCGGTTGCCATCTCCATCCCGAGGCCCTCTTTTTCCTCGAGCCGCTTACCCTCGGCGCGCTCCAGCTTGGCGGCGGCCTCGTCGAGGTCCTCGACCTCGAAGCCGAAATGATGGATGCCGCTATAGTTGGGGCCGTTGGCCCCGACATCGGCAGATTTCTCGGTCTTCCAATTCAGGATCGCCAGATTGATGTAGCCATCGGTGAGAAAGACCGCGCCATTTGGAGCTCGTCGGACCTCCCGCAGTCCAAAAGCATCTTTGTAGAAAGCCGCCACCTTTGCGGGCTCCTTTGTCGTCAGCGCGATGTGCTTGATTCGCGGCATGGCTTCCCTCCTTATTCGCCTTCAATCAGCATGCGCTTGTTCGGGCCCTCCAGCAAGGCCCCGGGCCGGCGCGCGACGCCCATTTGTGTGTGCGCGGCATCCGGGATAGGAACCGCTTGTGGAGGTGCTGCAGATGAATCGGCGATCTCGTATGCGAAATCACAGGAGAGCCTTAGGATCAGCGCTGGCCGTCTTGGGGATAATAATCTGGGCCACATCGGCAACCTTGAGTCTTGCATCCCATGATGATCGGGATGTTTCGATCAGCCATTTCGAGGCGCGATCGCTTGGGGTAATCGCTGGGGGTGCCTCGATCGTCGGCGGCATCATCCTGCTGGCCACCACCGTTTGAAACCAAAGACTTGAGCACAACATAATTCGAAGGATTGCGAGACATAATTATGTTACATAATGTTACATAACTAAACACAAATAAAATATCAGGGGCGGCATGACCGCAAAGACTGGCCCTCCTGAACGTTGGGAGGAACTTTGATGACGATAGCAGGGCTAGAGCCAGACGCGCTTACCGAGCTCGAGCACCGGGTGCAATTGCGACGCGCGGTGATCGCCAGCACGATCGGCACCACAATCGAGTGGTACGATTTCTTTCTGTACAGCACGGTGACCGGTCTGGTCTTCGCCAAGCTGTACTTCCCGGAATCCGATCCGCTGGTCGGAACCTTGCAGGCCTTCGGCATCTATGCGGTCGGCTTTGTCGCCCGCCCGATTGGTGCGGCGATCTTTGGTCACTACGGCGACCGCATCGGGCGCAAGGCGGCGTTGATCGCGACGCTGCTGCTGATGGGCATCGCGACCTTTCTCGTGGCGTTCGTCCCGACCTATGCCCAGATCGGCGTTTGGGGTGCGATCATCCTGACGGTTTTGCGGTTTGTCCAAGGTGTCGGGGTCGGCGGCGAGTGGGGCGGCTCGGTGCTGCTCTCGATGGAGTGGGCACGATCCGATCACCATCGCGGTTTTATCGCCTCGTGGCCACAATTCGGTGTACCGGCCGGTTTGTTCCTGGCCAATTTGGCAGCGTTGGCGTTCAGCGCGATCGCCGGCGATCAGTTCCTCACCTGGGGCTGGCGCATCCCATTTTTTCTCAGCATCGTCCTGGTCGGGATCGGGCTCTATATCCGGCTCGGCATCCTGGAGACGCCGATTTTTTCACGGCTGGCTGCGGAAAACCGGGTCGAGAAGACGCCGGTCCTCGAAGTCATCAAACGGCAGCCCAGGGAGATCCTTCTTACGGCGCTGGCGCGGATGGGGGAGCAGGCGCCGTTCTACATCTTCACGGCCTTTGTCTTCACCTATGGAACAACGATCCTCGGGGTCTCGCGCGATCTGCTGCTGCTCGCAGTGCTCACCGCCGCGGTCATGTCGTTCTTCACGATCCCGTTCTCGGGCCATCTATCGGACAGGATTGGCCGGAGGCGCATGTACTTGCTCGGTGCCGCAACAACCGGCGTGTTCGGCTTTCTCTATTTCGCGCTGCTCAACACGATGGTGCCGGGGTGGATCTTTCTTGCGATCATGCTGTCGCTGATCCCGCACGACATGATGTACGGCCCCCAGGCGGCATTGATTGCCGAATGCTTCACCGGTCGGCTGCGCTACAGCGGCGCCTCGATCGGGTATCAGCTGGCCTCGGTCTTCGCCGGCGGCCCCGCTCCGCTGATTGCAACGGCGCTGTTCGCCCAGTTCAAATCGGGTTACGCGATCGCGCTCTATATCTTCGTCTGTGCCGCAATCAGCTTCGCCGCAGCCGCCCGGCTGCCGGATTACACGAACCGGGACATCTCCGAGGAATACGACAACAAATAGCCGTGCGCCTCCGGGACGCGGGGGTGGTCCGCCGGGCTTGACCGCCGGAACCCACTGCTTGCAATCGGCCAGGCGAGCCGGACCTGTGCGTTACCGCTTCTTAACCAAAAGCAAATTAGCTTCAAGGCGCGGTTACCTGCCCCGGACCGTAAAGATCGGGTCTGCCGACATCGTCAGAGCGAACTCTCGTAATGAAGTTTTTCGCAAGCTTGCGGCAACATCCCCCATCCAACCGCCGTCTCAACTTGATCGGGGTGGCGGTCGTTTGCATGACAATCCTTGCCGCAGGCCTGACGATTTGGGACCTGCGGCAGGAGGCGATTAAAGTCTATATGGAGGAAATCGAAACACTCGGTGTCGCCTTCGCCGAGCAGACCTCGCGCACCCTGCAGGCCGCCGACCTCGTTCTGGACCAGACGAGAGACCGGGTGCTTGGCTCGGGAATCGAAACCCGCGTGCAATTCGAGCGGCTGCTCGCCGGCAGGAAGTGGCACCAGTTTCTGGCCGATCGGCTGAAGAATTTGCCTCAAGCCGAGGCGCTCGCGGTGATCGATGCGGATGGCAAGCTCATAAATGCGTCGCGCCGCTGGCCGGTTTCGGCCGTAGATTTCTCGGACCGAGACTTCATCGAGTATTTCCGACTTCATGAGGAGCCGACGAGTTTTCTGGGGGTGCCGGTTAAGAAACGCAGCTCCATCGGGTGGACGATTTTCGTCGCGCGCCGCATCAGCGGTCCCGGCGGCGAATTCCTTGGTACCATCGTCGCGACGATCCGAACCGAGTATCTCGAAGCGTTTTACAAGGCGATTACTGTACAGGAGCGGGAACCGGTAATGGTTCTGCGGCGGGACGGCACGATCTTCGCGCGCTATCCCGATGCCGAAGACATGATCGGTCGGAAGATGCCCGCTGAGTCTCCGTGGTATCGGCTCGTCGAAAGCGGCGGCATTTATCGTTACAAGGGCGATGACGACGGAATCACCCGTGTCGTATCAGTGCATCCGCTGGCGGATTATCCGCTCGTCGTCGACGTGACTATTTCCGAGGCTACGGCTCTCGCGAATTGGAGCCGGCAATCGACATTCATCGCAATAGGTGCGGTCTGCGCCGTCCTCGGCTTTCTCGTCCTGTTTCGAGCTCTCGGTGCTCAGTTTCGCGAGCTTGAGCAAAATCGGGCGAGCCTTGAACTGAAGACCACGGAATTGCAGCAAACCGCCGATGCGCTGCGCAAAAGCGAGCGCCGGCTCACCGAAAAGTCGCAACTCCTCGAGACGACGCTGGAGCACATGAATCAAGGCATCATGGTGGTCGACGCCGATCGCATGGTTCCGCTGTGCAACCGCCGCGCCATCGAGATTATGGATCTGCCGCCGGAACTGATGGCGGTTCACCCCCATTTCGACGACGTTCTCGCCTGGCAGTGGCGAAAACAGGAATATGGGCGGGACGAAACGCTGAGGGAGATCGTCAGGAGCGGCGGCGCTCTCGAACAACCGCGGGTCCGGGAGCGGCGGCGGCCTAATGGGCGGTTGATCGAGTTCCGCAACGTTCCACTTCCCGGCGGCGGTGCAGTCCGGACATTCACCGACATTACCGCCCGCAAGGCCGCCGAGGATCAGATTGCCGCGGCGCACCAGCAGGCCGAGCTGGCGCGGGAGGCCGCCGAGAGGGCGAACCGTGCCAAGTCGGAATTCCTTGCGAACATGTCGCATGAGATCCGGACCCCGATGAATGGCGTCATCGGGATGAACGGGCTGCTGTTGCAGACCGATTTGACACCGGAGCAGCGGGAATGCGCGGTCGCGGTGCGCGACAGCGCTGAGGCGCTGCTCGCCCTGATCAATGATATTCTCGATGTTTCAAAGCTCGAGGCCGGCAAGGTCGATCTCGAGATAATGGATTTTGATCTGCTCGACATGGTCGAGGCAGTGGTCGGCCTGTTGGCGCCGAAGGCCCATGAGAAGGGGATCGATCTCGGCGTATTCGTGGACCCGGCAGCAAGAGGCGGTTTTCGGGGGGACCCCACACGGCTTCGTCAGATCCTGCTGAACCTCGTCGGTAACGCCATCAAGTTCACCGAGCGCGGCGGCGTTTCGGTCGAAGTGGCAGTATTCTCCGACTGCGCCGACGGGTCGCACCACCTGCGCTTTGAAGTCGCCGACACCGGCATCGGAATGTCGGAACAAGTTCGCGGCACACTGTTTGAAAAGTTCAGCCAGGCCGACACTTCGATCACCCGCCGCTTTGGCGGCAGCGGTCTTGGATTGGCGATCTGCAAACAGCTAGTCGAGCTCATGGAGGGTGAGATCGGCGTCGAGAGCAAGCTCGGTTCCGGCAGCCGCTTCTGGTTCGAGCTCCCGCTTCGCCCGGCGGTCAATCCGACCGTTGAACGGCGCTCACTCCCGGACAAGTTGGCGGGTCTCCATGTCCTAATCGTCGACGATGTCCTGATGAACCGGCGAATTTTGTCCCGTCAACTCGCCGGCTTTGGCATCGAGACAATGTCGGTTGAGGATGGATTCGCTGCAATGGCCGAGTTGGAGGAGGCCTTTCACCGGGGCTCGCCATTCGACCTAGTCATTGTCGATCAGATGATGCCGGGCCTCTCGGGCGAAGCATTGGCCGAGCGGATTCGCGCGGCGGCGGGTCTCGCCGAGACGAAGATTATCATTGCCTCGTCGGCGGGGCGGCACGGACTCGCAGAAGGCACGTCCGCAATCATTGATGCTGTGCTGACCAAACCGGTCCGCGAGCAGTCGATGCTCGACGCCTTTGCACAGCTCTTCGGCTCCGCCGGGGCGCGGCGCACGGAACGTCCGGTAGCGCCGCTGCCGCCCCCCGAAGCGCCGCGACGGTCGCTGCGGATCCTGCTCGCAGAGGACAACAAGATCAACCAGCAACTCGTTACGATGCTGCTTCGCAAGGCCGAGCACCAGGTCGATGTCGTCGAAAATGGTGAGCTGGCGGTTGAAGCCGTGCGCAGCGCAGACTACGACGTCGTTCTGATGGATGTGCAAATGCCGGTGCTCGACGGGGTCCAGGCGACAAAACGCATTCGCGCCCTGCCGCCGCCCAAGAATGTTGTGCCGATCATCGCCTTGACCGCCCACGCGATGGCCGGGGCTAGGGAAGAATATCTCGCGGCTGAGATGGACGACTATTTGTCAAAGCCAATCGACAACGTGGAACTCTTCTCGCGGCTCAACGACGTGGCCGCGGGGCTTGTCGGACGAGGTGCAGGACCAGCTCTGGTTGCTGCCGATTGCCTCCCGCCCGTCACGATCGATCCTGCTCGCCTTGAGATGATCGCGGAGGTGATGGCTGAGAGCGAGACTTTGGGTGAGTTTGTCGACGTATTTCTCGTCAATGCTGCAGAGCGCATCAGCCAAATTCGCCGCCTCCTCGACTGTGATGACCTACATGAAACTGGCCGGGAAGCGCACACCTTGCTCGGGACCGCCGGCAATTTCGGGGCAGTGCGGTTGAGCGGACTCGCGGCCGAGCTAAGCACAGCTTGCGAGGCCGGCAACGGCAATCGCGCACGGGATGTCGCCGGCAGGCTGAGCGAGGCATGGAGCGCTACCTCGGCGACGATGCGTGCCTGGCTGATTGACAAGACAGCGCAGCGCGCAGCCTGATTCGTCTTTCCCAGACACGGTTCAGCGGTGCGGGATGAGGCGGGTCACGTGGCCCATCTTGCGGCCCGGCTGGATTTCGGTCTTGCCGTAGAGGTGCACTTTGGCCAACGGGTCGTTGAGCCCGTCGCGCCATTTGGCGACATCACTGCCCAGTAGGTTCTTCATGACCGCATCGGAATGATGCTCGACCGAGCCGAGCGGCAGGCCGCACAGCGCCCGCACGAGCTGCTCGAACTGGCTGGTGAAGCAGGCGTCGATCGTCCAATGGCCGGAATTGTGCGGGCGCGGCGCGATCTCGTTGACGAGGAGGTCGCCGCGCTCGGTCACGAACATCTCGACCGCGAGCACTCCGACGAGATCGAGCTTTTCGGCGACGTGGCGTGCGATCGCCTCGGCACGCATAGCGGTTTCCAGCGGAATCCGCGCGGGCGCTATCGTCGTATCGAGCACATGATTGACGTGTTGGTTTTCGACCGGCGGATAGGTCGCCCAGGCGCCGTTCGCGCCACGCGCAACGATGACCGAGATCTCGCAGGAAAAATCGACAAAGCTTTCGAGGATGCCTATCTCGCCTCCCATTCGTCGCCAAGCGTCCTCGGCCTTGATCTCCGGGGTCAAGGTAACTTGGCCCTTGCCGTCATATCCCAGGCGCACCGTCTTCAGCACTGCGGGATATCCGAAATCGCGCATCGCGCGGAGCAACGCGGCCGGGTCGGAAATTTCGCGATAGGCAGTGGTCTCGACGTCGATCGAGCGCAGGAAATCCTTTTCGCGCAGACGGTCCTGCGCGATTTCGAGAATCTCGGGCCGCGGCCGAACCGGTTTGAGCGCTGATACTTGGCGGACCGACTCGGCGGGGATGTTTTCGAACTCGCAGGTCGCAATGTCGACAACGGCGGCAAAACGCTCGAGCGCGTCGCGATCGCTGAATTCCGCCACGGTCGCCGCCGCGCAGACCTGCGCGGCCGGGCTGTCGGGCTCGTTTGCGAAGACGTGGCAGCGATAGCCGAGCCGCGCGGCGGCGAGCGCCGCCATGCGCCCGAGCTGACCGCCTCCCAGGATGCCGATCGTCGCGCCCGGGGCTAAAACTCCTGGGGCTAACCTTCCCGAGGCCAAAATTCCCGAAGCCAAAATTCCCGGGGCCAAAATTTCGGCGGCTAACATTCTCGGCCGGCCGGGCGGTCGGCCACACCTTCCGTTTGCGCCCGGCGCCAGCCGTCGAGAGCCTGCGCGACGGCATCGTCGCCCAAAGCGAGCATCGCCGCCGCAAAGAGCGCTGCATTGACGGCTCCTGCCCGGCCAACGGCGAAGGTGGCGACCGGGATCCCCGCCGGCATCTGGACGATCGACAGCAGGCTGTCGACGCCTTTCAAAGTTCCGCTTTCGATCGGCACGCCGAGCACCGGGAGCGGGCTCAGCGCCGCGGCCATGCCGGGAAGATGAGCGGCTCCGCCGGCGCCGGCGATGATCAGACGCAGGCCGCGCGACTTTGCCGTACGGGAATAGTCATAGAGCCGCTCGGGTGTGCGATGCGCGGAGACGATACGGGTCTCGTAGCCAATCCCCAACCGGTCGAGAGTGCTCGCAGCGTGCTGCATCGTATCCCAGTCGGATTGGCTCCCCATGATGATACCCACTGACCGACTGGCGTCGTTCATTCAGCTCCCTCTGGAAGCGGCCCTAAACGCAGTGATTATAAGCGCGGCACGCGGCTGCGCAAGCAGCCCTCGGCAGCAATCAGCCTCAGGAGAGCCGACGTGGCGCAGAGGACAACATCCAGAATACCCACGCGCAATGACCGGCGATCTTGCCTCTCAGGCGATGATGTCCGGCAACAGTTCGCTCTCTATCTTGGTAATCTGGTCCTTGAGCAACAGCTTTCGCTTTTTCAGCCGCTGCAGCTCGAGTTGGTCGACCGGGGCGCGCTCGGCGAGACGCCCGATCACCTCGTCGAGGTCGCGATGTTCGGCTTTCAGCGCGGCGAGCTTCGCCTTCAGAGCTTCGATGTCGAGATCCATGGCCCATGCCAGGATAGTTCAGCGGCATTGTAGCACCCTGGACGTGCCGGGCACCATCAGACCCGAAAATAGTCGCAAAGACGTGCCATCATGCCCGCAATCTTCATCCATT
>Ga0209040_10001823_pt1 | contig 16874 bp, 10 predicted proteins | sample BogFormECP12_OM3_FD_188240 | JGI IMG/M metagenome (GOLD analysis project Ga0209040, IMG submission 188240) | Bog forest soil microbial communities from Calvert Island, British Columbia, Canada - ECP12_OM3 (SPAdes) (version 2) | ecosystem: Environmental > Aquatic > Freshwater > Wetlands > Bog ...
GATCGGGGCGGAGATGGAGCCGTCCGTGATCGGAATCCTGCTGGCGAGCTGGTTCAGCCCCCAGGTCCCGGAAATGACGCTGATGAGGCTTTCGTCGGTAGCGCCGAGCCCGAGAGCCATCGCGGGCCCGTCGGCGTAGCCGGCGGAGACGGGCGTCCCGGCAACGAGCCCGGTTGCGTGAGCCGCCTTTTCCGTCACTGCGCCGGCGATCGTCAGAGGCTCGAGCGCGTCGCCGAAGAGCCGCTCGTAGCGCCTTAAGCCCAGGCAGTCCAAAACCGCCGGAGTCCATTGCCGCGCGCGCTGATCGATCAGGCCGCCGGAGGACAGGTCGCTGATTTCCGTGGCAAGCACCCCGGTCAGCCGGTAACGGATATAGTCCTTGCACACGAGAGCGCGGGCGGCGCGCGCAAGCGTCTCGGGTTCGTGCTTTTCAAGCCAGGCGATCAGCGGAAGCGGCTTGCCGGCCCATAATTTGTGCCAAGTCAGCGCGATGACCCCGGCCTCGAGCCCTCCCTCGCGCCAGCGCGCGACCTCGCCTTGCGCGCGCTGATCCGGGGAGAGGATGCCGTTGCGCGCCGGTTCGCCCGTCCGGTCCACCAGATAGAGACCGTTGCCATAGCCTGTGAGGCCAACCACCGCGATCGAGGACGGCGCGACCGCCGCCGCATGCAAGACATTGCGTGTCGTGGCGCAGATCGCCGCCCACATGGCCTCAGGATCGCGCTCCAGATAGCCGGGAGCGGGATGCAGCGGCGCCATGGCTACGCCGGCCACGGCGCATTCACGTCCGCTCTCGTCATAAAGCGCGGCCTTGACCGCTGTCCCCCCGGCGTCAAAGGCGATGATGTGCCGCTTGGTCATTGTCGCGCTCGCCGGCCCGTCCCGCCTTGCGTCGCCGTTCTACGCCATTTCAATCCGCGTTCCGACGCCGCCGTTGAGCAGCCGCTTCAGGTGATATTGGGCGAGCGCGTCTCCAGGGCGTTCGCCGATCAGGGCGGCGAAGGCGGCGAGCGCGCTCGGATCGCCGGCCTCGAGTTTCGCGAAGGCGGCGACATAGGCTGAGGTGTGGGGACTGGCGCTCTCCTCCGGCGTGAGCGGCTCGAATACACGCATCGGCTCCCTGCGCCCGCGCAGCACGAGATCGCCGACCGGGCGGCCGAAGAATCCGTCTGCGCGCTCGATGGCTGCGGCGCTCACGCAGATGCGCGTGCCGAGCTGCTTGTTGACCGCCTCGAGCCGCGCTGCGGCGTTGACGGTGTCGCCGTAGGCCGTGTAGTCGAAGAGCCGCCCGCCGCCGAAATTGCCGACGATCGCCGGTCCCGCATGAACGCCGATGCGCGTGACGCCGAGCGGCACGCCGCGCGCTCTCCATTCGAGGCGGTACTCTTCCGAGCGCGCATCCATCGCGAGCGCGCAGGCGATGGCGCGGGACGCGGCGTCGGGCTGGTCGCCGGGCGCGCCGAAGAGGACATGGATCGCGTCGCCGATGATCTTGGCGACCGTGCCCTCGTGCGCGAACACGATTTCCGTCATCCCTTCGAGATAGCCGCTGAGCAGGCTCGCAAGCTGCCTGGGATCGAGCAATTCGACCAGCGGCGTGAAGCCGGTGATGTCGGTGAACAGGGTCGCGATCTCGCGCCGTTCCCCTCCGGGCGCGAGGGCGTTGGCGTCGGCGGCGAGGCTGCGCGCGAGATTGGGCGAGAAATAGCGCGAGAGCGACGCATGCGCGCGCTCCGCCGCCGCCTGGCGCTGGCGTGCGTCCTTGAGGTCGGCGACGTGGGCGATCGTCTTGCGGACGGTCGTTTCGAAGTCGGCGAAGTCAATCGGCTTCGTGAGAAAGTCGAACGCGCCCCGGTTCATCGCGCTGCGGATGTTGGCCATGTCGCCATAGGCCGAGACGATGACGGTCGAGAACCGGGTCGCTTCGTCCTGCAGCTTCATAAGCAGGGTCAACCCGTCCATGCGCGGCATGTTGATGTCAGATACGACCATGTCGAAGTCAGGGTTCTCGGCGAGGAAGGCCAGCGCCTCCACCCCGTCGCGCGCGAAGCCGAAGGCGATCGAGCCGTCCTTGATCTGGCGACGGAATTTTTGCGTGACGAGGTCTTCCAGATCGGGCTCGTCGTCGACGACGAGGATTTTCGCCGTCATGAGGCGCCCGTCGCTTCGTCGAGCCGGCGCCCGATCTCGCCGCGCAATTCGGGAAAGTCGATGGGCTTGGTGAAAAGCCCCGCGGCCCCGGCCGAGATCGCCTTCCGCCGCGTCTCAGAGTCGCCGTAGGCGGTGATCATGATGACGGGCACGTCCGGCCGGGCCTTTCGCGCGCGCGGCAGCAATTCGAGGCCGCTCATTCCGGGCATGTTGATGTCGGAGAGGATAAGGATGAGCCTCGGATTTTCCGCCGTGCCGACGCGCTCCAGAGCCTCGGGCGCAGACTGGGCGAATTCCATGGCGAAACGCGACGCGCGCAGCTCTTTGCGGAACTGCTGGCGGAAGAGGTCGGCGACGTCCGGCTCGTCGTCGACGACCAGGATCAGCGCGCTCATGCCCCCGCCCCCGCACGCGGAACGACGATGGTGAACTCAGTGTAGGCGCCTCGCTCGGTCGAAACCTCGAGCGTCCCGCCATGCTGTTTGACGACGATGTCGTGGCTGAGGGAGAGGCCGAGCCCGGTGCCTTCGCCAGCCGGCTTGGTGGTGAAGAACGGATTGAACATTTTCGCCTTCACCTCGTCCGGAATGCCGGTCCCGTTGTCGCGGATCGCGATCTCGACGCGATCGCCGAGGTCGCGGGTCGAGGCGGCGATTGCCGGTTCGTAAGACCCGTTCCCCTCACCCTGCTTGCGCTTCGTCGTTGCGTAGAATCCGTTTGAAATCAAGTTCAGGAGCACGCGCGTCATTTCCAGTGCATAAAGGTCGGCGGCGCCGGCCTTGTCGTCCAGCGACTTGGCGATGGTCACGTTGAAGCCGGGCTTTTCGGCCCGCGCGCCGTGATAGGCGAGGTTCAGCGCCTCCTCGACCATCGCGTTGACATTGACGCTCGTGCGCTCGCCCGACCCCTCGCGCGAATGCAAGAGCATGTTCTTCACGATCGAATCGGCCCGCTTGCCGTGGCTGACCACCTTGTCGAGATTGGCGCCAATGGTCCCGATCAGCTCGTCCGCCTCCTCGCGCCGGGCTTCGTCCAGCGGCGCGTGCTTGAGCGTCTCGCCGAGTTCGTCCACGAGCTCGCGCGAGAGCGCCGAGAAATTGTTGACGAAATTGAGCGGGTTCTTGATCTCGTGGGCGATGCCCGCGGTGAGCTGGCCAAGCGAAGCGAGCTTCTCCGACTGGATCAGCCGGTCCTGCGCCTTGCGAAGGTCGTCGAGCGAAGCGGCGAGTTCGCGCGTGCGCGCCTGAACCTCGTCGAACAGGCGCACGTTCTCGATCGCGATCACCGCCTGGTCGGCGAAGGTCTGGACGATCTCGACCTGACGCGGCGTGAAATGTCCCGGTTCCTTGCGGGTGAGGACCAGCGCGCCCTCGATCCCCTCCTTTCCTAGCAGCGGCACGCCCAGGATCGAACGCACCGACTGGCTGAGCGAATCCATCGGAATGACGTAGTCGGGGTCCTCGAGACAATCGGGAATGGCTTCGACCTTGCCGGACAGCAACACCCGGCCGGCCGTCGACCCCGGTCCCGGCGTCGCAGGATGCTCTTCGAGATACTTGGTCAAGGCCTCAGTCTGGCTGGCGCCGGCGTTGGCGCGAAAGCGGAAGACCTCCCCGTCGCGAACGCAGATCGTGCCGCCATCAGCGCCGCAGAGTTCGACTGCAGACGAAATGAGTGTGCCGAACACCGCTTGCAGATCGAAGGCCGAGCGGCTGATGACCTTCAGCACCTCGGAGGTCGCGGTCTGAAGTTGCAGCGCCTCCCGTCAGATCGCGCGTGCGCGCCTGCACCTCGTTGAACAGCCGCACGTTCTCGATCGCGATGACGGCTTGGTCGGCAAAGGTCTGCACGAGTTCGATCTGGCGTTGGGTGAAGGTCCCCGGCTCCGCGCGCATCAGCGTGAAGACGCCTTCGAGTTCGCCGTTGCGCAGCAGCGGCACGCCCATGCAGGAGCGATAGTTCCCGATGATCTCGCCACCGTGATAGTCGTATTCCTCGTCCTGCGTAACGTCGGGTACCAGCACGACAGTGCGCAGCAAGCCCGTCCGTCCGGTCACCGACTTGCGGTCCAGCTGGGCAGGATTGCTCCGCAACAGTTCCGCGAACTCCGGCGTGCACCCGGTTTGCGCCATGAACTTGAGGACGCCGTCCCTATAGAGGGAAATCACGCCGTAGGTCGAGTTGCAAAGTTCGACCGCGGACCTGGTCAGGCTGTTGAGCACCGCGTCGAGATCGAACGCCGAGCGGCTGATGACCTTCAGCACGTCGGCGGTCGCGGTCTGCTGTTGCAGCGCCTCCTCGAGGTCGCGAGTCTTTGCCTGCACCTCGTTGAACATGCGCGCGTTCTGGATCGCGATCACCGCCTGATCGGCGAAGCCGCGCAACAGCTCCAGTTCCCTCTCGCTGAACGGGCGCGGCGGGCTGCGCAAGATCGCGATGGAGCCCAGGCCGCTATCCTCCCAAAGCATGGGTGCGAAAGCGATCGATACATTGCCGGATCTGCGCATACGTTCAAGGAGCGCCGGCGGAGTGCCGGGTTCCGCGAGCCCATCGGGAATATGGTGAACGCGGCGTTCACGGATGACGCGACCTGTGCGACTCCCCTCGAGCGGCATGACGTCGTTTCGAGCCGCTGAGAACCCGAGCCCGCGCGCCGCGGCCGGGCGAACCATTCCGTCTTCGCCGACCATGAATATGCAGACCTCTTCGGTTCCGAACAGGCGTTGGGATGCGTCGAGGATATTTTCGAACACGGGGGTTGCGTCGGCGACCGATTGCGCGATCGCGCGCAGCACCTCGCCGGAAGCCTTCTGGTGCTCCAGCGCCTCGCTCAATTCATCGGTTCTGGCCTTCACCTCGTTGAAGAGGCGGGCGTTCTCGATGGCGATCGCGGCCTGATCGGCGAAGGTTTGGGTGAGCTTGATCTGGCTCTCGGTAAAGGGTTCGGGCTCGGGGCGCCCGAGGCTGAAAATTCCGACAAGCTCGCCTTCGCGCATCAGGGGAATCACGACGATCGCACGATAGCCGCCCAGTCTGGCGGTCGCCTTGTAGAGATAGTCGGGGTCGGTCCAGGCGTCGGAGAAATGAGCGAATTCGCCCGCGCGCGCGGATCGGCGCGAGTGCAGGGGGTAGCGAATCGGGATGGGCGCCTCACGCGCCTGGCGCTCGAACGCTTCGGGCAGGCCGAATTGCGTAACCAGCCGGCAAACCTCTCCATCCCGAAGGTGAAGCGTCGCGAGAGGCGCCCGGCAGAGTTTGGCCGCGGCCTCTAGAATGGTGGTTGTCGCCAGAGTCAGATCGAACGCCGACCTGCTGATGACCTTGAGAACCTCGGCGGTGGCGGTCTGCTGCTGCAGCGCCTCCGTTAGGTCGCGGGTCTTGGCCTGCACCTCTTCGAATATTCGCGCGTTCTGGATCGCGATGACCGCCTGGTCCGCAAAACTCTGAAGAAGCGCCTGTTCCCGGTCGGAGAAAGGCCTCGGCGGCCAGCGGACCACGGCGATGGAGCCGAGGCCGCTGTCCTCCCACAGCATTGGCGCATAGAGGAGCGATGCGCCCCCATGGCGGTTCACCCGATCGCGCAGCATCGGGGACAGATTGGGGACGGCGCCCAGGTCGGGAATGTGGTGCGTGCGGCGTTCGCGGATGACCCGGCCGGTCACGCTTTCGGCAAGCGGAGTGACATCTTGCCGGGCTTCCTCCGCCCTCGGGCCGCGCCAAGCCGCCGCCCGCACCATCTCGTCGTCGCCAATCGTGTAAATGCCGATTTCCTCGCTGCCGAAGAGACGCTGGCACGCGTCGAGGATGGTCTCGAACACTGGGGACGTATCCGCGACGGATTTGCTGATCGCGCCCAGCACCTCGGCCGAGGCCTTCTGCTGCTCGAGCGCCTCCCGCGTTTCGCGGAACAGCCGCGCATTCTCCATCGCGATCAGCGCCTGATCGCGGAATGATTCGGCCTGAGCGATTTCGCTCGGCCCAAAGATGTTTGCGCGCCTTCCGCCAAATACCAGCACGCCAATGCATTCCTCGCCGCGCAGCAGCGGCAGGTACAGCACTGAGTTGACGCCGAACATTTCGTGGATGTGGCGCTCGTGCTCGGGCAGGTCGATCAGCGACCAGTCCGGCAGGTGCAGCATCGTCTTGGCGAGGAAGGCGCGCGAGGGAAAGTTGGCGCTCGGATCGATCGGGATACGCTCGGGCGCGAGGTCCGCCATCGGGCCTTCCGGCGTCGCCCCGGCCGTGTGAACATAGGCGTCGCCTTCGCGAAGCAGCACGAACGCCATGTCGCAGCGCAGAAGTCGCGCCGCCGTGACGACGATCCGTTGAAACACCGGCTTCGCGTCGGTCGGCGATTGGCTGATGACGCGGAGGATCTCGGACGTGGCCGTCTGCCGCGCCAGCGCCTCGGCGAGTTCGCGTTCGCGCTCGGCAAGCGCGGCGAGCAGAGCCTCGCGCGTCGGCCCTTTCGCAGAGCCGCGGGCGGGTCTCGGCGAAGGGGTGGCGGACGGCGTGGCGCGTCGGCTGGGCATGAGGCCTGAATTCACGAGCCAATGAGGGAAAGCCAGCATCGCGTCGATTCGGCGGGATAGCAAGCGGCCCCGGCTTCCGCTTGCGGGCAGGCCGGGGCTTGACCGCGGCCCCTGCAACGGGCCTCCTGATCCATCATGGCGGCGCACGACGACATCCGTCAGAACGAGGTTGCGGTCGACCGGCCTCATCCGGTCGACGCCGGCCTCGTCTTCATCGGCGTCATCCGGACGCCGTGGCCAACGCGCGCCGACTGCCCGCACCACGGCCGCCCCGACGGGCCCCTCTGCCGGATCGAGGTCAGCCCGCCGTGGGCCGCGGCGCTCGAAGGGATCGAGGCGTTCGAGCGGATCGAGGTCTTCTACTGGCTGCATGAGGCCCGCCGCGATCTCGTGCGGCAGAGTCCGGGCAGGAACGGCCTCACGAAGGGGACCTTCACCATCCGCTCGCCGGTGAGGCCCAACCCGATCGGGACGTCCATCGTGACGCTCGTCACCCGCGAGGGCGCCGTCCTCAATGTCCGGGGGCTCGACTGCGTCGACCGCACGCCCCTCCTCGATCTCAAGCCCGACCGCTCGCAGTTTCGCTCCACCCCGCCCTGAGCTCGAGTCGGCGATACTCTCCCTCATCGCTGGAATCCGATGCCAAAGTCGCGGAGCGAGAGCCGCGATGCGAGCCGATGCTCCGCGAGCCTTCGGCCTTCGCGCCCGCCTGCTTCCGCGGCGCCCCGTCCACGTCGAACATTTCCATGCGAACTTTCGCGATTACCGTTAAGCTTAGAGCCTGCCGCTCGACCAAGTTGCCGCTATCGCGACGGACGGGGTCCAGCATTGCGCTGCAAGGGCTGCGAGTTCGAAAACCGGGAAGGTCGCAAATTTTGCGCGTCCTGCGGCTCGGCGTTGCCGACGCCCTGCCGCGAATGCGGCTACGCCAACGAGAGCGGCGATCGGTATTGCGGCGGCTGCGGGCGGCTCCTTGCCGAAGCTGGCGTCGCGCCGCCAGTAGAGGGCCGCAGCGAGGCGCCTGAGGGGGACCGCCGTCCAGTCACGGTCCTCTTCTGTGATCTGGTCGGCTACACGCGCCTGTCGTCGCAGCTGGATCCGGAAGACGTCCATACGTTGCTGGAGCGTTTCTTCACGCTGGTCGACGCGATCGTGGACCGCTTCGGCGGAACCATCGACAAGCACATCGGCGACGCGGCGATGGCGCTGTTCGGCGCGCCGGTCGCCCACGGCAATGACGCCGAGCGCGCGGTGCGCGCCGCCCTGGAGATTCACGCTTCACTTCCGGGGCTGGACTCGGGTTCGGCGCCTCCGCTTGCTGCGCATATCGGCGTCGCTACGGGCGAGGTCGTCGCGAGTTCGGTCGGCAGCCAGCGCCATCGCGGCTATACCGTCACCGGCGAGGCCGCAAATCTCGCCGCACGGCTTCTTGCGCGCGCCTCCAGCGGAGAAACGCTCGTCTCCGATGCCGTCTACCCGGCGACCAGCCATGCAATCGCCTACGAACCCGTCGGGTCGCTGACGCTCAAGGGGCTTGATCGTTCCATCGACGCCTGGCGGCCAACCGGGACCAGTATCGCAGCTGTGGACGCCCAGGCTCTCGTCGGCCGCCGTTCGGAGATGGCTCAGTTCCGCGCCGTTCTTGACGCATGCATCGAGGGATCGTCAGGCGCCGTCATCCTGATTCGCGGCGAGGCCGGGATCGGAAAGACGCGGCTGATGGACGAGTTGCAATCAGCCGCCGCGGCATCGGGTATGACGAGGCATTCGGGCTTCGTTCTCGATTTCGGCACCGAACGCGGACATGGCGCCGTCCGTACGGTGGTGGCAGGGCTTATCGGCCTGGAATCCCAGGCGCCGTCCGACATTGTCGGAGGCGCGATCGATACGGCCATGCGGGAAATGAGGCTGCAACCCGACGATGCGCTTTATCTGCGCGATCTGCTCGAGGTTTCGCAGCCGGAGACGACGCGCGGGGTCTATGAGGCAATGGATGCCGCGACCCGGACGCTCGGCAAGGAGCGCGTCATCTCCGAGTTGGTGAAAGCTTCGGCGGATCGCCGACCTCTGCTCGTCGCGGTCGAGGACATCCATTGGGCGGACGCCGAGACGCTCAGCCTTCTTGCGGCGATCACGCGCGCGACTGCCACGAGCCGCAGCGTTCTGGCAATGTCGACCCGTCTCGAAGGCGATCCTCTGGACGCCCATTGGCGCGGAGTGGCGGGCGGCGCAGCCCTGATCACCGTTGACCTCTCGCCGCTCTCCGCCGTCGACGCGCTTTCTCTCGCGCGCCGCTTCATCGACGCCGATGCTCTCGCCACGCAGTGCGTCGAGCGGGCCGGCGGCAATCCGCTGTTCCTGGAGCAATTGCTCAGGAGCGCGGGAGACCTCACTGACGGGCGGCTTCCGAGTTCGATCCAGAATGTTGTCCTAGCCCGCACCGATCTGCTGTCGGCCGAGGATCGGCGCGCCATCCAGGCCGCCTCCGTCCTCGGCCAGCGCTTCACCCTGCCCCATCTGCGGGCGTTGCTTCAGGACCCGCGCTACGTCTGCGACACGCTGGTGCGAAATGTGTTGCTGCGCCCGGTCCGGGACGGCCTCCAGTTCGCCCACGCGCTGGTGCGCGACGGCGTCTACGGCTCGCTAACACACGCGCGACGGAGAGAACTGCACAAGACCGCAGCCGCGATCTTCGTCGACGATCCCGTGCTGCGCGCGGAGCATCTGGACCGCGCCGGAGACGCCGAGGCTCCGCGCGCCTATCTCGATGCGTCCATGGCGCAAGCAGGGCTTTTCCGGCCCGATCATGCCATCGCGCTCGCGACGCGCGGTCTGGCCCTTGCCGCCAGGGACCGCGACATCGCCGATCTCGCACTGCATCTCGGCGATCTGCAGCAGGACGCAGGACGCGGAGTGGAATCGCTTCAGGCTTACGACCGCGCGCTGTCGGCGGGCGGCGCCGAGGCGGACCGGCGTCGAGCGCTGCTCGGGCGGGCCGCCGCCAATCGCCTCATCGCCCGGCTGGACGACGCGTTTGCTGCCCTCGCTGAGGCCGAACCATTGACGGCCGCCGATCTCGATGATCGCGCGCTCGCCGAAATTCACTATCTTCGCGGCAACCTCCATTTCGCTCGTGGCGAACTGCAGGCGTGCCGAAGCGAGCACGAGCACGCGCTCGGCGCGGCGCGGCGAATCGACTCGCCGGAATGGCAGGCCCGGGCGCTGAGCGGTCTTGCCGACGCGCAATATATGGACTGCCGCATGGCGACCGCGCTCCGCCATTTCGCCGACTGCGTCGCTCTTTGCGACGCCCATGGGCTGCCGCGCATCGCGGCGCCCAACAGCGTCATGATGGGGCATTGCCAGATCTATACCTGCGATATCCGCCAGGGCCTTGACGACATACGTAAGGGGCTCGAAATCGCGGTGAGGATTGGCAACCGTCATACGCAGATGTTCGCCACGCAGTCGCTCGGTTTCTGCCTTACGGTGGCCGGGCGCTATGCCGAAGCGCAAGAATTCCAGGCGCAGGCGCTGGAGCAGGCGCGGGCAGTGAACGCGCGGCGCTACGAAGCGCTGATACTAGCTCAATGCGGGGAGGTCGCTTTGACCGAGGGCCGAAGAGGCGAGGCCCTTGCGCTGGCTCGTGCGGGCCTGGAGATCGCCGAGCAGACCGGACCCGGCTTCGTGGGTCCGATCATTCACGGTCTGATTGCCTTGGCGGAGGACGCGCCCGAGGGACAAAGAGCCGCGTTGGCCGCCGGAGAGGCGCTTCTCGCGAAAGGCGCCGTCGGCCACAACCACTTCTGGTTCCGGCGCTACGCGATCGAGCGGGCGCTGCTTGACGAGGATTGGGACGAGGCCGAGAGGCAGGCTGACGCGCTGCTCCGCCGCACTGCGGAGGAGCCGCTGGCCTATGCCTCTTGCGTGGCGACGCGCGCCCGCGTCCTGGCGCGGCGCGGTCGCGGCGACGCGACCGCGGCCGACGAGAACAAACTCAGACAGGCCCTGGCCGTCGCGGCCGAAGCCGACGTACGCGTCGAGGCGCTCGGCGTCGCCTTGCGTTCTACATAGTTCGTTAGCCTCGATGTATTCCGTTGTAGATAACGATAACGCTTAACTCCGTGCCGCCGTCTTCGTACGGACATTTCGCCTGTTTTTGTGATTTGCACTATAATCCGCACGAAGAAACCTCAGGGCAGGGGGACGGAGCGGAGAGGGCGGTCGATGCCGGTGTCGTACTCGCCATGGCTGGTTGCGCTGTCGGTCGCGCTCGCGATCCAGGGCTCCTATGTCGGGCTGAGCTTTGCGGTCCAGGTCGCCGGCGCCGACGGCGCGCGCCAGCGCGCGCTTCTGGCCGGCGCCGCGATCTCGCTCGCGCTCGGCGTCTGGACGATGCATTTCGTCGGCATGCTGGCCGAGCGCGTTCCCTTTCGGGTCGACTATCTCGTCCTGCCGACGCTGCTGTCGTTCCTCGTCTGCGTGATCGTGGTCGGCGCGGCCGTGCTCGCGGTGAGCTTCGGCCCCACGACGCTTCCGCGCATCGGCGCCGCGGCCGTGTTCATGGGGATCGGCATCGTGGCGATGCACTATATCGGCATGGAGACGCTGCGCGCCTGCGCCGAGATGGTCAATTCGCCGCCGCTGGTGCTCGCCGCCGCAGCTGTCGCGATCGCCGCGTCAGGATTGGCGTTGTGGCTCGCATTCGGCGGTTCGTCGCATTCGCTGCCGTTCTCCGCGACGGTCCTCGGCCTCGCCATCTCCGGCATGCATTACACCGCCATGAGCGGACTTTCCCTCTATCCCCGCCCCGCCTCCGCGGTCGCGCCGGCGCTGTCGCCCGATCTGCTGGCGGTCATCGTCGCCATCGTCGCCTTCATGGTCTCCGGCGGCTTCCTCTTGCTGCTGGTCCCGGAGCGAAGCGGGCGGCCGGACGAAGCCCAAGCCCGGTCGCCGCCGATGCCGGCGAGCCCGCCGCCAGAGCCGGTCGTCGAAGCTGTCGGCACGTTTTCGCCGCTTGGCGGCGCAGGGGGGCCGCCGCGCCGTCCAGCAAGCCACATTCCGGTCGAGCGCAACGGACTGACCACCCAAATCCCGACCACGGCGATCGTCGCGGTCCGCGCCGACGCTCACTACACCCATGTCTTCGACGGCTCGACATCGTACTTCTGCTCGCTCTCGATCGGCGAGATCGAGCACCGCCTGGACCCGGCGCTGTTCGCGAGGGTTCATCGAAGCCATATCGTCAATGTCACCCGGGTGGACGGCGCCCGGTTCAACGGCGATGCCGGCGTGATTGAACTCGTGGCGCGTGAACCTTACAGCGTCCCCGTGAGTCGCGGCCGAATCGCGCAGATCAAGACGCGCCTCTCCGGGCTGGAGCGCGCAGCGGAATAGCGCGCACAGGTCAGCCTTCCTGACGCAATTCGTGCACGGCGCCCGCAATTGGCGCCGTAAACGCGACGTCTGTGACTGCGAGCTTGCGTCGGCCGCAGCGCCGGCGCGACAAAACGCCGCAAGGGGAACACCTGTCCACGGGATCCCCCTCAAGGACCTGCGCCGCGACTGCCGCGAGGCCTCAAGGCCCGAGGCAGGCAAGCGGAAGGGAGGACGACATGATTCCTGCCGCCTTTGCCTATCATCGCCCCAAATCGATCTCCGAGGCGGTCGCGCTCTTAAGCGACCTCGGCGAGGACGCGCGCCCGCTCTCGGGCGGACACAGCCTCATCCCGATGATGAAGCTCCGCCTCGCCAAGCCATCCGACCTCGTCGATCTCGGCGCCATCGCCGAGCTCAAGGGCATTCGCGAAGACGGAGCGGAGATCGTCATTGGCGCGACGACCACCCAGCGCGAGGTGATCGGCTCCGAGCTGATCGCGGCCAAGGCGCCGATCCTCAAGCAGGCGGCGATGGTCATTGCTGACCCGCAGGTCCGCTCGCTCGGCACGATCGGCGGCAATGTCGCCAACGGCGATCCCGGCAACGACATGCCGGCGGTGATGATGTGCCTCGGCGCTACCTACCAGCTCGCCGGCAAGGGCGGCGAGCGGCGCGTCGCGGCGCGCGACTTCTATCAGGGCGCCTATTTCACCGCGCTCGAGCCCGGCGAAATCCTCGCCGCGATCCGCGTCCCCGTCCCTGCGCAGGGGCACGGCTACGCCTACGAGAAGCTCAAGCGCAAGATCGGCGATTACGCGACCGCGGCGGCTGCGGTCGTCCTGACGATGGCTGGGGGCCGCGCGGCGTCCTGCTCGATCGGCCTCACCAACGTCGGCGAAACGCCGCTCTGGGCGGAAGAGGCGGCGCGCATTCTTGTCGGATCGAGCCTCGACACAGCGACGGTCAGGCGCGCGGTCGCGGCCGCCGAGGCGATCACCTCGCCCGCGTCCGACACGCGCGGCCCGGCCCGATACCGTACAAAAATGGCCGGCGTCATGCTGACTCGCGCCCTCGAACGCGCCAAGTCGTTGGCCCGCTGAACCGGAGAGCCCGATGCCCAGCCCAATCCCCAAGAAGACGCACGTATCGATGACGGTCAACGGCAAGGCGGTCGACGGCCTGGTCGAGCCCCGAACCCTTCTGATCCATTTCCTGCGCGAGGGTCTTGGCCTTACCGGGCCGCATATCGGCTGCGAAACGACCCATTGCGGCGCTTGCACGATCGATCTCGACGGCAAGTCGGTAAAGTCCTGCACCGTCTTCGCTGTACAGGCTGACGGCGCCTCGATCGTCACCATCGAGGGCATCGCCGCGCCGGACGGAACGCTGCATGCGCTCCAGGAAGGCTTTCGCGAGATGCACGGCCTGCAATGCGGCTTTTGCACGCCCGGCATGATCACCCGGGCGTGGCGGCTCCTGCAGGAGAACCCGAACCCGAGCGAAGACGACATCCGCACCGGCATTTCGGGCAATCTCTGCCGCTGCACCGGCTATCAAAATATCGTCAAGGCCATTCAATACGCCGCCGCCAGGATGAGCGGCGCTGAGTTTAAGGAGGCCGCGGAATGAACACGATCGCGCCGACATCGGAAGAGCGCGCCGAGAAGCTCCAGGGCCTCGGCTGCAAACGTAAACGCGTCGAAGACATCCGCTTCGTCCAGGGCAAGGGCAATTACGTCGACGATCTCAGGCTGCAGGGCACGCTCTATGGCGATCTCGTGCGCTCGCCGCACGCCCATGCGCGGATCAAGTCGATCGACGTTTCAAAGGCCATGGAAGTCCCGGGCGTTCTCGCCGTGCTGACGGCCAAGGAACTGAAGCCGCTCGCGCTCCACTACATGCCGACGCTGGCGGGCGACGTGCAGGCGGTGCTGGCGGAAGAGAAGGTGCTGTTCCAGAATCAGGAAGTCGCGTTCGTCGTCGCCGAGACACGCGAAGCCGCGGCCGACGCGGTCGACCTCGTCGAAGTCGTCTATGAAGCGCTGCCCGTTGTCATCGACCCGTTCAAGGCGATGGCGGCCGACGCGCCGGTCTTGCGCGAGGACATCAAGGACAAGACCGCCGGCGCGCACGGGAAGCGTAAGCACTACAACCATATCTTCACCTGGGAGATGGGCGACAAGGGCGCGACCGACGCGGCCTTCGAGCGCGCCGAAGTCACGATCAAGGAGTTGATCTCCTATCAACGTGTGCACCCGTCGCCGCTCGAGACCTGCCAGTGCGTCGCCTCGTTCGACAAGGTGCGCGGGGAACTGACGGTATGGGGCACGTTCCAGGCGCCCCATGTCATCCGCACTGTGGCGTCGCTGATCTCCAAGATTCCCGAGCACAAGATCCATGTGATCTCGCCCGATATCGGCGGCGGCTTCGGGAACAAGGTCGGCGCCTATCCGGGCTATATCTGCGCGATCGTCGCCTCGATCGTCACGGGGCGACCCGTCAAATGGGTCGAGGACCGGATCGAGAATCTCTCCTCGACCTCCTTCGCACGCGACTACCACATGACCGCGGAGATCGCCGCCCGCCGCGACGGCAAGGTCACGGCCCTTCGCGTGCACGTGCTCGCCGACCATGGCGCGTTCGACGCCTGCGCCGATCCCTCCAAATGGCCGGCAGGCTTCTTCAACATCGTCACCGGCTCTTACGACTTCCCGGTCGCGCATTGCGAGGTCGACGGCGTCTATACCAACAAGGCGCCCGGCGGCGTCGCCTATCGCTGCTCGTTCCGCGTCACCGAAGCCGCCTATTGCATCGAGCGGGCGATGGACATCCTCGCGCAGAAGCTCGGCATGGACCCGGCCGAACTCAGGATGAAGAATCTGGTCCGTCGCGAGCAGTTCCCGTACCAGTCGGCGCTCGGCTGGGAGTACGATTCCGGCGACTATCACGCCGCCCTGCAGAAGGCGATGGACTCCGTCGGCTACGCGAAGCTGCGCGCCGAGCAGAAGGTGAAGCAGGAGGCGTTCAAGCGCGCCGAGACGCGCGACCTCATGGGCATCGGCGTCGCTTTTTTCACCGAGATCGTCGGCGCGGGGCCTTCGAAGAATTGCGACATTCTCGGCATCGCGATGTTCGACAGCGCGGAGATCCGCATCCATCCGACCGGCTCGGTGATCGCGCGCCTCGGCACCAAGTCGCAGGGCCAGGGCCATGAGACGACCTACGCGCAGATCATCGCGAGCGAACTCGGCCTTCCCGCCGACGACATCACCGTCGAGGAAGGCAACACCGACACGGCGCCCTACGGTCTCGGCACATACGGCTCGCGCTCGACGCCGGTGTCGGGCGCGGCGACGGCGATGGCGGCCCGCAAGATCAAGGCCAAGGCGCAGATGATCGCTGCGCATTTGCTCGAAGTGCACGACGACGATCTCGAATGGGACGTCGACCGCTTCCGCGTCAAGGGCGCGCCCGAGCGCTTCAAGACGATGAAGGAGCTGGCCTGGGCGGCCTACAATTCCGTGCCCAAGGGCATGGAGATGGGCCTCGAGGCGGTCAACTACTACGATCCGCCGAACATGACCTATCCGTTCGGGGCCTATATCTGCGTCGCCGACGTTGATGTCGACACGGGCGTGGTCAAGATCCGGTCCTTCTATGCGCTCGACGACTGCGGCACCCGCATCAATCCGATGATCATCGAGGGGCAGGTGCATGGCGGGCTGACCGAAGCCTTCGGCATCGCGATGGGCCAGGAGATCCGTTACGACGAGGACGGCAACGTCCTAACCGCGTCGTTCATGGACTATTTCATGCCGACCGCCGTCGAGACGCCGAAATGGACGACAGACTGGACAACCACGCCCTCGCCGCACCAACCGATTGGGGCCAAAGGGGGCGGCGAGAGTCCGAACGTCGGCGGCGTCCCGGCCTTCGCCAACGCGGTCAATGACGCCTTCGCCTTCCTCGGTTCGACGCATATCCCGATGCCGCACGATCTCTGGCGAATCTGGACGGCGGCGGACAGACTCGGACTGCACGCGTCGTAAGGAGCGGCACGCCGCCTGCGGCCGGAAGGATCGATTGATGCCGCTCGCGCGGGAAGACATCGCCAGCCGCCTCGCCGAAGTCGGCTACATCGCCGATCGCGACCTCGCGACCGCCCTGTGGATGATGGACTTCCTCAAGCGGCCGCTGCTGCTCGAAGGTCAGGCCGGCGTCGGCAAGACGGAAGTCGCCAAGGCGCTGGCGGCGCTGCACGGCGCCGAGCTGATCCGCCTCCAGTGCTACGAGGGGCTGGACCAGAATGCGGCGCTCTACGAGTGGAACTACCAACGCCAATTGCTGGCGATCAAGGCGCGCGAGGGCGCCGGCGAAACGGTCGAGCGCATCGAGGAGCAGATCTTTTCCGAAAAGTACCTGCTCGAACGCCCGCTGCTGGCCGCGATCCGGCGCGCAGAGCCGGCTGTGCTGCTGGTCGACGAGGTCGACCGGGCCGACGAGGAATTCGAGGCGTTCCTGCTCGAACTCCTCTCCGACTATCAGGTCTCGATGCCTGAACTCGGCACGATCACGGCGGTGACGATCCCGCGGGTCGTGTTGACTTCGAACAACACGCGCGAGATTTCCGATGCGCTGAGACGGCGCTGCCTTTATCACTATGTCGATTTTCCCGACGTCGATCGCGAGGCGGCGATCATCCTCGCGCGAACGCCAGGCGTGGCCTCTTCGCTCGCCGCGCAGATCGCCAGACTCGTCGCTGCAATCCGCAAAGAAGATCTGCGCAAGGCGCCGGGCGTGGCCGAGACGCTC
>Ga0209040_10001825_pt1 | contig 16863 bp, 16 predicted proteins | sample BogFormECP12_OM3_FD_188240 | JGI IMG/M metagenome (GOLD analysis project Ga0209040, IMG submission 188240) | Bog forest soil microbial communities from Calvert Island, British Columbia, Canada - ECP12_OM3 (SPAdes) (version 2) | ecosystem: Environmental > Aquatic > Freshwater > Wetlands > Bog ...
GCGAAGAACGGAATCACGTGCAATCCGAACATCCCGACCGAGGAGGTCTTCACAACACCGCACGCGCGTCGGGTCGAAGGGCATGTGATCAGCACCAAGCCGCTGTCCTACCAGGGAACGCTGATCGACGGCATCGCGGTCAGATTCGAGGCCGGCCGCATCGTCGAGGCGAAGGCCAAGCGCGGCGAAGAGGTGCTGAAAAAGGTGCTCGACAGCGATGAAGGCGCTGGCCGCCTCGGCGAAGTCGCGCTTGTGCCGCACTCCTCGCCGATCTCGAAAAGCGGCCTCATGTTCTTCAACACGCTCTTCGACGAGAACGCCGCCTGCCACATCGCGATAGGACAATGCTATGCGAAATGCTTCGTCGACGGCGACAAGCTCACGTCCGAGGAGATCGCGGCGCGGGGCGGCAACAAGAGCATGATCCACATCGACTGGATGATCGGCTCGGAGAGGATCGACATCGACGGGCTCGACGCGAACGGCGACCGCACGCCAGTCTTCCGCAAAGGCGAATGGGCTTGAACGGCGAGTGGGCTTAAGCATGCTGCGCGCGCTGCATGCGAGCGTGACGGCATGATTGCGCTATTCACGGATTTCGGGCTGCTCGGCCCCTACACCGGTCAGATGAAGGCGGTGCTCGCCGACATGGCGCCGGGCATCCCCATCATCGACCTCTTCGCCGATGCGCCAGCCGGCGATCCCAGGGCGTCGGCGTATCTATTGGCGGCTTATGCCGCATGGTTTCCCGAGCGAACCGTCTTTCTCTGCGTCGTCGATCCAGGCGTCGGCGGGCCGCGGCCAGCGCTCTTTCTCGAAGCCGACGGGCGATGGTATGTCGGCCCCGGCAATGGGTTGTTTGAGCTCGTCCAGCGTCGCGCGCGCGAGACGCGCTGCTTTGAGATCGAATGGAGGCCGAAGCGCCTCTCGGCCAGTTTTCACGGCCGCGACCTCTTCGCGCCCTTCGCCGCCGTGCTGGCTCGTGGCGACGCGCCGCCGGGCCGCTCATGCGAGGACGCCGGTCGCCGCCCAGACTGGCCCGACGACCTCTCCGAGATCGCTTACGTCGACCATTACGGCAACGCCATGACCGGCCTAAGGGCGGCCGCGCTGCCCCCCGACGCGAGGCTGTCGGCCGCCGGACGCGTGTTGGAGCGCGCGAGGATTTTCGGCGATCGGCCGCCGGGCGCGGCCTTCTGGTACGAGAATTCGAACGGACTTGCCGAAATCGCCGTCAATCAGGGGCGCGCGGACCGCGATCTCGGCCTTTCAATCGGCATGTCCGTCGAAATCGCCGTTTGAAGGACGGCGAATTCGTCGCAAGCAAATCCGGCAAAATGGATGGTTTGAGGCCTGCACGTTCGAAGCTCATGACGCGTACTGGGCCACGCCGTTGCCGAATGACCAATTCTCTTTCCTGACCTCGACCACGTTGATGAAGACGTCCTCTGGCCGAAGGCCAACTGTTGCCGACAATCCATCTGCGATGGATTTGTAGAGCGCCTTCTTCTGCTCGACCGTTCGGCCCTCGTTCCAGGTGATCCGGATGATGACCAGATCGTCGCCCCGGTGGATGCCGAGATAATTTGGATCAAAGAGAAAATTCCCCGCTTCGTGCTCGCCGATGATTTGAAAGCGGTCATTCTCCGGCACGCCGACGCTCAAGAGCGCCTCGTAGACGACGCGGCCGACTTCCTGCAAGTAGGCGGCATCCTTGCCCTTGCGGAGATCGATACGAACGAGGGGCATGGGCTATTCTCCCGATTGCGTAAAGGCAAATCGCTGGCCGACCGGCTACATTATCTGCGTACGCTTGCATCAAATCGAATAGCGCCAGCCCGCAAAGCTCCGGCAATCGCAAGAGCGTGAAGCGTCGCGATCGTGTTCCTGCTTCTTCAGTCAATGTTCACGCCTATTCGTGCTCGGCCCCTGAGGGCTCGTGCTCCGGGCCCCGAAACCATGCATGCGTAGCGCCCATTGATAGCCAACGACCGCGCCCTTGATTCGCGGCAGAACCAGGAGGCTTGCGACCGCGGTCACCACCAGCCAGAAGAGAGCGACCGCGAGAATCGACGTCTGCGGCGAAGACTCGTCCGACATCAGAACGCCGGCGCCGCCGACGAGGCAGGCGACAAGCAGGGTGAGAAAGGCCGGCGCGTCATCGGCGCGCTCGCCGCTCAAATCCTCGCCGCAGACCGGGCAACGCGGATTGACGCTGAGATAGGCGCGGAACATCGCGCCCCTGCCGCAATTGGGACAGCGCCCGAGCAGGCCGCGCCCCATCGCGACGGCGAGGTTCCGATTCGTGGGTTTATCGACGGCTTGCGGGGGCGCGGGACTGACGGGCGTCGGCGCGGGCGGCGATGCTTCCGGAGGGATAGAGGGAGACATGGTTTCGGGCTCCATAGCCCGAGGCGCCGAGGTCGCGGCGATCCCGCCGACCTCATGCTTGCGCGGCGCGTCAACCATGCTTTCGTCCTCGCCGGCGGGGGAAAAGCGACATAGGCGTCACCCGAAGCTGCCTCACGCCGCAGCCTGTTCCGCCGGCATTGCCGCGGCCAGGTTCACCGTGGCGGTCAGCGGCAAATGATCGGAGGCACGCCGGGCGAGCGGGGTGTCGTGGACAGCGAGATCGGTAATCAAGCCGGCTGGCCAGCCAAGAATCCGGTCGAGCGCGAAAAGTGGCCGTCGAGACGGAAAGCTGAGAATCGAAGGCGCAACGCCGAAAGTGGACTCAAGCCCGAGCAGCGCCGAGCGTCCGCGCCGGCGCCACTCATTGAGATCGCCGAGCAGGATCGTCGGCATTGGAGGCAGATCGCGGAAGGCCGTCATGAGCGCGCCGACCTGATCGACCCTGGACAGACGAAAGAGGCCGAGGTGGGCGGCGATGACCCGAAACTCCCCTTCGCCGAGATCCAGCTCGGCGACGATGGCTCCGCGCGGTTCGCGCCCTGGCAGCTTGAGGCGCGAGCGCCTGTAGGATGACGGTTCTCCGCGCACGAGCAGCGCGTTGCCGTGCCAGCCGTGGCCGGGAGACACGTCCGATTGCACCAGAAGGCGCATTCCGGTCTCGCGCTCGATGGCGGACGGATCGAGAAGCCCGCTGCGGCGGCCGAAGCGACGGTCGACCTCCTGAAGGGCGACGACGTCGGCGGCGAGCTCGCGAATCACTTCGATGATGCGATCCGGCCGGGTGACGCCATCGCGGCCGCGGCATTTGTGGATGTTGTAGGATGCAACCTTCAAGGGAATCCTCGTTTCATTCGGTTCATATGTAGGGCATCGAGAGCCGCGCCGCCGCATCCCGAAGCTTAACCGGAAACGGGCGGTTGTCGATTTCCTCCAAAGTGATCGGCTGAATGCGGCGGGCATCGATGATCGCGGCCAGCCGGACGGCGAGATCCTTATCGTAGATCTCGACGGTTAGTTCGAAATTCAGGCGAAGGCTTCGCATATCCCAGTTCGCGCTGCCGATGAGGCTCCATTCGCCATCGATCGTCATCAATTTCGAGTGATCGAACGGCGGCGGACTGCGCCAGAGATGACATCCGGCCTCCAGCAACGGCCGAATATGGGTCTGGGCGGCCCAGGCGACGAGGAGATGGTTGTTGTGCGCGGGTAAAACCACATGCACGTCCACACCGCGCAGGACAGCCAATTGGAGCGCGGTGATCAGTTGCTCGTCCGGCAGGAAATAGGGCGTCGCGATCCTGATCGAACGCCGCGCGAGGTTGATTGCCGACAGGAGGACGAGAACCAGCTGATCGACCTCCTGGTCCGGCCCAGACGCGATGGCGCGCGCCGCCGATCCGCCGCCCGCCGGGCCCTCACTCGCCGGGCCTGTCCGGATCGGCTCTTCGCCGGTCGTGAACGACCAGTCGTCGTCGAATGCCTGCTCGATCTGCCGGACAATCGTCCCGTCGACGCGAAAATGGGTGTCGCGGACCGGCGCTTTCGGCCGCTTCGCCATCAGGTTCTCGGCGCCGATGTTGAGGCCGCCGACGAACGCCGTCTCGCCGTCGACGACTAGGCTCTTCTTGTGCAGGCGCAGATCCAGAAACGGCATCTTCCACGGCAGGGTCGAATGCAGGAAGCGGGCGACCGGAACGCCTTGCCCGCGCAAGCCATGATAGGCCGAAGAGCGCAAGAATCCGCCGCCGAAACCATCGATCAGGACGCGGATTTTCACCCCTCTGCCATGAGCTCTGGCCAGCGCATCGATGAATTTCAGGCCGAGCTCGTCGGTGCGGAAGATGTAGGTCGAGAGCCGAACGTGAGATCTGGCGCTCTCGATTGCGGTGAGCATCTGCGGATAGGCCTGATCGCCGCACTCGAGAATCGCGACGACCTTCCCCGCCGCCATGTCCTGGCCGGTGATCTTCCCGATGGCCGCCTTGAGGCGCTCGAGCGGATCCTCCGACAACACGTCGCCGGTCACGAGAGGGTCGGCGCTCCGCATGGGTCCTTTCAGCCGCCGCGCCCGACGCTTCACCCGGTTGATGCCGAACCCGACGTAGAGGAGCGCGCCAAGAACGGGCGCCAGCCACGCCATCCCGATCCATCCGATCGCCGCCGGCACATCGCGCTTGGTCATCAATGCATGCGCGGTGACGGTCGCGGCCATGACGATATGGAGGGCGCCGACCAGAAGCGCCTGGATCTCAAGCAGCGCTTGTGTTTCGGCAAGGTAATCCAAACTAGCGGTCCGCCATGACTATCACGGGCCCTTGCCGACGCGGGACGCCGACATTGACCGATGGCGCCGCGAGCAAGCGCTTTCGGTGGTTTTTCGGTCCCGGTCCCACCCCGGCCGATTTTGATACAGTCGCGCGCGATAACAAGCGGCGAGACCGACCATGCCCGAAATGCCGAGTCAACGATCTTCCGCGCCGAGACCCGAAGACTATCTCGTCGTCGACGGCTCTGACGGCCCGCGTCGCGATTTTCGAATCAGCGTCGGCCTGCGCGAGGGCTGGGACGCCGAGGGCCGCGTCTTCGACGTCTCCGAGGCGGTGCGCACCGCGCGCGCCTGGATGAGGCGTCGCGTCGAAGCTGGCCAGCCCGCGCTTTCGGGGATGTTCACCCGCGCCGAAGTGACCTATGCCTGGCCGCGCGCGGACGGCTCCGTCGGGTCGGACCGCGAGCCCGTCGCCTTGTTCACGGGAGAGGCGGTGCACGCCTATCTCGGTCAGCTGCCGGACGCGGCGATCGAAGCGATGCTGAACGAGCTGGCGGCCGAACTCGGCGCCGCGCTCGGGCAAGAGCGCATCTACGTCGCGTTCGCCGATCGGACCTGGATCCTGGATGCCGGGGAACGCGACCATGGCGCCTGAGGGAGGCGATGGGCGGGGACCCGTCACCCGACGATTGCGTGATACGTCTTCGTTATCAGTTCATCGACCAGCGGCGGCGGCTGCTCTCCCTGCCGAAGGTGAGACTTGACCGCAGCCAGAGGAACTTCGGCAAGCACGAAGGCGGCTCGACGAAATTGTGTGGGGCCGGCGCGGCCGAAGGCGTGTCGCGCAAAGCGCTTGAGGCAGGACTCGAACCGCTGCGCCTGATCGTTGACGCCGCGTTTCAGCGTCGCGGGCCAATCTCCTTGCACGAAGTCGTGGCGGCTATAGAGCAAGAGCAGCCGCGCGTCTTCGAGATTGCGGCGCGCCCAGGCGGGCGTATGGAGCGCGGCGGCGAGCCCGTCGCCGGCTTCGATGGCCGCAACAAACCCCTGCTGATAGGCGAGGGCCGTTTCCAGCCATAGTTCGCCGAGCAGCGCGTCGCGGGATGCGAAGCGGTAGTAGAACGAGCCTTTCGGAGCTTTCAGGCGCTGGGTGACGGAATCGATCGTCACCGCGGCGGGACCCCGCTCGCTGGCGAGCGCGCGGGCCGCATCGAGGAAATCTGCGTTGTCGAAAAGCGCTCGCCCCATTTTTGTAGACTGCAAGGTCTAGACCTTTTAGTCAAGATATGGCATCGTGAGCCGCGGCGGGTGCGGAAACGGAGGGTCTCCATGTCTCGAGCGGAGGAAGAGCGCGATCGCGTCGAGGTGAGCCGGCTGCTCGCCGGCGCGATGAAGGCGATCGCCAGCGTGCGTTATTGCTGGCTGGCGACCGAGGCCAGGGCCGACGGCCCCAACGCCACGCGGCCAATGGGGCGGCTGCCGCCCGAGCCCGGCGATAAGGAGTGGACGATCCGGTTCGTCACCGACGGACGTTCGCGCAAGGCGTCGGACATCCGGCGCGCCGGCAAGGTCGCGCTCATCTTTCAGCACGATGCGGAAGACGCGTTCGTCGCCCTGACTGGCGCGGCCGCCCTCCAGGAGAGCGCCTCCGAGGTCCGCCGGCGCTGGAAGGACGCCTACAACCGATATTTCCCCACCGAGGCGGACCGGGCGGCCGCAGCTTTCATCGAGGTCGAGGCCGAGCGGATGGAGCTTTGGATCCGCGGCGTCACGTTGGAGCCGTTCGGACTGCGTGCGACGACGCTCGAGCGGGACGCGGCGGGCCAATGGCGGCTGATCGGCTAAGCGCAACGCTCAGTAAGCGCGCTCGCTCCGCCGTCGTCGCCGCGCAATGAAGTCAAGTGCGTCAACAGGGTCGCCCGGACGATCGAGCGAGCGACTGATTGTGCAAACGTCGTGATCGGCGCGGTATGCCCGTCGACGACGCTCAGCCAAAGAGCTCCCTGATCAAGCACGAGGAACCCAATGGACAAGACCTATGACGTCGCCGTGATCGTCGGCAGCCTGAGGAAGGACTCGGTCAATCGAAAGGTGGCCAACGCGCTCGCCGAGCTTGCGCCGGCGGAGCTGAAGCTCAGCATTGTCGAAATCGGACAGCTGCCTCTCTACAACCAGGATGGCGACGAAAATCCTCCGCCGGAATGGACGGCGTTTCGCGAGCGAATCAAGGCGGCCGATGCGGTTCTCTTCGTCACGCCCGAGCACAACCGCTCGATGCCTGGATCGCATGACAATATAGCGGGAGACGGGAGCCGCATCGACGTTCGAGCTAGCGCGCCCATCTCTCTTTGAGGTCTCTCGACGTCATTTTGTCGGTCGTCATCGGAGGCGACATCCGGTACCTCTTTCCCGGTCGGAAGCGTTGGGCTTCCTGTTTGCCTGGAGGAAATAGAGACATGCCAACGATCACCACCAGGGACGGCGTCGAGATTTTCTACAAGGACTGGGGCGCGGGCCAGCCCATCGTATTCAGCCACGGCTGGCCGCTGTCCGCGGACGATTGGGACGCGCAGATGCTCTTCTTCCTCGGCAAAGGCTTCCGCGTGATCGCCCATGACCGGCGCGGTCACGGGCGTTCGAGCCAGGTCGGGGACGGCCACGACATGGACCATTATGCCGACGATCTGGCGGCGTTGACCGCGCATCTCGACCTCAGGAACGCGATCCACATCGGCCATTCCACCGGCGGCGGCGAGGTGACCCACTATCTGGGACGACACGGCGAGAGCCGGGCAGCGAAAGCGGCGTTGATCAGCGCGGTGCCGCCGCTGATGGTAAAGACGGAGGCTAATCCCAAAGGTCTCCCCAAGAAGGTGTTCGACGATTTCCAGGCGGCGCTCGCGGCGAACCGTTCCGGCTTTTATCGGGACGTTGCGGCGGGGCCGTTCTACGGCTACAATCGGCCTGGCGCGAAGCCGTCGGAAGCGATCATCCAGAACTGGTGGCGCCAGGGCATGATGGGGGGCGCAAAAGCGCATTACGACGGCATTGTCGCCTTCTCGCAGACCGACTTCACCGAGGATCTCAAGAAGATCAATGTTCCGGTGCTGGTCATGCACAGTGAGGATGATCAGATCGTGCCTTACGTCGCCGCCGGCCCGCTGTCGGCGAAGCTCCTGAAGAACAGCACATTCAAGACCTACAAGGGCTTCCCGCACGGCATGCCGACGACCGAGGCCGAGACGATCAACGCCGACCTGCTCGCGTTCCTAAGGAGCTGACTGAGGTCAAATTCTATGATCCAATCAGCACGAGGACCGGCGGTGACAGTTTGACTGGCTGCCGTCGGGAGGGGGCGCTGCGGTGACAGCACATATTGTAGAGCTTTGCGCTCGACGAGCGTGAAGACTGGGCTGGCTCCAGCAGCGAGAGGGAATAAATGAGCGCAATGTCACTGTGACCAGACCGATGGTGTTCCCGACCTAAATCCAACTCATTTTCAACTTTGCTGCTGACAGCGGTAACCGACGTATGGCGCAATTTGAGCCTTGAGGCGCGGTGTCAGCCAGTTGAGAAAAGCGCGGAGCTTCAGAGGCGTTGGTTGCCCTTCAACCCTAGACGGAGGACGCCATGAGTTTGGTTCCTTGTACAATGATGTCGCGACGCCACTTTTGTCTCTGCTGCGTCAGCGGTGCGGCATTTGCGGCAACGGGAGGATGGCTTACGCCTCGCGAGGCGTTCGCGGAGGCCCGAGGCCTCGTCACTCTGTTCAAGGATAGCGCCGCGGTATCTCCAATCGTGACGCATAAGCTGCGGAACAACATCAGCGTTCTCGAAGGATCCGGCGGAAACGTCGGTGTCCTGACGGGCCCGGATGGCAAGGTGCTCATCGATGCCGGCTTCGGCGTGTCTCGCCCTCAAATCACCAAAGCGCTTGCCGACCTCGGCGCCGAACCCATCAGGCGCCTGATCAACACGCACTGGCACTTCGACCATACCGATGGCAATCCATGGCTGAATTCGGAAGGGGCAAAGATTATTGCGCAAGAAAACACCCGCAAGTATCTTTCCGAGGTTCAACGTGTCGAAGACTGAGACTATAATTTTCTTCCGTTGCCGGCAGGGGGGATTCCGACCGAAGTGTTTGCAAGCGAGTACAGTCTAAAGCTCAATGGCTCGTCAATTGGCCTGAAACGTTGCGCCCCCGCCCACACCGACAGCGATATTTCGGTCACCTTCGGCGAAGCGGATATCGTGCATGTGGGCGACACTTTTTGGAACGGCATCTATCCGTTCATCGACTACTCGACCGGCGGCAGCATTGGCGGCATGATCGCGGCGTCGGACGCCAACCTTGCCGCGACAAAAGACACGACCATCATCATTCCCGGACACGGAAAGCCTGTCAGCAACAAAGCCGAGCTCAAGGAATTTCGCGATATGTTGGTCGCAATCCGGGACAACGTGGCAGCCCTCAAGAAGCAGGGAAGATCGCGCGACGAAGCAGTCGCGGCAAAACCGACCGCCGCCTTCGACGCTAGGTTTGGCGCCTCCGTCATCGATCCCGGCTTCTTCACCAGGTTGGTCTATGAGGGCGTCTGACACGACGGCCTCTTCCGAGAAGAATTGAGAAGGAATTGCAGATTGGGGCGACGCGCCTTTAACTACGCAATTTCTTTGGCGTCCCGCGGTCCCCTCTGGCCGAGGCTCGGCGGCGGCGCGCGAACCGGCTCAGCGCTGGGCCGCACGCAGGGCGGCTGAGGGCTCCAAATGCGCGGCGCCGGGAGTTCGGTCCCGGCGCCGAGCAGTGCGGAGACCATCGATCCACAGTCGCGCCCGGCGCATCTGGCGCGAAGGCATCAGGAAAAGGTGATTTCCGGCGGCCGGGGGTTGCACTTCGCGACAGAACTCAGGGCCGGGCATAGCCCGGGTCGGTGACCCTAATACCGCCAAGATATCGCTGCATCGTTGTCACTGTAGCGGAATTTACATAGTTGCGCGCGAGTTTACTGCCCTTCACGGATTCGTCGAACCAACAAGGTTCAGCGATGGACGCGATCAAAATCTCCGTAGCGGTCAACCATTATCGCCGTCGCTCTTAGCCCCATCGTCGTCTGACCACACCTACCGCCAGGCTCGCTTTCCACCAAGGAGAACGATCATGTCCGCCGTATCGTTACCGCCCACCAGGCGCAGCGTTCTTGCCGGCTCAGCAGCCGTGGGCGCCGCCAGCCTGCTCTCCGCGCATCGAGCTGTAGCGGCCGCGGCGGGCGACACGCCAAGCCCCCAGCCGTCGAAAGAAGGAGATTCACCGATGAGCACGACTGAAGACGTCGCAATCCGCCCCTTCCAATTCAAAGCGCCGGAAGACGCGCTCCTCGATCTCCGCCGCCGCATCGCGGCGACACGCTGGCCCGACAAGGAGACCGTCGCTGATCAATCGCAGGGCGTGCAGCTCGCGACCATGCAGGAACTTGCCCGCTATTGGGGGACGGACTACGACTGGCGGAAGATCGAGGCGCGGCTCAACGCCCTGCCGCAGTTCACCACCGAGATCGACGGGCTCGACATTCATTTCATCCACGTTCGTTCGAAAGATCAAAATGCGTTGCCGATGATCGTCACGCACGGGTGGCCCGGCTCGATCATCGAGCAGCTGAAGATCATCGATCCGCTGACCAATCCCACGGCGCATGGCGCGAGCACATCGGACGCGTTTCATGTGGTGATCCCGTCGCTACCGGGCTACGGCTTCTCCGGCAAGCCGACGGCGCCGGGGTGGAACCCCGTCAGCATCGCCAAGGCGTGGGCGACGCTGATGCAACGCCTCGGCTATACGAAGTACGTGGCGCAGGGCGGCGATTGGGGGAATGCCGTCTCGGAGGTGATGGCGCTGCAAGAGCCGCCCGGACTGCTCGGCATCCACACCAACATGGCGGCCACTGTTCCAGCCAACATCTCAAGGGCGCTCGCGTTTCACGAGGCGCCGCCCGCCGATCTCACGGCCGAGGAGCGCCACGCGTGGAACCAGCTGGACTTCTTCTACAAGAAGGGGCTGGGCTACGCCCTCGAGATGTCCAACCGCCCGCAGACGTTGTACGCGCTTGTCGATTCACCGGTCGGCCTCGCGGCCTGGATGATCGACCATGATGACAGCAGCGAGAAGATGATCGCCCGCGTTTTTGCCGGTCAGTCCGAGGGCCTGACGCGGGACGACGTCCTCGACAACGTCACGCTTTATTGGCTGACAGACACCGCGATCTCCTCTGCGCGCCTCTACTGGGACACCACGCAGATCTCGTACGGAGCAGGCTTCTTCGACGTAAGGGGCGTCAAAATCCCGGTCGCCGTCAGCGCCTTCCCCGACGAGATCTACCAGGCCCCGCGCAGCTGGGCGGAGCGGGCGTACCCGAAACTGATCCACTACAACAAGCTTCCGAAGGGCACTCACTTCGCGGCGTGGGAACAGCCACAACTCTTCGTTGAGGAGATGCGAGCGTCGTTCAAATCGCTGCGCTCATAGAGATGAGACAAGGCGCGCATGTCATGCGCGCCGGCCCGCAGCGCAAAGGCCGCTGTGCGTCAAAAGCTCGCACGACAGGCGGTCGAAAAACCGCGTTTCCCTCAGTTTTTGTGGCGTCCGGACGTAGCGCTTACACAGGAGCACCAGCCATGGCCTTCACCATCAAAGTCAACGGCCAGAAGCACAGCGTCGACGTCGATGGCGACACGCCGCTCCTCTGGGTGCTGCGCGACGTCTTAGGCATGACTGGGACGAAGTTCGGCTGCGGGATGGCGCTGTGCGGCGCCTGCACCGTGCACATTGACGGCGTCGCCACGCGTTCCTGTGTCACACCCGTCGACAGCATCGGCGAATCCCAGATCACAACCATCGAGGCGATTGGTGCGACAAAGGCAGGCGCCAAGATTCAGAAGGCCTGGCTCGATAACGAAGTTGTCCAGTGCGGCTACTGCCAGTCCGGCCAAATCATGTCGGCTTCGGCGCTCCTGGCGAGCAACCCACATCCGACGGATTCCGATATCGACGATGCGATGTTCGGCAACACCTGCCGGTGTGGGACCTACGTCCGCATTCGCGAAGCGATCAAAAGAGCCGCCCAATCGACTGGACAGGAGGGCTGACCATGAACCTCGGGCACGTCGCTCGGCGCCCGGCCGAGCCCCAAGACACTGAGTCAGCGAACGGCCTCTCGCGGCGGAGCTTTCTACAGGCCGGAGCGGCTGCCGGCGGCGGCCTGATGCTGAGCCTGAGCTTGCCATTGTCGAGCGGAGAAGCCGAAGCGGCCGACGCCGGCGTCTTTGAGCCGAACGCCTTCATTCGCATCGACGGCGATGGGCAGATCGTCCTCACCATGCCCTATGTCGAGATGGGCCAGGGCGACTACACCGCGATCCCGATGCTGATTGCCGAAGAACTGGAGGTGGGTCTCAATCAAGTGCGGCTGGAGCATGCTCCGCCCAATGAAAAGCTTTACGGCAATCCCCTCCTCGCCGGAGTTCAGGCGACAGGCGGCTCGACCGCGATCCCCGCGGCGTGGGAGCCGATGCGGCAAGCCGGCGCGACAGCAAGAACCATGCTCGCGTCGGCAGCGGCAAAGCGCTGGAATGTCGATCCGAAGTCGTGCCGCGCTTATGGCGGTGAAGTGCTCCACGCGCCGACGGGAAGACGCCTCAGATATGGCGAGCTTGCCGCAGACGCCGCCAGCATGCCGGTCCCCGCAACCGTCGTCCTCAAACGTCCGGAGGATTTCAATCTCATCGGCACGCCTGCCAAACGGCTCGATACTCCAGCCAAGGTCAATGGATCAGCCGTCTATGGCATCGACGCTCGACCGCTGGGCGTGAAGATCGCCACGCTCGCGCAGTCGCCCGTCTTCGGTGGCCGGGTGAAGACCATGGATGACGCGGCGGCCAAGGCCGTCAACGGCGTGCGGCAGATCGTGCGGCTCGACGACGCCGTCGCCGTCGTCGCGGATCATATGGGCGCCGCCAAGAAGGGACTTGCTGCGCTCACGATCGAATGGGACGGAGGACCGCACGCCCAGCTCACGACCGCCGAGATCGCAAGCGAGCTCGAAAGAGCCACGCTCGAATCCGGGCCGGTCGCGCAGAATATCGGCGATGTCGGCAAGACGATGGAGATCGCCGTCGCCAAGGTCGAGGCGATCTACCAGGTTCCGTTTCTTGCGCACGCGACGATGGAGCCGATGAACTGCACGGTCCATGTCCGCGAGGATAGCTGCGAGGTCTGGGTCGGCAGCCAAGTCATCGCGCGGGCTCAGGCCGCGGCGGCGAAGGCTGCCGGTCTGCCGTTGGAAAAAGTCGTGGTCCACAATCACCTGATCGGCGGCGGATTTGGCCGCCGGCTGGAAATCGACGGCGTCGCTCGCGCCGTTGAGATCGCCAAACACGTCGACGGCCCCGTCAAGGTCGTTTGGACTCGCGAGGAAGACATTCAGCACGATATGTATCGGCCGTATTTCTTCGACCGGATTTCTGCGGGTCTCGATGAGAAGGGCATGCCGGTCGCCTGGAACCATCGCTTCGCAGGCTCCTCGATCCTCGCGAGATGGCTCCCTCCAGCGTTCAACAACGGACTTGACCCCGACACCACCGACGGCGCGATCGATCTGATCTATACCCTCCCGAACGTGCGCGTCGAATATCTGCGGGTCGAACCCCCCGGCATTCCGACTGCCTTCTGGCGTAGCGTCGGACCGTCGCACAATGTCTTCGTGACCGAGAGCTTCATCGACGAGCTGGCGGCTACGGCGAAGCAGGATGCGGTCGCCTATCGGCAGGCTCTGCTCGACAAGTCGCCACGCGCCAAAGCTGTCCTCGAGCTGGCCGCCGAAAAGGCCGGCTGGGGACAGCCGTTGCCTGAAAGGGTCGGCCGCGGCGTCTCGGTCCAGTTCGTCTTCGGGACCTATCTGGCGCTGGTCGCCGAGGTTGAAGTGTCGAAGGATGGCGCGGTTCGTGTCCGGCGGGTCGTCGGCGCCGTGGACTGCGGCGTTGTGGTCAATCCCAATATTGTCCAGGCCCAGGTCGAGGGCGCGGTCATTTTCGGCATCACCGCCGCGCTCTATGGCGAGATCACGCTGAAAGATGGCCGGGTCGAGCAAGCCAACTTCGACACCTATCAAATGCTGCGCATCAGCGAGGCGCCGGCGATCGAGGTCCATATCGTCCAGAGTTCCGAGTCGCCGGGCGGGATGGGCGAAGCTGGGACCTCCGCGGTCGCCAACGCGATCTTTGCAGCGACGGGCAAGCGCCTGCGAAAGATGCCGGTCGACGCCAACGCCCTGAAACAGCCGGCGTGAGCGTCCACTGTCGTAGTGAGCTTGAGACAGTTCAGAACACGCAATTGCAAGGAGACGGACCATGATACGCAAGGCGAAAGCGGTTTGGCGCGGCACGGGCCGCGACGGCAGCGGCAATCTCTCCACCGATTCCGGGGTGCTCGCAGAGACCCCGTATTCTTTCCGGACGCGCTTCGAGAACGAGAAGGGCACAAATCCGGAAGAATTGATCGCGGCCGCCCACGCCGGATGCTTCACCATGGCGCTCGCCTTTCAGCTGCAAGGCGCCGGCTTTACGCCGACCGAGCTCACGACCGAGGCTGCGGTCACTCTTGAGCCGGAGGGTCAGGGATTCCGCATCAGTCGGTCGGCTCTGACCTTGCGCGCCCAAGTGCCGAACCTCGATGAGGCCGCGTTCACTCGGATGGCCGGCGATGCCGAGAAGAACTGCCCGGTCTCCAAGGTTCTCAACGCCGCGATCACACTGGACGCTAAGTTGATCTGAAGAGCGGACCAACGCTTCCGGATAAGGAGGACAACAATGGTTCGGACCCACCAGCCGGGCGAAGCCGTTTTCAGGTCGATCCTGCCCGAAGAGATCGACTGGAAGCCGTTCCCGGCGTTTCCGCCTTCAGCCCGCCTCGCCGTCCTCGTCGGTGAGCCGTCAAAGCCCGGCCCTTATGTGATCCGCGTCAAAGTGCCCGACGGGGTGAAGCTGATGCCGCACAAACACCCGGAGGACCGAATCTACACGGTCATGTCCGGCGTTTTCTACATCGGCCTCGGCGATCAGTTCGATGGCGACAAGGTCAAGGCTTATCCGCCCGGCAGCGTGGTCGTTCTGCCCGGCGACACGCCCCACTTCCACTGGGCGAAGTCGGGCGAGTACGTCACCCAGGTCACGGCGACGGGTCCGCTGGGTCTCGACTACATGGATCCCGACGACGATCCGCGTCAACAAAATCGCCAAGACTCGGCCCCGTCACCAAACTAGGTCGCAGACGCGACGCGCTGAAGGCGCCGGCCTAAGCCAAAGGAGCATCACCTGATCCGAGTGAGCAAGACCGCGCCCGCCTAGCGGCCCTTCCGAGCAACCAGCGAGCACGTCGGGTGACACGGTTTAAGGGTGATTGGCTAGGCGCCACTCCCGCCGCCTAGTAGGGGCGGGCCGGGTGCGGCGGCGCCGCGCTTTCCGATTTGGCCCCTCGATGCGGACAGGCGGAAAGTACGCGCAACGGAGCTGTTTTGCGGTGATCGTCGTTGGGGAATGAGGTGATGGCGCGCTTGCTTTCAGTCAACGTGGGTCTGCCGCGCGACGTCACGTGGCAGGGCAAGACCGTACACACCGCCATTTGGAAGGCGCCGGTTGAAGGGCCGCGCATGGTGCGCCGCCTCAACATCGACGGCGACGGACAGGGGGACTTGGCTGGCCATGGCGGCGAGCACCGGGCCGTGTTCGTCTATCAGATCGACTCCTATCGCTTTTGGGAGAATCAGCTGGGTCGAAAAGACTTCACCTACGGGCAGTTCGGGGAGAATTTCACTGTCGAGGGTCTGCCGGACGCAGAGGTGTGCATCGGAGACCATTACCGCATCGACGCCGCTTTATTCGAAGTAACGCAGCCGCGCGTCACGTGTTACCGCGTGGGCATCCGTATGAACGAGCCGCAGATGGCCGCGCTGCTGGTCGCCCACGGTAGACCTGGCTTCTATTTCCGTGTGCTGGAGGAAGGCGAAGTGAAGGCTGGCGACGAGATCATGCGGGTCGCGTCGGGTTCCGAGCGCATGAGCGTGTTCGAGATCAATGCGCTGCTCTACATGCCCGGTCACCCCCGCGGTCAGCTGGAGCACGCGCTGCGCATCCCGGCGCTGAGCGCCGGCTGGCGTCGTTCCTTCGAGGCGCTCCTCGCGCAGGAGCGCGGCGGCGGCGCGACGACAGGAAACGTCGGGCTCACTCCGGCCTCCGGCCCGCCCCCGGCGTGGCGAGGGTTCCGCCCGCTAAGGGTATCGCGCAAGGCGCGCGAGTGCAGCGACGTGGTTTCGCTGGTGCTCGCGCCCACGGACGCGCACCCTGTCGCCACGGCTCTGCCCGGCCAGTTTATCGTGCTACGGCTCAGGCCGGCATCCGATGCGCCTCCGCTGACGCGCAGCTATTCGCTGTCGGGAGAGCCCAGCGCCGACCGTTATCGCGTAAGCGTCAAGCGGGAGACCCATGGCGCGGCCAGCGTCTATGTCGATGACGAGCTACAGGTTGGCGACGTCGTCGATGCAAGCGCCGCGCGTGGCGGCTTCACGCTGCGGCCGGGCGACCGGCCCGTTGCTTTGGTGAGCGCCGGAATTGGCGTGACCCCTGTGCTAGCGATGCTGCACGCGCTGGCGGCCGAAGCATCGACGAGGGAAATCTGGTGGCTATACGGAGCCCGTAACGGCCGCGAACATCCGTTCGCCGAGGAGACGCGCAGTTTGCTCAAAGCGCTCGCCCGCAGCCACAGCCACATTCGCTACAGCTCGCCCGATGCCGAGGATCGGCCCAATGTGGACTTCGACGCTCCCGGACGCCTGAACATGCGTGTGTTTCAGGAGTTGAGTCTGCCGCGCGATAGCGATTTCTATATCTGCGGACCCTCGACCTTCATGAGCGATCTGACCGCCGGCCTTGCAGCCTGGGGCGTCGCGCCAGATCGCATTCACACCGAGATTTTCGGCTCCCAGCCTCCCATTACGCCGGGCGTCGCCGCGTCGCCGCGCCGGCCGCCCCACCTGCCGGGCGGACCGATTGGCGGCGGACCGCTGGTTTCGTTCGCCCGGACCGGTTTGAATGTCCCCTGGGGGGCGACGTTCCAGAGCTTGCTCGAGCTTGCTGAA
>Ga0209040_10001826_pt1 | contig 16860 bp, 16 predicted proteins | sample BogFormECP12_OM3_FD_188240 | JGI IMG/M metagenome (GOLD analysis project Ga0209040, IMG submission 188240) | Bog forest soil microbial communities from Calvert Island, British Columbia, Canada - ECP12_OM3 (SPAdes) (version 2) | ecosystem: Environmental > Aquatic > Freshwater > Wetlands > Bog ...
TTGCGCCCGCCTGATCTCAGCGCACGAACTCTGCCGCCGCGTCGCACAAGTCCAGCAGCGGTTGGGGGACGATGCCCAGCACGATCGTGGCCGCCGCGCACACCGCGATCGCGGCCTTGCTCAGCGCGCCGGGGACCGCGATCGTCGGCGGATCGGCCGGCGGCTCGGTGAAGAACATCAGCACGATCACCCGCACGTAGAAGTAGGCGGCGACGCCGCTGGCCACGACACCGACGACTACGAGCGGCGCGGCACCGCCCTGGGCCGCGGCCTTGAACACGGCGAACTTGCTGACAAACCCGCTGGTGAGCGGGATCCCGGCGAGTGCCAACAGAAATAGCGAGAACATCGCGCCGACCAGGGGCCGGTCGCGGCCGAGCCCGGCCCAGCGGGCCATGCTGGTGTCCTCTTCGCCGTCGGCGTTGCGGACCAGGCTGACCACGGCGAACGCGCCCACGGTGCTGAAGCCGTAGGCCACCAGGTAGAACATCGTCGACGACAAACCGGCCTTGTTGGCCGCGATCACACCGGTCAGGATGAACCCGGCGTGAGCCACCGACGAATAGGCCAGCATGCGTTTGACGTCGGTCTGGGTGACCGCGGTGACGGTGCCGACCGCCATCGTGAGGATCGCGATGGCCCACAGCAGCGGGCGCCAGTCGACGTTGAATCCGGGCAGCGCGACGTAAAAGACGCGCAGCAGCGCGCCGAACGCGGCGATCTTGGTGGCCGCGGCCATGAATCCGGTGATCGGGGTGGGCGCGCCCTGGTAGACGTCGGGGACCCAGGAGTGAAACGGCACGGCGCCGACCTTGAACAGCAGCCCGACCGACAGCAGCGCGACCCCGGTGAGGGCCATCGATTGGTCACCGCCGTGGGTGGCGACGACCTGCCCGATGCCGGTCAGGGTCAGGGTGCCGGCGTAGCCGTAGAGCAGCGCGATGCCGTAGAGGAAAAAGGCCGAGGAGAACGCGCCGAGCAGGAAGTATTTCAGCGCGGCTTCCTGGGAGAGCAGTCGGCGCCGGCGTGCCAGCCCGCAGAGCAGATACAGCGGCAGCGAGAGCACTTCCAGCGCGATGAACAGCGTCAGCAGATCGTCGGCGGCCGGGAACACCAGCATCCCGCCCAGCGCCAGCAACGTCAGCGGGAACACCTCGGTCTGGGTGAAACCCGCCCGGTCGGCCTCGCGCTCGGCCGGGCTGCCGGGCACCGCCGCCGCCTGTGGTGTGAACGCGTCGAGGCCGCTTGCCTGCGAGCCGGCCGCTACACCAACCTTCTGTGGGACGATACGGCGCTCGGCGATCAGCGCGATTCCCAACAGGCCCACCACCAGCAGCGTGCCTTGCAGCAGCAGAGCGGGGCCATCGACGGCGATGGCGCCGGCCACGGCGGTCCTGCCGGGGGAATGCAGATGACTCCCCAGGATCACCACGGCCACGAGCGCGGCGACCATCGACCCGATGCTGAGCACCAGCTGGGCTCGGTAGCGCATCTGTTGCGGCAGGAACGCTTCGACGAGCACGCTAATGACGGCGGCACCGAACACGATCAGCATCGGCGCCAGCTGGCCGTACTCGACGCTGGGGGCTGGAAGGCTCATTTCGTCTGTCTCTCAGCGACTTTCGATGGCAACGGGTCGTGCTGGCCGATGGTGGTCAGGGTGTTGCCGACCGCGGGGTTGATGATGTCGAGCGCCGGCTTGGGGTAGAAGCCCAGGACGATCAGCAGCGCGATCAGCGGCGCGACAACAACCAGCTCGCGGCCGACGAGGTCGCGGATTCGTTCGTTGCCCTCGCGCACGGGGCCGGTCATCATCCGCTGATACATCCACAGCACGTAGATCGCCGAGAGCACCAACGCGGTCACCGCGAAGACCGCCGCCACCTGATAGCGGGTGAATGTGCCGATCAGCACCAAGAATTCGCTGATGAACGGCGCCAGCCCGGGCAGTGACAACGTCGCGAGGCCGGCGACCAGGAAAGTGCCGGCCATGACCGGTGCGACCTTCTGCACGCCGCCGAAGGCGGCGATGGCGCGGGTCCCGCGCCGGGAGACCAGGAAACCGGCGATCAGGAACAGCGCCGCGGTCGAGATGCCGTGGTTGACCATGTACAGCGTCGAGCCGGCCTGGCCCTGGCTGGTCATCGCGAAGATGCCGAGGATGATGAATCCGAAGTGCGAGATCGACGTGTAGGCGATCAGGCGCATCACGTCTGTCTGGCCGATCGCCACAATCGCGCCGTAGATGATGCCGATCACCGCCAGCACGATGATCAGGGGCCGGAAGTACGTTGCCGCGTCGGGGAACAGCTGCAGGCAGTAGCGCAGCATGCCGAAAGTCCCGACCTTGTCGACCACGGCCATCATCAACACCGCGGTGGCCGGCGTGGATTCGACGGCCGCGTCGGGCAGCCACCGGTGGAACGGCCACAGCGGTGCCTTGATCGCGAACGCGAACATGAAGCCCAAGAACAACGCCTTCAGCACCGCCGGGTCGACGCCGAGTTGCCCCGTGGATGCGGCCGAGACGATCTCGCGGAAATCGAAAGTGCCCGCCCCGTGGTGGTCGGTGACGACGTACAGCCCGACGACTGCGGCGAGCATGATCAGGCCACCGAACAAGTTGTACAGCAGGAACTTCACCGCGGCCTGCGACCGTCGGGCACCGCTACCGAAGCCGCCGATGAGGAAGTACATCGGGATCAGCATCGCCTCGAAGAAGACGTAGAACAGCAGCACGTCGAGGGAGATCAGCGAGATCAGCACCATGGACTCGACGGCCAGCGTCAACGCGAGATAGGTGTGGGTGGCACGGGGTCGGTCGCCGCCGTCGTTCCAGCCCGCGATGATCAGCAGCGGCACCAGCACGGTGGTCAGCAAGACCAGGACCAGTGCGATCCCGTCGATGCCCAGCGTGTATCCGGTGCCGAAAGCCGGTATCCACTCATGCTTTTCGACGAACTGGTACGGCGCGCCGCCAGGCTTGAAACTCGCGGTGAGCACCACCGAGACCGCCAACGTCGCGATCGCGACGAGGAGGCCGACGTAGCGGGCGAGTCGGCGCCTGGTCGGCGGCAGCAGCATGATCAGCACCGCCCCGGCCAGGGGAACCAGCCAGAGAATGGACAGCCACGGGGTCACCACAGCCGCACCGCCAAGATCACGGCGACCACCAGGGCCGCGCCGGCCAGCATGGATAACGCATAGTTGCGGACGAACCCGGTCTGGGTGTGGCGCAGGCCTTGTGACAAGCGGCCGATGGCCGCGGCCAGCCCGTTGACGGAGCCGTCGACGGCTTTGTCGTCGACGACGACCAGCGCGCGGGTCAGCTGCGCGCCCGGCTTCATCAGCAGTTCTTCGTTGATCGCGTCGCCGTAGAGGTCGCGGCGGGCGGCCACGGTCAGCGCTTTGACATCGGCGGGTGGTTCGGCCGGAACCGGTCGGGTGGCGTAGAGCCGGTAGGCGATCCCGATGCCGACGGCGACGACGGCCAGCGTGACGACGGTGCTGACCCACACCGGAGTGGGGTGGGTTTCCTCGTGCGACCCGACGACCGGTTCCAGCCAGTGCTGCAGCACCCCGCCGACGGCCAGCAGCCCGCCGGAGAACACCGAACCCACCGCGAGCAGGATCATCGGCCAGGTCATCACCGCGGGCGCCTCATGCGGGTGCGCGTCTGATTCCCAACGCTTCTCGCCGAAGAAGGTCATCAGCATCACCCGGGTCATGTAGAACGCGGTGATGCCCGCACCGAGCAGCGCCGCGCCGCCGAGGATCGGGCCCTTGATTGGGCCCGCGCCCAGTGCGGTGTCGATGATCGCGTCCTTGGAGAAGAACCCCGCCAGCGGGGGCACCCCAATGATCGCCAGGTAGCCCAGCCCGAAGGTGGCGAAGGTGATCGGCAGCACGCTGCGCAGGCCGCCGTAGCGGCGCATGTTCACCTCGTCGTCCATGGCGTGCATGACGGAGCCGGCGCCGAGGAACAGCCCCGCCTTGAAGAAGCCGTGGGTGAGCAGGTGCAGGATCGCGAACGCGTAGCCGGCCGGGCCCAGGCCGGCGGCGAGCACCATGTAGCCGATCTGGCTCATCGTGGAGGCGGCGAGCGCTTTCTTGATGTCATCTTTGGCGCAGCCGACGATCGCCCCGAACAACAACGTGACCGCGCCCACGACGACCACGCCGAGTCGGGCAGTGGGCGCCAGCGTGAAGATCGGGTTGGAGCGCACGATGAGATACACCCCGGCGGTCACCATCGTCGCGGCGTGGATCAAGGCCGACACCGGTGTGGGGCCCTCCATCGCATCACCGAGCCAGGACTGCAACGGCACCTGCGCGGACTTGCCGCACGCGGCCAGCAACAACAGGAACCCGATCGCGGTCAACAGCCCCTCACCGGCATGCGGGGTGGCGGCGAACACCCCGGCAAAGGAGATGGTGCCGAAGTTCGCGAACATCACAAACATCGCCACGGCCAGTCCGGTGTCGCCGACCCGGTTGACCACGAACGCTTTCTTCGCCGCGGTGGCCGCCGAGGGTTTATAGGACCAGAACCCGATCAGCAGGTAGGACGCCAACCCGACGCCCTCCCACCCCACGTACAAGCCCAGGTAGTTGTCGGCGAGCACCAAAAGCAGCATCGCGGCGACGAACAGGTTCAGGTAGGCGAAAAACCGGCGCCGGTCGGGATCGGCGGCCATGTAACCCACCGAGTAGATGTGAATCAGCGCGCCGACCCCGGTGATCAGCAGCACAAAGCACATCGACAGCGGGTCGACCAGCAGGCCGAAGTTCACCTGAAGGCGGCCGACATCCAGCCACTGAAAGCCGGCGACGTGGATGGCGCGGTCATCGGCGGGCCGGCCCAGCAGGTCGGCCAGCAGCATCAGCCCGACCGCGAACGCGGCCACCACGGTGGCGCAGCCCAACAGGTGCCCCCACCGGTCGCTGCGCCGCCCGGCCAGCAGCAGCACCACCGCCCCGGCCGCGGGCAGCCCCAGCAGCAGCCACACCAGTTGCGTCATGTCAGCCCTTCAGCAGGTTGGCGTCGTCGACGCTGGCCGAGCGGCGGGTGCGGAAGATGGCCATGATGATGGCCAGCCCGATGACGACTTCGCAGGCGGCCACGACCATGACGAAGAAGGCGACCATTTGCCCGTCGAGGTGCCCGTGCAGGCGGGCGAAGGTGACGAACGCGAGGTTGGCGGCGTTGAGCATCAGCTCCACGCACATGAACATCACGATCGCGTTGCGGCGCAGCAGGACCCCGGCCGCGCCGATGGTGAACAGCAGCGCCGACAGATACAGGTAGTTGGCCGGGTTCATCGGGCCCTTTCGCCATTCTTGGGGGAGCCGTTGGCGCTGGCGCCGACGGTGCGCCGGGCCAGGATCTTGGAGACCGAGTCCTCGGCGGGGGTGCCGTCGGGTAGCAGGGCGGGCATGTCGACGGCGTTGTGGCGGGCATACACGCCGGGGCCGGGCAGTGGGGTGGGCCGCGCGCCGGGGGCGAACCGTTCGCGGGAGAGTTGTTTTTGGGTTTTGCGCCGGTCGAAGCGTTCGCGGTGGGCCAGCACCATCGCCCCGATCGCGGCGGTGATCAGCAGCGCGCTGGTCAGTTCGAAGGCCCATAGGTAGCGGGTGAAGATCAGCGCGGCCAGGCCTTGGACGTTGCCGCCGGCGTTGGCCGCGCTGAGCCCGCGGAACCCGGTGGTGGTCACGGTGCCGATGCCGGCGATGAGCAGGATGCCAAAGCCCAGCCCGGCGGCGATGGCCGCGACGCGTTGCCCGCGCAGGTTTTCCACCAGTGAATCCGAGGAGTCCACGCCGATGAGCATCAGCACGAACAAAAACAGCATCATCACCGCGCCGGTGTAGACCACCACCTGCACCACGCCCAAAAACAGCGCGTCTTGGGCGATGTAGAACACCGCCAGCGCGATCATCGTCGCGGCCAGCGAGATCGCCGAGTACACCGCCTTGGGGACCAGCACCATGCTGAGCGCGCCGATCACCGCCACCGCACCGAGCACCCAAAACAACACCGCCTCACCCGTCGAGGTGCGCGTCAACGCCTCGGCAGCAAGCACCGTGGTCATGAGACGTTCTCCGCTGTGCCGGGTTTGACGTTGCCCCGGTAGTAGTCCTCATCGGTGGCCCCGGGCACCATCGGATGCGGCGGGGCGGTCATGCCCGGCTGCAACGGGGCCAGCAGTTTGTCCTTGCCGTAGATCAAATCGGTGCGGTTGTCGTCGGCCATCTCGTAGTCGTTGGTCATCGTCAACGCCCGCGTCGGGCAGGCCTCGATGCACAACCCGCACCCGATGCAGCGCAGGTAGTTGATCTGATATACCCGCCCGTAGCGCTCACCGGGCGAGTAGCGGGCCTGCTCGCTGTTATCGGCACCCTCGACATAGATCGCATCGGCCGGACACGCCCACGCGCACAACTCACAGCCGATACACTTTTCCAACCCGTCGGGGTAGCGGTTGAGCTGATGGCGGCCGTGATAGCGCGGCGCCACCGGACCCGGCTTCTCCGGATACTGCTCCGTCACCGGCCTTTTGAACATCGTCGACAACGTCACACCGAAACCGGCGATCGACTCGAGCAGCTTAGGCATGGGTGGACTCCTGGTTGGGCAGCGGGGGCACCGGGAAGTCGGTGTACCGCGACGTCGGCGGCTCCGGTTCGGTAGAGCGAACATGCCTCTGGCGCAACAGGTTTCGGATAAGAACCAGTAGAGCGATCCCGGCCACAGTGCTGGCGACGATCAGAGCGACCGCCCACGAGTGATAACCCTCTGCCCGCAGCGTGCGGACGGTGGCGACGACCATGACCCAGACCAGGGAGGTGGGGATGAGAATTTTCCAGCCCAGGGCCATGAATTGGTCGTAGCGCAGGCGGGGCAGGGTGGCGCGGAGCCAGATGAACACGAACAGAAATCCCCAGACTTTCGTGATGAACCAAATCAGGGGCCACCAGCCGGTGTTGGCACCGGGGATCATGTTGAAGGGCCAGAAGGCGTGCCAGCCGCCCAGGAACAAGGTGGTGGCCAGTGCGGAGACGGTGGTCATGTTCACGTATTCGGCGAGCATGAACATGGCGAATTTCAGTGAGGAGTACTCGGTGTGAAATCCGCCGACGAGTTCACCCTCGGCTTCGGGGAGGTCGAAGGGGGCGCGGTTGGTTTCGCCGATCATCGAGGTGACATAGATGAGAAACGAGGGGGCGAGCAGGAAGACGTACCATAGCCGGTCCTGCGCGGCCACGATGCCGGAGGTGGACATGGTGCCGGCGTAGAGGAACACCGCGGCAAACGACAGGGCCATGGCGACTTCGTAGGAGATGACCTGGGCGCTGGAGCGCAGCCCGCCCAGCAACGGGTAGGTGGAGCCGGAGGCCCAGCCGGCCAGCACGATGCCGTAGACCCCGACGGAGGTGACGGCCAGGATGTAGAGCACGGCCACCGGGAGGTCGGTCAGTTGTAGCGGGGTGTGGTGCCCGAGGATGGACACGATCGGGCCGAAGGGGATGACGGCGAAGGCCATGAAGGCGGGGATCACCGAGATGATGGGGGCCAGCAGGTAGACGGGTTTGTCCGCGCCGGCGGGGATGAGGCCTTCCTTGAGGCCGAGTTTGAGGCCGTCGGCGAGGCTTTGCAGCAGTCCGTGCGGGCCGACGCGGTTGGGGCCGAAGCGCATTTGCATGCGGCCGAGGACTTTGCGTTCGATGAGGATGGCGGCCAGCACGGTCAGCAGCAGGAACGCGAAATTGGCGACCGCTTTGATCACGACCAGCCACCATGGGTCGTGGCCGAATCCGCTCATCGGGTGGCCTCGATGGACACGATGTCGCCGGGTTGGGCGTGGAGCTGGTGGTGGATGGCTGAGCCGGCGGAGTTCATCGGGAGCCACACCACCCGGTCGGGCATGGCGGTGACCGCGAGGGGAGCGGTGATGGATCCGTGGCGGGTGCTGACGGTGATCGAGTCGGCCAGGTCGGCGCCGATTTCGGCGGCGGTGGCCGCTGAGAGCCGCGCCAGCGGCGGGTGTGCGGTGCCGGCCAGGTGGGGTTCGCCGTCTTGGAGGCGCCCGGCGTCGAGCAGCAGCCGCCAGCTGGCCAGCACCGCGGTGCCGGGGCCGGGTTGGGGTGTGGTGGCCGGTGGGGTGTCGGGGGGTCGGGGGTGCGCACCGGTCCAGGGGGGCAGGGTGGCCAGTTCGTGGCGGGCCGCGGCGGTGTCGGGCAGGGCGAGGTCGACGCCCATTTCGTCGGCGATCAGGTGCAGTACCCGGGTGTCTGGCAGCGTCCCGCGGTGCGGCAGCGCGGGCTCGAAGGGGCGTGCCCGACCTTCCCAGGTGAGGAAGGTGCCGGCTTTTTCGGCGACGGAGGCCACCGGGAACACCACGTCGGCCAGTTCGGTGACGGCGCTGCGGCGGATTTCGAGGCTGAGCACGAACGGGGCGGCGTTCAGCGCGGCGGCCGCGGCGGCGGGGTCGGGCAGATCGGCCAGCTCGACCCCGCCGATGAGCAGCGCGCCCAGGTGGTGCGCGTCGGCGAGGATGGTGGCGGTGTCGCGGCCGGGTCGGGTGGGCAGGGTGGGCACGTGCCAGGCCGTGCACAGCTGGGCGCGGGCGGCCGGGTCGGTGACCGGGCGCCCGCCGGGCAGCAGCGAAAACAGTGCGCCGGCGGCCACGGCGGCGGGTTCACCGGCACGGCGGGGCACCCAGGCCAGCGCCGCCCCGGTCGACTGGGCAAGGTCGGTGGCCGCGCTCAGCGCGCCTGGGCAGCCCGCGAGCCGTTCGCCGACCAGGATGACCGCCCCGGGCTGCGACAGCAGCTCGCCGAGCTGGCCGGTGGCCAGGCGCTGCAGCTGGGCGGCTTCGGCGCCGGGGACACAGGCCAGCAGGGTGCCCGACATCTTGGTCAGCCCGCGGCTGGCGAACGGGGCCAGGGCGTAGACCTTGGTGTGGTGGTGGCGGGCGGCCTTGCGCAGCCGCAAGAACACGATGGGGGATTCCTCTTCGGGTTCCAGCCCGGCCAGCAGCACCACCGGCGCTTTCTCCAGGTCGGCATAGGTAACCGTGACGGGTTTGCCGCCGATGTGGGCGGCCAAGAACTCGGCTTCCTCGGGCGAGTGCGCGCGGGCGCGGAAGTCGATGTCGTTGCTGCCCAGCACCACCCGCGCGAACTTGGCGTAGCCGTAGGCGTCCTCGACGGTGGCGCGCCCGCCCACCAACACCCCGGCGTTGCGGTAGGCCCCCGACAGGGCCGTGGCCGCCACCGTGAGCGCCTGCGACCACGACGCCGGCGCCAGCACCCCGTCGGCGCCGCGGATCAGCGGGGTGGTGAGCCGGTCGGGCTGGGTGGCGTAGGTGAACGCCCAGCGGCCCTTGTCGCAGTTCCATTCCTCGTTGACCTCGGGGTCATCACCGGCCAGCCGGCGCAACACCGTCCCGCGGCGGTGATCGGTGCGCTGGGCACACCCGGATGCGCAGTGCTCACACACACTGGGGCTCGACACCAGATCAAACGGGCGGGCCCGGAACCGATACGCGGTGCCCGTCAGCGCCCCCACCGGGCAGATCTGCACGGTGTTGCCCGAAAAATACGAGTCGAACGGCTCGCCGGTAGCGATGCCGACCTGCTGCAGCGCGCCGCGCTCGAGCAACTCGATGAACCGGTCCCCGGCGATCTGATCCGAAAACCGGGTGCAGCGCGCACACAACACGCAACGCTCCCGATCCAGCAACACCTGCGCGGAAATGTTGATCGGCTTGGCGAACGTGCGCTTGACATCGGTGAAACGCGACTCGGCGCGCCCGCTGGACATCGCCTGGTTCTGCAGCGGGCACTCCCCACCCTTGTCGCAGACCGGGCAGTCCAGCGGATGATTGATCAACAACAATTCCATCACCCCACGCTGGGCCGCATCAGCAGCCGCCGAGGTGAACTGGGAGCGCACCACCATCCCCTCAGTGGCCACGGTCGTGCACGAGGCCATCGGCTTGCGCTGACCCTCCACCTCCACCAGACACTGCCGACACGCCCCCACCGGAGCCAGCAGCGGATGATCACAAAACCGCGGGATCTGCACCCCGATCAACTCCGCCGCCCGAATCACCAACGTCCCCTTGGCCACCGACACCTCGACACCGTCGATCGTCAGCGTCACCATCTCCGGCGGGGCGACACCCGCCCCGGTGGTGTCATCGGCCGCCACCGTCATACCGCTGCTCCCTCCGGCGCGACCAGCATCGAGTCGCGCGGGTCAAACGGGCATCCCCGCTGCTGCACATGCGCGACGTACTCGTCGCGGAAATAGTTGATCGAGGAGATGATCGGGCTGGCCGCGCCGTCGCCCAGCGCGCAAAACGACTTACCCAGGATCGTGTCGGACACATCGAGCAGCTTGTCGATGTCGGCCGCGGTGCCGCCGCCGTCCTCGAGGCGCTCATAGATCTGGGCCAGCCAGTAGGTGCCCTCCCGGCACGGGGTGCACTTGCCGCACGACTCATGCTCATAGAACTGGGTCCACCGCCGCACCGCTCGCACCACACAGGTGGTGTCGTCAAAGATCTGCAACGCCTTGGTGCCCAGCATCGACCCGGCCGCGGCCACCGCCTCGTAATCCAGCGGCACATCAAGATGCTCGGCGGTCAAAATCGGCGTCGAGGAGCCCCCCGGTGTCCAAAACTTCAACTCATGCCCAGCGCGCACCCCACCGGCATAATCAAGCAACTGGCGCAACGTTATCCCCAACGGCGCCTCATACTGACCCGGCCGCGCCACATGCCCCGACAACGAATACAGGGTGAAGCCCGGCGACTTTTGACTGCCCATCGACCGGAACCAGTCGATGCCGTTGAGAATGATCGGCGGCACACTGGCGATCGATTCGACGTTGTTGACCACCGTCGGGCACGCGTAAAGCCCGGATACCGCGGGGAACGGTGGGCGCAGCCGCGGCTGGCCGCGCCGTCCCTCCAACGAGTCCAGCAGCGCGGTCTCCTCACCACAGATGTAGGCACCCGCGCCGGCGTGCACGATCACGTCGAGGTCACAGCCCGAGCCCAGGATGTCGCGGCCCAGATACCCCGCCGCGTACGCCTCGGCGACGGCCGCCTGCACGCGGCGCAGCACCGGAACCACCTCGCCGCGCACATAGATGAACGCCTGCCGCGCGCGGATCGCATACGCGGCGATGATCGCCCCTTCGATCAACACATGCGGGGTGGCCAACATCAACGGAATGTCCTTGCACGTGCCCGGCTCCGACTCATCGGCATTGATCACCAGATAATGCGGCTTTCCGCCGGCGCCGCTCGAATCCTGCGGAATGAACGACCATTTCATCCCCGTCGCGAACCCCGCGCCGCCGCGGCCGCGCAACCCCGAGTCCTTGACGGTCTGGATCAGCGTGTCGGGATCCATGCCGAGCGCCTTCTGCAGCGCGCGGTAGCCGTCATGGGCGCGGTAGGTGTCCAGCGTCCAGGATCGTGGGTCGTCCCAGAATCGGCTCAGCACCGGAGTCAGTGGGGTCTTGTCGGCCATCTCACTCGTTCTCCGGGCTAGTCGGTGTCTGCATGCCGCCGTCCCGCGCGACATGCAGGCCGGCGAGGGTGGGGGCGCCCGGGCCGCCCTGGCCGGTGTCGGGGCGGTCGTCGGGGAAGCCGGCCAGGATGCGTTCGGTCTGGCGGAACTTGCACAGCGGTCCCTGCCCGCGGGTGGGTGTGACGGGCCGGCCTGCGCGCAGCGCGTCGACGAGGGTGCGGGCCGATTCGGGGGTTTGGTTGTCGAAGAACTCCCAGTTGACCATCATCACCGGCGCGAAGTCGCAGGCGGCGTTGCATTCGATGTGCTGCAACGTGATCGCAGCATCGGCGGTGGTCTCATCGTTGCCGATGCCCAGGTGGTCCTCGAGCGCGTCGAAGATCGCGTCGCCGCCCATGATCGCGCACAACGTGTTGGTGCACACCCCGACCAAGAAGTCGCCGGTGGGATCGCGCCGATACATCGAATAAAACGTCGCCACCGCGGTGACCTCGGCGTCGGTGAGCCCGAGCTGGGCGGCGCAGAACTCCACCCCCGCCGGGGTGATGCAGCCGTCCTCGGCCTGCACCAGATGCAGCAGCGGCAGCAGCGCCGAGCGCGGCTGCGGATACCGGGCAATGATCTCCTGCGCGTCGTCCTCCAGCCGCGCCCGCACCTCGGCCGGATACTCCTCGCGGCCGCGAAGATAGCTGGGCTCATCGGGTTTGGGCCCCAGCGAGACAAAGACGCCGCCGGGTTGCATGCCGGCGCCCTGCGCATTCAACGGTCGACTCCACCCATGACCGGATCGATGGAGGCGACCGCCGAGATCGCGTCGGCGACCATGCCGCCTTCGCACATGGCGGCGACGGCTTGCAGGTTGGTGAAGGAGGGATCGCGGTAATGCACGCGGTAGGGGCGGGTGCCGCCGTCGGAGACCATGTGCACGCCGAGTTCGCCGCGGGGTGATTCGACGGCGACGTAGACCTGTCCGGCGGGCACCCGGATGCCCTCGGTGACGATCTTGAAGTGGTGGATCAGCGCCTCCATCGAGGTGCCCATGATCTTGGCGATGTGTTCAGGGGAGTTGCCCAGGCCGTCGGGGCCGAGTTTGAGGTCGGCCGGCCAGGCCAGCTTCTTGTCGCTGATCATCACCGGCCCGGGGGTGAGCTTGCCCAGCTTGTCCAAGCACTGCTCGACGATCTTGATCGACTCGGTCATCTCCTTGACACGGATCAGGTAGCGGCCGTAGGCGTCGCAGCCGTCGTCGGTGATGACATCGAATTCGTAATTCTCATACCCGCAATACGGTTCGGCGCGGCGCAGGTCGTGCGGCAGCCCGGTGGCCCGCAGGATCGGCCCGGTGATGCCCAGCGCGATGCACCCGGTCAGGTCCAGATAGCCGATGTCTTCGGTGCGGGCCTTCCAGATGTAGTTCTCCTTGAGCAGGTTTTCCAAGTCGCGCAGCCGCTTGGGCAGGATTTTCAGAAGCTCACGCAGCTGGGGGATGGCCTCGTCGGGCAGGTCGGCGGCCAGCCCGCCGGGGCGGATGAAGGCATGATTCATCCGCAGCCCGGTGATGGTTTCAAACACGCTCAGGATCAGTTCGCGTTCCCGAAAGCCGAAGAACATCGCCGACATCGCACCCAACTCCATGCCGCCGGTGGCCAGCGCGACCAAATGGCTGGAGATGCGGTTGAGTTCCATCAGCATCACCCGGATCACAGTGGCGCGTTCGGGGATGTCGTCGGTGATGTCGAGCAGCTTCTCGACCCCCAAGCAGTAGGCGGTCTCGTTGAACAGCGGCGACAGGTAGTCCATCCGGGTCACAAACGTCACACCCTGGGTCCAGGTGCGGTACTCCAGGTTCTTCTCAATTCCGGTGTGCAGGTAGCCGATGCCGCAGCGGGCTTCGGTGACTGTTTCGCCCTCGATCTCCAGGATCAGCCGCAACACGCCGTGCGTGGACGGGTGCTGGGGTCCCATGTTGACCACGATGCGATCACCGGCCGCCGATTGCGCGGCCGCGGCGATGACCTCCTGCCAGTCCTGGCCGCCCACCATGACCACGGTGTCGCCGCCAGCCGAGGACGATCCGCCGTTCCCCGGCGGGGGGGTTGGGGTGGTCATCAGTGGTAGGCCCTCCGCTCGTCGGGCGGGGGTATCTCAGCTCCGTGATACTCCACCGGAACCCCGCCCAGCGGGTAGTCCTTGCGCTGCGGGTGGCCCTCCCAGTCATCGGGCATCTCGATACGTGTCAGCGACGGGTGACCGTCGAAGACCATCCCGAAGAAGTCGTAGGTCTCGCGTTCATGCCAATCGGTGGTGGGATACACCGAAAACAGCGACGGCACATGCGGATCGGCATCCGGGGCCGCGACCTCCACCCGAACGCGGCGGTGGTGGGTGATCGAGGCCAGCGGGTAGACGGCGTGCAGTTCGCGGCCGGTGTCGTCGGGGTAGTGCACACCGGAAACACCCAGGCACAACTCGAACCGCAACGCGGGATCATCGCGCAGGGTGCGGGCCACGGTGAGCAGCTGCTCGCGGCGCACCTCCAGGGTCAGCTCGCGGCGAAACACCACGACCCGCTCGACCGCGGCGGTGAATCCCTCCTCGCCGAGTGCGTCGATCAGCGCGTCGACGACCTCGTCGAAATAGCCACCGTAGGGTCGTGGCGAGCTCCCGGGCAGCGTGACTTCGGCCAACAACCGCCCATACCCCGAGGTGTCGCCGCTGCCCGTGACGCCGAACATGCCATGACGCACCCCGATCACCTCGGTGTCTGACGGTGCCGGCGCCCCGTTGGGTTCACTCATCGGGTCAGGCCGCCGATCTGCAGCGCGGTGGCAGTGGACGCGCCCGCGGCCAGTGCCGCGGCTTCGGCTTCGGCAATCGCCTCGGCGCGGTTGACGCCCAGCGGCATTTCGGCAATCTTGGCGTGCAGCTTGAGGATCGCGTGCAGCAGCATCTCCGGCCGCGGCGGGCAGCCGGGGAGATAGATGTCCACCGGCACCACATGGTCAACGCCCTGCACGATGGCGTAGTTGTTGAACATTCCGCCCGAGGACGCGCAAACCCCCATCGCCAGCACCCATTTCGGCTCGGCCATCTGGTCGTACACCTGGCGCAGCACCGGCGCCATCTTCTGGCTGACCCGGCCTGCCACAATCATCAGGTCCGCCTGGCGAGGTGTCGCCGAGAACCGCTCCATCCCGAACCGGGCGAGATCGAACCGGGGTCCGGCCGTCGCCATCATCTCAATCGCGCAGCAGGCCAGCCCGAACGTTGCGGGCCACAATGATCCGGCGCGGACGTAACCTGCCACCTTCTCCAGGGTGGACAGGAGAATGCCGCCGGGAAGCTTCTCTTCCAGACCCATCGTCTCAATCCCAGCTCAGGCCGCCGCGGCGCCATACATAGCCGTAGGCGACGAACACCGTTGCCATGAACAGCAACATCTCCACCAACGCAAACAGGCCCAGCGCGTCGAAGCTGACCGCCCACGGATACAGGAACACGATCTCGATATCGAAGATGATGAACAACATCGCCGTCAGGTAGTACTTAATCGGGAATCGCTGCCCGGGTGCGGCGTTCGGGCCGCTGACCGACTTCTCGGTGGGCTCGATGCCGCACTCGTAGGCCTCCAGCTTGGACCGGTTGTACCGCCTCGGTCCGACCGCAACTGCCACAACGACGGAGAACACCGCAAACGCGGCCGCGATCGCACCCAGAATCAAGATCGGCAAGTAGACGTTCAACTCGCTCCCTGTGCTCGCGCGCTGTGGTGTGACCGCATGGGGCGGCCGCCATGTGAACTATTGCACAGCCTAATAGTGACATCGAAGGGCCCGCCCACTTTTAGGCCCCAGGGTTGCTCGATGAGTCGAAACCGCAGGTCAGAGACCTGGTGCGGGGGTGCGAAGGAGGCCCGCGACCGCATCGGAGAGTCTGATCGGGTCGATCGGGTGCGGCACCGCGGCTTCGGCCCGTGACCACTTCGCCAGCCACGCGTCGTCCGGTCGTCCGGTCAGCACCACGATCGGTGGGCAGTTGGCGATTTCGTCCTTGAGCTGCTTGGCGATGCCCATGCCACCGGTGGGCGCGGCCTCGCCGTCGAGGATCGCAAGGTCGACGTTGCCGGCGTCGACCTGCTTGACCACCATGGGGCCGGTGGCGACGTCGATGTAGGTCAGCTCAGGCAATTCGGGGTGGATGCGCTTGCCGAGCGCGAGCTCGACCTGTTCGCGCACACGGGCGTCGTCACTGTAGACGAGGATGCGCAGTGGAGCGGTTTGCTTCGGCACGAGGCGATGCTACGGCGGGCCTAGCTCCCCTCGCGGCGGAACACCGCATACGCCGTCAGCGTCGTGGTCTTGCCCATCATCCCGGCCATGTTGCCGCTCACCCCGAGCTCCTCGCGCTCGACGGCGGCCTTGGTCGTCATCCGAATCCCCCCGTCGTCCAGCACCTCAATCTTGGCCCGCAACGGCAGAGGAACTGTCCTGCCTCTGGCGGACAGCTCCGCCTGCAGGTTCAGCTCGTCACCGTCGGTGGGCTCCGCACCAGAGACGGTGATGACGATGTCGGGGTACTTTTCAACATCGAAGAAGTCGGCGGAGCGCAGATGCCGATCGCGCATGCCCAGTTTGGTGTTCAGCGACTGCGCCGTGATATCGATTCGCCCTGATACCGTTCCATTGCTGGTGAGTTCGCCCTCGCCCCGGAATTCGGTGAAGCGGCCGCTGACGTTCGCCAGGCCCCACATGGTCTTGTTCTCGAACACGAACATCGACCCATCTGGTACGAGCGTCCAAGTACCAACGAATTCGGGGCTACGCAAAAGCTCTGTGATGGTTGACATGTCACCTCCGTGATGCGGGCACGTGCTGATCCAGCAGCGGTGCAAGGGTTGCCGGGTCGAAATATTCGTCGATGCGGGTGATCAGGCCGTCCGCGCCGACCACGACGATGATCGCCACGCGCAATGAATACGGGGTGCCGTCACGGCAGCGCCCGTGGAGCACGTGCTGCTGGACAAAGCCGTCCTCGAACAGCCGGCGCACCAGGACGTCGTAGCGCCGGTCGGCGGAGGCCGAGAGGAACCAGTCGATCACGCGCCGCGCGCGGGCCTTGTCGTTGGGCCGTGGCGCACCGACCTGCCAGACCGCGATTCCCGGCGCCCACATCGCGGCGACCGCCTCGGCGTCGCCGGCCTCCATCGCGGCGAAGAGCCGGTCGGCGATGGACGTGATCGCGTAGCCGGGATGGGCGACGGTCAAGCGGTCGCGGACCAATCGGCGCAGAGCGGGCAGCACGTCGCCGGCGCGG
>Ga0209040_10001828_pt1 | contig 16857 bp, 19 predicted proteins | sample BogFormECP12_OM3_FD_188240 | JGI IMG/M metagenome (GOLD analysis project Ga0209040, IMG submission 188240) | Bog forest soil microbial communities from Calvert Island, British Columbia, Canada - ECP12_OM3 (SPAdes) (version 2) | ecosystem: Environmental > Aquatic > Freshwater > Wetlands > Bog ...
GATAATCGAACGTCGGCAACGTCGATTCTCGTTGAGGCAGTGCACCTTTCACATTCACGACACGCATCCGCTGTCAACTACGTGAAATGTCGAGGCATATGGTACGGCTATCCTCCCGACGAGCTAGCGGCAGCGGTGCTGCAAAACTCCGACACCGCCCGTGGCGCTGATGGGCTCACCCCCCAACAGGCCAATGAACTCGTTTACCTTGCCAAAGCCGATCTGTGTCCAAACTACTAGTCGGCGTTGTCGCGGAAGAAAGTATCGGCCCGGCATAGCGACTATCCGGGACTGCACAAATCAAAGGAAAGGGATTTAGGTGAGGATACTAGGGACGATACTCGACGGAGACGGTGGTTACCTATGCACGTATGTCATTCTGTTTACGCTATGCGTAGGCATGTCGCTACTGAATCACTGAGAGCCCGGAGAACTCCGGGCTATCCCATCTACCCGGCGGCGGGAGTTTCGTCGCTCAGCGGCGATTCTGTGCCCGCTACGGGGTATCTCCGAATAGTCGGGCGATCCGCCGCGTACGCGTACAACTGTTGAAGGTCGTCGGCGTCGAATTGCATCCAGGATCGGCCGGCGTGAACGATCACGCTACCGTCGTCGTGTTTTGTTGCTTTGATCTGTGGGCGGTAAACCCGATCAATGACGAGTGAGTCGGTCAATTGCAAAGTCCAATGTTGTTATCGTCGGCGTTCAAGTCGCTCTTGCCGGTGGCGGGAGCGTCCGGGAATGCCCATTGCTTCGCGTATCGCGCCGATGGCTGCGGTGTACGCGGTGAACGGTTGGGGAAGCTTGTGGATGAGCGTGATGATTTCGCGGAGGATGTCTTTTTCCTCGTCGCTGCATTGGTGTAGGCGCATGCACTCTTGAGTTGTTGTTGGTGGTCCGATTTGGTTCCGCGTCCGGCGCGAGAATCGGGGCGGCATAGTTCCGCCTGGCAGGGCTTTGTTGTCCCTGCCTAGCCCCGCGTCTACACTATTGGGTCCGGCACCATAAACGCCGACCTGGGAAAATGCAACCCCCCAACCGTTTGGGTGTGACGAAAATCACCGCGGAGTGTGATACCTACCGGACAAATTGCGTCAACTACCGGACAATCTGCGTCGACCTACCGGACAAATTCCGTCGACCTACCGGACAGTACTGTCCCACTATCAGATCTTTTACCAGATCCTTTATCAGATCATGAGCAGACCGACGATCCTTGGGCACCTGGCGCAAGTAAGCGCTGGGTCGGCTAGCACATACAAGAAACTGATTCTCTCTTCTCTTCCATGCATCGTTACGTTTCTCTCTTGGTCACCTACCGTAACGGCCTGGACAAGAAGAGATTGTTACTACTCACCTACGTGGGTGCCGTTACGTTCCCCACTACTCACTAGGAGGTCAAACCGTGACCGAATTGATCACTACCGACGAGTTGTCGGCAATGCTGCACACCCCGTACAAGAAGCTTGAGTTTTGGCGTTCTCACGGCAAGGGACCGCGTTACGCCCGTATTGGCAAGCGTGTGCTTTATCGCAAGTCCGACGTGGAGGCGTGGCTGACCGACGCTTTCGAGTCCGCGTAAAAGCGCAGGTCACTGCATGCCGAAAAAGTCCAACAGTGTCATATACTGCCGCATGGGCGAAAGTGCCGAAACCGCAGGCAGAAGCACAGAAACCCGAGCTAGAGAAACCAGCACCGCCCATTCGCACCACAGCGATGCACACTGCCGGTCAGCGGCTCCCAGTCGTAATGCACAAAGAGGAAGGTAACCCAGCATCGCTGTGATGCGTCAGTACGATTTCGCTCAGGGCGTCGAGATCGTCGCGATGGATTGTTGTTGCAGTCGCGTCGGTCGTCGCGGTCACGACGTGGGCGCTGCCGCATTACCGCGCCATCGCCTCACCGAGCGGCACCCAGGTAATCACGGCTACCGGCAGGCCGAACGTGTCGGAGATGGTTGACATGTCGGGTTTCTCCGACATATATTGCCGGTCGTGACCGCGTCCGATCGCGCTTGCGACCGCATCTGCGACGTTTTCGCGGCGCTGGCTAACCCGGTGCGGCGGCAATTGCTCGAGATTCTCACCGGGCAGCCATTGTCCGCCGGAGAACTCAGTGACCGGTTCGAGCTGAGCCGCCCCGCCGTCGCCGAGCACCTCAAGGTACTGCGTGACGCCGGGCTGGTGGCCGACGAGGCGCAGGGCCGCCGGCGCATTTATCGCCTGACCGCAGAACCGCTGGCCGAGCTGGGCGCGTGGTTGCATCCGTTTGAGAAGTTCTGGCGTGCGCGATTGGCCGCACTCGCCGAGTCAGCGGAGGAGTTGGAATGACCGAGACATCAACGCCCGCGACGATCCGCGTGGACCAATTCGTGGCGGCACCGCCGGCGAAAGTGTGGCGACTGCTGACCGAACCGGAGCTGATGCGGCTCTGGTGGGCCGAGGGTCAGGTGGCCGCGGTGGTCGGTCACCAATTCACCCTCGACATGCCGGGCTACGGCAAGCAACCCTGCAAGGTGCTCGAGGTGGATCCACCCCACCGCTTCGTCTACACCTTCACCCCAGCCTGGACCCTGACCTGGTGGCTTGAGCCGGAAGGCACGGGTACCCGGGTGATTCTGGAGCACAGCGGTTTTGACCTGGACGACAAACGGATAGCCGACGCATTCAATCGCATGAGACCGGGGTGGCGCGACGTCGTGCTCGCCCGCCTTGCGGAATCCGTCGCACAGGCCTAACGACGAGGAGCTAGACGATGCGCGCAGTCGTCATCACCAAGCACGGCGATCCATCGGTCTTGCAGGTTCAGCAGCGGCCGGATCCGCCCCCGCCTGGCCCGGGCCAGCTGCAGATCGCCGTACGTGCGGCGGGGGTGAACTTCGCCGACCATCTTGCCCGCGTCGGTTTGTATCCAGACGCGCCAAAACTGCCGGCGGTGGTGGGCTACGAAGTCGCCGGGACCGTCGAGGCCGTCGGCGAAGGTGTCGACCCGAACCGACTCGGCGAACGAGTGCTGGCCGGTACGCGATTCGGTGGCTACGCCGAAATCGTCAACGTGGCGGTCGCCGACTCGGTGGCTCTCCCCGATGCGGTGAGCTTCGAGCAGGGCGCCGCGGTCCCGGTCAACTACGCGACCGCATGGGCGGCGCTGCACGGCTACGGGTCGCTGCGCGCCGGCGAGCGAGTGCTGATTCACGCCGCGGCCGGCGGTGTCGGCATCGCGGCCATCCAATTCGCCAAGGCCGCCGGGGCCGAAGTGCACGGCACCGCGTCGCCCGGAAAGCACCAGAAGCTGGCCGAGTTGGGTGTGGACCGCGCGATTGACTACCGCCGCGACGGCTGGTGGAAGGGCCTCGGCCCGTATGACCTCGTGCTCGACGCACTGGGCGGCACGTCGCTGCGGCGGTCCTATGACCTGCTGCGCCCCGGCGGAAGGCTTGTCGGCTACGGGATTTCGAACATGCAGCAGGGTGAGAAACGCTCGCTTCGCACGGCCGCACCACAGGCGTTGGCGATGCTGCGCGGGTTCAGCCTGCTCGACCAACTCTCGGAGTCGAAGGCTGTCATTGGCCTGAACATGCTGCGGCTGTGGGACGACCGGGGCACCCTCGAGCCCTGGATCACCCCGCTGAAAAAGGCGCTCGACGACGGCACCGTCTCCCCTGTCGTTCATGCCGCCGTTCCGTTTGCCGAAGCGCCAGAGGCGCACCGAATTCTCGCGGCGCGGGAGAACATCGGCAAGGTCGTTCTGGTGCCGTAGGTTGATCGGCCAAAGGGCTGTCATCTGTAGGCGTGGTTAGCCAGAATGTCCAGTATGAAACCGGCAGCGAGCACACTTCACCGAATCACATTGGCCGTGGCGGCCCCGGCACTCGCGGCGGCGCTGGTCGGCTACGGCGCCAGCAGTGGCAATGGGAGCACGGCGCCACTCGCGCCGAAAATGACGACCGTCGGACGGACTTTGGCACAGGCACCCGCTACCGGGCCATTGACGATCAGCAGTCCCGCGTTCGCCGACGGTGCGCCGATACCGGTGCTATACAGCTGCCGAGGGGCGAACTTCTCGCCGCCGTTGGACTGGTCGGCGCCGTTGGGAGCGGCACTCGTTGTCGACGACCCCGACGCCCCCGGCGGAACCTTCATCCACTGGATTGTGACCGGAATCCCCCCAGGTTCCGGCCACAACGTTGATGGTGGGAGTCCCGGTGGTGCAACCGCCCTGCCGAACTCCACCGGGGAGCCCGTGTACGACGGGCCCTGCCCGCCGGCTGGCAGCGGAGTGCACCATTACCGGTTCACCCTGTACCAGCTGCCCAGTGGCTACCAGCTCCCCGGCGAACTGGTGGGCGTGCAAGCGGCGCAGGCGATTGCGGGTGCGGCAACCGCGCAGGCGCAGCTCACCGGAACGTTCGGGAGCTGATTCCCGCTCAGGACGCGTCGTCGAGCACCTGGTAGCCGGCGTTATAGCCGGGAGTGAAGGTGATGCCCGGGCCGCCATGGCATCCGGCGCCGCCGAGATAGAGGCCGTCGATCGGAATCAGCATGTCGAGGAAGCCTTTGGGCCCGGGGCGATTCGGCCCCATCAGGTCCGGGTGCAGCAGGCCGTGGCAGAAGTCGCCGGCGGGTGCGCCGAACATGGTGTTCATGTGGTAGGGCGCAAACGTGATGTGGCGGATCACAATGTCCTTGAAGTTCGGGGCAAGTCTGGTGATCTTGTCGATAACACGCTGCCCCATCTCGTTTTTGAGGTGCCCATGTTGTTCGCGGTTGACTTCGACCGGGAAGGCGTAGGCGAACGCGCTCGCGGCGTGCTTACCGGGCGGCGCCAGGCCCGGATCATGCACGGAGGGGATCTGCATTCCCATTGACGGGTTGTCCGGGACGAGGCCGCGCCGGCACGTTTCCCATTGCAGTTGTTGCTCTTCCGGTGAGCCGAAGATGCCGACCGACTGTTGCATGCCCGCCTCGTTCAGCAGCTCGTAGGGCGGGGCGAATTCGGGAAGTCCGTCCAGGGCGAAGTGGATCTGCACGAAGGAGGCCCGGTGATCGCGGTCGGACACCCGTGAGATCAGTTCTGCGGAAACGTGTTCGGGCTCGACCAGCTCGGTGAGCGTGACGTCCGGCGACAGGTTGGACACCACGATGGGCGCGGTGATCACCGACCCGTCACGCAACCGCACGCCGGTCACCGCGCCATGGTCGACCAGGATCTGCTCGACCTTGGCGCGGAATCGGATCTCACCACCGTGCGAGATGAACATCTCGCGCAAATGCTCGGTGAGTGCGCCGATCCCGCCCTTGAGCTTGGTCATCATCGCGGTGCTGTTATCGGGCACCGCGAGCGCGAACGCCAAGCAGGTGGCGCTGCCCGGCGTATAGGGCCCGCGGTAGGTGGAGTTGACTGCCAGAAACGCGAGCATCCCGCGCATCACAGCGTGCTTGTCCTTGTCGGGCAGATATCGGTCGATCACGTCCATCGCCGAGCCGAACAACATTTCGTGAATTGCTCGGCGCTCCGCGTCATTCGTTGCGCAGGCATACATCTCGTCGAGCGTTTTGGGGGGCTGGCGTACGTCGAATCGGCCAAGCGCCCGTGCGGGGCCCTGACTCCAGCCGATCAGTTCGGCCATCCCGGTCACGGCCTCCAGCCCGTGCTTCTCGCTCAGGTGCGTCATCAGCTGCAGCGGATCGCGATAGAAGATCATCGGTTCTTCGCCGTGCTCGCCGATGTTGGTCGACATCACGTCCGGCTCGACCACGGGCAGAGCGTCGAGCCCGAGGTCCTTGCTGATCTGGCTTGCCATCGGGAACTGCACCGAACCGGCTATCTCATACCGGAAGCCGTCGATCAATTCGACCGTCGCCGCCATGCCACCCGCGTAGGTATTGGCTTCCAGACACGCAGTGCGCAGGCCCGCGCGCTGCAGAATCGCCGCGGCGGTCAGCCCGTTGTGCCCAGCCCCCACCACGATTGCGTCATAGTCCGTCATCTTTTGTCCTCCTTAGCGCTGGCACGTGACCAGATTATGTCAGTACTGACATAATTGGAAGACGTCGGATACGATCGGGGTGATATGACAGTGCTAGTCCGTAGACCGACAACCCGCCACCAGCTGCGTCGACAATCGACACACGAGGCGCTTCGCGTGGCCGCGTTAAAGAGCTTCGCCCGCAAGGGATTTGCCAATGTCACCGTGACCGAGCTGGCGCGCGAGGCCGGGGTCACCGAGCGCACCTTCTTCCGGCACTTCCCGACCAAGGAAGCGGTGCTGTTCCAGGACTACGAGACGCAACTGGAGTGGCTGGCCGAAGCGCTTGCCCAGCGTCCGCCGTCCGAGTCGCTGTTCGACGCGGTGCTGGCCAGCGTCGCCGCCTTCCCGCACGATCTTGAAGTGGTGCGCCAGGCCGCGACGGCTCGCACGGAGTTGATCAGCGCCGAGCGTATCGCGGGCCATCTGCGGGTGGTGCAGTCATCGTTTGCTTCGGTGCTGGCCGAATTCATCAGGAATCGGAACCCCGAGAACCGCCATGTGGCCAACATCGATCTGGCCGCCGAAGTCGCGGGTTCCGCGCTGGCAGCGGCCCTTGTTGTGGCAGTGGAGAATTGGGGCCGCAACGGTTGCGCCGGCGACCTCGGTGAGCTGGTGGCCGAGAGCCTGGATCTGGTGCGGTCCGGTTTGGCGCCGCTGGCCTAACCCGCCGTTCGGGTGGCGAGCCGAATCAATCCCCGGCGCAATTCGTCGTTGCGCCGTCCCGCGTCGAGTTCGACAAGCGCGATCTCGGCGACCGCGGCGACCAGCAATGCGGCGATCGGTTCCGGCGGTGCCCAGCCGAGCGCCACCAGATCGGGCGTTAGCAGCGTGGCCGCGCTCTCGTTGCGGGCCGCGACCAGATCGCTGAGCCCGGCCTCCGTGCGGGACTGTACGAGCAGTGCTTTGGTGGCCAGCTCGGTCAAGCACCCGTCCAGGTAGGCGTTCATCCCGGCCTCGAGCCGGTCGCGCCCGGGTGGCAGGTCGGCCATGGCGGCGGCGATCGATTCCTCGAGCTGGTCGTGGAATCGGACGTGCAACGCCCGCACGTATTGGGTCCGGCTGGGCCAGTGCTGATAGAAGCTACCCTTCGCCATGCCGGCCTCGGCCACGATCGCGTTCACGGAGATCCTGGCCAGGTCGGCGCTGCCCAACAGGCGCTGTCCGGCATCCAACAGCGCATTGCGGCCGGGCTCAGGCGATCTCACCGCATCCCCGCCCTGCGCTGGCTGCGCCGCGCCAGCATTTCGCCGTACTGCTCGCAGACATGGATCACGCCGGTCAGTTGATAGGTGATCCACCCCTTGTGCGTCGAGGGCAGGTTCTTCTCGAACACCCGGTGGCCGATGATCTGCATGGCCCACCCTCCAATGAACATCGTGGCACCGACCTTTGGCTTGGCGAACAGCAACGGCAGGCCGGCCGCGATGATCGGCGTGCCGATCAGATGGGCCGCCCGCACCCCCTTTGAGGTGTGTTGCGTGCGGTAGAAGGCCATCTTGTCCGCGAATGGCGCTTCGGGTGGTGGGGCTTGCTGCATTTCGATTCGCTCCTTGTCAGAACGGTCCGACCGTTGTAGCGTACGGGATGACCGACCAGTCGGTCAACAGGCTGAGATGAACCATCATGACGTACGTCCAAACCCGGGCCGGACGGGTTGCCTACCGCGAATTAGGCAGTGGGCCAACGGTTTTACTGCTGCACGCCAACCTGCATGACCGGCACGACTTCGACCCGATCGTCAAGACGCTGGCCAGCCGCTATCGCACCGTCGCAGTGGACTGGCCCGGGCACGGCGATTCGGATCGCGTCGCCGGCGTGGAGCCCAGCGCTCCCCTGTTCGCGGATGTGCTTGAAGATGTCGTCGACGGCCTGGGGCTGTCGCGGGCGGCGCTGATCGGAAACTCGGTCGGCGGGTTCGCCGCGGCCCGGCTGGCGATCACCCGTCCGGAGTCCGTCGCCGGCTTGGTTCTGGTCAACACCGGCGGTTTCGTTCCGCTGAATCCGTTGTCCCGCACCTTCTGCCGGGTAATGGGCACGCGCGCGGTGTTCCGCGCAACCGCTCCCCTGTTCGTTCGCGGCTACATGAAGGCCCGGACCGACAGCGATCGTCAGGTCGTCGAGCGCACGATCGCCAGGGCCAGGACCGACGACGGCGTCCGGACCGGCGCCGCCCTGTGGCGCAGCTTCGCCACCCCCGAGCATGATCTGCGCGGCCGCGCCGCCGAGTTGTCGGCGCCCACGCTCATCGTCTGGGGCAAACGCGACATCGCGATACCACTGAGCGCCGGGCGGGTGGCCCACGACGTCATCCGCGGTTCCCGGCTGGAGCTCCTCGACACCGGCCACGTCGCCTTCTCGTCGGATCCGCAGGGCTTTCTGGCCGTCGCCGAGCCGTTCCTGGAATCGGTCGCTCTGCGGCGATGATCGCCGAGTCACAACAGACACCCAATGCGCCCGCCTCCGAGTAGCAACGGTTGTCGCTGATAGGCGGGCACAACGAGCACTCCGGCCGACAGAGGCCAATAGGGCGCGTGCGACAAATGCGCCGTTCCGCCCCATTAGCATGAGCCAGCATGACGACACAGACCGAAGGCCATCGGCACAAACCACAATTGATTCCGGGCCGGCTACTGCGAAGCGGACAGCCCCACCATCCGACCGTGGTCAACGAGGCCGAGATACGACGCGCGAATTTTCAGCTGCGCCTAGCCGATCGGATAACGGCGTTCGCCGGGTCGATGAACTTCGTCTGGCTTCACGCGGCGTTGTTTGCCGTGTGGATGGTGGTTTTGGAACGAAGCCCGTGGCCGACGTTGACCCTGGTGGTGTCGCTCGAGGCGATTTTCTTGTCGACCTTCGTGATGATCGGCCAGAACCGGCAGGCGTCTTTCCAGCAGGCCAAGGCCGACCACGACTTCGAGTCCCAGGAGCTGGAGCTGAAGACCAACACCGAGCTCACTCGCCAGATCCACTTGCTCACACAGGAATTGCACCGGCGCTTCATCCCTCCGGGCTCTGAGCGCAGCGATCAGTGAGCGCTGGCAGCGCTTTCTGAGGCTACCTCGACGAAGCGGCGTAGTACGGCGCTGCGAGCGCGCGGCAGAAACGCCAGGACGACTGGGCTCGCGGGCGCGCCCCGCAGGGCGACGAACTTCACGCCCGGGTGAATGTTGCGCCTGATGGCGACGTCGGGGATCACGCCGATGCCGCGGTCGGCGGCGACGGACTCGATCCACTCGTCGAAATTCGCTATCTCCACAACCGTTTTCGGCCCTTCGCCCGCCGGCCAGGACCACGGCCCGGTGGTACCGCTGGCGATGTTGACGACCAACGGCCACCGCGGGACCTCGGCCCAGTCCAACTCCGATGTATCCGCGAGCCGTGAGTGAACAGAACACACCGCCACGCGCGACTCATTGAATAGGTGCACGACCCGCACGGCCGTTGACGTCACGGGCCCACGCACCACGGCAACGTCTATTCTCCCCTGCTGTACGGCCGCCAGGGCATCGTCGGTACGGATCAAACTGACAGTCGTTCCGGTGGTCCGCTCAAATCGGGCTACGGTGTCCTGCGCCCACGGGTCGGGCAACAACCAACTGAATCCGAGGCGAATACTTGCCTGCCGTCGCACGGCGGCGACGCCTCGTTCCAGCTCGGCGAGAACCCGTTCGACGTGCTCGAAGAACGTCCGTCCGGCGTGGGTCATCTCCACGTGCCGCGAACTGCGATCGAGAAGTGTGGCTCCGAGCGCGTCTTCCAACTGCTGGATGGTGCGGCTCAGCGCGGGTTGGGTAATGCTGAGTTCGGCGGCGGCATTGGTAAACGACTTGTGTCGCGCCACCGCCTCGAACGCACGTAGGTGACGTAGCTCGACTCGGCCGCTATCCAGCTCACCCATGCCTGACAAGCATAGATGCTTTACAACAGGCATTTCAAAGACGGCTTCTGCGGGCTTAACGTCCAGGGCAGAAGGGTTGTAGCAACTGCCCTTACGAAGACTGAAGACTGGAGGAAAACCAATGCCGCTTTTGTACATCGACCTCATCGAGGGTCGCACGCCGACCGAGGTTAAGGCGCTGCTGGATGCAGTTCATGACGCCGTGGTTGAAGCATTCGAGGTGCCGCCGCGCGACCGCTATCAGGTGGTGAGCACCCACCCGGCCCACGAGATCGTGGCGTGGGATACCGGTCTCGGTATCGACCGCTCGCCTGGGCAGGTGGTTGTGCATGTGGTGAGTAGGCGACGTACCCGCGCTATGAAGGAAAAGTTCTATGAGCTGCTGGCGTCCTATCTCGACGACCGGTGCGGGCTCGACCCGGCCGATCTGATTGTCTCGATTACCGAAAACGGGGATGAGGACTGGTCTTTTGGCCACGGCCGGGCACAGTTTCTCACCGGAGAGCTGAAGTGAGCCCAGTCATGTCGCTGACAACCCGTCTCACAGAATTCTTCGGGATCGAACACCCGATCCTGCTTGCACCGATGGCCGAAGTATCCGGGGGGCGGCTCGCCGCGGCCGTGACGGCGGCCGGCGGCCTGGGACTGATCGGCGGGGGCTACGGCGATGCGGGATGGCTGCAGCGCCAATTCGACGAGGCGCAGGGGGCAAGGGTCGGAACCGGGTTCATCACCTGGAGCCTCGCCCGTAATCCCGAGTTGCTCGACATGGCGCTGGCGCGGCAACCGGCGACGATCATGCTGTCGTTCGGTGATCCAGGCGCATTCGCGGAAACCATTCACCAGGCAGATATTCCGCTCATTTACCAGGTGCAGACGCTCGAGCAGGCACGCCGTGCCCTGGAAGTCGGCTCGGACATCATCGTGGCGCAGGGCGGCGAGGCGGGCGGGCACGGAATGAGTGCTCGTTCAACCTTCACACTCGTGCCCGACATCGTCGACCTGGCCGCAAAACACTCGGCTAAAACGCTGGTAGTGGCTGCTGGTGGAGTTGCCGATGGTCGCGGACTGGCTGCTGGGCTGGCGCTGGGCGCCGACGGCGTGCTGGTCGGCACCCGCTTGTGGGCCAGCGCGGAGGCGCTGGTGGCACCACACGCGCAGCAGCGAGCCATCGAGGCCTGCGGGGACGACACCGTCCGCACGCGGGTGTATGACATTGTGCGCCAGCGGGATTGGCCCGAAAAATACGATGCGCGGCTGATAACCAACTCGCTGATCGAGACGTGGCACGGCAAGGAGTCCGAACTGTCGACGTACTTACCGGAAACGGTGCGCACCTTCCAGAAGGCGGTCGCCGAGCAGGACTTCGATGTCGTCACCCCGCTGGTTGGCGAGGCGATATCACTCATTCACGACGTTCGGCCCGCCGCCGGCATCGTGCGCGACATGGTCGCCGACGCCACCCGAATCCTGAACCGGGCGGAAGCACGGCGCTTAGTACAGGGGCGACCAGTCCGAGGTCCGCAGCAGACGGCTCTCCCACTGGTCGCGGTACTTCAGCGCCTCGACCATGTAGCTGCCGGGCACCCGGTGCTCGGGCGAAGTCTCGGTAGTGAGCAGACGCACGAGCGCCGCGTAGTTGTTGGCGTCGTCAATCTTCTGCCACAGCATCGCTTCTCGTCGTCGATAGCTGCCGTGCGCAACCTGGAAGCACGCCTGGATATCGAGGATCCGCATCCCCGGCGGGGCTTTGGAAAGCAGCCGGTAGTAGATCTCGTCCCACATACGGATGTAGTCATCGAGCGGGGCGTAGGGCCAGCCGGTGTCCTCCATGAACAGGCTCGGCGGATGGGTCGCACCGTCGGTAGGCACGGTCGCCAGGTCCACCGTCTGAAGCGGCGACCAGTCGACCGGCAGCAGGATCTTGCCAGTCACGTCGTGACGCACGTGGTCCAACTCGCGCATCCACGGATTGAGATCCCCGTTCTGCGTGCGGCAAGCGAGTCTCTCCCACGCGGCGCCGTCGACGATGCCCGTGATGGTGACCACGTTGTAGGAAACCCCAGAGCCGTGAGCGTGGTTGGTGTACCACAACAGCCGAGCGTCGTTCTCCTTCGCCAGCGTGGGCATCCAACCCTCACGGTAGGCAGCCTCGAACTCTTCCTCCCGCGCGCCGACCACCTTGTGGGTCTCGTGAAGAAACAGCACCTTTCACCCCTATATTTAGGCGTCGTCTGCAATCAGCGCGGCGATCTGGTGGCGGCTGATCTTGCCGGTCGTGCTGTAGGGGATCTGGTCGAGGATCGCCAGCCGCTCCGGCAGCTTGAAGTAGGCGATCAAATCGCGACAGTGTGATCGCAGCTCCTCGAGTGTTACCGGAGTGCTGGCCACCACTGCGGCTCCCACCCGCTGGCCGAGTTCCTCGTCGGCGATCCCGGCGACCGCGACGTCAGTGACCGCCGGATGGGAACGCAGTGCATCCTCGACCTCGATCGGCCCGAACTTCTCTCCCCCGCGGTTGATGGTGTCGCTGAGCCGGCCGCTCGGGAAGATGTAGCCATCAGAATCTTGGCGGGCCAGGTCGCCCGTGTGTAGCCAGCCTCCCATCGCGTTTTGGGTGGTGTTCACCCACAACTCGCCGACCCTCCCCGGTTCGACGTCGTTGCCCGTGGCGGGGTCCACCACCCGCACTTCAACACCGGGTAGCGGTCGGCCGACCGATCCCGCACGGGCGAGATCGCGGTGATCGTCGGGCATCAATGTCGTGTACGCGCCGAGGGTCTCGGTCTGGCCGAACACGTTGGCGAACGCCACATTAGGAAGCGCGGCCATTGCCCTGCGCACCAAAGCGATCGGCGCGGCGGCCGCTCCGTAAGCGATGGCAACCAGAGATGTCAGATCGGTGGTGGCGAAGTCGGGATGGTCGAGGATCCGCTGCAGCATGGTCGGCACCAAAAATGCGGCGGCCACCCGATGCTCGGAAACCAGGCGTAGCCATTCGCCGGCATCGAACCGCTGCTGCACCACCGAGGTGTTACCCGAATACAAGCTGCCGAGCATGCCGAGGGAGCCGCCGACGTGGAAGAAGGGGACGCACATCATTCCAACTGACGGTTTCGAATCCGCTCGAAACGGTGCTGACATTCCTCTGATTCGCATAGTCAACTGCCCGCTGGTGATGCTGACTGCCTTCGGGAGCCCGGTGGTGCCGCTGGTGAACAGGATCAGAGCATCTGCGTCGTCGGCGGTGTCGGTGAGGTTGGGTGATGCTGGCGAAGGTCCGGGTGCGAGGTCGGACTCCGTCAACACCGTTGGTGCACCCGCTTCGCGGAGCCGGTCGACGTAGGCCTCCCCCGCGACGGCCACGTCGGCACAGCCGACGTTCTTCAGCAGCCCGCGCAGCTCCGGCGGTGTGAGTGCAGGGTTCATCAGCGCCGCCGCGGCACCGATGCGCGCTGCCCCGACCAATGTGGCGATCGACAGCAGGCTTCCGCCGTCAACGACGGCGACGCGGTCGCCGGCCACTACGCCGCGGGCGGCCAGGATGGCGGCGCACTGCCGGGCCGTCGCCGCCAGCTCGCCATAGCTTATGGAGCGCCCGTCGACGATGAGCGCGGCCCGGGCGGGATCGCTGGCCGCGGCGGCGTCGAGGATCGTGCCAATATTCGTGCGCGGCTTAGTACAGGGGGGACCACTCGGAGGTCCGCAGCAACCGGCTGGTCCACTGATCGCGCAGGTCCAGGGCGTCGTACATCCAGGTCCCGGGGGCGCGATACTCGGCGGGGATATGGGTCCGAAGCAGATCGAGCAGCGCCTCCGGCCGGCTAATGCGTTGCATCAGGATCACCTCACGGCGCACGTGGCTGCCGAGGGCGGGCTGGAAGGCCGCGTGCATGTTCAGCATCGACGAGGGCTCCTGGAGGCTCTTCGCGTACACGTCACCGCATCTGACGATGTATTCCTCGAACTTGTCCTCGTAGGGCCACATGGTGTCTTCCATGTACAGGCTCATCTCATGCTCTCGCCCATCGACCGGCACCTGGTCGAGCGGCACCTCCTGTAGTGGCGACCACGGGAGCGGTACCAGCAGCTTCGCATCGACCTCATGGCGGAGCTCGTCGAGGTTGCGCATCCATTTTTGGAGATCGCCCTTCTGGACCCGCTTGGTCAGCCGTTCCCATGCCGCTCCATCGCGAACGGCGGTCACGGTGATCACGGTGTAGGCGGGGCCACTGCCATGCGCCTGGTTGGTGTACCAGAGCAACCGGGCCTCGTCGCCGTCGGCGAGCATGGGCATCCAGCCGTCTCGAAATGCGGCCTCAAAATCGTCTTCAGCGCGCCCGCGAACCTTGTGCACCTCGTGCATGAACAGCACGCTGCGACCTCCCAGACCCGGCGCTGCACTTTTTAACGCCCTCGTTAAACGGACGGTATACCCCGACCGTTTTGGGCGTCCAGGCCGGGTCTACATATGCGCAATTACGGACGATGGGTGACCTAGACAGTCGAGCCGAGAATCTGGTTTCCTCAAAGCGGTACTGATCTTCACCGAGCAGGAGTTCGCCCATGGCCCGACTCGACGTGCCGGATGGCCCCGGTGGCGAAGCCGCCATGATCTGGACGCTACGGCCACAGCTCGGTGGCATGGTCGAGCGGATGATCCGCGGCGCGTACCAGCAGAGCATCCTGCCGGCCGACGAACGTGAGCTGGCCAGGATGCGAATCGCGCAGATCAACGACTGCGTCGCGTGCTCGGGATTTCGGGCCCAGTCGGTGCTGGATGCCGGCGTCGCACCGGACCTCTACGACAACGTCGCGGCGTATGCCAGCTACCCCGGCTACACGCCGCGCCAGCGTCTCGCCATCGAGTACGCCGAGCGCTTCGCAACCGACCACGCGTCGATGGACGACGCGTTCTTCGAGCGGCTGCGGGCCGTGTTCTCCGACGAGGAGATCCTCGATCTCACATTGTGCGTCGCGGTATTCCTTGGCTTGGGGCGGTCTCTGACGGTGCTCGGCGTCGACCAGTCCTGCGCAGTCCCCGGCTTGTAACGCTGACCAGCGCGAATATCGGTCTGACCTGCAGACACACCCACCACCATAGTGGAATTTCGCGGCAGCTCGTGTAGCCTGATTAAGGCTCGTTAGTTCACGAGGAGTTCACGACTGGACATGCCAGCGAGGAGGCAGGTAACAGTGGCGCGAGGAGAAGGCCGCAAGTCCCAGAAACGGGGTGCGTTCGGCACCGCGCATAAGCTGCCGTCGGGCCGCTACCGCGCCCTGTACTACGGTCCTGATGGTCGCCGCTACAGCGGCCCACACACGTTTCCGACAGCGGACGCGGCTCGCGGCTGGCTGGCCACCGTACAAGCGGACATCGTCCGCGAGAAATGGATGCCACCTGAGAAAACCAACTTTGACAATGTACAAGTTGGTCTGACGCTGGCCGAGTACGCCGAGCAGTGGGTGCCGAACCGTCTAGTTGACGGTGAGCCGCTCAAGGAACGCACTCGCGAGATGTACAGGATGATGCTCGACGTGCACATCCTCCCGGTGTTGGGCGATCTGCCGGTGGCGTCGATCACCGGGGACGACATACGGGCGTGGCACGCCGTCACGCTGACCAAGCAGCCAGCCTTCCGGGCGCGCTGCTACGGGCTCCTACACACCATCCTCAGCACGGCGGTCACCGATGGGAAGTTGGCCGCGCAGCCGTGCGCGATTAGGGGTGCGGGTAGCGCCCGCCGCCAGATCACCATCGAACCGGCCACGCTGGACGAGCTAGCCAAGCTGGTCGACGCGATGCCCGAGCAATACCGGGCGATGGTTTTGTTGGCCGCGTGGTGCGCACTCCGGTTCGGGGAGCTGACCGAGCTGCGCCGCCACGATATTGATCTGGAGGCCGGCGTCGTGCGGATCCGGCGCGGTGTTGTCTACCTCCGGCAGCAGGGGGGCAGTCGTTTCGTGGTCACCACGCCGAAGTCGCGCTCCGCCGGTAAGCGTGATGTCGCGATACCGCCGCACCTGCTGCCGGCGATCAGGGAGCATCTGGTTGATCACACCGAACCGGGCAAGGATGCGCTGCTGTTCCCCGCGATGACGGACGGTAACCGGCACCTGCACCAGGCCACCATGCAGCAGATTTTCGGCAAGGCCCGCGAGGCCGCCGGCAGGAGCGACCTGCGGTTTCACGATTTACGTCATACCGGCGCGGTGTTGGCCGCCGCCACCGGAGCATCGCTCGCGGAGTTGATGGCCAGGCTCGGGCATTCCACCGTTGGTGCGGCGTTGCGGTATCAACACGCAGCCCAAGGCGCCGACCAGCGGATCGCGGCGGCGCTGTCAAAAATGGCCGCCACGCCATAGATGTTGCCGGAATTTCACGGCAACTCAATGTAGACGGTATGGGGGCTAGCTGAGGCCGAAGGCCTCGTGCTGCAAATCGATTCGTGGGTTGCCGCGTGGGTGAACACTCACGCTGGTAGTGCCACATTTGCAGATCAGGAGGCCTCCGGTGATTGTTCAGGGTACGAGTGTTGGGTTAGATGTGCATGCGCTTTCGGTCGTCGCGCACGCCGTTGATGAAGAAACAGGCAAAGTCGCCCGTGCACGGTTGTGCCCGGATCATGGCGAGGTCCTGGGTTGGTTGCATCAGCTGCGGGCCCCGGTCCGGGTGACGTATGAGGCGGGTCCGACCGGGTTCGGGTTGGCGCGGGCGATCACCGAGGCCGGGATGGAATGCGTGGTCGCCGCACCGTCGAAGTTGCAGCGTCCGGCTGGAGATCGGATCAAGACCGACGGGGTGGCTTCTGCCTCCAGTAAGGAGCACCTGCGGGTCGCCCGGCTCAGGCGCGTTGACCCGTTAGACTTTCCTGCGATGTTCACCTCGCGAACACTCGGCCGGCAGTGACCGACCACCCCGACA
>Ga0209040_10001829_pt1 | contig 16851 bp, 13 predicted proteins | sample BogFormECP12_OM3_FD_188240 | JGI IMG/M metagenome (GOLD analysis project Ga0209040, IMG submission 188240) | Bog forest soil microbial communities from Calvert Island, British Columbia, Canada - ECP12_OM3 (SPAdes) (version 2) | ecosystem: Environmental > Aquatic > Freshwater > Wetlands > Bog ...
TGGGTTGAACGAGGAGCTTGCGGCGACCGCGATCAGCGGCAGCCAACTCGTGGGTTCAAGGCCGAATGCCAACGTCGACGGAGTTGTCGGGCTCTGGTACGGAAAAGCTCCCGGCCTGGACCGGGCGACCGACGCCATCCGGCACGGCAATATGCAGGGTGCTGACTCGCGAGGCGGGGTCGTGGTGCTCGTGGGGGATGACCCAGCGACGAAGTCGTCGAGTCTGCCGTCGGCGTCGGAGCTGGCGCTCATCGACCTCGCCATCCCGACGTTCTTCCCGGGAACGGTGCGCGAGGTGGTCGACTACGGTCTTTACGCAATTGCGTTGTCCCGGCTGAGCGGACTGTGGACGAGCCTCAAGGTGGTCGTCGGGGTGGCCGACGCGACGGCGTCGGTTGACCTCGAACCGTCGGAATCGATTCTTTCCTTTCTTCGCTTCTGCGAGCGGTCAAGGACCGAACCTCGGTACCAGCACGTCGCTACGCCGCTTCTCAGTAATCCGATTCGGCTTCGCCTCGAGCGGGAGATGTTCACCGAGCGGCTACGCACGGCCGAGGGCATGCTGCGAAAGTTTCGGCTGGACACGACGTTTGGTGCGACCGCGGGGGCCCGCATCGGCGTGCTGGCCGCAGGCAAGACGGCCTTGGATGTACGCGCGGCGCTCGTCAAGCTCGGACTAGACGATGCGCGACTTGCCGAAGCGGGTGTGCGGGTAATGAAGGTCGGCGCGCTTTTCCCAACTCCGCCCGACAACCTGCGTGAGTTCGCCGCCGGGCTGAAAAAGATAGTTGTCGTGGAGGAGAAGCGCGGCCCCCTCGAGGCTGCGGTCATCAAGGCCTTGTACGGCTCGGCCGCGGCCCCGGTCATCGTCGGCAAACGTAGCGAGGACGGGACTGAGCTTTTCCCGGATTACGGAGAGCTCGACGTCGACATCATCGCTGCCCGCCTCCGCCGGGAATTGGGCAAGGACATCAGCGGACTGCGCACAGAGCGGTCGCCGCGAGAGCCGGTCTTACTACCGCTCACCAACAGCGTCAGCAGGACTCCTTACTTCTGTTCCGGCTGCCCGCACAGCCGTTCAACCCCGGTTCCCGACGGATCGATGGTCGGTGCTGGCATCGGCTGCCACGCACTGGTGACGCGTAGCCCAAGGTCCAACGTCGGGGAGGTCATTGGGTTTACGCAGATGGGTGGCGAGGGCGCCCAGTGGATCGGGCTGGAACCCTTCGTCGGGGACGAGCATATTTTCCAGAATCTCGGTGACGGGACGTTGACCCATTCGGGCACCCTGGCGATCCGAGCGGCGGTTGCGTCGAAGGCCAACATCACCTACAAGATCCTCTACAACTCCGCTGTCGCCATGACGGGCGGTCAGGCGCCTGTTGGCATGCTGACCGTCCCGACGCTGACGAAACTCCTCTTCGCCGAAGGCGTTAAGAAGATCATCGTCACGACTGCCGACCCCGCGCGGTATCGCCGAGCCGGCCTAGCGCGGGGGACGCGCGTGCTGAAGGACACCAAAATGCTTGAGGCACAGGAGGATCTCAAACGGACGCGCGGGGTGACCGTACTCATCCACGATCAGGAGTGCGCAGCCGAACTACGCCGCAGGCGCAAGCGGGGAACCGCACCCGAGCGCGACATGCGAGTGTTAATCAACCACCGCATCTGCGAGGGCTGCGGCGACTGCGGCCAGAAGTCCAACTGCCTCTCCGTCGTTCCGGTCGACACGCAATTCGGGGGCAAGACCCAGATCCATCAGGAGTCGTGTAACACGGACTTCTCCTGCCTCGACGGGCACTGCCCGTCCTTCGTTACCGTGAAACCACGCGACGACAACAAGCGTCGCCGCGCCACGGTAGCCGAGATCGAAGCCGCCGATCTCGTCGATCCCGTCGTCCACGTGTCCGAGGATTTCACGATGCGCGTCAGCGGCATTGGCGGAACCGGAATTGTGACCGTCGCCCAGATCGTCGGCATGGCCGCCACGCTCGCGGGCCGGCACGTCGTCGGACTTGACCAAACCGGCCTGGCCCAGAAGGGGGGACCCGTCGTTTCGGACCTGAAGGTGTCGGTGAGTCCGATCGACCAGGCCGCCAAGCTCGCTAAGTCGGAGTGCGACCTGTACCTCGTTGCCGATCTGCTGACGGCGGTCGAGCCGCACAACCTCGCCGTGGCAGATCCCGAACGCACCAGTGCAGTGATATCAACGAGCAAGGTGGCGCCCGGCGAGCTGATCGGCGAGCCGTTCAAGTCCTTCCCCGAGATCTCCGCCCTCGTCGATCAAGTGGCCATGGCCACGTCGTCGGAGCATCTGGTGACCCTTGATGCGCTGCTGATCTCCAATCGCCTATTCCAGAACGATGTTTCGGCCAATCTCGTGCTGTTGGGTGCGGCCTACCAGTCCGGTGCGTTGCCCCTTCCTGCCAGCGCGATCGAGGACGCCATCGTGCGCAACGGCGTCGCCGTACGCGAAAACATCCAGGCATTCCGACGCGGTCGGCAGGCGGTTGGCGACCCCGTCGGACTCGCCAATGCGCTCGACCCGGCGGTGCAGAAGACCGCCGCGTCCCCGACGCCGAGCGCAGCCGATCTCGCACTGATTGAGACTGTTCCGGCATGCCCGGATACGTTGCGCGAGGTACTGCAGATTCGCGTCCCCGATCTCGTCGCATACCAGAACCGTGGCTACGCCGAGAAGTACATTGCGCTGGTGCGCGAGGCCCGCGCGGCGGAGCTGCGTATCGATGTTGACCAAAGTAGGTACAGCGAAGCGGTCGCGAGATATCTCTACAAGTTGTTGGCGTACAAGGACGAGTACGAGATCGCCCGGTTGAGCCTCGACGTGGTCGATGCCGCCTATGTTGAGACGTCGCTCGGCCGCAGCGGGAGGGCGAGTTACAACCTGCTCCCGCCCTCACTCGCTCGATTCGGCATCAAGCGCAAGATCCGGTTGGGCCCGTGGTTCCGAACAATCTTCACGGTGTTGTACGCGTGCCGTCGACTCCGGGGAACGCGGCTGGACCCGTTCGGTCGCCATCCGATCAGGCGCCTTGAGCGGGAGCTGATCGCCGAGTTCGGTGCGCTCGTTATCATGACGTCCGCGGAACTGGACCGGCACAACTACGAGCGCGCCGTCCAGTTGGCCGCGGCACCGGACCTGATCCGCGGCTTCGACCACATCAAGCTGCGCAACGTTGCGCTGTACCGGTCCAAGCTGGCGGAGCTGCGCGGCGGGAGCGGCGGATCATCGCAGGCTGTCGGCAGTACTGGACTTACCAAGCCATCGACGACTGTGCCGAGGTCATGACTCTGCAGAAGGTCGACACCCCAGAGCATGCGCACGCGTGGCTGAGCAACCCTGAAACCAGGCGGGAGTTGTACGAATCGGAGGGCGTCGCAATGTATCCCGACACAATCATCGGACGGCTCGTCGAGACCGTCGACATTGAACCGGCGCCAGGGGTCTAGCGATGTACGTGTGCCTATGCCAGGCCATGACCAACACGACCGTCCATCAGGCGATCGAGGCGGGCGCGACGACGACGCGGAAGGTCGGTGAGTCCTGCGGCGCCGGCATGGACTGCGGACGGTGCCGCAGGAACGTCCGCGCCATGATCAGGGCCCGGAAGGGGGCGACCGCCGAGCACCCGGTCAGGGCAATGCGCCGTCGTGACTGCGAGTGACCGTACCCACCCCGTTTGGCTGCACCTCGCGCGGCAGGGGTGGGCACCGTCGACACCTGCTGGCTGGGCAGCACAGCGTCGTCTCGACATCGACTGGGAGGGACTGGCTTTGACAGTCGAACCGCTCCATGTGCCGCCTCGACCGTATCGACGTTGACAAACTGTCGGCGGATCAATCCGCTTCCCGAACTGGCTACGTCGTGCACGGCTCAGGTCATCAGGCTGAGCGCCCGCAGCGGGTACATCCGGTCGTCACGATGATGGTCGTTTTGCGTCCAAGCGATCAGCCAACAGCTGTGCGAGGTGGATACCGCACCGAGACGAAAGCTGTTGCAGTTGAGTGCGACACGAGAAACCATCGGCCAGCACTACTGTAGCGGCGTCTGCAGACCGTACCGCCGGCAAGAGAGATTGCTCGGCCACGGCGACCGAGACGTCATAATGCCCCTTCTCGACACCGAAGTTGCCCGCTAAACCACAGCATCCACCCACCGTCTCGAACGTCGCGCCAGCCTGATCGAGCAGGGCACGATCTGCTGTGTAGCCCATCACGGCGTGATGGTGGCAATGCGGCTGTGCCAGCACGGCGACCCCCTGCAGCGATGGTAATGACCAGTCGCGCCTGCTCAGCAACTCCGCAAGGGTCTTGGTCAGTGACGTCAGCTGGATGGCTAGCAGGTCATCTGGCAGCAGCTCGGCGATGTCGGAGCGCAGCACCGCGGTGCAGGAAGGTTCGAGCCCGACGATCGGAATCCCTTGTGTGATGGCCGGTTCCAACGCCCGCAGTGTTCGAAGCAACTGCTTGCGAGCGCCGTCAAGCTGGCCGGTCGAGATCCAAGTTAGACCGCAGCACACACTGCCTTCCGGGATCTGAACCGAATACCCCGCAGCTTCGAGCACCGCGACGGCGGCGATTCCGACCTCGGGCGAGAAGTTGTTGGTGAACGTGTCGACCCAGAGCATGACCCGATCGCCTTGCACTGCCGGATGTTTGGCGAACCAACGGCGGAATGTTTGAGTAGCGAGGGCAGGCAATGGCCGGCGCTGGTCGATACCGCCAAGCTTCTTTGCTAGGGCCGCAGGGGGTTTGGGCTTGATTGCGGCGTTGGCCAGACTCGGCATTCTGGAAGCAAGCTTCGTCCATCGGGGCAGCCAGCCGAGCGCGTAGTGCGAGGCCGGCCGAAGCCGCTTTCGATACCGCTGATAGAGGGCTTCGGCTTTGTAGGTAGCCATGTCGACGCCCGCTGGACAGTCCGAGGCACATCCCTTGCACGACAGGCACAGGTCCAGCGCCTCGGCCACCTCGCGCGAACGCCAGCCGCCAGACACCACGGTGCCGTTCACCATTTCTTGCAGCACCCGGGCTCGGCCACGGGTCGAGTGTGTTTCGTCTTTGGTGGCAAGGTAAGACGGGCACATCACACCGCCGGCCGCGGTGGTGTCAGCCCGGCATTTTCCGACCCCGACGCAACGGTGCACCGCGGTGACGAAGGAACCGCCGTCGTGGGCGTAACCGAAGCCCAGCGGCACTTCGGTCGGTTTGGCCTGCGGCAGCCGCAAGTCGTCATCGACAGCCTTGGGATCCACAATCACGCCGGGGTTCAGAAGGTTGGCTGGATCGAAAATCGCCTTGACGGCGCCGAACAACCCTATGGCGCCCGGCGAATACATCGCGGGCAGCAGTTCACCGCGGGCCCTGCCGTCGCCATGCTCGCCCGACATCGATCCGCCGTGCCGCGCAACCAACGCGGCCGCGTCGACGAGAAACTCTCTGAAGACCCGCGGCCGATCGGCCAGCGGAAAATCCAGCCGAACGTGAACACAGCCGTCCCCGAGGTGTCCGTAGATGAGCCCATCCAGGCCGTAGTTGTCCAGCAGTCCCCTGAACTCGCGCAGGTACTTGCCGAGTTTTTCCGGCGGAACGGCGGCGTCCTCCCACCCCGGCCAGGCCGGTGCACCCGCGGGCGTGCGACCGCCTAGGCCAGCGCCGTCGTCGCGAATGCGCCACAGTTGGCGGGCATCTGCACCCGTAACCACCGCGGAGGCCTGTGGTCCCGCAATCCGAGCGAGTTCATTGGCGGCGGCAATGGCTTGCTCTTCAGTTTGGCCACCGGTTTCGGCGAACAGCCACCCGGCGCCCGCCGGTAAGTCGGGCACCGCAGACGGTCCGCGTCTGCGCACCAGCACGTCGATAAGCCGTGCGTCCATGCCTTCTAACGCAAGCGGTTTGAGGGGTAACAGGTCGGGCACGGCATCGGCCGCGGTGGCCATGTCCGGGTAGGCAAGCACCGCGAGTGCGGTGAACCGCGCCGCGTGCGCGAGTTGCACCGTGGCTTCGGTCAGCACCGCAAGAGTTCCTTCCGTGCCGGCGAGAAACCGGGCCAGATTGCTTCCGTTCTCGGGCAACAACTGTTCCATTGAATAGCCGGACACCTGGCGCGGGAACCGCCCGAACTCGGTCCTGATCAGCGCAAGATTGTTACGCACCAGGGTCGTCAGCGGCGCGGTGATCGGGGCTGCTCGGTCGAGCGTGCTCGCCCGAAGTGGTTCACCGCCGGCCAGCAAGAGCGAAAGCGATTTCAGATTGTCGCCGGTCCGGCCATAGGCAAGCGCGTGTGCCCCACAGGCGTTATTCCCTATCATCCCGCCGATCGTGCAGCGAGCCTGCGTGGAGGGATCGGGTCCAAAGCGAAGCCCGTACGGCGCGGCCGCCCGCTGAAGATCGGCCAGGATGACGCCTGGTTGCACCGTGGCAGTGCTGGTTTCAGGATCGATCGCGACGATGCGGTTCAGGTATCTGGAAAAGTCCAACACGATGCCGGCACCGACCGCATTGCCGGCAATGGAGGTGCCGGCACCGCGGGCGGTTAGCGCAACGCCGGTACTTCGTGCCACCGAGAGCGCGGCGGCAACGTCTTCGACGCTGCGCGGAAAGACCACAGCGGTCGGCACCACCCGATAATTCGATGCGTCGGTGGAATATTCAGCTCTGCGGCGGGATGCGGCATCGACCTCACCGATACCCGCGCGGGAGAGCTCAGCTGCCAACTGCTCAGGGGTCACGTCCTAATTGTCCGGCTCAGATGTGGCGGCCGCCGGCGACTTCGACGACGATTCCGGTGACGTAGCTGGACAGGTCGCTGGCGAGGAACAAGACGACGGAGCCGATCTCGGCGGGCTCGCCGGCACGGCCGAGCGGGATCTCGGCGAGTTTGGCCGAGTAGACAAGGGCGGGGATAGCCTCGGTCATCGGGGTGCGGATGAGCCCGGGCTGGATCGCGTTGACCCGGATGCCGTCTGGAGCCAGTTCCTTGGCGGAGGCTTTGGTGAGCCCAACCATGCCGGCTTTGGCCGCCGAGTAGTTGGTCTGGCCGAACATGCCGACCTTGCCGCTGATGGAGGAGATGTTGATAATCGCGCCTCGCCGGTTGGGGCGCATCGCTTCGGCGGCATACTTGGTGCCGAGCCAGGCGCCGTAGAGGTGGACGTCGACGACGGAGCGAAACTGGTGCGAGGTCATCTTGCGCAGGGTCTTGTCCCGCGTGATGCCGGCGTTGTTGACGAAGACATGAAGTCCGCCGTGCTGCTCGACGGTGGACTCAACTAGGCTGCGGACGTCGTCTTCGCTCGTGACGTTGCAGCGTACGCCGGTCGCGCCGGCGTGACCATTGGACTCGGCGGTGAGCCGCTGTGCGGCGGTGTCGGCCAGATCGGGATCAAGATCGGCGATCACGACGTGCGCGCCATGCTCGTGCAGGGTTGTGGCGATCGCGTACCCGATGCCTTGGGCGGCGCCGGTGATTACAGCGACCTGGTTGTCGAGCAGTGCCACGGTCAGAGCCCTCCTCGGGAGACGAGCTGGCGGGCGATGACATTGCGCTGGATCTCGTTGGTGCCCTCGCCGACAATCATCAGCGGGGCATCGCGGAAGTAGCGCTCGACGTCGAACTCGGTGGAGTACCCCATCCCGCCATGGACTCGGATGGCGTCGAGGCTGATCTGCATCGCGACCTCAGAAGCGAAGAGCTTCGCCATTCCGGCTTCCATGTCAGCCCGCACGCCGGTATCCATCACCCGGGCGGCGTGCAGAAGCAGCTGATGAGCGGCGGCGTACTTGGTTGCCATGTCGGCCAGCAAGTGCCCGACGGCCTGGTGTTGCCAGATCGGTTTGCCAAAGCTCTCGCGGGTCTGCGCGTATGCGAGCGCGTCGTCCAGGGCGGCCTTGGCGACGCCGGTGGCCCGTGCTGCGACATTGATGCGGCCAACTTCCAGTCCGCGCATCATCTGTTGAAACCCGCGCCCGGGTTCGCGACCCAATACAGCGTCGGCCGGCACACGGCAGTCGTCAAAGAACAGTTCGCAGCTTTCCACGCCCTTGTACCCGAGTTTCGGCAGGTCCTTGGCGATAGTGAGACCGCCACGGGCACCGTCGATCTTCTCGATGAGCAGGATACTGACGCCGGTATGTGGGGGGGTGGCGTCCGGGTCGGTGCGGCATAGCAAAGCGATCAGGTCGGCCTTGCGGGCGTTGCTGATCCACGTCTTCGCACCGTTGATCACCCAGCCGTCTTCGTCGCGGGCGGCGTTGGTGGTCAGGTGGGCCAGGTCCGAGCCGCCGCGCGGCTCGGTGAGGGCCATGGTGGCCCGTAGTTGCCCAGTCGCCATGCGTGGGAGATAGCGCGATTTTTGATCCTCGGTGCCGAATTCGAGCAGCAGCTTGGAAACCACAGTGTGTCCCCCCATAGTGCCGGCTAGGCTCATCCACCCACGGGAGAGCTCCTCTGCGACTAGTGCGTAGCAAGGTGTAGAGACCTTGACCACTCCATAGGGTTCCGGGATTGCCAGACCAAAGATTCCGATTGCCTTCATCTGCTCGATCAGCGCCTCTGGATAGGCGTTAGCGTGTTCGAGTTCGCGCGCCTGGGGACGGACTTTCCGGTCGACAAAGTCGCGCACGACATCGAGGATGGCGTACTCTTCCTCACCCAGTTGCATGACGATGTCATTGGCCTCGCCCGTGGCGTTTTTGGTCATGTCGTTCCGTTCGTTATCGTCTGGTTTGCCATCGTTGGCTGCCTAACCCCATTGGCCCGGGCGAGGATTCGTCTGGCCCGGGTGACCACGGGCAGGTCGACCATCTGACCGTCTACGGTGGTGACCCCCACCGTGGCCTCGGCGGCCTCGGCGGCGTGGTCGTCAGAGCCGGCGGTGACGTTGGGGGAGGTTGCGGCCATCACGCGTTGGGCCCAATTCACCAGAGCGGGAGAGGGTGTCCAGGCGGCGTTGATCGCCGCGATCTGTCGAGGGTGAACGGCGAGCTTCCCGCCGAATCCGATCGACACTGCGGTCTTTAGGTCGGAGGCAAGCCGGGTGGGGTCGTCGACGGTGGTGGTGACGCCGTCCACTGGTGGCGGTAAACCTGCGGCGGCGCTGGACACCACGAGGGTTGACCGGGCGTAGGTGAGGGTCGCCGAGGCGGTCAGCGGGTCGAGCCCGAGCTCGACGGCGAAGTCCACGGATCCGAAGGCCAGTCGGTCGATCGACTGCCATGTGCACAGCGAGGCAACGTCACGGACACCGCGGGCGGTCTCAATCAACGCGATCAGCGGGCAGTGATCGGGTAAGTCGGTTCGCACTGTCACCAGCGCTCTTACGCTGTCGGCCTTTGGAAGTAGCACCGGGCAGCCAACTGCGGCCGCCATGCGAAGGTCGTCGGCGTGCCAGGGGGTACCGACGGCATTGATGCGCACGGCGATGCTGGGGGCACGCTGGAGGTCCGCCGTCAACCAACGCTCCACTGCGGTGCGGGCTAAGGTTTTCTCTGACGGTGCAACGCTGTCCTCGAGGTCGAGGATTACAGCGTCGGCGCCACTGGTGACGGCGCGTTCGAACCGGTCAGCGCGTATGCCGGGGACGAACAGTAGGCTGCGGGCTTCCGTGATGCTGCTCATGGACGGCCGGACATCTCATGACGGAACTGCGCTTCGGCAGATGCGCGCAGTCCCGCCGGTTGGGTCGAGGATTGTCGCCCGGGCCACGACGGGCGTGCCGTCAGTCGAGGTTGTGTGTGGCTCTGTTTCGCCGCGGCTTTCGCGCACAGAGATGTCCACGGACTCACCGCTGAATATCGGCCGGTGCAACCGATAGCTCAGAGTGGCCAACTGGCCCGGGTTGGCTCGGCGCAGTATTTCGGCCATCGACAGCACCAGCAGCGGCCCCTGCACCAGCAGCCCGGAATAGCCTTCGACGTCGCGGGCGTAGGGCAGGTCGTAGTGGATCCGATGCGAGTTGGCGGTGAGCGCGCTAAACCGGAACAGGGTGACCGCGTCGAAGGTCGTGCGCTGATGACAGCGGACGTCAACATTGGAAGTCGGCTCGGGGCGATCTGGGCGTCTTGCCGCAGCGGAGGCGGGCATCGGTTGCGGAGGCCCGGATCGATAGACGAGGTCTTGTTCGTCGGCGATGCACAAGCGGTGGTCCTGCGTGATGGTCGTGCGGACCGTGACCAGGAGCAGCTCACCGCTGCGGCCGTGTTTGATTTCGCAGTGTAGTGAGCTGGTCGCTGCTGCCGGTTGACCGAAGTACAGCGGTGCGTAGAACGTGCAGCGGCCGCCGGCGAACATGCGGCGACGGTCGCGCAGGGGCGGCATGAACCCGCCAGATAGTGGGTGTCCATCCCGGCCCAGGGAATTCCGCCGTGGCCAGCTCCGGAAGTACACCCAGTGGTAAAGCGGATCGACCGGGCCGCCGCGGTACGGGGCCGGCCCGCCAGCAAGCAGATCGTGCAGCGACTGGGCGGCGCCGAGATCAAGCTGGTCTATCCGTTCGATCGGTCCGGGGGACCAGTCGTCGACTTGCGCCGCAAGCGCAGCAGCCGGGGTTATCGTCACCCGTGCAGGATTCTATATTCTACAGAATATGTCAACGAGTCATAGGTCACTCGCTACGAACGTCAGCCTATGCGAGGCTGGACCACGCACCCAGCTATCGGGAGTTGACCAAACGAGGAGGGCGCGTCGTGGCGGAGCCGGTGTGGACTCCGGGCCAAGCCGCGCTGCGAGGCAACCAGCAGTTGAGCCACAAGGTGGCTTCCTATATCCGCGAGTCCATCATGGCCGGAGGTTTCGAGGCCGGCCAGTTCCTGCGCACCGAGACCATCGCCGAGCAAATGGGCGTCTCACACACGCCGGTGCGGGAGGCGCTGATGCTTCTGCAAAGCGAGGGCACGCTGCGTTGGGAGCCCCGCCGTGGCTTTCGGGTCACCTCGGTCACCGACCAGGACGTGCACGATTTGTTCCAGGTTCAGGCCTATATCGCTGGTGAACTGGCCGCCCGGGCCGCGCAAATCCTAGACAAGCCGGCGGTCCGGAGCCTGCGCCAACTGCAGGAACAACTCGCCCGCGCCGCTGAATCCGGCGATGCGGCCGCCGTGGACGCGTACAACCACGAGATACATCGCCGGATCAACAAAGCGTCGCCCTCGAACCGGCTCGGAATTCTCCTCAACCAGACCGTTCAGTATGTCCCACTGCGCTTCTTTGGGACGATCGAAGGCTGGGCCCAGGCCTCGGCGCACGACCATTCCGCCATCTTCGACGCCATCGAAACGGGTGACGCCGACGCCGCCCGCACGGCAATGAGCGCACACATCGTGCACATCGGCGAGCTACTCCTGAAGCATCTGCGTATGCACCGCGGCGCCTCACGGCCCGACTGACCGACGGCCACGCGTTGTGCGGAGCATCACGTTCCGCGCGATTCTATATTCTGTAGAATCTGTCCCGGGAGGTGTTATGGACGACGACGCGTTCGCCCAAATCCACGCTGTGGTGCGAGACTTCGTGCGCGAGCGGGTGATTCCGCGCGAACAAGAGATAGAGCAGACCGATGCGATCCCTGATGATCTACGCGTCGCTGCAGCCGACCTCGGGCTATTCGGCTACGCACTACCCGAAGAATTTGGTGGGCTCGGTGTCACGATGGCTCAAGACGTGAGACTCGCGTTCGAGTTCGGCTACACCACCCCGGCGTTCCGATCGTTGTTCGGCACGAACAATGGCATCGCTGGCCAGGTAGTGGCGAAGTTCGGCTCCACGGAGCAGAGGAAGACTTACCTGCCAGCGCTGGCGGCGGGAGAGACGATCGCGTCGTTCGCACTTACCGAGTCCGAAGCTGGGTCCAGCCCTACCGGGATGCGCACCGTCGGTCGGCGCGACGGGGACGGATGGCTGGTCTCGGGGACGAAACGGTTCATCACCAACGCTCCCCTTGCTTCCTGGTTTGTAGTGTTCGCCCGGACCGACTTGACGGCGCAGGGCGGGCGGGGAATCTCCGCGTTCATCGTGGAGGCGGCCGACCCGGGCGTGAGGGTGGGTTGCCGGGACCACAAGATGGGCCAGCGGGGCGCGTGGACCTCGGAAGTCAGTTTCGACGGCGTCCGCGTTGGTGCCGAACGACTTGTGGGCGGAGAACACCGCGGATATCGGGCCGCTATGACCGTGTTGTCCCGCGGCCGCCTGCATATCGCCGCTATGTGTGTCGGGACCGCTCAGCGCATCCTCGACGAATCAGTCGCCCACGCCGCGAACAGCAAGCAGGGCGGCCGCCCGATTGGCGACTACCAGCTCGTACAGGCGATGCTCGCCGAGTCCTATGCCGAGGTGCAGGCCGCCCGCAGCCTCGTCCTGTCGGCTGCCAAGGCCTATGACGCGGGCGCCGACATGAGCAGCGGCCCGTCGGCGGCCAAGCTCTTTTGCAGCGAGATGGTCTCGCGGGTGGCTGACCGGGGCGTCCAGGTCCATGGCGGCATGGGCTACATGCGCGAGACCGTTGTCGAACGCATGTATCGTGACTCGCGGCTCTACCGCCTTTATGAGGGCACCAGCGAGATCCAGAAGCTGATCATCGCCCGCAACCTTCTTCGCAATGCCGGCTAGGCCCTGCTCGCCGTGCTGCTGCTCAACTCGGTCGATGAGCTCGACTATCGCGACTACCTGCGCCCGGGCGATCGGTTGGTGTGGGGGCAGGCGTGCGGTGAGCCGAGTACCTTGGTCAAGCACCTATTCCGCGGACCGCTACCGAGCGGACTGTCGGCCTTCGTCGGGATCGACGTGGCCAACACGATCCGGGTCGAACACGCCGCCCGCATCTGCCTGACCAGCTACATCGGCTCCGGCGGCAACAGCGCTCTACACGCTGCGGGCCTCCTCGACATCACACCCCGGCACTACTTCACGCTTCCGGACTTCGTCAGCGCGCCGGAAACCGGTGCAGATGTCGTGTTGGTGCGGATCCCGCCACCCGATCCGTACGGACGGATCAGCCTGGGTGCGAACCATGACTACCTCGCCGATGCTCTCGCGCACGCCCGTGTGGTCATCGCCGAGATCGACGAGCGAGCGCCATACACCGGTGGGGACGTTGACCTCAGCACGGCCGACATCGATGTCGCCGTGCCCGCCCTGGAGACATCAGCTGAACTGATCGACCGCCCGCCTACCATCGTGCAGCAACGCATCGCCGCGCATGTCGCCGAATTGGTCGACGACGGCGCCACACTGCAGGTTGGGGTCGGGTCGCTGACCGGCGCCGTCCTGGCCCAGCTGGCCGACCGGCGCCATCTCGGTCTGCACAGCGGCCAGATACCCGACGGGATCGCCGACCTCATGATGTGTGGCGTCCTTACCGGCGAGCGCAAGACCCTCGACCGCGGCCTAGCGGTGGGTGGGATGCTGCTCGGCAGCCAGCGCCTGTTCGACTTCGCCCACCGGAACCCTCGGATCAGCCTTCGCCGCGCCGGATACACCCATGCCCATGCTGTGCTCGCACAGCAACCGAAGCTGACCGCCATCAACTCTGCGCTTGAAGTCGACCTCACTGGCCAGATCAACTCGGAGGTCGCGAATGGACGCTATGTTGGCGCAGTCGGAGGTGCCGTGAACTTTCTGCGCGGCGCCGCCGCCTCACCAGGCGGCGTCCCCATCACCATGTTGCCGGCCACCGTCGGCCAGGCCAGCCGTGTTGTCGCCACCCTGTCCGGTCCGGTGAGCGCGTCACGCAGCGACGCTGCGGTCATCGTCACCGAGCACGGTCACGCCGACCTGCGCGGATTGACTTTTAGCCAGCGGGCCGACGCACTCATCGCCATCGCAGCCCCCGAACACCGTGACCAGCTCTCTCACGCCGCCGACGCCGCTGTTGCTGCGGCGAGAAGGAGTCAGACCCGATGAGACGTGCCGCCATCGTCGCACCACTACGTACCGCCGTCGGCGCTTACGGTAAGGCGCTGCGCACCGTGCCAGTCGAAGATCTCGCCGCCACGGTTGTCAAAGCCGTCGTTCAACACTCGGGCATCGACGCCGAACGCATAGACGACGTGTGCTTCGCGCAGTCATATGCGAACTCCGAAGTGCCGTGCGTCGGCCGCTGGATCGCCCTGCACGCCGGGTTGCCCGAACACGTCGCCGGCACTCAGATCGATCGGCGCTGCGGGGGCGGCCTGCAGGCGATCGTTACTGCGGCTATGACTTTGCAAACCGGTGCCGCCGACGTCGCGCTGGCCGGCGGGGTGGAGAGCATGAGCCGCATCGAGCATTACACCACCGACATGCGGTGGGGTCGCCGGTCTGGTGGGACGATGCTGCACGATCGCCTCGACCGAGGCCGAGAACGCGCGCAACCCGAATGGCGCCACGGCCGCATCAGTGGCATGGTCGAGACCGCCGAGAACGTCGCGCGTAACTACGGCATCAGCCGCGAGCAGGCCGACGTCTTCGCTGCCGCGAGCCACGCCAAGGCCGCCGCGGCCTGGTCGTCCGGGCGCTTCGCCGAGGAAATCGTGCCCGTTGAGGTGCCCGGTCAACGGGGTGCGGCACCCAGCATCTTCGACCACGACGAGGGCATCCGCCCCGACACCACACCTGACACCCTGGCGCGCCTCAAGCCGGTCATCGCCGGCGGCACCGTCACCGCCGGCAACGCCAGCCAGCAAAACGATGCCGCTGCCGCCTGCCTGATCGTCGCCGAGGACAAACTCGAGGAGCTCGGCCTACAACCGGCAGGATTCCTGATCGGCTGGAGCGCGGTCGGCTGCGACCCGGCCAACATGGGCCTCGGGCCCGTCCCTGCTGTCGTCAAGCTGTTCGACCGCACCGGTCTGAGCTTCGACGAGCTCGCACTCGTCGAACTCAACGAGGCCTTCGCCAGCCAGGTCCTCGGCGTCCTGCGGGGCTGGGGCTGGAACGACCCGGACCGGCTCAACGTCAACGGCTCGGGGATCTCTCTCGGCCACCCCATCGGCGCCACCGGCGCCCGCATGATGGTCACCCTGCTCCACGAGCTCGCTCGGCGCGGCGGCGGACTCGGGCTGGAAACCATGTGCATCGGCGGCGGACAAGGCATGGCTGCCGTCTTCGAAGTACCCGCCTCCGCCGCGACGACATGAGTCCGGACCTCTCCGCCGCGCTGGACGACGCACCCCTACCAACCAACCCGCCAAGGGGCCCACGAACACTCATGCCGCCACGGCTGCCGATGCCGGGCCCCGTGGCCGAAGGCCGAGTCTGATCCTCGGCAGCGTCGGCCCTGCGCCGTGGTGCGCCAAGCAGTCGCGGGAAGAAGACTAGGACAGGCGTCCCATTCGAACTGTTCGCCGCTTAACCGGTCGCCGCCGCATTGGCGGCCTCGGTGGCCAGATACGACCCGGCGCTGGTTTCCAAGGTGGCCACAAACTGCTCGTGAATCGCCGCCGCCTGGGCGCTGATGGCCTGATACATCTGGGCGTGCGCGCCGAACTGCGCGGCCGTTAACGCCGACACCTCATCGGCGGCGGCGGGAACCACCCCGGTCGTCGGGCTGGCCGCGGCCGCGTTTGCGGCGCTCATCGCCGAGCCGATACCGTGCAGGTCGCCAGCCGCCGCGCTCAGCATCTGCGGCAGTGTGGTCACAAACGACATGTTCTTTCCTAATCGGTTAGTAGGGGCGGGTTACCGGTCCTACGACCGGGTCCGTTCCTGACGGCGTCTGCTGTCAGGTGATGGCTGATGGTTCCCGGCGCTGGACGCCTTCAGAACGAACGGCGCACCTGGCGGCAAATCCTGCGCGTTGGGGGTGGGATGGCGTTGCCCGAGCCTGGCGCCGGGTCGACTTCCCGATCGAGGCGTAGGTGGCTGAGGCCGGTGACAGCGCCGACAACCGGATCGCGGTGGCTATCGAGACCGGCTGCGGGTTGTGGGTGGCGGCGCTGCGTGAAACCGGCCGCTTGCGACGTCTCATCACCCGGCGTGACACCGCAACGCGCGGTAGCGTGTTCAGCCACTCTGGGCGCGTTGCGCGCAGGCCAGTGCTCATCGTGCCAGCGCTTCCTTGATCAAGAGGGCCGCTGAGCGCGTGAGCACATCGCGCTCCTTGGCCAGTTCGGCGATCGCCGTGCGCAGCTCGATGAGCTCAGCGCGTTCGCTCGACGTGCCGTCGCCGTCGGGAGCATTCACCCACCGACCCGGCGTGCCCTCGTGAACGCCGGGCTCCCCAGCCATCTGCGGGATCACCTTGAGACGGGACTCGGATCGGGGACCAGCCGCGCCGTTTCGTGGTGCGTTGACCACGCTGGCCACCGGGGGCATGCCGCCGAACGAGCCTCCCGGCCCAGCTGCTGCAGCCCCCGGCAAGCCGTCCAGGCCGGCGGTCGGCAATGCGGTGGCGGCAAGCCGGATCGCCGGGGACGCCGTGCCCCAGGACTGCGGCACCGACAGCGCACCGACTGAGGCCGCCCGGCCCAGGCCCGCCGACACCCCGGCACCGCCCAGGCCCGCCGAACCCGCCGCGCCCATCCCCGGCCCGAGCGAACCCGCCAGAGGCCCCAGCGCGGCCCCAGGCGCCGCAGACGCCGCAGACGCCGCAGCCGCCCCAGGCCAGGGGCTGTCCAACGGCACGGCGAACAACATGCTTGAAACAACCGTAAAACAACTCCCAAGGAAGCCCGTTCTGTAACCCCCAACTAACGTGCTCAGCTGTTCGAAGTCCGTGATCAAGGGGTTGTTCAACATGTTCAGCAACCCCTGTGATGCCCCTCCCGACGCGAGTGATTGCAGCGTGCTGGGCACCTGGGGGAGCAGCTGTGACAGGGCGCTCGGGGTGCCGGTTCCCGCCGAAGCGACCGCGGCGGCCT
>Ga0209040_10001831_pt1 | contig 16835 bp, 21 predicted proteins | sample BogFormECP12_OM3_FD_188240 | JGI IMG/M metagenome (GOLD analysis project Ga0209040, IMG submission 188240) | Bog forest soil microbial communities from Calvert Island, British Columbia, Canada - ECP12_OM3 (SPAdes) (version 2) | ecosystem: Environmental > Aquatic > Freshwater > Wetlands > Bog ...
CGCCGCAGGCACCTCGGCGGTGATTGCGTCCATCTCCATCAGCTTACCGCAGCACACCTCCACCCCAGGACGCCATGTGGGGCAAGCACAACGCTATCTTTATGCGTCGCAGCGAGCCAGTATCTCGGATGCCCCCCTCAGATGGGGAAGCCCTAGCCCTTCGCTGAACCACCCATATATAGGTTCCAGAAGATCCCGGGCCTGCGCCGCCCGCCCTTGCAGCAGCATGAGCCGCGCCAGACCGCTGCACGCCTGCAGCTCGAACAATCTCGCGCTCTGGCTGCGTGCGATTGCGATCGCGTGCCTAAATTCTTGCTCCGCCGCAGCAATATCGGCGTTCGGAGCAGTGCTAAGCACGACAGCCTTTCGGCGTAGGAGCGCGGAGTCGAATGCCCCGACTCCCGAGCGAGCCGACGTCAATAACGTCGCGTCCAGCAACTCGATCGCGTCAGACCATCGTCCGGCCCATTTCAGTACATCCGCCATTAAGCCATTAACATACGCCACCTCCCGGTGCCATCGGAGCGAATCGAGGATCACGAGTGCTTTCGACAATATGCTCAGGCCGTTCGTGATGTCGCCGCACCGCGCGGTCGACCAACCCAGCAGGCATTGGCCCAACGCCAGGTACTGCGGAAAGCCCTGCTCCTCCGCTGCTGCGATCAAAGTTTCCGCGCAACTGCGGCATCGCGCCTCATCGCCGATCGTTTGATATGCCCGCGCCGAGGTGGACAGCGCCATCGAATAGGCCAGCGACGCAACACCAAGCGGTCGCGCGCGTTGAATGGCCTGCTCGGCATGCGCAACCGCGCGTTCTGCATAACCGAGATGCGCGAACGTGTTCGCCAGATACGCCGCTGCGGCGACATCCGGCGACGAGGTTATCGCAAGGTCTGGAACCTCGGTCTTGCCTTCACGACAAAGCTCGAGTGCACGTGTCAGGCTTTCCAGAGCTGACCCAAGGCGCCCTTGGTGAAATCGCAAGATGCCGAGCCTGACCTCTCCGGCAATTCTGATTGCAGAACTCCTGTTGGTATCGGCAAGTGCCAGCAGATCGAGACTGATCGCCTCAACCGACTGCAACTCGCCGCGGCTCATGTCGATCGCGCCGAGTGCGAACAGCGAGCGCGCCAGCATCCCGGGGTCATTGAGCTGACGACAGACCGCCACGGCGCGCTCGAACAGGTCGGATGCCTCGGCATCAGACTGGCCCCTAGTCGCGATCAGCAGCCGGCCGAGCGCGATCAGCAATTCGGCCTCCAGTATCTGCTGATCCGGCCCCTCGGGTAGACTGCGGGCGAATTGCAGGCCGCGCTCCAGATGATTTCTGGTCTCCGCCAGGCCGGCGCGCTCCGCTGAACGCTCGCCAGCCGCTCGGTAATAGTACGCGGCCTTGGCGATCAGGCCCGCCTGCGCGCAGTGATAGCCGAGACGGCTGGGCGGTATGGTCCCGACGCTGCTGTCAGTCTCGATGACTCTCACGATGGCCGCATGGAGCTCGGCGCGCCGGTTGCGCGGCAGGCTCTCATAGGCGACGTCGCGGACGAGCGCGTGCTTGAAGGCGTATAGCGCATCAGGCCCGGCACCACTCTGGAAGGCCAAGTTTGATGTGACAAGCTCCCGTAGTCCCTGTTGGAGCTGGAGTTCCGAGAGATTGGCGATCGCCGCCAGCAGCGCATTGGAGAAATTCCGACCGATCACTGCGCTGATCTGAGCGACCTCCTTAGCGGTCGGCAGCCGGTCGAGCCGCGCCATCAGCGATCCCTGCAGTGTGCTTGGAACCACGATCGAATCGGCCGCGGCGGGTTGGCTTTGCGACTCTTCCAGCACCGCCTTGGTCATCTCCTCGATGAACAGCGGGACACCGTCAGTCTGCTGGATGACACGCTCGCACAGCGATGGCGGCAGGATCTGCTGCGCAGCGACCTGATGGGCCAGCATCTCTGAATGCTGGCGGTCAAGCCGGCCCAGGGTCAGAACCTTCACATTAGGCCGCCCCGACCAGGGCGGGATGAAGTCGGAACGAAACGACACGATCCGCAGCACGGGCAAGCCGGCCAGGCGGTCGATGCCCGCCTCGACCAGCTCAAGCGTGCTCGGATCGGCCCATTGTGCATCCTCGAACAGCACGAGCACCGGTCGCATCTTGGCCAGATCCGCCAGCCGTCGGATCAGCACGTCGAAGGTCTTCTCCTTCTGCCGTTGTGCGCTCAGATCGAGGCTCTGATAGCGATCCCCGAGCGGAATCGACAGCATTGCGGCGAGCAGCGGCAGGCCGTCCGGCGCAAGGCCGCGCGATGCCACGAGCGACTCCAGCTTGTGCAGTTTGTCCCGCACGGAGTCACTGCGCGTTAAACCAAGTTCGCGCTCCCAGCGTGAGATGATCGGATGGAGTGCATCGTCCTGATGGTAGGGTGAGCAGAAATACCGCAGGCTGAAGTGACGCTCATTGGCCAGTCGCTCCTCCAGTGCGGCCAGCAGTCGCGACTTGCCGATCCCTGGCTCGCCGGCAAGCAGCACCACCCGACCATCCCCGGCGAGGGTCCGCCGCCACTGGTCGAGCAGGAAATCGAGTTCCTCGGTACGGCCGACGATAGGGGCCGGTGCGCTGGTGAATAGCGCCTCTGACCGGCCTGAGAGCGTCGTCTGCCGGAGCGCGCGCCAGACCTGTTGCGGCTCGCTGAAGCCCTTCAACGTGACGCGCCCAAGGTCCTCCATCTCGAACAGTAGGCTGACTTGAGCGTGCGTCGACTCGCTGACGAGGACGGAATCGGGCTCCGCCAGGGCCTGCAGGCGGGAAGCGAGATGCAAGGTCTCACCGACCGCCATCAATTCCTGCACCGCGCCGGCGCCCATGAGGTCGCCGATCACCACCAGCCCGCTGGCGACGCCGACTCGGATCGACAGATGTTGTGCTTTGATCGTATCGATGATCGCAAGGCTGGCACGCACGGCGCTCTCGGCGTGCGTCTCATCAGCATTTGGCCAGCCAAAATACGCCAGCACTCCGTCGCCAATGACTCGCGCGACATAACCTCCTGTCGCTGTCACAGCGGCGCTCACGTTCAGCTGATAGCGGCTCAACAGCTCTCGCAACTCCTCGGGGTCGAGTTGCGTCGTCAGCGGCGTAGAATCGACGATATCGCAAAACAGCACAGTGATCTGCCGTCGCTCCGCCGAAGAACCCAGGTCTGACGCGCGAAGTGCGTCATCCGGTGCTCCGGCACGCAGTGCACGTATGGCAACGAGTAGCCGCCGACGGTCACCCACTGAAGCGATGCCGGCGTCCTTGAGGTCCTCGGCGGTGAGATGCGGCAGGACGTCGGCCGAGATCGCTTGCTGAGCGAACAGTTCGGCGTATTGCTCCAAGCTGATCTGCCGGAGCCACTCTGCGACGTCCATGCCGCTCTCCAGCAAAATGTTGTCTGACAACGGTGGGCCCAACCCGGATGAGTAGACCAGCACACGCCTCGAGCCAGGCTCGGTGCCTCTTGCGCTAAGCTAACAATAGTCTGCGTTACAATCGTCTACAATGCCACTCTGTCTTCTCCCTCCGACCGGGACGTTCACTGCCTCTACTGCTGTCGCACTCGGCGACTGGCAACCGATCGGAGACTGTAGGTAGGATCAGCTCGAGGCCCTCGGGGCCGAATGCCGCGCCGATTCACAAGAGCCCCTTGCCCATCATCGCCGTGTCGTCAGGAGCGCGCCTCCAGGATCATGTTGAACGGCGTCTCCGTGGCGCGGCGCACCTTGGTGAAGCCGCCGGCGGTGATGACCTCGCGCAGCCTTGCCTCGCCGGCCTGTGCGCCGAGCGCCGAACCGACCTCCTGCGACAGCGAGGTCGGAACACAGATCATCGTCGAAGCGGCGTAGAACAGCCGGCTGACTGGGTTCAGATTCTGCTCAAGGCTGTCGCCTGCCATCGGCTCGACGATCATCCACGAACCATCCGGCTTCAGCGATCGGCGGACATGCGCGGCAGCGCCGGCCGGATCGCCCATATCGTGCAGACAGTCGAAGAAGGTCACCAAGTCCAAACCGGTTGCCGAATAATCCTTTGCCGTGCCTACTTCGAAACGGACATTCTCGAACACACCGTGGGAGTCCGCGTGCGCACGGGCCGCCTCGATCGAGCCTGGATGGAAGTCGTAGCCGACGAAGTGCGAATTGGGGAACGCCTTTGCCATCATGACGGTGGACCAGCCGTGCCCGCATCCGACATCAGCTACCTGGGCGCCACGGGTCAGTTTGTCGACAACGCCATCGAGCGCGGGGAGCCATGAACCGACCAGGTTGTTGTGGTAGCCGGGTCGGAAGAAGCGTGCCACGGCGCAGAACATGCAGCCAGCCTGCTCGCCCCAGGCGACACCCTCGCCAGTCCGGAACGCCTTCTCGACCTTGGGCTGGTTGGCGAGCATCGCGGCCATCAGGTCGAAGCCGCCCAACATGTAGACCGGGCTGTCATCGACAGCGAACACCATGGCCTGCTCGCCAGAGAGCGAGAACTTCCGAGTGGCGGGATCGTAGGTGAGATAATTCGAGGCTGCCTGGTTCGAGAGCCACTCGCGCACATATCGCTCGTGCGCACCCACCGAGGAACCGAGTTCCGCCGCCGTCATCGCCCCGTTGGCGTGCAGGGCCTTATACAGCCCGAGCGCGTCGCCGATGCGAACCATCGCGACGCTCGACGCTCCGCCGAGGTCGGACACCATCTGACCGATCAGTTGATTGAGCCTGCCTTCGTCTATCATGACTGCCTCCAGGGTTTCGTTTGTCGCGTACACCAACTCCAGGCGGCTGCCGGTGCGCGTCCGTCGGAGATGAACTTCTCTATGACGAGAAAGCCTTGGTCACGGTGCGCCCCGGCCGCTGCGGGGTTGCACCGGCGAAGATCAGGGAGATCGAAGGATGTGACGAACTCTGTCCGGCAGTTTTCCATTTGCTGTATATAATCGACGGGCTATGGTAAAAGCTATAAAATGAAATTCGTCAAAGGCAGCTCCGCATGGCGCTCGACCGAACAGACTTCGGCATACTCAGCCTGCTCCAGAACAATGCGAGTCTCTCCAACAAGCAGATCGCCGCGGCAGTGGGGTTGGCGCCGTCGAGCGCGCACGAAAGGCTGAAGCGTCTGCGCGATGACGGGGTGCTACGCGGAACGCACGCCGATGTGGACCCAAGGGCGATGGGCATCGGGCTCGAGGCTCTGTTCTTCGTCGAGCTCGCCAAGCATGAGCGGACCATGGTGGACGACTTCATGGCCGGTGTCGCCGACATACCCGAGGTGCGGTCAGCGTTCCTGATCACCGGGCGCTACGACCTGGTGGTGCATGTTGTCGCACGCGACATGCAGCACCTGAAGGACCTGGCTCTCGACAGTTTCACCAATCGGCCGGGAGTGACCCGCATCGAGACATCCATCGTCTATGAGTCCCGCGTCAGGCATGAGCTTGCCCTGTTGCGTGATTCGCCGCCGTAGGCAGGTCTCGATACTCTGGCCCCATGGGTAGCTGGGCAATACCCTAGCCCGTGATCGGGCAGCTCATTTTGGCACCGGACTGAGCAGTCGGCGAGGCGGGCCAAGCCGTTCCTGCATGAGTTGCATGGCGCCCAATTGGGCCAAATCATGAGTGCCGACAAGCGAGTCTTTGTCACTAGCACCATGAGCGAGAGTCCGTCATATGCCGCCGTCGAAGAACGGAGCTGGAGCGCATCAATAGCCCCGAGGCCAAGCTTGGCATGCCGCGAGCGCGGCGTCATGCCCAAGGTTCAGCTGTTCCTAATTTACCGGCTCTGGCGGTGTGCCTCCTCGGTCGCAGTCGCAAGCCCCAGAAGTCGCGAGCTTGCGATGATCGTCATCTCGTCTTGCGACAGCGAGGTACCGGCATCGGATCCATCCGAGCTGACGATACCGTTCATGAGCGTGTTGGACCTCGCGGTGTCCTTCAGCCCAAATGCATGCCCTATCTCGTGCTCGAGGATGCCCCTTGCACCCTTGGTCAGAGACAGCAGGCTCACATTGGCCTTCTGGCTGACGAATATGATCGGATCGATCTGATCATCCATGCGGAGACAGATGCCACCTTCAAGGCCGGGGGTGTCGAAATCCGGCACGTAGAAGACGTGGAGCCCGCCGAGGTCTGTCCAGTTCCTTATGGCGGCCCAGACTTCGGTGCTGAATCTGCCATTCGGATCCTTCACGGTTATTGGGCGTGCAACGGGGCTGCCAGCACCGGCCGGAAGGTCGTGGTCGAACTCCGTCGGGCCACCGGCGAGAGCCAGCTTGCCGTCCGTGCCAAGGATGGCCTTCGTCTGGTCCTTGTTCAGGATGAACTTCTTCACCTTGAACTTCAGGGGGACGTGGATGAACACCTTCTCGGAACGGTGGAAGTCCTTGGCCGTTGTGTCAGTGACGCCGTGCACCGCCGTCAGCCAAACGTCGATTGTTGGCACGCCCGCTCCTGCCGATGCCTAGTCAAGTCCGCAGCATTGATGGACTGTCCCTGCGCACTTACGCCAGAGCCCTCGCAACCACAAAGGATTGCTTCTCATCCCGGGCAGGAGTCGAATTCATGCATCAGTACAAGCGCGCGCCGCGAGAGGATCGGGCAGCGCGCCACAGGCTTGGCGCCGGCAAGGTGGGCAATGGCTGAGGCGCGCAAACCGACGCTTTATCTTACGAGGGATGGCCCGCGCGGTTTGGTCCGCCGACAGCCGTCGCCTAAGATCTGTTCCCGATAGATGCGCACGGCGGGCTGAAGGCCAGCACGCTCGGTCGCCGCATCGCCGCGATCGCCCATGCCCACAGCCAGCACGGCCACAAGCCGCCGCCCACCGTCGACGAGACCGTCCGGGTGGTGATGAAGGGCATCCGCCGCACCATCGGCACCGCCAGGGAGAAGAAGACCCCGGCCACCCACGACATCCTCGCCCAGTTGCCGGACGCGTGCCCCGACACGCTGATCGGCAAGCGCGACCGGGCACTGCTCGCCCTCGGCTTCGCCGGTGCGTTCCGGCGCTCCGAGCTGTGCGCGCTCGAAGTCGCCGACCTGGTGGAGGTGCCGGACGGGCTCCGCGTCGTGATCCGGCGCTCGAAGACCGACCAAACCGGGGAGGGGCAGGAGGTCGCGATACCCCGAGGCTACAAGCTGCGCCCCGTCGAGGCGGTGCAGACATGGCTCGCCGCCGCCGAGATCAGCAGCGGGCCGGTGTTCCGGGCGGTCGCTCGCGGGGGGGTGGGTCTCAGATGCCGCTATGGCGGACGACAGCGCCTCGAGGATCGTGAAGCGCTACGCCCGCCGGGTCGGCCTGGAGGTGGCGTCCTTCTCCGGCCACAGCCTGCGCTCGGGCTTCCTGACGTCAGCAGCCGAGTCCGGCGCCAATATCTTCAAGATGGCGGAGGTCTCGCGGCACCGTAGCCTCGACACGCTGCGCGGCTACGTTCGGCGCGTCGATCTGTTCAAGGAGCACACCGGAGCCGCGTTCCTGTGAGGGCACATGACGACGGTCGGGGAGCCGCTGCCGCACTCACCTAAGCAGCGGTCGACGCCCTGGCCGCATATGCACCGCATCGATACTGGTAATGCACGAGCGTGACTAACCTCGCCGGCGACTTTTGGCGTCTAAGACGCCCGTGGCGAGGGCAACGAGGCCCCCGCCGGATCGAGGGATCACCCCGATGATTACCGAAATGAGACTGCGAGAATTCTTCGCCCGTATAGCTCCGGCCACGATGGGATTGATTGCTCGCGACTGTGGTGTGGCCGATGCGTATGACAGAGTCGATGCGCTGGTAGCCTACTCGCAGAATTATGGGTTGGGCGTCATCCACTGGCACGTGCGCTATCCTGAGTTGACCCAAGAGCGGGTTACCCCTGACGGCAACGCAGCAGCTCGCTGCCGCACTCCCGTTGCGCAATCGGGAACGCCATGACCCCCACGCGCCTGCGCGAATGCCTGGAAGCCCTCCGCTGGTCGCAGCGCGAGCTGGCGGCGGCGCTTGGCTGCAACGATCGGCTGGTGCGGCGCTGGGCGGTGGGAGCGCCGGGCTACGCGGTGCCCGAATGCGTTGGCGAATGGCTGGAGGTGCTGGCGACGACGCATGTCCGCCATCCGCCGCCAACCGACTGGCGGGGGTTGCAGGCCGACGTGGCCAAGTTGCAAGACAGGAGGCCGCCGCCATGAATGAGAACCAAGGCGGCCGCCGCGCTTGGACGTCCGAGGAGAACGCGGCACTTCTCGCGGCAGTGGAACAGTGCCACGCCGCTGGCGGGGCGGCTCGACTGGCACGCGATCGCCGCCACCATCCCTGGACGCGGAGCACAAAGCGCGGCAGTGCAGTTTTATAAGCTGCTGCCCGCCCCTTGTGCCCGCCCAACTGCGCCGACGCCGCATAGCGTCACCTGAGGGCGCCGTGGTGGCCTTCCTGCCGACGCCGCCCGACGTCGCCCGCGTTGTCGAACAGATAGCAGCGGCTGCCGCGCACCGGGTTCAACAGCACAACTTGAGGAGCAATCCTGATGTCCGTCTCCACCGAGCCAATCACGACCACGCCCCCACGCCACTCCGCGCGCAAAACCTGGTCGCACGAAGAGAACGCAGCGCTCCAGGCCACCGTGCAACAACACCTGGCTGAACACCGGTTCCTCGATTGGGACGCCATCGCCGCTGCGATCCCAGGGCGTACCGCGCACAGCGCGGAAGTCCATTATTACGTCTTGCAGGCACGACCAACCGTCGCAGCACCCAACTATTCGAAACCGCGCGCTGTTGCGGCACCGACTATCCGCCGACCGTGTCTGCGCTGCCGCTCGCCATTCGATTCCGCGGATCGCAAGCGCAACTGGATCTGCGATTCGTGCAAGCGCAGCCTCGGTGAAAATCCGTTCGCCGAAGCCCGCACGCAAAAGGAAGCAGCGTGATGCGTGCGGTCCCAGCGCTCGTGATCGCGCAGCCGGTCCATCACGTGCTTGTCCTGCGGCACGTCAGGCTCGGCGAGCCGACATTATGCACCGCAACGATACTCCCTATGCACAGCGGTGCTTAACGGCGGCCGCAGCTTTTGGTGCATCACTGGCCAGCGCCAGGGAATGCCCCAGGCAAGCCAGGGAAGACCGGCAGATGCTCAAGACGCTCGCGCTCGCCTTCACGACTCTCCTGATCGACCGCTTCGACTGGTTCGTCATAGGCGTCACGCTGACCTGTGCGGCGCTCGTGGTTTGCCTCTACTGGTGACGGAGCATTCGGTGACCGCTGACGAATTCAATGCTGGTTCAGCTCTGGACCATACCGTTCCTCGCACACAGCAAGCTCGGCATGACGTCGGATCGGGCGATCCGGCGGTGGCGCTCCGGTCAGAACCGGATCCTATCCGCACTCGCCGACTGGCTCCTCCAGCTGATCGCCCGGACGGTGGAGAACCTACCGCCGCCGAAAGACTGGGAGTGACCGCGAGGCGCGCGACGCGCAAGAGCAAGACAATTCTTCGATCATAGGACATCCCAAAACGAGGCGACGCGATCCCTGCCACGAACCTCGCCGCCTCTCATCACCGCGAAAGGGAGCTGTCGCACATGACTGCCAAGACCGTATCCACTACTCGCCGCATCCGCAACGCGCTGTTGGGCGCATCCGCTATGGCCACGATCGGCGTCGCTCACACCGCCACTGCTCAGATCGACGTTGCCAAATACTGGTATACCGGCGGCGGTTTCACGGTAAAGGAAATGGTGGCGACTGATCCCTCTGACCGCTGGTGCTCGCTAGAACGCGGCATTCCTGGCAGCAGCAGCCCCTACTTCATCCTGGACACCTCACCCGGTGGGTTGTTGATGATCGCGGACAGCAACATGAACTGGTCCGGCGGGCAGGTGCGTATTTGGGTAGACGGCAAGTTTTGGACCGCCCGGGCGACCGTCCCTCCGGCATTTCCTCATAACCTCAACGTTAGTCTGGGCTATAGCCAACCGCTGGTCGATTTCATGACGGCACTCGCCCTTGGTCGGACGCTCACTATCGAGGGTCTGGGCAGCGCCGGGGTTGGTGCGTTCCGCTACAACGTGTCTCTCAACGGCTCGGCGGGTGCGATCAAGGCGCAGATCGAGTGCAGTAAGGCGGTCGATGGCACGCCGGCGGTCCAACCGCGCGCCTCGGCAACGACCGTCAAGACCATCGTGTGATCACAGACGTCATGCGCACGGGCAAGCTCGTCCTGTGCCCGGATCTCCCCCGTCGTGATGCGATCGGCGCCTTCCGCACGAGCCCCGCACCGCCTGCGATCTGAGCGGCTAGACGCGAGGCATCGGCCAGCATTGCTGTGCGGCGTGCCAACCGGTATGACCTCGCCTGTTGATGAGGGAGTAAAACGATGTCGCGTCTGGCATGGCCAGCTGCAGCAGCGTGTGGCGCGCTCCTGACCTTGTCCGCCTGCAGCAATCCTTACGATCCGGTTCAGCGCACTCTGGGTGGAGCTGCTATCGGCGCGGGCGCGGGTGCGGCACTCGGCGGAGCGGTTGGCGGCTGGGAGGGTGCCGGTATAGGTGCATTGGCCGGTGGGGCGGTGGGTGCAGTTACCGGAGCAGTGACGACACCACACCCGCCGCCACCCGCTTATTACTCGCCACCCCATCGAGCCGCCTCGTACACACCGCCGAGCTATTGAACTAGGTGCGGCCTGCCCGGCCTGCTGACAGCACTGCGGGCGTCTCTGGCCGTCCGGCGCTGATGGGCCAGCACTGACGCTTCGCCGCACGGGGCACACCTGCTGACCAAGCATCGCAAACAGCTGCCTGATGGTAACGTGGCTGCTCGTGCTTGCGACAACATTCGCGGGGCTCAGTAGCGCATGGTACTGGTAAAAGCCGCAATTCTTCGGGCGAGCAGCAGTAGGATGACGCGATGCGATCCTGGGTCACGGCGAGCCTTCTCGGCACACTGTTCGCCATCCTGTGCACTAGCATCGCGACGGCCGAGATGAAGGTCTACTATCACATTGGCAGTTGGGACGCGTTCAGTGGCCCCGGCACCGATGGCAAGCCGGTGTGCGGCGTCGGCAGCACCAATCCGGTGGGCAACCGCAGCTTCTCCCTGCGCTTCCCGATAGGCGGCGACGGCGTGATGTTCCGGGCCAAGAAGCCGGACTGGAATATTCCGGCCGGCACGCAGCTTCCGGTCGTGATGCAGATTGGGCTCGACGCACCGTGGAACCTAACGGGAATGGGCAACGGCCCTTTAGTGGACTGGACGCTCGATCGTCACACCATGCTGACCTTCGATGCCCAGTTCCGCCGTGCCAGTTCCATGACGCTGACCTTTCCCTCCGGCAACGAGCCACCCTGGACGGTGACCCTGAGCGGCTCGACCGCCATCAGCAACGAGTTCGCACGCTGCGTCACCAACCTGACGCAACGGACCGAGGCACAACCTCCCGCGCTGCCGCCATCAGGCCCAACACAGCCATTTGGACAGTAACCGACGCAACCGATCACGGCGGAGCCGACGCAGCCGACCGACCCTTTGATCAGCCGATCTTCCAACCGTCCTTCGTATTGAACAGGGTGAGCGTGGTACTGCGGTTCGGGTTCGGTTGTGCACGGTCCTCTCGTAGTGTACGACACGCCATGCCGTGGCGCTTCACGGTACTCCCGGCGGTGACAGTCCCGCTTACGCCAGACTGCGGGTTGCTCCAGGTCTCAGAGGCTCCGGCAACGAGCTGAGGTTGATCCAGCAGGCGATTTGTCGCATCCGTCAGCGCCGCAATGTCGTCGCGGTTCAGCGGCGTGCCGCCGTTACCGCGGAACGGGTTGATCTGTGCGAGCGCCGGCTGCGACAGACAGACGGCGACGACCAGCAGCGTCAAGATACGTTGGAGCGTCATCACCTCCTCCGGGATGGCCAGTGGCGCGCCTTGGCTGTCATCACCTTAGTCGACATTCCTCGGATGGCAACGTCATCGCCGCCGAGGCACTTCAGGCTCGGCGAGCCGCCATTATGCACCGCATCGATACTGCTCATGCACAGCGGTGACTAACTGCCGCAGCGGCCTCTCGTGCATACAGCTGATGCGTGGCCAGGAACTCTCCTAGGCACGGTTCGGGGCGTCACCTCCTCTGGCGCTTGGCCCGCATTGGGCACGGCCACGCAGAAAAAGCGACCGTCTGCATTTGAGCCGCGCGATCTCATATGTCGTCACTCGAATTTCAGACCGTTAAAGCGTCGCGCGAGGTCGACGACGGCCTCGCGCGGCCTCATTGCCTGAAGAAGGGTGCCATGGCAGCCATTGACTACACCACTTGTGGCGTGAACGACGTAATCGCGCATTCGCTGAAGCTGCACCCCCAACTGCTTGCGGACAGCCTTCGATTTCACGCGCGTGTGCATGCTCAATTCGCCGACGCTTACAACGACAGTGAAGTGATGCGGAACGAACTTGATCTCGCCGGCCGGCTACACTCCTTTGCCGATGCGATCGAGCTCGGCGACCACACGATACCTGGCGGTTTCGATGTGCGCCGCGAGGCGTTCAGCTGCGCGGCGTGGCTGCAAGATCTGCACCCGATCATGCAGAAGGAGATCGCTGAGCGAGAACAGGCGTATGCCCCTTTGGGACGAAGCGGCTGAGATGCCGCAGCAGGCCAACGATGGCCGTCAAACGGGGCATTAACAGCCTCCAACAGAGCGCTTCTGCGGTCCAGTCAGCCCGGGGCAAAGCGGCTCAGTTCCTGCGCCACGATCTCGCGTAGCCAGCGGTGCGCCGGGTCGTGACGGCGCGTCTCATGCCAGATCATGTAAATTGGCAGTGAAGGCGATTCGAGCGGAAGCGGTAGAACCTGCAGTCCTAGCCGCTGCTCCATAATCGGGCCCATGCTCGCCGCGAATATGCCCACCAGGTCAGTGCTTGCCACGAGCGTGGGTATCTCGAGAAGCTCGCTCACGTGCGCCGTCTCGCGTATTCCGAGTTCAAGAAGCTCTTTGATGGCCATGGGCGCGTGGTCGATCTCGCGCCGATGGTGAAGGGAAACAAACTCCGCCTTCAGCAACTCCTCCATGGTGAGACCCACACCAACCGAGGGATGACCGCGTCTGGCCAAGAGCACCAGCCGATCATCGAAGAGTTTCCTGTTTACGAATGGATCCAACTGGACCGGCAGCCAGTCGATGGCGACGTCCACGATGCCATCACGAAGGCTTTCCTCAAGGTCGACCGGCCGAGAAACGGTATCGAACGTCCCCACGACACTGGGGGCAGCAGCCGCTACGGCAGCTCGCAAGGCCAGCGAGTAGAACGGCCCCATGGGATGCGGGATGCTGATGCGGAAGCGGCGTTGCGATGTGCCAGGGTCGAACCCGCTCGCCTCGGCCAGAGTAGCGCGTAGGGCATCCAGCGCCTGCTTGATCGCAGGATACATCTCCTGCGCCGTCGGCGTCGGAGACAGACCCTGGCGGGTTCGGACGAAGAAATCGTCCTTGCATGTATCCCTTAGACGAGCCAGGGCATGGCTGGCCGCCGATTGGCTGAGCGCGAGGCGATCGGCGGCGCCACTGACAGGAGAGCATGACGATCTGTGGGGTGTTCAGGCCGCGTCGTCGTGGAGATGGCTGGGCGCAATGTCGTTTGCCAAGCCCGGATACCAGCGCTCGAACAGCGGCCGGAGGGTACCGTCGAGTGCGCGCGTGCGGGTCTGCAGTAACAGGTGTGCGCCACGCTTGGTCCACTGCATCTGCTGACGTTTGGCGAAGCGCTTGCTGATTACGGCGTTCACCGTGGACTCGGCCAGGCATGAGGAGATGCGCTCGCCGGCGCGGTAGCGCTCGCCATAGTTGATCAGGCTGTCGGTGTTGGCGGCGATGTAGACGCCGAACTCGTGCGCCGCGCGCGCGAACTTGTGCAGGTTGGGATAGTCGACCTCAAGCGCGTCCACGTCGTCCTCGAAAAAGCCGATCGTCTGCAGGGCACGATGCTGATTGCCGTGCCAAAGTAGCCACTTGATCCGTTCCAGGTCGGTCAGCAAGTTTGCCCCCGCCGCCTCGTCGTGGTGGGCAACGCCACGCGCGTATTGTTGCAGCACGGTCAGGCGCATCGTGATGTGGAACCAATCCAGGACATGCTCGGACACCGGGGTGACAAGTTCGGTCAGCGCGCGGATCTCCTCACCCCCGTCGGTCAGGAATGTGACGTCTTGATTGGCCTGCAGCCCCTGGCTTTTGAGCGTGTCGAACAGCCGGCGTTTCGGCTTGGGATCGTAGCCATGCACCAGGCCGACATATTGAGCGTCACGATCTTCTGGCACCGACCGGCCGACGATGACCTCGAAGTTGGTCTTGCGATCTTGCCAGTTGCGGACATAGCCGCCGTCGAGGCCGACGACGATGCGGCCCTCCGGGATAGGCAGCTTCGCCCAGTCAGCCGGACAGCCATCAATGAAGCAGGGCCGTTCTTCCGCCAGTTCTGCTTCGGCACGCTCGGCCACACGTAGCGTGTGCTCGCGCAAGGTTTTGGCATTGGCGCCGGATGCGATCGGCAGGATGTCGGCGAGCAGACCAGCCGCGGCGGCGTACGGCGCGAGCGACGCCCAGCGCGCCGCAAGATAGAGTCGCTCCGGAGCAACATGATCGGGGATCAGGCCGCTCAGCGGCGATGCTGTGGCCGGACCCTCGGTACCCTGGCACGAGCAACGGTGTAGTCGCGGGCTGCGGAGACGCACGTCACCGTAGAGCGTCATGAAGGTAACGGGGTAACTGCCCTTGCTGCGTCGGCGCGCCCCACACGCCGCGCAATAGCGATGCCGCTCCGTCCATGACGCGACCTGCGCATCAACGACCTGGCGCTGAACGGCTGCCATCAGCGCCTTCCCCTCGGCGATCGACAGACCGAGATCCTCCGGCCGCTCCGGCCGTTTCTCGAATACCGCGGCCTCCAAGGCATCGCCATCGCCGCCGTCATCGGCGGTGATCTGGAGCAAGACCCTGACGCGCATGGTGTACCCCCGATGCTGATGGCTGACAGCGAGTTTTCCACAATCGCCGGAGTGGAAAGCCCGAGCGGGGGCCAGCATGTCGCCCATCCGTCTGCTCGGGGCCATTCCGGCTCTCGGATGCCACCAGGTTGCACTTCGAACGCGATAGAGCAAACTGTGTCATGCCCTCCATAGCGCGCGCGACCACTGCCATCGCCGCCATCCTCACCCGCGAGGGCATCGACTACGCGCAGAGCAAGAAAGACCGTGTTCAAAGCCACGCGCCAACGCGCCGGCCTGCGCGCGCCGCCCGAGCGGCGCGGCGGCATCGACCGACTGACGGTCGAAGAGGAGCTACGCTTCCTCGACCAGGCCTACGCACAGAGTGGGCGGACCGGGCTGATGCTGCAGACCCTGCTGGAGACGGGTGCTCGGGCCTCCGAGCTGGTGCAGCTGCGGGTCGAGGATGTCAGCTTCGTCGAGCGCGTGGTCACGATCCGTCACGGCAAGGGTGGCAAGCGCCGAGAGGTGCCGATCCGGCGAGAGCTGGCCCAGTTGCTTCGGCTGCACATCGGCGCCCGCCGGGCGGGCCCGCTATTCGCCAGCCGCCAGCAGGGCTCCGGCCCAGCACCGTACATGCTGACCCGCCAACGCGTTGGCCAAGTCGTTTGTGGCGTGGCCCGCACGGCCGGGATCACCAAGCGCGTCTACCCGCACCTGCTGCGGCACACGGTTGCGACCCGGCTGCTCACGCTGGGAATGGACATCACCGATCTTCAGTGTTTCCTCGGCCACGAGAGCATTGTCACCACCCGCCTATATGCCGAGACAACGGCGGCGGCGTTGAAGCGCAGCTTTGATCGGATCACCGATCCAGCGGCCCACACGCTGATCGCCAGCATTCGACAGCGTCAGGGTGATGAGGCGGCTGTGCTCGCTGCCGAGTTGCTGGCGCGGCGCCGGGCCGGGCGCGTCAGTACTGCTGGTGCATGAGATCGTGGTGCTCGCCATCGCGCAGACGGGTATTGATCGCCCGCCGGGAGAATGGCCGCCCCCGGGCACGCTCGCGCGCCTGGCTGTGCTCGACCGCCGACTCCAGCCGCCACCGCGTCTCGTCATCGTCGAGGACCTCTGGCCGGCGATCCAACGCAACCTGGCCAATGATCTCGGCCATGGTTTCGAGGTCCTCGAGGGCATCCAGCGACAGCAAGTCATCACGCCTGGCCATGAAGGCCGCCGGTCCGCCGCTGTCCTCCGGCGGGCAGGCACCGCTGCCACCGATACAGACGGGGTATGCCTTTCTCGCTTCCGACGGCAGCCGGTCCTCGATACGAGCCTCGTGGCGCCATGGAATGTTCAGGTCGTACTCGTAGAAGAACCGAGCGCCCTTACGGAATTGCAGCGCCACCAGGGTCACGTCCGGTGAGGACGCCGACAGTTCCCACGAGCCGTAACGGGCGGCGCGAAGGCAGAACTGATAGAGGTGGATACCTTCCCAACCCATCGCGACCTGAAACACGCCGTGCAGCTCGCGCAGGGTGCAGCCCGAGGGCACCAGCAACCGCCGCCACACCATTGGGCTGACGCCAAGAAGCCACACCTTGATCTGCACGATCGCGCTCGCGTCCGTTGCGGACGGCGTAGCGTTACCTCCCGGCAGAAGCTGCTTCGGCCGTCGCGTCATCCAGCCAGATTACCACCTACCGGGAGCCCGGCCGGGGCACCCCACAGATCGTCATGCTCTCGCGTGCTTGAGGGCAGAGCGCCGGTTGTTATCTAAAACAACGCTAAGAGCGAACGTCCGGTGAACATGCGCGCTCTCGTCATGCCGCCGTCCTTTCTCGGCTGAGGTTCAGCGGCCTGCGCTGGCCCGCGGTG
>Ga0209040_10001833_pt1 | contig 16829 bp, 16 predicted proteins | sample BogFormECP12_OM3_FD_188240 | JGI IMG/M metagenome (GOLD analysis project Ga0209040, IMG submission 188240) | Bog forest soil microbial communities from Calvert Island, British Columbia, Canada - ECP12_OM3 (SPAdes) (version 2) | ecosystem: Environmental > Aquatic > Freshwater > Wetlands > Bog ...
GACAAGCAACATCCGAGGCTCGACGTGATCCGCATACTTCACGCCATCGACGGTGACGGTGATCTCTGCCATGCGATCTCCTCCCCTGACGAGCAGGACATATTCCTGGTGCAAACCTAGGACTACCAGTCTCACTGCACCAGTACCATGGCGGGTCCTGATTTTATACACGCGAAACTAACGGCTGCTCAGCACATTCGGGCCGGGAAACTCGTGGCCAATCGGCGATCGTATCGCAATCTATAGTTGCGCCAGTAAATTGAAAATTGCTCCCATTCAGAAGGGTCTCCGGTAGCCGTCTGTGAGGAAGTCCTGAGCGCTTGCGGCGGGATCAGCGGGTGTTCGCCAAGCCAGGCGTGAGCGCGACGGCGGATAACGGCAGCAGACCGGTGGAAGTCGCCGGCGCCGCGCCTGGCGCGGCACTCCCGAATGGAGAAACATCATGTCTACCGACACCGCTGACGCCGGGACCACCCTGTGTAAGCTCGAGCCCCGACCCCACATCTGGGACCTGGGCGGCACGATGACCGCTACCTTCGCCGACCAGACGAACCCGAGCGAGCCGGTCGGGTTCATCGACTCGAACCAGGTGCTGCTGGTCACGGTCACGGTCACGCTCACCGGCAGGATCCGGTACTACCTGTGCGACACGACGCTGTGCGTGAGCATTGCGTTCAGCGCGTGCGGGCCGGGATCAACCGGGGACTACTACAAGACGATCTACCTCGAGGGCGATTACAGCCCGTGCAACACGGACACGTGGGTGTTCGAATTCGAGATCCCCGGCGGCACGTTCAGTCCGGGCGAGTGCGGGCGGGAGTACGAACTCTGCATCACCCTGGGCTCCAAGGACTGCTGCGGCAAGGTCGGCTTCGTGTTCGGCACCTGCCATGACTACCACCTCACCGTGTCACCGCCCGAGACGGACGGCTGAGTCCACCCCCTCGAGGCCGGGCCGCCGGGCAACAAACCCGCCGCGTAGGGTCGAACCCATCCCCGGTTACCCCGGGCGACCGCTAACGTGTCCGAAGCGACCGGCACGACCGCGGCGGTGGTGACGATGGAGATCATCGACGCGCGGCTGACCGGGGACCCGGCGCCAGGGGGCGGCGACAGCGTAGGGGTGGAACTGCAGCTACGGGTTACGGGGATAGCCGAGCTTCATCGGGCGCTAGGGGCGAAGGTGGTCGGGGTGCTGTTCGGGCCGGGACCGCGGTGAGCCGGCTCCGGTCCCGGCCGGCTCGCTGCCCCGGATCTGGTCGTAGACGCGAGTCGTCTGCGCGGCGGGGATAATCCCGAACTCGCAGTTCAGCGCTTCAGCGCAGGAGCGGTACGCGGCGGCGGCCATGGAGCGGGCGCCGGTCTGGGCGTGACAGCGCATCTTGATCACCGTGGCGTCTTCGTTCCACGGCTCCATACTCAGCACCGGGTCGACCACGGTCAGGGCCGTGCCGTGGTCGCCGCGCTTAGTGAGCAGTTCACCCAGGTGAATGCTGACTTGCACGAAACGGGCGCGAAGCCGGTTGCGCTCGGGCGTGGCCCAGTCCGCGTCGGTAACCTGGCCGAGGAAATCGCCGCGGTAGAACTCTAGGGCCTGCTGGCCGAGCTCGATCGCCTCGTCGGCCCGCTGCGCGCTGAGGCAGCGTGACGCGGCGGCCGCGAGGTCGTCGAAGGCCTCGACGTCGACCCAGATAGGTACCTCGCGGTCGAGCCCGTACCCGCCGTCCGCACAGACGATGGGCTTGCGGTCGGGAGCGATCGCACGCAAGGTGCCGCGCAACTCATATACGGCCTGATGCAGCCGGTGACGTCCGCTGTCTTCGTCGGCGTCCGGCCACAGCGCCATGATCAGCTCGTCGCGCGACACGTAGCGACGGCGATGGGCGGTCAGGAACTGTATCAGCGACTGGGCCCGCTGCCCCTGCCAGTGAGCCACCCGCCGCCTGTCGATCGTGAGCTCGAAAGATCCCAGCATGCGCACGGCCAGCACGCCCGGCGTGTCCTGATGCGACCCTGGACAGCCAGGCGCCGACGCCAGCCGAGATGGCTCGGTGAACTTCTCAAGCAGGTCGAGCACGTCGCGTAGCCGGGCCAGGGCCCTGGACTCGCTCAGGGCCAGCCGCTCGCACTCACCCTCGAGCTCACGCAGCCGGCCGGCCAGGTCCTGCCACTCCGCCAGGGCGCGCCGGCCCGTCGCCACCGCGCTGGTCAGCGTCTCGTCGCTAGCCCTTGCCGCTCGGGCCTCCATCTGGCTGAGCCTGCTGATCACCGCCCGCGGGGTGAGCCGACCGCGGGGCCCGCCAGCGCCGACCCACCGCGGCCGCCCATGCCAGCGTGCCTGCATTTCGTTCTCTCCTGGCTCGTTGCCGTCCTGGCCGTCCTGGCCGGCCGAGAAGGTGTGCGGCGTCCTGGATTCCCGACCGTCTATTGATGAGGAGTCGCCTGCGAATGACTTTGATACCCAGGCTCCACCTCCGGTGCCTGCGCCTGCGCCTGGACCTGCCTGCTCAGGACGAGCTTGCCGGTGGCCGTGCGCTGGGCGATCGCCCGCAGGGCACCGCGAGCGTCGGTGAAAGGAAACGGCTCGACCGGAGGATCGTGCAGCCTTCCGGTCCGGCGCAACTCGATTAGCCGCGCCCACAGCTCAGCCACCGTGGCCGGCTGCTGCTCAAAGAACTCCCGGGAGGCAACTCCCAGCACGCCGGTGTTGCCCAGCAATAGCCGGTTCACCTTGACGACGGGAATCTCGCCAGCGCTGAACCCCAGGACGAGCAGCCGGCCTTCCGGTGCCAGGATGCGCAAGCTATCGGTCATCCGGTCGCCCCCGACCGGGTCGACCACGACGTCGACCGCCCGTTCTCCCAGCAGGTCGCGCACGGCAGCGAGCCAGCCGTGGCTGAGCACGGCGTGGTGTGCGCCGCACCGCAACGCGAACTCGCGTTTCGCCTCATCGCCGGCGACCGCGACCGTGCGCAGCCCGAGTGCCCTGCCCAGCTGGATGGCAGCGGTCCCGACCCCGCCCGCCGCACCGTGCACGAGCACTGTTTCGCCCGCCTGGACCCGCGCTCGGCAGACCAGCGCAAACAAGCCCGTCAGGTAGTTCAGCGGAGCGGCCGCACCCGCCTCGAACCCCATGTCCTCCGGCAAGGGCAGCACCCGCTCGGCCGGGGCGCTGACCACCTCCTGCCAGCAGCCGTGCGATAGCAATAGCGCTACTCGCTGGCCCGCGGCCAGGCCGAGGCCGGGCGGGGCCGACCGGACAACCCCGGCGGCGTCCATGCCGGGGGTGTAGGGAACGGGGACTTTCATCTGGTACGCGCCCCTGGTCTGCAGCAGGTCCGCGAAGGACACGCCCGCGGCGACCACGTCGATGACCACGCCGCCGTCGGCCACCGGCTCTGCCACTTCAGTCCACAGGACGTCGTCGGGTCCCGTGAAGCCCGCGATCATATGAGCGAACATCTACCACTCCTCCCCAGGACGATAAGCCTCTCCGGGTAGCGGGCAGTAGAGCCCAGCCGGTGAACCTTGTCCGCGGCCGGGCCGTTCCAGGGATAACGTCAGGGAGGCGGGCCCCGTTCAACGGTCCGAGAAAGAGGCAGCCATCATGAGGCGGGTCGTGCTCGTCGGCGTCGGGGTCCTCGTCACGCTGGCCGGAATCATCTTCACCCTGCAGGGCGTCGGCGTCCTCGGCGGGAGCGTCATGTCCGGCGTCACCTTCTGGGCCGTGGCCGGCCCGGTGATCGCGCTGGCGGGCCTGGCCCTAGCCGCTATCGGCCTGCGGGGTGGCCTGGCCTCCCAGGCCCGGCGATTATGCTGGAGATGTGACCGACATGGCGACACGGCGATTTTCTCGCCTCCCGGCCCGCGAGGGGCCGCCGGGAGGCGTTTCGTCGCGTTAGACGGCGACTTCGCTCAGGTGAGCTCGGAGCCGGGAGGGATTCCCCCGCCGAATTCACCTCGACAAGGAGTCACCGTGTCCAGTCCAGTTCCCTACCTGAGTCCTGCACAACTGCAGGCCGCTCTCAGCATCCGCGATCTCTCCGATCCCGGGGAGGGACCGCACGCTATCCAGATCCTCATCAGCCAGGCGGTCGAGGCGCTGTCACGCGCCTGGTCCTGCAAGGTCCGGTGGTGCCGTGGCCCGAAAGTCGTGCCGGTCGCTGACAACTACGACCGCCTGGGTTACGCCGTCGCCGCGGTTACCAGGGAAGCTCGTTACACCCATTACGTGAGCGCCGGGCAGATGCTCCGCAGCCATTCCAGCGCCATGGTCCCGCCCGCGCTCCGCAACCTAGCCCGGGATCCGGGCGACGACGTGCTGCTGCTGGTCTGCCCGGGGATGGTGTATCGCAGGGACGCCATCGACTGGCAGCACAGCGGGACGCCCCATCAGCTCGACCTATGGCGGATCACGCGCGAGGCCATAACGGACGCGGACCTGGACGAGATGATCTCGTCCTTGCTCGGTGCGCTCGTCCCGGACCTACCGCACCGGCAGGAGCCGCGGACCCACCCCTATACCCGGTACGGCCGTCAGGTCGACGTGCTGCAGGGCGGCCGCTGGGTGGAAGTCTGGGAATGCGGGCTCGCCCATCCTGGCGTGCTCAGCGCGGCGGGGCTCGCCGGCTGGGGCGGCCTGGCGCTGGGTATGGGCCTTGACCGCATGCTGATGCTGATCAAGGACATCCCCGACATCCGCCTGCTCCGGTCGGCCGATCCCCGGATCGCCGATCAGATGCGCGACCTCGACCGGTACCGGCCAGTCTCGTCCATGCCCCCGATCACACGGGACCTGTCGGTCGCGGTGCCCGACGACGAGGACGAGGAAACTCTCGGCGACCGGGTCCGCGATGCCCTCGGCGATGATGCGCTGTGCGTTGAGGAAGTCCGCGTGCTCTCCGCCACCGGCTGCGACCGGCTGCCCGCATCAGCGGCCCGCCGCCTCGGGGCCGGCCGGGCCAGAAGAACCTCCTCGTCCGCGTCGTGCTCAGGGACCTGGAGAAGACGATGACGAACGAGGCCGCCAACTCCCTTCGTGACCGGATTTACCTGGCGATTCACCAGGGGACGGCGTACCAGTGGGCGCATCAGGGCGCGCCGCCGGGCGCCGCGTGAGCGGGCGCGCGAGCGCCGCCTGGCACGCGGGCGGTAGCTTCGTCATGTCCGCCAGATCACCCGGCGTCCGGCTCCGGACGCTTCCGACCGGAACGTGAGGCCTTAGTGACCGCCGTCCTCGATCACCTCGCCATCGGCACGCCGACCCTGACTGACGGCTGGGAGCTCTTCGGCGGCGTGCTTGGCGGAACATGGCTCTATGGCGGCGACTCCCCCGGCTTCTGGTGGGGCCAGCTGGAGTTTGCCGCGGGACCGAAAATCGAGCTCATGACACCCACCGGCGGCCCCGACGCGGCCTTCCTGGAGCGCTTCCTGGCGACCCGCGGTGCCGGCCCGCACCACTTCAACTTCATCGTCACCGACATCGAGGCCACGCTGGTCCGGATCCGGGCCCTCGGCATCGAGCCCGTCCAGGTCAACCTGGCCAACCCGTACTGGAAAGAGGCGTTCCTGCACCCGCGGAGCGCCCACGGCATCGTCATCCAGGTCGCCCAGCAGGCCGGTTCCCCGCGGGTGGCGGCGCCGGGAGAGCTCCCCGAGCCCGGCCCGTCGGCCTTGTTCGACTTGATCGAGCACCGCGTCGGTGACCTGTCCGGCGCGACGCGGCTGTTCCGGGAGGTCCTGGATGGCCGGCTCGAATCCGGTGATGACGACGCGGCCGAGCTGGCCTGGCCCGGCGGCAAGCTGATCAGGCTGGTGCGCGAGGACGGCCTGCCTCTCGGCGGGTCGCTACACCACGTCCGTTTCACCCGCGCCGACGGCGCGTTCAGCACGCATGACAAGGAGCGCGCGGGCCTGCTGGCCAAGCGCCTCGGCCTGACCGTGGAACTAGCCGGCCCTTAGCGGAGGCGGACGGGAATCGGGTGCGGACCTACCTCGCGGACGGCGAGGACGTCGAGGTGATCTGCCCGGCCGCCCGCACAATGCGGGAGAAGGCCCGGACGCTGTCCGGCGACGCGCTCGGCGTCGAGCTCGACGAGCCCGAGTCGGACATCGTGGCCGACCTGCTCGAAGTGATCGGGCGGCGATTCCGGGCTGTGGGGGGAGACGGCGGCCGGGCGTGCAAGCGGGGCACACCGGACACATCCTGATCACGACCCGGTGTCACTTCACGCCCCTCGTGCACCTTCGCCCCCCTTCCCGCGTCTTCCGACGGGGAGAGCGTGGCGCTGTTGCCGCGTGGGGGAGGTAAAGCCGTGAGCGAGCAGATCCGTACCATCGGCCACGCCACCAAGGTGCCCGGAGATCCCGGGCGTGCCGCACCGACGGCCGGCGGACTGCTGGCCGGGGCGCGCTGGTGGCGCCCGGACCTCAGCCCTGACGACCGGGCCGCGCTCGGCATGTGGGCCGCCGCTCACCTGGCCCTTTTCACCCTCGCCTGGGCTGCCGCGTGGGTGTACCGCGCTGCTCCCAGCCACGCGCCGCTGACCGGGGTGTTCGAACACTGGGACGCGACCCTGTTGCGGAACATCGCCGAGCATGGCTACTTCTCGCCGCACTCGACGGCGAACAACACCGTGTTCTTCCCCGGCTATCCGATGACGCTGGCGGCGGCGCACCTGATCCTGCGCAACTGGGTGCTGGCCGAACTGGTCGTCTCCGGGATCGCGGGCTTCTTCGTCGTCGTCTCGCTGTCCCGGCTCGCCGGGGGGCACCGTGCGGTGCTCTACCTCCTCACCACACCCGCCGCGATCATCCTCATGGTCGGGTACACCGAGTGCTTGTTCCTGGCGTTCGCGATCCCCGCCTGGCATGCCGCTGCCCGTGGCCGGTGGTGGCGTGCCGCGCTGCTGGCGGGAATGTCCGGGCTGGTGCGCCCGGACGCGGTCTTCCTGATCCCGGCGCTGGCCGTGATGGCACTGACCGGCCCGCGCGGGCGGGGGCTGGCGAACTCCGCGAAAGCCTGCTGTGCCCTTGCCGGGCCCGCGGCCTACGAGATCTACCTGACGGTGCGCACCGGCACCTGGGAAGCCTGGGAAAAGGCGCAGCAGGCCGGCTGGGACCTGCATCTGGTCACCCCGGTCCAGGCACTGAAGACAACCTGGTGGGCGGCATTCCGGCACCCGTTCAGCGCCGCCGACGCGTTCGAGTTCCAGCTGGAGCTCGCTGCGATGGCCGCGATGGTCCTAGCCGCGCTCGCGTTCCTGTGGTGGCACCGCTGGCCCGAGGCCATGTACTGCGGGCTGCCCGCTCTCGCGCTCGGCACGCAGACCTGGTACCAGGCCTGCCCGCGTACGCTCCTGGTACTGTTCCCGGTCTGGATCGCGCTGGCCGGGCTTGACGCGCGCCGGACCTGGGTCCGGTACGTGTACCTCAGCGTGAGCGCGCCGCTCGCCGCGGTGGTGGGTCTGTTGTTCCTGTCGTATCAGTGGGCCGGCTGAAGCCCCGCGGCGGCTCCGCCCGGCTGACCCTTGACGAGCGTCGGGGGGCCTCGCTCCGGGTCAGGTCCACGTGTCGAACATGGCGGCTTCCTCCTGTACGGAACGCTATCAATCGGGCACGTACAGTCCATCATCATTTGGTCGCCGAGCGCAACTCCTTGCAATGAAACTGTCACCGAAATAGTCACGGCCATGTCCGGACCAGCGAGATGTAGCTATCCGGGTCCTATTTGGTCCGGTTCGCCCGGCGCGTGTCGTCAGGCGGGCGGTGAATGGGATGTGCCGACCGCACTGGCCCCGCAGCGGCACGACATCCCGTCCCGGAGCAGCGTTTATGCAGCTAGCGGAGGCGGACGGGAATCGAACCCGCCAGCGCCGCAGCGCAGCGCTCACCGGTTTTGAAGACCGGGGGGACCACCAGGCACCCAGACGCCTCCGCGTCGACTCTACTGCTGCTGTCCCGCGCCTACCGCGTCAGGCGGTGCAGGTCCCGGGGGAACGCGTGACCTCCCGGATGTTCTCGGCCTCGGTGAGCCGCCCGGTCCAGCGCTCAAGCCCGATCGCGAACCCGCCGTGCGGCGGCATGCCGTGCGCGAAGGTCCCCAGGTAGTCCGCGCAGGCGGCCGGGTCCTCGCCCCGCGCCCGGATGGCCGCCAGGTAGTCTGAGTGCCGGTGCAGGCGCTGCCCGCCTGTCACCAGTTCCTGAGCGCGTGCCGCAGCACCGCCAGCACGTCGCGGTGGTCGTCATCCAGGTGCAAGCGCATCGTAGGCTTGTCCCCGGCCGCTATGTCCGGGACAAGGGAGACGCGTGAGCGAAGGCGGGCACGTGTGGTGGGAGGACGCGGTCGTCTACGAGGTGTACCCGCGCAGCTTCGCCGACGCGGACGGCGACGGCGTAGGTGACCTGCCGGGGCTGCGGTCCCGCCTGGGGTACCTGGCCGACCTCGGCGTCGACGCCGTCTGGCTGACTCCCTTCTACCCGTCTCCGCTGGCCGACGGCGGTTACGACGTCAGCGACTACTGCGCCGTGGACCCGCTGCTCGGGACCATGACCGACTTCGACCATCTGGTCAAGGACGCGGCCACGCACCAGATCCGGATCATCGTCGACCTGGTGCCGAACCACTGCTCCAGCGCGCATCCGCTGTTCCGGGCCGCGCTGGCCGCGGCGCCCGGCAGCGCGGAGCGGGCCCGGTTCATCTTCCGCGACGGGCGCGGCCCGGGCGGCGAACTGCCGCCGAACAACTGGATCTCGCAGTTCGGCGGCCCGGCCTGGACGCGGGTGACAGAGGCCGACGGCCGGCCTGGGCAGTGGTACCTGCACCTGTTCGACACCAGCCAGCCTGACTGGGACTGGCGCCACCCGGACGTTCCCGCCCTGTTCGAGGGCGTGATCAGGTTCTGGCTGGACCGCGGCGTGGCCGGCCTGCGGGTGGACGTCGCCCACGGCCTGTTCAAGGATCCCGGCCTGCCGGACGTGGTGGGGCAGCACCCGCTGGGCGCGCCCTCCCCGTACCGGCACCGGCCCGAACTGCAGCCCCTCTACCGGTCCTGGCGGGCCATCCTGGACTCCTACCCGGTCGGCGGCTTCCCTGGATCGCGGACCGCCATCGGCGAGGTCTGGTACGACGTGCCCGACACCCTGAAGCCCTATCTCGCGCCCGGCGGCCTGCCGCAGGTCTTCAACTTCCAGCTGATCCTGGCGGGCTGGCAGGAGGCCGAGTTCCTCGGCGCGATCGACGCGGCGCTCGCCCTGACCGGCGGATCCCGCGCCCCGTGGGTGATCGGCAACCACGACGTGGCCCGCCCGGCGAGCCGCTACCGGCTGGACGATGGGTTTACGCCGCAGACTGTCGCCCGGCTCATCTCCCTCGGCGACCGGAACGCCGAGGTCGGCGCCCGGCGCGCGCGGGCGGCCGCGCTGCTGCTGCTTGCCCTGCCCGGATCGGCCTACATCTACCAGGGCGAGGAACTTGGCCTGCCCGAGGTCACCGGCATCCCGGACGACGCGCGCCAGGATCCCAGGTTCCGCCGCACCGCGGGCGAGGTCCCCGGCCGGGACGGCTGCCGCGTGCCCATCCCCTGGACCCGCACCGGTAAAGGTTTTGGCTTCTCCCGAACGGATGATGGTGCGTGCCCGGCCGAACCCTGGCTGCCCCAGCCGCCGGACTGGGGCCGGTACAGCGTCGAGTCGCAGCTAGCTGACGAGCGCTCCTTCCTGAGCCTGTACCGGATGGCCCTGCGGCTGCGCCGCGAGCACCCCGCCCTCGGCCGCGGCACGCTGCGCTGGCTCGACGCCGAAGGGCTGCTCTGCTTCGCCCGCGAGCCAGGGTTCCTCCTCGCCGCCAACCTCGGCGCGGGCCCAGCACAGCTTCCGGTCCACCGCGAAATCCTGCTCGCCAGCGGGCCCGTCACCCACGGCAGCCTGCCGCCCGACACCGCCGTATGGCTGTCGTCCTAGGCTTTTCTTCAGCAAGCGGCACTACCCTGAGGCCATGCCGAAGGTGAGGGTGCCGCGTAAGAACGTGACGCCTGGCGAGGTCGTCAGCGTTCTCAGCCGCAGGCTCGGCCCCGGCTACCAGGTGGAAAGCAACGGCGACCGTCGCGTCACCGTGCGGAAGAGCCCGCTGAAGTACGCGACCATCTCGATCGCCGACCAGCCGGGCGCCTCGGTCTTCGGCGTCCACGGCGGCGGCCTCCTTTTCCTGCGCATCCTCAACAGCTTCGGCACCGCCCGGCGGGTGGCCGACGCCCTGCGCCGCTCCCCCGAGTTCCGCAGCCTCTGACCTCACCGCCCGAGTACGGCGCGGAGCTGCCCGGTTGAGGGGGCGGGGCCCTGGCGGCCGTGCTCGTCGAGGTAGAGACGGCACGAAACCGACGGCGGCTGGCCCGGCCGGGCGAACGGGTCCGCGCCGTCGACAAGCAGCGTGGGCGAGCCGGTCAGGCCCAGCCGTTCGGCATCCGCCTGATTGGTGACGACCCGCCGGATGATCCTGCGGTGGCCCGCCTCGGCCAGCCGGGCGGCGAGCAGGTCCGCGCCGGGACAGCCCGGCACCTGCACAATCTCGAGCATCATGGCGGCTCCGGACCAGGTTGATAACATGCCGCTTGTACCGCACAGGTAGCGGCCTCCCACCAATTCAGCATGCCCAGGAGGCCCTGTCATGTCATCCGTCCGGGTGCGGCCGTTCCGCCGCGACGACCGCGACCAGCTCACCCATCTCGTCAACGCCCACGCCGAGGCGGTCGTGCCCGGCATGAGCGCGTCCGTGAACGCCGTCCTGGGCTCACTCGGACGCCAGCCCGAGGAGTTCATCGAAGATCCCTGGGTCAGCGACCGCATCACCCTGGTCGCCGAACAGCGCGACCGGGTCGCCGCCGCCGCGCACCTGTTCAGGTACTTCCCCGACGAGCGGGCCGGGCGGGCCGCCCGCGACGTCGGGGAGATCCACTGGCTGCTCTTCTGGCCCCAGGCTCCGGCCGGCAATCCGTACTGGCCCGACGCGACCGCGGCGGCCGAAGCGCTGATGACCGCGTGCACCGCCCAGTTCGGCCGGTGGGGCGTCACCCGCCAGCATGCGGGCGGAGAACTGCCCGTGCCGGGCGTGTACGGGGTACCCGAGCAGTGGCCGCACATCGCTGCCCTCTACCAGCGGGCCGGGTTCACCCACACCGGGCACACCGAGATCGTCTACCTGGCCCGGGTTGAGGACCTGCCCCGCCCGGCTAGTCCGCCGGTCCCTGGCCTGACAGTACGCCGCTCGGTCGGGATCAACGGATGCCGCCTGTCCGCCGTTCTGGGCCAGGAGGTGATCGGCTACATCGAGGTTGACACCCTGGCAGAGGGAGAACGGCTGTCCCGGCACGCCGGGTGGGCCGACGTCGGCAACCTGCACGTGGTGGCGCCCTACCGTCGCCGCGGCGTCGGGTCCTGGCTGCTCGGGCAGGCCGCTGACTGGCTGGGCCTGGCCCGGGTCAGCCGGCTGCTCGACTACGCCTGGCTGGAAGGCACCGACGGCGGCGGATGCAGTTACGACGACTACCGTGCCTTCCTGCCCGCCGTCGGCTTCCGCGAGCTCACCCGCACCGCGCGGGGCTGGACCCGGCCCTAACCGCAGGCGGCGGCGGTCGTCGGGGAGACGCTGGGTGATCCCGGCCCGGTCCAGGTACTCAAGCAGCGGGATCGCGACCCGCCGAGTGGTGCCGAGCGCCTGCCTGGCCTCTGCGGCGGTGAACGGCTGCGGCAGCCCGGCGAGGATCCGGGCCGCCTTGGCTTCCGCGCCCGGGGCCAGCACGATCTGCTCGGTCACCCGCAGCAGCAGGCCGGCCCGCGCGGCGGCGGCGATGGCTCGCGGGTCGAGCCCCAGTTCCCGCAGCCGGCCCGCTTCCGGGGCTATGAACGGCGCCGCCGCGAGGTCCGCCAGGACGGCCCGCACCCCCGCCACCAGACGCGGCGGCAGCGAAGGCGCCGACTGGAGGACCTTCGGTGGCTCAGCGGGCCGCAGGTAGCCATCCTGGAGCTGGATCTGGCCCCGGATACCCTGAGCCAGCGCCTCGATCAGCGCCCGGTCGGGCAGGCCGAGGGCGGCGCGGGCGGCCTCGGGCGGCATGCCGATGGCCAGCGGGTCGCGCTTGACGTGTGCGGCGACCGTCTCGGCCAGCTGGCGCCGCAGGCCGGCCCAGCGATCCGGGTCGGCGAGCCAGTCGCCTGCCACGGGCGGCGGCCCGCCGGGAACGCCCATGGCAGCCAGCGCGCCGGCCCGCAGGAAGCTGTGCCGGCGCAGCAGGTCGGCGGCCGAGGGGAGGTCCGGCCACGCGGCGAGCTCGGTCCCGGCCGCGGCGGCCGCGCCGCGCCTGGCGAGCGCGGGCGGCGTGACGTCGAGCACCGTCGCCCCCAGGATCGTCACGCCCGCGCTACCCGGGTCGCGGAGTAGGGCGCGGTCGCCGACGTGCAGCGGCAGCGCGTCGCGCAGCATCAGCCGGGCGGTGGCCGAAGCCCCCCGGGGGCCAAGGGGACCAAGGGGGCGCACCCGGGCCTGCGTGCGGGCGGAGCCGATGTGCAGGGTCATCTCGGGAGGCAGCGTCATCACGGGAGGCTGCGAGAGCCGGACGTCCACCAGCTTGGTCAGCGTCCAGCGGCCTGCCTCGATCAGGGCCATGCCGCGCGCCGGGAAGCCGGCCGGGATGCCGCGGAGGTTGACCGCGACGCGCGCGACGCCGGTGACCGAGGTGACCGGCTCGTTCAGCGATTCCAGGCCCCTGATCCTGGCGGGCCGCATGGACGGAGTAAGCAGCAGTTCCTGGCCGGCGGTCACCGTCCCGGCCGGCAGCGTGCCGGTGACGACGGTGCCGCTGCCCCGGATGCTGAACGACCGGTCCACCCAGAGCCGGACCGGGGCGGCGGGGTCGGGCGCGGGCAGCGCCGCCACCAGCCGCGCCAGCGCGTCCCGCAGCTCCGGCAGCCCGGCGCCGGTGACCGCGCTCACCGCTACCGCTTCTACCGCGCCCAAGCTGGTACGGGAGACGAAGCCGAGCGCCTGTCGCGTCGCCGGGCGGGGATCGGCCAGGTCGCATCGGGTGACCGCGAGCAGGCCGTGCCTGATGCCGACCGCGTTGATGGCGGCCAGGTGCTCGGCGGACTGGGGCATCCAGCCGCCGTCGGCCGCCACCACGAGCAGCACGGCGGGCACCGGGCCGACGCCGGCCAGCATGTTCGGCACGAAGCGCTCGTGCCCGGGCACGTCGACGAAGGCCACGCGCTGCCCGCCGGGCAGCGTCATCCAGGCGAACCCCAGGTCGATGGTCAGCCCCCGGCGCCGCTCCTCGGCCCACCGGTCGGGTTCCATCCCGGTCAGTGCCCGCACCAGCGCCGACTTCCCGTGATCGACATGCCCCGCCGTAGCGATCACCTGCATGGGCGCTCCTCGAGACCATGATCGTGAACAGAAACGGGCGGTATTTGCCCAAAACTGTTCACGATCATGAAATCGCCTTAGGCGCGGCTTTTGTGGCCGTGAGGATGGCGTGGACCAGGCGCTCGTCGTCATCCGGAGAAACTGAGCGCAGATCTAGCAGGAGGCGCCCTCCTTCTAGGCGCCCCACCACAGGAAGAACCTCGCCACGGGCCACTGCCTCAGACCAGCGCAGCGGAACCGCCAGCGATTCCGGCAGGCTCAGGGCCGCGCTGTCCAGTTCCACGCCAGGCGCACCGCCGCCGCCCACGGCGGCCTTGGCCGCCGCTACCTGGGCGTCCAGGCCTGCCGCGGCCAGACGCACCACGGCCCGTTCGGCCCGGTCAAACAGGGAAGCCGGGTCGGCGGCCAGCGCGCTGGCTACCGGCGGTACCGGTCCGGCGAGGGTAGCCTCAAGCGCCGCGAGGGTCAGCTTGTCCACCCGCAGCGCCCGGGCCAGCGGGTGGCGGGTCAGCCTGCGCACCAGGCCGGCCCGGCCGAACAGCAGCCCGGCCTGCGGGCCGCCGAGCAGCTTGTCGCCGCTCGCCGTGACCAGGGCGGCGCCGTCCCGCAGCCCGCTCGCGGCGCTCGGTTCGTCCGGCAGTAGCGGGTGCGGGGCGAGCAGACCGGACCCGATGTCGAATACCACGGGCACGTCCCCCAGCCCGGCCAGCTCGGGGACGGTGGCGGCGGCAGTAAAGCCCTCGATGCGGAAGTTGGACGGGTGCACTTTGAGGATAAAGGCGGTCCGCGGCCCGGTCGCGTCGGCGTAATCCGCGATCGTGGTCCGGTTGGTAGTGCCCACCTCGCGCAGCCGGGCACCGGTCGAGGTGAGCAGGTCGGGCAGCCGGAAGCGATCGCCGATCTCGATCAGCTCGCCCCGGCTGACCACGATCTCGTCGACGTCGGGGCTGGTCAGTGCGGTGGCCGCGAGTACCATGGCGGCCGCGTTGTTGTTGACCACCGCCACCGCCTCGGCCGCCGGGACCGCCCGGGCCAGGGCGCTGAGGGCCTCTGCACCGCGCCGGGAGCGCACACCTGCGGCGAGGTCGAACTCTACGTCACAGTGGCCGGCCGCCGCTACGATCGCGTCCACGGCCGCCGCGGACAGCGGCGCCCGTCCCAGGTTGGTGTGCACGAGCACCCCCGTCGCGTTGATCACCGGGGTCAGCGCGGCGGCGCGGGCGGGAAGTTCGGCCACGGCCGCGTCCGCGACCTCCTCCGGGGCGATCTGCCCGGCCCTGGCCCGCTGCTGGGCCCGGCTCACCGCCCCCTTGACCAGCGCCCGGCCCAGCCTGCGTTCGGCGTCGGCCAGGCGGGGATCGGCCAGCAGCAGGTCAGTGCGCGGCACGCGGCGCCTGTTCGGGGGGGCAGGGGGGTCGTCCCCCCCGAGGGACAGCGTATCCACGTCGCGAACGATACCCCCGCGGCATCGGAATACAGCGTCCCCTGGAGGGTAGGGACGGTGCAGTCAAGACCCGCACAACAAAAAAAGTGACTCACCCGGGAAGTGATAGCCATGGCTGGGATGCTGCAAATGCGGCGCAGTAGAGGAGCTTTCAGCGGATTCCTGCTGATCCTGCTCGGTCTGTGGGGCGCGCTCATCCCCTTCGTCGGACCTTATTTCCACTTCGCTTACACGCCGGATACGGCCTGGACCTATAACACGGCCCGGCTGTGGCTGGAGATCCTGCCCGGTGCGGCGGTATTCCTCGGCGGCTTCCTCCTCATGATCGCCACCGGGAGGCACGTCGCGCTGTTCGGCGCGCTGCTGGCCGCGGCGGCCGGCGCCTGGTTCACGCTGGGGCCAGTGCTCAGCCCGCTGTGGAACAACCACGTCCCCATGGGCGGCTCGCCGGCCGGCTCGACCGTGTACATGCGCACCATGGAGCAGCTCGGCTTCTTCACCGCGCTCGGCGTCGTCATCGTGTTCATCGCGGCGGCAGCGCTCGGCCGCGTCGCGTCCGTGACGTCCGGGATCAGGGCCGTCGAGCCCGAGCCCGTCCCGGCCGAGACGGTGCCGATCAGCACCGCACCTGCCAGCACCGCACCTGCCAGCACCGCACCTGCCAGCACCGCACCTGCCAGCACCGTGCCTGCCAGCACCGCGTCCGACCTGCCCCTCCGCACCCGCGCCGATGCCGTTCCGGCTAAGCACGCCAGGAACGAACCGACCGGGGACACCACGCAAACCATCGGGTAAGCCCCGCTCAGCCCGCTTGCCACTATCATCGGCACGACACGCCGATGATGACGGTGCTGACGAAGGGACGTTCGCGGTGCGGGCAGAGCCAGCGGCGGCAACCGAGGCCACAGAAGCCGCCGGGCCCATCCCGCAAGGGCCACGGTGGCTGCTGCCTGCCGGGGCCCTGCTGCTGGCAGGCGTCCTGGCCGTATACCTGGCCGACCTGGTCTCGCACCTGTCCTACATGACCGCCATGCGCGACCTGGTGGTGTACCGGAACGGCGGGCTGATCGTCCGGCACGTCTCCCCCGCCTACGACGCGCACCGAGCCTCGCCGCTGTACGACTGGACCGGGCAGAACGGGGTCCAGTTCACCTATCCGCCGTTCGCCGCGGTGATCTTCGCGGTCGCCTCGGTGCTGTCCTGGACGGCCATGCGCTGGGCCATGACCTTGGTCAGCCTGGCCGCCCTCGGGTTGTCGCTCTGGCTGGTGTTCGGTGCGCTCGGTTACCGTGAGCGGCCGACGGTCCGCGTGGGCGCGACGCTCGGGGTGTCCGCGCTGGCGCTGGCCACCGAACCGGTCCAGCAAACCCTCGGCCTCGGTCAGGTCAACCTGCTGCTCATGCTGCTCGTGATCGCGGACCTACTCACCGGTGGCGCGCAGGTCCCGGGCGCCAGGACCCGCTGGTGGCACGGGTTCGGCATCGGGATCGCGGCGGGAGTGAAGCTGACCCCGCTGATCTTCATCCCGTACTTGCTGCTCATCCGCAAGTACCGGCAGGCCGCCACGGCCACAGCGACCTTCGCGGCCACGGTGGCGCTCGGCTATGCGATCCTGCCTCGGGATTCCCGCACCTACTGGGCCGACCGGCTGTTCCTGAATGCCAACCGGATCGTGTTCCTCGGCACCCGGGGCAACCAGTCCCTGCGGGGCATCGTGACCCGGCTGGCCGGCAGCGTGAATTCCGGCACCACGCCGTGGATCGTCCTGGCCATCCTGGTCGTGATCGCCGGGCTGGTCACCGCCGCCCTGCTGTACCGCGCCGGGCAGCCGGTGCCCGCGATGCTGGCCTGCGCGCTGACCGGCCTGCTGGCCTCGCCGCTGAGCTGGGATCACCACTGGGTGTGGGTGGCGCCGGGGATCGCGCTGCTGGCTCACCTGGGCGCTTCCGCGGGCCGTGGCCTGATCCGGGC
>Ga0209040_10001834_pt1 | contig 16829 bp, 12 predicted proteins | sample BogFormECP12_OM3_FD_188240 | JGI IMG/M metagenome (GOLD analysis project Ga0209040, IMG submission 188240) | Bog forest soil microbial communities from Calvert Island, British Columbia, Canada - ECP12_OM3 (SPAdes) (version 2) | ecosystem: Environmental > Aquatic > Freshwater > Wetlands > Bog ...
CAGACGGTCGAGGACGGCCGCCTCGATGTGGATGAGGCACTGGGCCGCCCTTGTGACGCTGCAAGGGCCATAGAGGCGCGTCCTCGGGCAACGTCGAGCCGCGAGAGGCCGCTGATCGCGCGCCGCCATCGCTGAGGTGTCCTGGCGGCGGCTTGCGCCTGACGTCTTCTCCTGCGGCTTTTTCCAGATGTAGATCGGCTATCCGATGCAAAATACGGCGCTATCAGGCTGCTTAGAGGCGTGGGGTGGCCCCACGCCTCCCAGAGTTCGCGTTCTATGTTTCTTCCGCGACCACGTGCCGCCATCGCTGCATGACCGATCCGGAGATCAAGATATTTGTTGCGCTCGGCGTGCCGGCCATCCAAGGCCGGAGTTTGGAGCAGATTGACGACATCAGGAACTCGGCAGCGTGCCCAGACTGTTATTTCTTCGATGGTCCAATAAGGTTCAAGCCAGACGTCCATCATTCCACCCTAAAACGAGCACGTACGAGACTCATTCGAATTCAAGGCGGCGGCGGCCAGGGTAAGAGGTCCTACCGCGCTTGGGCCGGCCGCCTGAATCCCACCACGTTGTCGGCCGCCCCGCCCGCCCTCGGCTTGCCGGCCGGACTGAGCGGCCTCGGCGTCCCTGCATGGTCTCCAGCGCGAACGGCCGGAGTCGACGTTTAGCGGACGTAGCAGATCGCGACTGCGAACGTCGGAAATGGGAGGGCAAGCGGGCGTAGACCTTAGCGACCTGAAGGGCATGGTTCCGCCCTGTGCGGAAGTCGGATCTTGCTGGTCGATCGACCATGTGCGCGCTTGGAGCGCGATGCCTTCTGGATCAGAGGAAGAGGGACTCGTTCAGACCGATGGTCGCGCGTACGGCCGCTCGGGTGGAAGGCCGTTGACGCGGAGAGTGCGCAGATCGGCGGCGACGATCGACTGGACGGCCGCCTCGTCGAGGTCGAGATCGCCGCGCGCGGCCATCAGCATGTGGCCGGCGAGACGGTCGAACCGGCCGGCGCCGATCTCGACGCTGAGCCGCGCGGCAAGGGTCGGAGGGACGTCGATCCCTCTCTCAAAGAGCGCGGCGATGTCCGAGAGGTATTTTCGCCCCGCCTCGCTCTCAAGCTGGCGCTCGGTCATGGCCGTGCGCACGAGGCCGGGGTCCATCGCGAAGACCAGCACGCCGGTGCCGATGAGCGTATCGGCGACGCATTCGGCGAAGCGCAAGAGGCCCGCCTTGCTGGTCGCGTAGCCCGAGCCCATGGGGAAGGAGGTCGCCGCGCCGCCGCCGGTCATCACGATCACACGACCGCGCCCGCGCGCGATCATGCCCGGCAGCGCCGCGCGACAGCAGTTGAAGGTCCCGAAGAGGTTGGTCTCGACGTCCCGGCGCCACGCGTCGGGATCGACAGTCCAGATTGGCCCGTAGGCGGAAAAGGCGCCGGCGTTGTTGGTGAGCAGGCTCACGGGGCCGAGATCGCTCTCGATGACGCCGAAAGCTGCCGCGACCGCCGCGCCGTCGACGACGTCGACGGAATAGGCGTGCGCGGTCCCGCCCGCTGCCCGGATCACATCCGCTGCCGCCTCGACCTCGGCGGCCGTCCGCGCGATCAGGGCGACGCTGGCGCCCTCCTGAGCCTGCAGCTCGGCGATCGCGCGGCCTATGCCGCGGCCCGCGCCGGTCACGACGGCGACTTTGTTTGCAAGTTTCATGAGGCCTCCCCCGGAAGCGGAGATGCGCGAAAACCCTCGGCGCCGGGCGCGAGGGCGGCCGCAGCGTAGCCGGGCGCGGCCGCATCGCTCTCGCGCGCCGCAAACTCCAGCGGCCAGACCTCGCGCAGGATGCGCGGACCCGCTGGCCCCGACGTCGCCGGCATGGCCGCGAGCAGCATCTCCGCGAGGCGCCGCCCGAGCGGCTCGAGCTTGACGCTGAACCCGCTCAGCGCCGGCGAAAGGTAGCCGCAGAGCGGGCTGTCGACGATGACGATGACCGCGACGTCGCGGCCCGGCTGAAGGCCGAGCTCGCGCAGGGCGCGGCAGCCGCCGAGCGCCAGCGCGTCGTTGTTGAACAGGATCGCCGTCGGCGGACGCCGGCTTTTCATCAGCCCGAGCGCGGCGTCGTAGCCGCCCGCCTCGTTCACCTCCCCCGTCGCGACTAGCGCGGGATCGAAGGCGATTCCCTCGCGCTTGAGGCCCTGCCGGTAGCCGCGGCGGAACAGATGGGCGAAGTTGAGCTCGGGCGTCGGGCCGACGACCGCGATCCGGCAATGGCCGCGCGCGGCGAGCCGCTCGACCGATGCCGCGCCCGCGGCGACGAAGTCGAGGTCGAGCGAGGGGTAGGCGGTCCCGCCCGAGAGACTCCGGCCGAGCGTCGCGAACGGGAAGCCGACCGCGTTCAAATAGTCGATGCGCGGGTCGCGGCGCCGCGTCCAGGCAAGGATGATCGCGTCCGCCCAGCGCGCCTTGACGACGCGGCGAAGCCGCTCCGACTCTCCGCCCGGCTGATCCATCACCATGATCAATTCGAGCCCGCGCTCGGAAAGCTCCGCCTGCAGCCCCTTCATGAACGGCACGAAGAACGGCTCGCCATATTGTTGATCTCCGGGATGCGGCTGGAGGAGGAAGGCGATGGCGTGGGTCGTTCCCTTGCGCAGGCTGCGGCCGGACTGGTTCGGTGCGTAATTGAGCTCGGTCGCGGCTTCGAGCACCCGCCGCCGTGTCTCAGCGCTGACGTCGGGGCGGCCGTTGAGCGCCCGGGAAACCGTACCGATGGAGACATTCAGCCGGCGCGCGAATTCGCGGATGTCCAAACCCTTAGCTCCTTCCGGGCCGGCGCCTCGCTCGCTTCTCCGGCGCGCCGGTGTTGACAATTCTAGCGGAGTCGTGTTCGTTCGTAAACGTTTACGAAAGCGCGTGCCTCGCGCTTGAAGGGACGAATGGCCGCTTAAAGGGAGGAGCCAGGTGGTCGACGCCATGCTGGCCGGCTGTGGCGTTATGAGCAAGGCCTGGCTCGAAGCGGCCCGCCGCATCGATGGCCTCGCCATCGTCGGACTCGTCGACATCGACATCGCGCGCGCCCGCTCGCGCGCTCACGAATTCGGACTCGACGCCGACGCCGTCGCCGCTTCGCTCGACGCCATGCTCGACCGCCGGCGCGCGGACGCGGTGTTCGACGTCGTCGTCCCGGAGGCGCGGGCGTCCGTCGCGCGCGCCGCGTTCGCCCACGGCTGCCATCTGCTCAGCGAAAAGCCGCTCGCCGCGAAGCTCGACGAGGCGCGCGCCATCGTCGCGGCGGCGCGCGAGGCCGGGGTCGTCCATGCGGTCGTCCAGAACCGGCGCTATCATCCGGGCGTGCGGCGGATCGCCCGCTTGATCCGCTCGGGCGCCCTCGGCCGGCCGACGAGCGTCCATGCCGACTTCTTCCTCGCCCCCCATTTCGGCGGGTTCCGCGAGGAGATGCAGCACGTCCTGCTCGTCGACATGGCGATTCACACCTTCGACGCCGCGCGCGCCATGACCGGCCTCGAAGCAGAACGCGTCTTTTGCCGCGAATGGGATCCGGCGAACTCGTGGTACCGGCAAGGCTCGTCGGCGGCCGCGATCTTCGACATGACCGGCGGCGCGGTGTTTACCTACCGCGGCAGCTGGTCAGCCGACGGCGCGCCGACGAGCTGGGAGGCCGCCTGGCGCATCGTCTGCGAGCGCGGCTCGCTCGCCTGGGATGGTTTCGACGCCATCCGCGCGGAAGTCGTCGACGGCGAGGCGCGCGACGGCTTGTTCGGCCGCACCCGGCCGGTCGAAGTCCCGCCGCTCGATTCCGCCGACCGGGTCGGCGGCCATCTCGGCGTGATGCAGGACTTCCTCGCCGCAGTGAAGGGCGGTCCGCCGCCGGAGACCGAAGCGACCGACAATTTGAAGAGCCTCGCCATGGTGTTCGGCGCCGTCGCGAGCGCTAAAGCCCGCCGTCCCGTCGACATCGCAGCCTAGAGGACACCGAGCTTGACCGATCCGCTTCGCACGATCCGCATCGGCACGATGGTGAGGGCCGGGCAGCCCGATCCCGCGGCCTATGTGCGGGCGATCCTCCCTTTGGGCTTCGAGAGCATTGAGCCCTTCTTCTGGCAGAGCCTCGGCGGCAAGGACATTCCCCGCCTCGCCGGCGAGCTCGAGAACGCGATTGGCGACGCCGATGTCACGATCGGCGCGCTCGGCATGTTCGGCAATCCGCTCGAGGATGAGGACTTCGATCGCCAGACGCTCCGCGGCTGGGAGGTCCTGATCGACAATGCCCGCCTGTTCGGGGCGGACGTCGTCGCCGGCTTCACCGGCCGCATCCGCGACCGGCCGCTGCCCGAGAGCCTGCCGCGCTTCAAGGCGGTGTGGGGGGAGCTTGCACGGCGCGCGGCCGACCGGGGCGTACGCATCGCCTTCGAGAACTGCGCGATGAACGGCAATTGGGCGACCGGCGACTGGAACATCGCCCACACCCCCGACGCCTGGGAAATGATGTTCAATGAGCTCTCCTACGACAATCTCGGCCTCGAATGGGAGCCCTGCCATCAGCTCGTGTATCTGATCGATCCGATCCCCCAGATCCGCAAATGGGCCAAGCGCATCTTCCACGTCCACGGCAAGGACGCGACAGTGCGCTGGGACGTGATCCGCGAGCACGGCGTGTTCGGCAAGCTGCCGTTCGTGCAGATGCGCACCCCCGGATTCGGCGATAGCGACTGGACGCGGATCATCAGCGAACTGCGTCTCGCCGGGTACAAGGGAGCAATCGACATCGAAGGCTGGCATGACCCGGTCTATCGCGACGCGCTCGAAATGACCGGCCAGGTCCGGGCGCTCGCCTATCTCAAGGAGTGCCGCGGCGGCGCGCGCTACACGCCCGACGCCGTGTGACGCCAATGGCTGGACCAGGGCCGGCGCCAGGCCGGGAGCAACGTGAGAACCCCTATGATCCGGGGCCAAACGGGAGGATGTGGATATGATGAACGCAATGACAATCGGGCGGAAGCGCCGGGCTTCCCTTCTCGCCGCCGTCTTCATGGCCGCGGCGAGCGCCGCGACGCTCGCCGCCTCGACGACCGCGTCGAGCGCCGATCCGCAGGACAAGTGGTGCAAGGGCGTCCACCTGCGCTTCTTTGTCGGGGGCGCGGAGGGCGACGCCTTCGGGACCATCGTCTACAACGGGGCCAAGCAGGCCGAGCGCGACCTCGGGCCGACGGTCGACTACGTCTTCTCGGGCTGGGACATGGAGAAAATGACCCAGCAGCTGCGCGAGGCGGTCGCCGTCAAGCCGAACGGCATCGCGATGATGGGCCATCCCGGCGACGCGGCGATCATGCCGCTCGCGGAGGAAGCGACCAAGTCTGGCATCAAGATGATGTATCAGAACGTGCCGGTGCCGCAGGTCGTGGCGAAGTTCGGCGGCGGCTACGTCGGCGCACATCTCGGCCCGCAAGGCCACGCGCTCGGGGCCGAGGCGGTGAAGCGCGCGGGGCTTAAATCGGGGGACGTCGCGCTCATGCTTGGGCCCTGGGGCCAGTTGAACCGCGCCGAACGCGAGCTCGCGACCGTCAAGGCGCTGGAGGAGGCGGGCGTCAAGGTGATCCAGATCGACGCGCCGCCCGAATGGGCCGCCGACCCGAACCTGGCGATCCCGGTCATCACCGCCGCGCTGGCGAAGAACCCCGAAATCAAGGCGGTCGGCTATCCCGGCGGGCAGTTGCTCGGCAACGTGCCTACGTTCATGCAGACCGCCGGCAAGAAGCCGGGCGAGATCTTCAACTTCGGCTTCGACACCAGCCCGCAGATCGTCGAGGCCTTCAAGGGCGGCTGGGTGCAGCTGACGGCCGACCAGCAGCCCATCATGCAGGGCTACCTCCCGATCCTCGCCCTTTGCCAGGAGGTCGTCTACGGACTGGCCCCGATCGACGTCGACACTGGTGCCGGATTCGTGACCCCGGAGAACTACCAGGCGGTCGCGAAGCTTGCGACGGAAGGCCTGCGTTAGGCGCCTCATGGCCGCCGGCTCGAGGCGGGCCGGCGGTCATGCGCCCGGGCGCTCTTCGACGACCGCGCCCGCCGCGGGAGAGCGAGCGCGAGAAAGGTACGATCCGATGGCGCAGCGGCTCATCGAATTGCGCAACATCACCAAGTCGTTCGGCCGCGTTTACGCGCTCGGCGGCGTCAACCTCAGCGTCGACGCGGGCGAGGTCGTCGGTCTGATCGGCGACAACGGCGCGGGAAAGTCGACGCTGATCAAGATCCTGGCCGGGGTCGTCAAGCCGACGTCGGGGGAAATCCTGGTCCGCGGCGAGCCGGTCCACGGTTGGAGCGCGGCGCGCTCGCGCGAGGCGGGGATCGAGACCGTGTTCCAGGATCGCGCGCTGGCGGTGCAGCAATCGATCGTGCGCAATATTTTTATGGGCTGCGAACTCAAGGGCCCGCTCGGCTGGCTCGATACCGCGAGGGAGGCGCGCGAGGCGGAGCGCCTGATGCGCGAGATCGGCTTCACCTCCAAGGTGTTCACGCCGCGCTCGATCGTCGGCCAGCTTTCGGGCGGCGAGCGCCAGGGGGTCGCGATCGCCCGCGCCATCTACCGGCAGGCCGATCTGATCGTCCTCGACGAGCCGACGACGGCGCTGTCGATCACCGAGACCAACAAAGTGTTCCATTTCGTGCGCCAGGTGCGCGAGAGCGGGCGTTCGATCGTGTTCATCGGCCACAACATCCACCACGTGTACGGCATCGCCGACCGCTTCGTGGTGCTCGACCGCGGAAAGATGGAGCTCGAGGCGAAACGCGCCGACGTGCCGTCCGCCGAGGCGTTGATCTCCTTCATGGAGGACGTGGCGAAGCCGAACCGGCCGGGAGATCCCGGCCTCAGCGAAACGAAGGCCGCTCCATGACGGACGCCGCGAAAACCCCGGTCGAAGCGAGCGACGCGGCCGAGGCCGCGCATCCCCTCGACCATCCCGTCCGCGGCTTCGTCGCGGCCAATCGCGCCCCGCTCGGCACCCTCGCCGTGCTGGTGGTCATGATGGCGATCTTCATCGCCGCTAGCCCGCAGGTGTTTCTCGAATGGAACATCTATCGTTCCGTCCTGACGACGCTGCCGGTCGCGCTGTTTCTCGTGGTTCCGCTGGTGTTCGTGGTCACGGCCGGAGAGATCGACCTCTCGTTTCCCGCCACCATGGGATTTTCCGCCTGGATGTTCGCGCTCGTCGTCCAGGCGGGGTTCAGCCCCTATCTCGGTCTCGCCGCGGCGATTGCGACCGGGGCGCTGCTCGGCTTCCTGGTCGGCGCGCTGGTCGTCTATTTCCGCCTGTCGTCGCTGATCGCGACGCTGGGCATGAACTTCATGCTGCGCGGCCTCATTCAGATCGCCACCCAGGGCAAGTCGATCGCCCTCCTTTCGCTCACGCAAAGCTCGGTCAAGTCGGTCTTCTCGGGCATCCTCGTCGGCGTTCCGACACAGATGTTCTGGGCGCTCGCGTTCGTCATGTTCGCCTCGCTGCTGTTCAACCGCAACCAGTTCGGCGCGCATGTGAAGATCGTCGGCGACAACCCCGATAGCGCGCAGCAGATGGGGATCGACGTCAACCTCGTGCGGGTCAAGGCGTTCGTCTTCGTCGGGCTCGGAGCGGCGCTGGCGGGCTTCTTCTCGACGATGATCAACGTCACCTGGTGGCCGACCTCGGGCGACGGCTATCTTTTGCCGGCGCTCGCTTCCGTGTTTGTCGGCGGCACGCCGACCTGGGGCGGGGTCGGCACCGTCGGCGGCGGCGCCATCGGCGCGCTGATCGTCTCGTTCATCCAGACGGGCATCGTCGGCGCGGGCCTCAGCGGCTTCTACGTCCAGTTCTTCAACGGGCTGATCATCATTTTGTCCCTGATCGGGCATCGATGGAATCAAATCCGGTATCGGTAACCCCCCCTTCCCCATTCGCGCGTGAGACGCCCATGCCGTTCACCTGGCCCAACCGCCCCCCGGCCGATTGCCCGTTTCCGCAATCGACGGCGCTCAAGGGCGTGACCTTCACCGGACGCCACGCGCGCTACACCAACGCCGACACCTGGTATCCGTCGTGGGGGGCCGATGACGTCCTCTACACGCCATGGACGGACGGTTGCTTCTCGGAAGAGCGGCGCTTGCCCGTCGACTGCTCGTCGAAGGCGAGCGACGCATCCAACGCCGGGCGGGGCGGCCGCTCGGGGACCGGCCAAGCTTGCATGCGAGGCGACGATCCGCTTCGCCTTTCGCTCGAGAATCTCGGCGTCGAATACGCCAGCCCCGCTCCTTACGGCGGGCGCTATCCCTGCGGCAGCCTGGTGCACGACGGCGTCTGGTACTACGGCACGTATTGCCTCGACGAGTCGGGGCGCGCCGCGACCGACGGCCGCCCGCTGAACTGGGACATTCTGGGCCCGTTCGTCGGCTTCCGGACGTCTCGCGACCTGGGCAAGACCTGGGAGGAAACGCCGCACAGTCCGGCGCGGCCGCTGTTCGGCGAGAGCGGCAAGAACGGCGGCAAGATCCGCATCGGCGCGCCCCATGTCGTCGATTTCGGGCGGAACATGCAGCATTCGCCGGACGGCAAAGCCTATCTCGTGGGACATGGGGCGGAGCGCCGCGACGCCGAACTCGCCTGGATCCGCGGCGATCAAGCCTACTTGTGCCGGACGCCGCCTTCGCCCCGAACCATGAACGACGCTGGCGCCTATGAATTCTTCGCAGGTCCCAACCCGAGAGGCGCGGCGCAGTGGACGCGCGACTTCGCCTCGATTCGGCCGCTCGTCGAATGGCCGGGCCGGATCGGACACGCCACCATCACGTATGACGCGCCGCTCGGCAAATACCTCGTGTGCGTCACCGATGGTGGCAACACCATCAGCGCCTACGATTCCTACCTTCTCGAGGCCGACGCCGTCACCGGCCCCTATCGCCTGATCAGCTTCATGGAGCGGTTCGGCGAGCAGGGCTATTTCCTGAACATCCCGTCGAAATTCATTTCCGCCGACGGGAAGACGATGCGGCTGTGCTATTCGGCCAATTTCACGAACCACTATCTCGACACCGAGTGGCGGTCGGACCCGCCCGGCAGCGGCTATGCGCTGTGCCTGCAGGAGATCGTGCTGGAAACGTCTCCGTGAAGGGTAAGGCGGCGTCATGACCGGTTCGCCCGCGGCAAACGAAAGGCGCTGCGAGTTGGGGAGACACCCATGAAATTCATCGATGGCGTCTGGCGAACCCCCGAGGGGATGAACGTCGCCTCGCTGCACCACGTGTTCGACATGGCGGTCGGCGAGAACGAGGTCGCGATCGAGGCGTCGACCTGCCCGCATCGCGCGCGGTTCGAGGACCAGGACACGGTCTATCTAACCGTCCGTCTCTACTCCCCGGCGCCGAACGTGATCGGCGTACGGCTCGAACATTTTCGCGGTCTGCCACAGCGCGGGCCCGTGTTCGCGATCGCGTCCGATCCCGCCGCGAACCCCGGCATCGTCGATGAGCCCGACTTCGTCACCCTGACGAGCGGCGACCTCGCGGTCCGGGTCGAGAAGCGCGGGGACTGGCGCCTCGACGTGCTGCGTTCCGGGCGGCGCATCACCGGAAGCGCGCCGCCCGCCGCCGCCGGGTACGCGACCGACAAGGACAGCGGCCGGGGCTATATATTCGAGCGGCTCGACCTTGGCGTCGGCGACCTCGTCTATGGGCTCGGCGAGCGCTTCGCCGCCTTCGTGAAGAACGGCCAGAGCGTCGAAATCTGGAACCGCGACGGCGGCACGAGCACGGACCAGGCCTACAAGAACATTCCCTTCTTCGTCACCAATCGCGGCTGGGGCGTGCTCGTGAACCAGCCGGAGAAAGTGTCGTTCGAGGTCGGCTCGGAATACGTCTCGAAGGTCGGCTTCTCGGTTCAGGGCGAGTCGCTCGAATATCTGATCATCGACGGGCCGACGCCGAAAGACGTGCTCGAGCGCTACACGAGGCTGACCGGCAGGCCGGCGCTGCCGCCGCCCTGGTCCTTCGGCCTATGGCTCACGACCTCGTTCACCACAGACTACGACGAGAAGACCGTCACGGGCTTCGTCGACGGCATGCGCGAGCGCGACCTGCCGCTGCATGTCTTCCACTTCGATTGCTTCTGGATGCGCGCCGAGCATTGGTGCGACTTCGAATGGGATCCGGCGGCGTTCCCCGATCCCGAGGGCATGCTCACCCGGCTCAAGGCCAAGGGCCTCAAGATCTCTGTCTGGATCAATCCCTACATCGCCCAGCGCTCGCGGCTGTTCGACGAGGGCATGGCGAAAGGCTATCTGCTCAAGCGCCCCGACGGACGCGTCTGGCAGTGGGACAACTGGCAGTCCGGAATGACTTATGTCGATTTCACAAACCCGGCGGCCTGCGCCTGGTACGCGGGGTATCTCGAACGCCTGGTCGCGATGGGCGTCGACTGTTTCAAGACCGATTTCGGCGAGCGCATCCCGACCGACGTCGTCTATTTCGACGGGTCCGATCCCGAGAAGATGCACAACTACTACACGTTCCTCTACAATCGCCTCGTGTTCGAGACGCTCGAGCGACTGAAGGGGAAGGGCGAGGCGCTGGTGTTCGCCCGCTCGGCGACGGTGGGCGGACAGCGCTTTCCAGTCCATTGGGGCGGCGACAGCGTCGCGACCTACGAATCGATGGCGGAGAGCCTGCGCGGCGGCCTGTCGCTCGGCCTTTCGGGTTTCGGCTTCTGGAGCCACGACATCGGCGGCTTCGCGATGACGGCGCCGGCCCACGTCTACAAGCGCTGGTGCGCGTTCGGCTTGCTCTCGAGCCACAGCCGCCTGCACGGGTTCACCTCCTATCGCGTCCCCTGGATCTACGACGAGGAGGCGGTCGACGTTCTGCGCTTCTTCACCAGGTTCAAGTGCCGGCTGATGCCCTACTTGTTCGCGGCGGCCGCCGAGGCGGCGCGGAAGGGCCTGCCGATGATGCGGGCGATGGCGCTCGAGTTTCCCGACGATCCCGCGTGCGAGGCGCTCGATTGCCAATATATGCTCGGCCCCTCGCTCCTCGTGGCGCCGGTGTTCAGCGAAGACGGGGAGGTCCAGTTCTACCTTCCGGAGGGGCGTTGGACGCACGCGCTCACCGGCGAGGTCGTCGACGGCGGGCGCTGGCGCAAGGAGACACACGGCTTCATGAGCATCCCGCTCTATGCCCGGCCGAACTCGCTGATCGCCTGGGGCAGCCGCGACGACCGCCCGGACTACGATTTCGCCAAGGGCGCGACGTTCGCCTCCTACGCGCTCGACGAAGGGGGAAAGGCGAGCGCGGCTCTCGTCGACGCCTCCGGAAGCGAGACCCTCCGCCTGTCCCTCCGCCGCGACGCCGCGGCGATCGACGCGACCGCCAGCGCACCTGACAGGGCGTGGCACCTGAGGCTGCCCGCCGGCGTGCGCGTAACGAGGACAGAGGGCGACGCGCAGGCAACCGAGGAGGGCGCCTATATCGCAGTCCGGGCCAAGGGCTCGGTCAGGATCGCCTGTCAATCGGCTCGCGCCCAATCGGATGACGAGCCATGGCGCTTGAGCGCGCCGTCGCCTGCCCGTGCGCAAAGGGAGGCGCGCGCAAGTCAAGACGGCGCTGGCGCGAAATTCGAGCGCGGCTGTTAGGGAAAATTCGAGCGCGGCTATTCGGGTCGTCCGCCACGGTGGAGCCTGCGGGCGGCGCCGAGACGGAGTTCTTTTGGTAGACAGGCCGGAGAGGTTCGTGGCGACTGCCTGTATTTCCGGTATTGGCGCTCTCCTCCCGTACCGAGACCGACGGGGAAGGGCAGCAAACGGTCGCATATGAGCCGCTCGCAGAGCCGACGATCAATGACCGGTATTTGCGCACAGCTGCCGTTCCGGTCGAGAGCCGGTCGCGGATTTTTGCGTCGTCACTCGCCCGCGGCCGGCGATCGAGCGTTGGATTCAGCACAGTCGAAGATACCCGGATGACGAGGAGGTCGTCGTGGTCCATTCCATAGCCCTCCCGCCACTCTTCATAGGGCCGGCCTGAGCAACAATAGGGCGAGCTGCGGAGCGGCCCTCAGTGGCCCACTGCCTGGGGCAACTCATGCTCGGAAACAACGACGTAGCCGATGCGACTTCGTGTGGCGGCACCCCAGGCTCGAGCGTCACCTGCCGGGCCGGTTGGAGCGGTCGCGGGGTGGGGCTCGCACCCGCTGGAAAGCGCCGCCTTCTCGCGGCGCACACGTCAAGCGGTCATTCCGTGGGCGTCGCAGTTGGGGGGAAGCTACCATTCGCGACTAACCGCGAAGCAGGGCCCTGGCGCTCAATCGCGCCTCAACGACATTTCAGTCTTGTCAAAGTCTCGCTATGGGCGCAGTTTCAACGGCGATAAGGCCGTCATCGCGCGAATGTCGGCAATATAATTTGCGATGCAATAATTCCAGGGAGGAAAGCATGGCTCATTACGTCATCATTGGCGCGGGCTCCGCCGGCTGTGTCCTGGCTGCGCGACTTACCGAAGACCCAACCGTCGAAGTGACATTGATCGAGGCGGGCGGTCCGGACAGCGCCAGCGAGATTCACATTCCTGCGGCGCAGGTTCAACTCAGGAAATCGCAGAATGATTGGGACTACATGAGCCAGCCCGAGCCAGGGCTGGACGGTCGGTTCGTCTATTTGCCGCGCGGCAAGGTCCTGGGCGGGTCCAGTTCAATTAATGCGATGATTTATATCCGCGGCCACCGCACCGACTACGATGGCTGGGTGGCCGACGGCGCGAAAGGGTGGAGCTATGACGAGGTGCTGCCCTATTTTCGCAAGGCGGAATCCAACGAGCGGGGCGAAGACCAGTTTCATGGCACGTTCGGCCCGCTCTCTGTCTGCGATGGACGGTCGCGCAGTCCTCTGATGGACGCTTTCGTCCAGGCGGGCGTTGAGGCGGGCTACCAGGCGAATTCCGATTTCAATGGCGCAATCCAAGATGGCGTCGGATTCTACCAGTGCACCCAACGCAATGGCATGCGTTGCAGCGCGGCGGCGGCCTATCTGCATCCAGCGATGAGTCGGCCGAACCTCAAGCTGGTCACCGACGCCATTGCGACGCGAATCCTGTTCGACGGAAATCGGGCGAGCGGGGTAGAGATCGCTCGCGACGGGCGCCTGGAAGAGATTCGTGCGGAGACCGAAGTGATCCTGGCTGCGGGCGCCTACAATTCCCCGCAACTTCTTATGCTGTCCGGGATCGGGCCGGCACGGGATCTCGTCGGGTTGCAGATTTCGGTGCGCGACGATCTGCCGGTCGGAGTCGGGTTGCAGGATCACCCGATGACGTTCATGAGTTGGCATACCGACACGGAAAGCCTCCTGACCGCCGCAACGCCCGAGAATGTCGCGCTCTTGCAGAGCGAGGGCCGCGGACCGCTGAGTTCGAATGGTGGAGAGGCGGGCGGGTTTATCCGAACTCGCGCAGGACTGGGCGCCCCGGATGTCCAGTTCCACGCGTGTCCGGCGATTGTCTATGACCAGAGCCTTAGTCGGCCTACGGAACACGGAGTTTCCTTCAGCCCCTGCGTGTTGAAACCGCTCAGCCGCGGGAAGGTCTCGCTCCGAACCGCGAATCCCTATTCCAAACCGATGATCACACACAATTATTATGGGGAGGCAGAGGATCGCCGGTGCATGATTGAAGGCATCCGTATCGGTCTTGAGATCGCTGCCCAGCCGGCAATGCGGGCGCATATCACGCGGCCGCACAAAGTGCCGAAGTCAGCATCTGAAGCGGACGTCTGGGATTACGTTCAGCGATACAGTCAGACAACGTACCACCCGACCAGCACCTGCGCGATTGGGCCGGTGGTTGACAACGAATTGAGAGTTCACGGCTTCGATGGGCTCCGCGTCGTCGATGCGTCGGTGATGCCGAGCGTCGTGCGTGGCAACACGAATGCGCCGACCATCATGATTGCCGAACGAGCGGCCGACCTCATACGCGGCGTCACAAGCGGCGCTCTTGTGTCATAGCGTCGGAACGCGCCTCGTTCAGTCGGAGTCCCCGTCAATTTACGGGAATGCCTCAGGCGCGAACCCCTATGGCAGCGGGTAATTTTTGAGCTAAGGCCAAGCAGCCCAACCGGCGAAAGTCGTGGGTCGCCGAACGGGGATCGGAAAGTCGATGATAAAATTTGGGGTCGGTCAGCCGGTTCGGCGTGTCGAGGACGAGCGATTGGTTCGTGGCGCGGGTAAGTTCACGTCGGACGTCGCTCCGGAAGGGTCGCTCTTTGCTCATTTCATCCGCAGTCCCCACGCGCGTGCCCGATTTGCGATCGGCGACCGAGATGCGGCTTGCGCGACGCAAGGAGTGAAAGCTGTCTATGTCGCTTCCGATTTCTCACACCTCGGCGATCTCCCGTGCCTCGCGCCGGTCAAGAATTCCGATGGCCAGCAGACGCCTTTGAAGCCGTATCCAATCATGGCCAAAGACGAGGCGCACCACGTCGGGGACATCGTGGCGATGATTGTGGCCGACTCGACATTTGCCGCGTACGACGCCGCCGAGGCGCTCGCGATCGACTGGGAGGCGCTCCCGGCGGTTGCCGATACGCTTGAAGCCCTGCAACCCGACGCGGTCCAGGTCTTTGCCGGAGCGCCGGGCAACGTCGCCTTCGATACGCATATCGGCGACAAGGCGAAAACGGATGAAGCCTTCGCCAAGGCTGCCCGCACCGTAAAGATCAGCATCGTCAATCCACGGGTCGTGGCGAACTACATGGAACCGCGCGGCGCTGTGGGATCTTTCGACTCCGAGAGCGGCCGATTGACGCTCCATCTCGGCAGTCAGGGCGTGCACCTGCTGAGAAACGTTATCGCGAGCGCCGTGCTGAAAATCCCTGCGACACAGCTGAGAGTCGTCACTGGGGACGTCGGCGGCGGTTTCGGCACGAGAATGTTTCTGTATCGAGAATATCCCCTGGTTCTCGAGGCCGCGCGCCGACTTGGCAGACCGGTTCGGTGGCAGGCTGATCGGTCTGAGCACTTTATCGGTGATACGCAGGGACGTGACAATGTGACCACGGCGGAGATGGCCATCGACTTGGACGGCCGGTTCTTGGCCCTGCGCATCGACATCGTCGCGAACTTGGGGGCCTATCTTTCGCAGTTCGCGCAAATTGTGCCCTGGTTCGGCGCTTCGATGGCGGACGGCGCTTATCGAATCGAGGCGTTGCATGCGCGGGTGCGCGGCGTCTATACGCACACGACCCCTGTGGACTCCTATCGCGGAGCTGGCCGTCCCGAGGCCGCTTATGTCCTCGAGCGGCTCGTAGACCGCTGCGCGCGCGAACTTGAGCTTTCGCAGGAGACGATCCGGTTGCGAAACTTCGTGCCGCCCGACGCGATGCCCTACAAGACCCGGACGAACCGGACGTATGACGTCGGCGATTTTGGCGGCGCTTTGCAGCGGTGCGTCGAAAAGGCGGACGTCGCCGGCTTCGACGCGCGCGCTACTGAATCCAAGATGCGCGGGCTCCTGCGGGGGATCGGCTTTTCGAGCTATGTCGAATGCACCGCGATGGGGGCCGGGGAGGAAACGTCGCTTCTCCTCGAGACGGATGGGACCTTGACCCTGTTGATCGGCACCCAGGCGTCGGGACAAGGGCACCAAACCGCTTATGCGCAGGTCATCGCGGAGCAGTTCGAGGTTCCGCTCGATCAAATCACCGTGGTCCAAGGCGACTCAGACCGAATCGCAAGCGGCGGGGGGACCGGAGGCTCGCGTTCGATCCCCATCGGCGCGGTGACGACGGCGCGCGCCTCCAAGATGCTTGCCGATTCGTTGAGGGAGCTGGCCGCAGACAAGCTGGAGGCGTCGAGCGCCGACCTCGAAATCGTCGAAGGACGGTTTCGCATCGTCGGCACCGACAGATCGCTGTCGCTCGCAGAGATTGCCGCGTTGCCGGCCGCAACGCCCGAACGATTGCGAGGCGCCGGGTCCTACAAGCAGGAGGTGGCGACCTATCCCAATGGGACTCACATTTGTGAGGTCGAAATCGATCCGGAAACCGGCAAGCTCGAATCGTGCGTTATACGATCGTCGACGATTTTGGCTTCACCCTGAATCCGCTCCTGCTCGAAGGCCAGGTCCACGGCGGGATCGCGCAAGGCGTCGGCCAGGCGCTCATGGAGAGAACGGTCTATGACGAAGACGGCCAGCTGCTATCCGCAAGCCTGATGGACTACTGCATGCCGCGCGCCGATGATTTTCCCGCGATCGAATTTGAGACCCGCAATGTCCCGTCGACGACCAATGCAATGGGACTGAAGGGCGCGGGCGAAGCGGGCACGATCGGCTCGACCCCGGCTGTCGTCAATGCGGTCGCGGACGCCCTTTGGCGCGCCTACGGCGTCGCGGACATTGATATGCCGGCCACCCCTCAGGCGATTTTTCGCGCCATCCGGCAGCGAGAAACCAAGAAACGGCCGGTCAGTTGACCCGGTTTTGCCGCGTGTGGCTCTCGGATGCCCCTTGTCGCGACGACTACCAGCTTGTGTGTCGTTACTCGCGAAATCGAGATTTTGGCCACCCTCATTTTCCGACTTTTTCAACGTATCTGCGCATTGCAGTCGTCTACCGCGTCGTCTACGCGCGACTTATCCCTTTCCCGAGACCTCCCGCACGGACCCGCGTTGCGGGCTTGTCGGATTGGCGCCAGAGATAAACCGTGTGTCGCGGACGGAGTTCATGGTTCCCATGGCCGCCTGCTTGAAGGCGGGCATCCCCTTCTCCCTGCACACCGACGCGCCGGTCTCACCGGCCGGTCCTTTGCG
>Ga0209040_10001835_pt1 | contig 16811 bp, 16 predicted proteins | sample BogFormECP12_OM3_FD_188240 | JGI IMG/M metagenome (GOLD analysis project Ga0209040, IMG submission 188240) | Bog forest soil microbial communities from Calvert Island, British Columbia, Canada - ECP12_OM3 (SPAdes) (version 2) | ecosystem: Environmental > Aquatic > Freshwater > Wetlands > Bog ...
TAAGCTCAGCGTCCACGCGACTTTCTTCAGTGTCCAGAGCCGGCTTTAGCCGGCGGCACAAACTCCGTCTGGGATACACAATAGGCTAATTTGGTCTAGCTCGTTATTGACTTGGGCAACTTCGTGCGCTCCGAAACCGGGCACGGGAGGTGCGACATGAGCCGGTGTTTACTTCTCCTGTTGGCGACAATCGGATTGCTGCTTCTGGCTGTAGGCTCGGCAGCGGCGCAAACCGGCGCGACGCCGATTCCTCCAGGTATTCGGGCTGCAGACAAAGCGCAAGAGAAGGCCGAGCGAGGAATCGAACCTCCCGTCGCGGCTGCTCATAAGCCCAGTAATGCCGAGTTGATGCAGCAGGCCGACGAATTGCTCTCACTTGCGCAGCAGGTACATTCCGACACCCAGCAAGCGACGCAGGGCCTTATCGCCAAGGATTTGAAAGATAAACTGAAGCGGCTGGAAAAGCTTTCCAAACGGCTGCGCGACGAACTCGCGCCCTAGCAGAATACCGAAAAGCTAATCCAGTTCGGGACCCCAACGACCTTTCGGGCTAGGACTGGGCCGCAGCCGCCTGCCCTAGCGCCTGCTCCACATCGGCTTCAAACGGAGTCGGTTCGCCGCGACCCTGCCGCGCCTCGCGAATCAGGCGAATGTTGCGCGCGGTGGTCTCCGGCTCCCACTTCTCGCGAACGTTGGCCAAGGCGTCGCCGAGTGCCTGGGCAGCAATTTCCTGGTTGCCCTCAAGGACCGCCAACTCCAGCAGCGTCGCGTAATCCCAATAGTCCGGCTTGCCTTTGGCGATCTTGCGCTGCACCGCGTAGCGCACCACTGGAACGATTTCTTTGCGGCGGGCATCCGGAGGATTGCGAAGCTCCATCAAGGTGATGGCATTGATCCCGGGATAAGCATCGCGCCAGTCGGCCTCGAAGCCTTGCAAATACATTTTGATCGCTTTGTCGAGATACCCAGCAGCGCGAAATTTGTCGCCGGATTTTAGGGCGTCCTCCCACTGGTCTTTGTAAACCCGGCCCAGAATGCCGCAGGTCTCGCTGCTGGGACCGCGCTCCTCGATCAGCTTCTGCAGCATCTGTTGTGCCTCGTCGCGCCGCTTGAGCCGGTTCAAGGCCAACCCGAGTTGTTCGCGAACCATAACGGTCTGCGCCAAGGGGCCGGAAAATTGCTGGATCAGCTTCACCATGTCTTCCCAGGCGGAGACTGCGCGATAGGACAACATCAAGTCAATGGCAACACCGGTGTCGAGATCGGCGATGTCGCCCAGATCCTTCTGGACGGCACGCACTGCATCCGCTTTCTGAGAGGAGCGGCGGGCATCGGCCAGCTTGCCTTTGACCTGCTCGGAGTAGTCCACCTGATCGCGGAAGACATCGGTCTTGAGATGTTCGACGTTAGGCACGGGAAGGCCGTCGATAAGCTGGAAGATCGGACTGTCTTTGGCGCCGCTGCGGGCCTGCTTAAGAAACGTAGCTATGGCCGCACTGGTCGCAGCCGCCCCGGCGGGATCGGGCACTCCGTCCATACCCAGCTTGTAAGGAATGGTCCGCAGCATCTGCACGTCAAAGGGAAGGCGGCTGCCCTCAGCGATGATCTGGACAGTGCTGAAGGGTTTGAAGGCGTGACGGACGCCGAGTTCGTAATAAACATTGGCATTCGCGGTGGTGAGATCGGCAACCGCAAACGGGCAAAGGATCAGCCGCTCGAACATGGGCTTGTGGATGATTCCGCCGGTGACCTCCTGGTCAGCGCGAATGGGTTCGAGTTCGGCGTCACGCACCGCGGGAGCGATAAGATCCTGGTAAACACGATCGAAGTTGATCATCGATCCGTCGGCGCTGGCCTTGGTGCCGAACGGCATCAGAATGAAACACAGTGGTGCTTTCGTCATGACTTGCCCTCATAAGCGTTGGCCAGCTTTTCCCGACGTGCCAGGTGCCGGTGCCCCGTCGAAGCTGGGTCTGCTTAGCCAGCGTTGTTCGTTCTCCCGTCGAGAAACCCCGGGTGGGATCGTAAGATCGTCAGAACCTGGTGGACTCGACGATGGCCATGTCGTTAATGCGGGGATCGAGTTCGGCGTGGCCGCAGGCCAGGGTTGTGCCTTGCGCGTCGAACTTGCATCCGTACAGGCCGGCCACTGGCGCCTGACATTGGTTTTGCGCGAGGTCGACCACCCACCATCCCGAGCCCGGCGTCTTCCCCAGAAAGTTTTTCTTTCCATAGACGCCAATCAGAATGTCGCCCTCGATCGACTTGCCGTGCGTGCAGCGCAGGTTGGTGTGCGCGAATGCGTAGAGAATCTTCGAGGACGCATCCCAGAGCATGTCGGCATTGACCACGTTGCCCGCGCCGTCCAAATCTACCGCCTCATTCCAGAAGGAATTCTTGGGATCGCCGGTATCAATCATGGCTTTGCCGTGCCCGATGGCTGCTTGCTTGGATTGTTTCGTCGCGCCCGCCCCCGGCGAAGGTGACAGAGATCTCTTCTGCAAATCGGAGCCAGGCTGGAACGCGATCGGGCCGCTCGCGGCTTGCGCCAGGCACGCAGCCACGCCGGTGAGCAGCACCAACAGCAACGACAGGAAGTAAGCAGTTCGAGTCATACGCGAGTGCATCCTCGAAAACAATATCACTTTGACTGGATTCCCATCTCTCGCGCCAGACGGACCTGGTCCGTGCGAAAGTCGGAGAGCGCCTTCTCCAGGTTGGCTGAGGCGCTCGTCAGGCGTTCCGTCACGACCTTCCCCGGCTCCAGGCGCTGCTGCACCGCCTTCGCTTCTTTGGCGACGAAGGTATAAGACTTGCGCAACCGTTTCGTCAGCGGTTTCAGCTCCGATGCCTGCGTCTTCGTAAACGAAGCCAGAAAGCGTCCGTTGTAATGGTCGACGTCATCGAGCGCGTCGCGCAATTGCAACGACTTGGCGTTCGTGGTGGGGATGTTTTGGGCTGCGGCGCCGAGGATCTGCAGGTCGCGTGACTGTTGCAGCGCGGCGTCGGTGCTGGCGATCGCCGATTGGAAGTAGCCAACCTGGTCGGGCCGGGCCTGAATTGCCACCGCGCGGGTCATGGTTTCCAGTTCGGGATTGGTCGCGCCCGTCGGCGCAGATTCGGCGGGAGGTGCGGTGGACTGTGGCCGGCGGGAGTGCTGTCCCCATGCGGCGAGAGACATCAACAATAGTAACGATACGACGGCGGGTGCACCACTCAATCGCGATTTTCGAATGAGCGGGAGAGACTCATGCTTATACGAAGGGACTCCACCCGGCAGCGTGATCTCGCCTTTCACCTCGTCGCGTTTCTCCAAGGTAGCGAGGCAGATGCTACGCCGAACTTGCCAGAGCGCGCAATTGAGCCAGCCAAGCCCTCACTGAGGTCTTTGAGTCTCGTCAAGTTGCGCCTTAGCGCTAGGTTCAAAAACCGCGGCCGTAACCTGAGTAGCCAACTCGATTGTGCTCATAGCGCAATTCACGCCCCAGTTCAGAGAACTGGTGGGACGAAGGACAGTATCAAATGCCATGGAGGCTGTAGTACGCGCAACCTCGACACCCCGCTTCCAGAGTTGCCCAGGACCGTGGAGAGTATCGACCACCACCGTGGCTCCGGCATTGATTGCGAGGTGTTGCATCGTCCCCCACAGAATGCGGAAGCTCAGCGCTTCCCTCGCTGGAACCATGCCTGCGAGGATTGCACCTGCACGCCTCGCGTACTCATCATCCATTGCGGCTCGCTGAGTGATGGTGCGTAGCACCTGCAACCAAACTGGATTCAGGGTACGATTGCTGATTACGTCAATGATGAGCCTGGCAAGGGCCATATCGTAGCGAAGCTCGTGCTGCACGCGCGCCTCGTATGCCGCTAAGCCTGACACGGTGAGATAGTCGCGTTGTAGCGATACACTCAGCGTTTCAGCGAGCCAACGCGCGCTCTGGAATGCATACTGAATTCCTTCGCCGTTGAGCGGATTGATCAATCCTGCCGCATCGCCAATCAAGACCACGCGATCCCCGATCATCGCCAGGTTTGGATTGAAGGTCGCCAAGGGCCAGCCCACGATCTTTCCCTGCATGCGAGCCGTACTCAGCCGAAAGCGAATCGCTGCATCAGAATTGATGACGTCCGTAAGTACCTGGTTTAGCTGGTGCTTGGTTGGCGGCCAGGTCTCAAGAAGAGTGCCGACGCCAACATTCGCGGAAGTTCCACCGGTGGGAAATAGCCAGCAGTACCCGGGGAAGGTCGAAGAACTGAAATAAAGATCGGCCTGCTCCTGTGGACCGTCGACATTTTCGTAATAAGCCCGAACCGCCACGATGCGGTCCCGCTTGGGTGGCGACCCACCGCGGAGTATTCGTGAAATAAGGGATGAGCTGCCGTCGGCGCCAACCAGCAATCGAACTCTGACTTGCTGGTCTTCCGAGCCATGGCGAAGCGATACGACGACGCAGCCGGGTTCAACCTTGTATCCGGTGACCCGCGTTCTATCCAACAAACGGGCACCGGACGCAATAGCTGCATCCAAAATTACATTGTCGAGCACAGCGCGCGGGATACAAAGGCCATGATCGGGTAAGCTGGGGAACTCAGGGACGGGTCGGGCAATCAGTTTGGTGCCATCCAGGTAGATGGCGGCCTGACGAATCTGGTTCGCCTCCTGGAACACCGGATGCGAAAGCAAATCCAGATGCTCGATCTCGGTCAATGCCGCAGGGCCAATGAAGTCCCCGCACACCTTGTCACGCGGAAATTGGCTCTGGTCGAAAAGCAAGACCTTGTAGCCGCGTCGCGCGAGGTGGCAGGCAGCAGACGCTCCGGCTGGACCGGCTCCCACAATAGCTATATCGGCATCCACGGTTTGCTCCACGCGGATGCGGATCATCGAACCACGCTCCCGATAGCATGCGTCGGCACAAACGCCTGACTTACATGTCGCGGCAGCGAAAAGGTGACGGTCTCTTCCGCAACGTTAATTTCCTCGACTTCACTGAAGCCCTGTGAAGCAAGAAACGAAACTGCTTCCTGCACAATCCATTCGGGCGTGGATGCGCTCGCGGTCACGCCGATCGTCTGCTTATCCTGGAAAAGAGCGAGGTCCACGGTGCTGAGGTCATTCAGTAAATAAGCGGTGGCGCCGCAGCTCTCGGCGACTTCTCGCAGCCGATTCGCATTGGAGCTATTGGGAGAGCCCAGGACAATTACCAGCTCTGCCAGCGCCGCAAGTGCATGTACTGCCCTCTGGCGATTCTGGGTTGCGTAGCAAATATCATCGACAGGCGGGACAACCAGCGCAGGAAACCGCCGCCGGAGAACGGCTAGGATTTCGCTCGAGTCGTCCAGAGACAACGTGGTCTGCATAATGACCCCGACGCGGTCGGGATCAGAAACCTGTACCGTGGCGGCTTCGTCGGTGGAACCCACGAGTTTTATGATCCCCGGCAGTTCACCCAGCACACCCAACACCTCATCGTGTCCGGGATGGCCGATGAACAGCACACTCAGCCCGCGTCGGTGGTAGGCGTGAGCTTCGAGATGAACCTTGGTCACGAGCGGGCAGGTTGCATCGATCACCTGCAAATTCCGTTCGAGAGCAGACTGGTGTACGTCGGGAGCTACGCCGTGGGCGCTGAATACTACAACGGAGCCTTCCGGCACCTCAGACAGTTCTTCAACAAACACCGCACCACTCGCGACCAGGCGATTTACGACATGCAGGTTATGAACGATTTGTTTGCGAACGTATACCGGTGAGCCGCAAATCTGGAGAGTCAATTCAACCGTTTTCACGGCCCGATCCACGCCGGCACAGAACCCTCTCGGAGCAGCCAACAACAGGCGCTTTGCCGTGTGGACGGCATTGGGAGGGAGGTTGGAGCCACATCTTTCCATCACACGTCACAAATCCCGCTCGATCATGTACATAACAATTTGCTCCAGGAAACGCTTGTCCTCGGAATCAGGCACAGTCCGATACGCCTTATGAAACTCGAAGATAGCTGCACCCGCCAACTGGCGCGCTACCGAGCGTGCAAATTCGATACAGTCATACTTCGACATCACTTGATAGACCCAGCGAACATCCCGCGCGGAGCGCTGCAGCCGGGGCGTTGCAAGAAAACGGCTCAATCGCAGCTTCTCTTTCTCCGTGGATTCGTTCAGTGCGTGAATCAGCATCACGGTGCGCTTGCCTTCCCGAATGTCGCCTCCGATCTCCTTGCCATACTTCTTGTGGTCACCTACAAGGTTCAGTATGTCATCCTGGATCTGAAACGCAGCCCCCATGTAATACCCGAAGCGATTAAAGCGACCCAGATTGCCATCCTGCGTCGCGATCAGTGCGCCAATACGACACGGGTGAATGCATGTGTACCAGCAAGTCTTCTTGAGCGTCATGCGCAGGTAGTCAGCGACTGTGAGATCGCAATCGTTATCCCGAACCCATCCTAACTCGGTGGCCTGACCTTCCACCGACTCCCGCACCATGTGTTCGATTTCCTCAAAAATGCGCCATGTCAGATCGGGTCCTAACGTCGCCAGGTTTTCCATCAGTGGACGTATGCTGAGCACATTCATCGCATCGCCCACGTTCACTGCGATGCCCACTCCGTGCTCGCTGTGCATGGTGGGCAACCCTCGGCGATACTCGCTGCCATCTTCCACATCATCGTGGATGAGAAACGCGTTATGGAACAATTCAAGGGCTACTGCGGACAGCAAGACTGCCTTAGTCGATCCCCCGAAGGCCCGGCAGGTTGAGATACAGAGGCCGGGACGAAAGCCTTTGCCCCCGCGCAACGGGTACGAAGGCACCAGATCCCATAGATATTTTGCTCGGGGTTTTTGGGGGACGGTGCGGAGCAGCGTTTGGATCGTCAGCTCGTGATACAACCTGAGCCGTTCGAGTACGGGTTGGTGGGCCGCTTCGCTGCTGGGACCGGCCTCAACCATGGGACTTAGGCCACGACAACGGTCAGCACGGCACGCAGTTGGTCGGGTCGGTTGCTCTGTATGAGTCCTGAGTACGTGCCAGGGGGTGTACCAGCCGGCGGCGTGATGCGCACCACAACTCGCTGGTGCTGATGAGGCGCCAAGCTGATCTCCTTCAGGTCGAACTGCACAGCATGGGCCGGAATATGACCTCCTGCCGCATTAATGAGGTCGGTGGGAAGCAATTCAAACGGTTGGGCCGCAGTATCACCGTCATTATCTATTGCCAGGGCAACTTCACCGGTTTCACCGGCCTTAATTGGCAGGGGCATGGTGAGCACGGGAGTTTGTGCTACCTCTGCGATGCTCCCACTGGTGCGAATCGAAATGGCCCGGGCCGCGAGACGAGAAGCATTCTTCGCCGCCGCACCCACGATGTCCAGAATGATGTCTACCAGTTCGTGGGCGTCACGCCGGAAGCGCTGTAAAATCTCATCCGGCTTCCCGGAACGCATCTCTTCGATGTCAATGAATCTATTTTCGATTTGCTTGGCGGCAAGAATTCCCGCTGCCACCTCTTCCTCGAGAATCGACGCAGCTTGCATTACTATTTGTGAGGTCGCGTCGGCAAACGACTTAAATACGGGGGTTACTTGCGCCGCAGAGGTGGCGCCAACACCGTTGCCCGGGCGTGGCGGGTCGCCGGGCCGGTGTTCGCCGGCAACTGGCTCATCGCTGGGACGGGGAGCCGGCTCGGCAGCATGAGGCGGCCCCTTTTTCTCGGTCCCGGTACTGTTGTGCCGAATTTTTGCCATGCTACTTCAGAACTGGCTACTTATGATCTGGACAGTTATAGAACTTTGTGGTGCCCTTCAGATTGATCACCGCCACCGGTTTATCGAAGACTTCAATGGCGATCGTATAATCACTCTGCGCACAGATTGGATCACAGACAGAGATGCACAGCTTGGCCAACGCGTCTGGCCACTGCGTAATCTTTAGCGTATTGTCCACTTCGGTTGCCATAGCTCCTCCACACAGACGAGCAAAATTTTGATACTCCACAAATTAGCACAGAATTCGCCAATTCGCAGTAATTAATTTTTCGACAAAAAGCACATCTTCTATGCTTCGTGAAAACCGGTACCGGCGATGATTCACGGCACCATGCCGGCACAACCCTGTTCCGGGGACCCGCAAGGTAAGTTCTCGCCAAGCTACGAGCGCGGACAAGAGACGCTGGAGGAATCGACCGGATGCCCAATCCTGGCGCAGCCAAGGTGGGGTTTCACTTCACCCTTTGCAACTCGCGATAGGCTTCGCTCTTCGACACGCCAAACTCTTTCGCCGCCTGCTTCAACGCCGCCTTCTCGTCGAGCGATTCGGAACCAATCAGTTCGCGCACCCGCTGTCCGACATTCTTCGGGATGGTGTGCTCATGCTCCGTGCCATCGGCCTTGCCGATCAATAGCGTGATCTCGCCTTTCACGTCGTCGCGTTTCTCCAAGGCGGCGAGCACGTCTTCGGCGAATCCGCGAAGAAACTCTTCGTGCAGCTTCGTTACTTCGCGGGCGACGACCACGTGGCGCTCCGGCCCCAATAGCTCAACGATATCCTTCAACGCCTCCACGATGCGGTGCGGCGCTTCGTAAAAGATCTGCGTGCGTGGCGAATGCCGAATGCCTTCCAGCAACGTTCGGCGCGCGCCTTCTTTCGCGGGCAGAAATCCGCTGAAGCGGAACGAATCGGTGGGAAGTCCGCTGGCCACCAGCGCCGAGAGAAATGCCGACGCCCCAGGCACCGGCACAATGCGAATGTGGTGCCGCACCGCCAGCGCGATCAGCCGGTATCCCGGATCGCTCACTCCCGGCATGCCCGCATCGCTCACCATGGCGATGTTGTCACCTTGTTCAAGGTGCACGATCAGCTCGGCCGCTCGCGTCAGCTCGTTGTGTTCGTGGTAGCTTACCGTGGTCTTCTCGATGCCGTAGTGGTCAAGCAACTGCACCGTGTGGCGCGTGTCCTCGCAGGCGATCAGGTCCACTTCTTTCAGGATGCGCAACGCCCGCAGCGTGATGTCTTCCATGTTGCCGATCGGCGTGCCGACCAGGTAAAGCGTCCCCGCTCCGGGAGCAGCGCCGTCGCGCACCTCGCGCACCATAGTTTTCGCCTTTGTCATACGCCGCAAGTCTACACCCATGGGCACCAGCGCATGTCAACCAGGGCCCGGCCGCGATGAAATTAGCTGCCAACAATCCTGGCTGGCGGTTGCATCCAGCGGCGTCCCGGAGTATGTTACCGACCGGGCCTGAACTCAATCGTAGTGCTTCGAGTTCCAATAGCGCGCTTCGCTCTCATCTCAAATCTTCGAAATGGAGAAAATCCTATGCCGGCTCAATCCATCGACCAGTTGCGCAGTGCCTTCCGTGGGGAGCTCATTCAACCGACAGACGTGGCCTACGATTCGGCGCGCAAGGTGTACAACGGGATGATCGACAAGCGGCCGCAACTTATCGCGCGCTGTGTGGACGTTGCCGATGTGATTGCAGCGGTGCAATTCGGGCGCGATAACCAGATGCTCACCGCGATTCGCGGAGGCGGCCACAATGGCGCCGGCCTCGGGACCTGCGACGGCGGCCTGGTGATCGACCTCTCGCGCATGAAGGGAATTCGCGTGGACCCGGCGGCGCGCACCGTCAGGGTTGAGGCGGGTTGCTTATGGGGCGACGTCGACCATGCCACCCATGCCTTCGGCATGGCCGCGCCCTGCGGTTTCATATCCACCACCGGCGTGGGTGGTCTCACCCTGGGCGGAGGCATCGGCTACCTCACCCGCCAGTACGGCCTCACCATCGACAACCTGCTCTCGGTTGACGTGGTGCTCCCGGACGGCCGGTTTGTAACCGCCAACGCCAACGAGAATAGCGACTTGTTCTGGGCGGTCCGCGGCGGCGGCGGAAACTTCGGCGTAGTGACCTCCTTCGAATTCCGCCTGCATCCCGTCAGCATGGTGAACTTCGGACCCACGTTCTGGCCTCTTGAGCAGGCTGCGGACGTCCTCCGCGCTTATCGCAAATTCATCGTGGACGCGCCCGAGTACGTGAACGGATTCTTTGCTTTCCTCGTGGTTCCGCCCGCCCCTATGTTCCCCGAGCACCTTCACCTTAAGAAAGTTTGCGGGATCGTGTGGTGCTGCACCGGCTCTGCCGAACAGACCGAGGCAGCGACCAAGCCCATGCGGTCCGTGGGTCAGCCGCTCCTCGATCACGTTGGTCCTGCTCCGTTTCCGGTCGTGCAGAGCACATTCGACGGCCTCTTCGTGCCCGGCCTGCAGTGGTACTGGCGGGCCGACAACTTCACCGAATTGAGCGATGAAGCCATCGCGCGGCACGTGGAGCACGGGTCGAAGATCCCCACCATGCTCTCGACCATGCACCTCTATCCTCTCAATGGCGCCGCCCAGCGCGTGGGCAGGACCGATACCGCTTACAGTTTTCGCGAGGCGCTGTTCTGCGAGGTCATCGTCGGCGTCGATCCCGACCCTGCCAACGCGGAGACGATCACCAAGTGGTGTAAGGATTATTGGGAAGCGCTGCATCCCTTCTCGGCGGGCGGCGCATACGTGAACTTTATGATGGACGAGGGCCAGGAACGCATCCAGGCCGCGTTCCGTGACAATTACGGCCGGCTGGCCGCCATCAAACAAAAGTACGACCCCACGAACTTCTTCCGGGTCAACCAGAACATCCGGCCTTAGAAGTCCAGTGCCCCGCGTTCGCGCCAGGTCGGCTGCCCCACACAAGCCGCTTTTGCTTGTGTGGGATTCTTGTTGTCTCATTCCGTTGTGATCCTAACCTGGGTGTATGGTCTCCCTGGGAGTCCCGCGTGTCGCTCCTGCGCCGCCTGATGAACCGCAACCTGACGCTCTACGCCCAGCTCGACGTCCTGGCGGAGTGCGGCATTGCGCCTAACGAGGGCGTGGGTCCGGCGGAGTTGCTGGCCCGCTACAGCGACCGCGAGTACGAAACCTCGCCCTTCAAGCTGCTGTTGTCGGTCCTGGGCACCGAGTCGCAGGAGTCGCCGTGTCTGCCCTTGTCAGACAACGTCTGGCACATGCGCGCCGAGTGCATCGGAGGTCGCGAGGACTACGCCAAAGTGGCGAAGCGCATGGCAGCACTGGCTGGAGCCGCCCTGCCGATCGAGTCCGTGCACGACGAGTTCGACTGGAGGCAGGGTGTAGCCTGGCTGGGTTTCGGGTTACGCGGGCGCGAGTTTCGCTGGCCGGCCAAAATCGAAGAGCGTTGGATCGATCCCAACATCCTCAGCCGCTTCGTCGCATTGCTCGACGATCAGGACACCGATCTGCGCTTCACCGGTCTCGATCTCGGCGGACAGGATTGTCTCATCGGTTGTGCAACGGATGACCAGTTCACCGCCTTGCGCAAACGCACCGGGCTGGAATTCGAGTGGCTGGGGTAGACGATTCTTCTCCCCGGAAGACCGCCTTTTTGCAGGCCTTACCTCGATCCGCCAGGGCAATCGCAAGCGAATGGCTTTCGTTCATTGAGAAATTGTCGCCTGAGGACTGTACCGAAAGAGGAAAGCATTAGCACAATAGCGCAATAGTTTGCACCTCCACCTCTCTCTGCCCTTCAAACGTATTGGAACTAAACCACTTGCGGAATTTCGAAACGGAAGCAGAATTGCTTCTTCATACTAATAGCCTTGCGCTTTCGGCCCTCGGCTGTTTGATGCTTGGGGTTTCAAGTTTTCTGCGATTCACTTCGAACGACCAACCAACTTTTGACTCGAGTCCGCTGAAAATAGACGGACCATGGAGGAGAGACGACTCTGTTCTTGTCAGAATCCTTCAGCGACGATGATCGAACTGACATGAACCGGGGTATGCCACACCACTTAGAAGCCATTGACAAACCATTGGGATATCTGGCGAACGTCCGCTGCCAGAGAAGTGCAAGCCTGGCGAGTCCGACATAGCCGTTACTGACGGTCCGACGCCACGGATATCCAGAGGGCAAAAACAGAATCGAACCCAGCTTTGCTGTCTGCCTGCAATTGCGATGTTGATGCGGTTGTGAAGGCGGACAGGCGCCGCCGACGCGTGTTTACTCTGCTTTTCTGCGGCGCCCTAACAATTTAGGAGGATACATGCGGAAGACACTCAAGTACGTTGTGCTATTGCTCGCGGTGATGACGGTTTCTGTGTCTGTCTTGGCGAGTCCAATTCCGTTGGGCTTCGTCACGTACAATCTCACCGATCCCGGCTTCGCTGAGTTCAACATTATCAATCAGACGGGGCCGAATTCGACGGCCTTTCCCGACCCCACCTGGCCGGTTAGCAACTCGATCAATCTTTCGAGTCTCAGTCTGCTGGTCACCGATTCAGGGGGCGGCACCACCACCTTCGGTTCCGGATTCTTCAGCTTGGAACCCGATGGACTATCGTACGCTGGCCCGACGGTTAGCTCGACCAACACCTATGTCACGGCTACCCTGACTGGGACGCTGTCGCCGACCGCATTGACCTTGAACACCGGTGCCACGGTCAATGTCTTGTCCACATTCACTGCCACGATTAGCGATCCGTCGGGATTGGCGGATGGAGATTACGCGATCATTTATGCGACTCCAGTTGGGCCTACCATCCCTGAGCCAGCAACTCTGGTCATGGTTGGTAGCGGCCTGTTGGGAATCTTGGCGGCCAGACGGAGGCGCTTACTTCGCTGACCAGGTTCCTCCCTTGCTTCGCAGCTATCGAGAACCCGAAGAGATTGCGGGATGGCTCGCTCAATCGGTGACGGGTGGTTCCCCGCAACCGATTTCTGGTTCTCACGCTTGGATCGCCAATCGACCGATGCTTCGTCTCGCTGTAAGAGGCGCGAATAGGAGATTGATATGAGATTGTCGAAGTTTAAGTATTTGAGTTTTCTGCTACTCGGACTGCTGATCCTACCTGCGGTATGCTCGGCAGCAATTACGGTGCCAGCGGTAAAACTGAACGCGTGGACTAGCCCCAGCCAAGGCTACGCTGGTTCAACCACAGTTCAGTTGACCGGTAGTGGCTTTCCGTCAACCCTCCCCACACCGGCCAATGTCACCGTGACGGTTGCACTCACCTGCGGGGGCGCTTCGCTGGCAACAACAGCAGCCTCGAGCACACAGCACATCCTCGGATCCAGTGATCGCATTGGATTCCAGATTCCCTCTACCTTGGCGGCAGGCACCTATCAGGTCTCCGCCTCCGACTCCACTGGCAGTCAGGCATTCATCAGCGCTAACTGTTCGTCGATGAAAGTGCTGCCTCCCAAGGTGGTGTTGTCGTCCTGCGTGCCCGGCGCTTCCATAGGCATCCTCAACCAGAAGCCCAACGTAACGGCGTACGTGCCCAACGGAGCTTGGGCAGTATCAAACACCGGTCTCAAGGTCGTACCCTTGGAGGGCGGAGGTTTACCGGCGCCGGTGGCTACTCCGGGCGTTACCAACTCCTGCTCCTCCAACTCCGCGACTGGCACCACGGTTTGCACGGCGAATAACACAGACGTGTATCTGTTGTCCGGTTCCACTCTCAACACCACCCTCACCAGCGGCGCCGACACCTTTGCCAGCTTCTCCGGCGGCTCTTGCCTCAACTGCGGTGTAGCCATTGACTCGGTCAACAACTTGGCGTACATCCAGATCGGCTTGTCCACCGCGACTTCGGGAACTGGATTGCAGACACTGAATCTGGGCACGAATACTTTCGCGACGCCGTTCCCACTCGCGTACCACGTTTCGGAAGACATCCAGGTCGACCCAGGAAGGGGCTTCGTCTTTTCGCCGAACGAATCCAACGTCTACGATCTGGTAAGCACCGGTTTGACTCCTACGGAGTATGGGATGCCGGTTTCTACGGTCGGTGAGTTCGATTCCGCCGGCGAGGACTGCACCACTGGCATTGCCGTCTCCACCCAGGAGTTCACCGGGAACCTGTTCATCTCCGATGTCACCCAGGCCAGCTTCGTTGCCGGAACACCCGGCTCGTGGTCGGCCCCCAGCCAAAGCACGAACTTCCCCGAATTCGACGCCATGTCAGCCGGTACGTCTGGAATTGCGGTAGCTCCGGGCTCGCACCTGGCGATCGTGTCTGGTGAATTCGGCGGTAATTTAATCGGCGTGGTGACCTTGCCCTCGACCTCCGGCACTGGAACCCCAGCGTTTGGAGACTACGTGGCATGTAACCTGCCCCCAACTCCCGACGGGACCGGATTCTCGGCGGGATACGATCCGCATACCGTTACCGCGTACGTCAGCCCCAACACCAGCGGTGTCTACGGCGTGGTTGCCGATTGGGCAATCGGCACGCCGAATTGGCTGGCGGTGGTTGACATGCAGGGCTTGCTCAGCGTGCCACGCCTTGCAGGCACACACTCTTGCGATCCGTCTGTGAATCTGGTGGGCACCGGAGTCGTGAGGTACGTAGGGCCGTTCTAGGGTAGAGGCGAATCACCCAAGGTGGTCGTCTAACAGCGAACCGGCTTCGTATCACAAAGATGCGAAGCCGGTTCGCTGAACTTTTGCTTGCCAAGGCAATCAGTACGGTCATAGCCACCTTGCGGGCTGGTGCCACCACGACCATCGAGTCGCACACCAACGAAACGATCGTTGAAAAGGCGATTGCTTCCGGCTGCTTGTTGCTACACTCAAGCACGTCCCCGATGAACCTCACCGACCGCATCTACCTAGCGGTGCATCTGGCGCTGACCGTGCTGGTCTGTGCGCGCTATATGCACGTCGCGGGCTGGCCGTGGTATGTCGCGTGGAATGCGCTGGCCATCGCCGCCATCATGTTTCTGGCGCACAAGCAGTACGACAGCCCGCTCTGGGAGTTCGTCCACGACTGGCTGCCCGTGATCTTTTTCATCACCGTCTTCGAGGAAGTTTCGTTCCTGTCGCTGACGCTGCGCGGCGCCTGGCAGAATCCGCACCTCATCGCCCTCGAGTCGGCGCTGTTCCCCGTGGCCCTTGCCCAGTGGCTGCATCGCTACTCGGTGCTGTGGTTCACCGAGCTGCTGGAGTTCGGCTACTTCAGCTTCTACCCGCTCTATCCCGCCGTCGCCGGAACGCTATGGGCATGGCGTCACCGTGCCCGATACAACAATGCTTTTCGCCGCATGACGGACGGGCTCAGCGTGGGCTACGCCGTCTGCTACGCCACCTACCTGTTGTTTCCCACGCGCAGCCCATCCCACAATGTAGGACAGGCCGCCGCCGCTCTCCCCGCCGCGCAGGCAGGAGGCCCGTTCCACTTCCTGGTGGGCCTGATCCAGGGCACCGCCGGAGTTCATGGCAACGCCTTTCCCAGTGGGCACATCATGCTGGCCTTCGTGGTGCTGGTGTTTGTGTTCCGCTATTTCCCGCGGCTTGCGCCCTGGCTGGTGCTCTGCAACCTGCTGATGTGCGTGGGCGCGGTATACGACGGCTACCACTATTCCGTTGACGTGGTGGCGGGCGCGCTGCTGGGGATGGCGGCGGGAGCGATCTTCGTGGGGCGAAGAGTCCCCAGCAATTAGCATCTAGCAATTAGCAACACAACGACAGTTTTAAGGTTGTCATCACGAACCCGCGCAGCGGGCGAGGGATCTGCTGTTTGTCTCGGACAGCAAAAAAACAGGTTCCTCGCGTCTCAAAACCGGGCTCCCGAAATGACAATTCCGGAAGGCAACCGGCCGGGGTTCTCCACCTTTGCCGTGGAGTGTCTGGACGGCACGTCGCAGCCCACTTATGCGTCGAGCGGCGGGCAGCAGAAAACCCTCCCACGCGGGGAGGGTTTTCGCGTTTAACTATTGCAGCTAAAAGACTTACGCCTTCACAACCTTGCCGCTGCGGAGGCAGGAGGTGCACACCCGCATGCGCTTGTTGCCCTTGGCGGTTTTGGCGCGCACCGGGCGCAGGTTGACGTTCCAGCGACGCTTGGTGACGTTGTGCGCGTGACTGATGTTGTTGCCCGACTGCGGCCCTTTACCGCAAACTTCACAAACTTGTGCCATGACTTACTCCAGAACATTCCCGAACTGCGGGGCGAAACTTTCATTATATCTGGAAAATCCGTTCCCCGGCAACTCTCCTCGCCCTTCGGTAGTGGCTCAGTTTGAAATGTCAAAAAAATCAGCAAATCAGTTCTTCGCTCCGATGGCGATGTTTATCTTATTGCCTTTCGGAGGGTCGATGTACCATCCCACATTCGATGCTATACCTTGCCTGCGAAGCGCAGCTACCAATGACGCAGCCGCTTCCTTCGTCTGCGCGTCCGCAGTGGACTGTACGTTCACATTGAGTCCGACAAACCCGCTTTCTATATGCCCCTCGTTCGGGGTGAATTTCCAACCTGCGCGATTGAGTGCGCTCATTATTTGCATGGCGAGAGAAGTCACCTCTGGGCGAAACCCAACGGCGAACACCCCGTATTCTTGGCCAGAGAACCGGCTCATATCGTTCACAATCGCTTTAAGTTGGTCGTCCGTTAATGTGCGGTCGGCCAGATGTTCTTCAATCTTATGTGTGGCCAACCGTCCTTCTTCCGCCTTGAGGTTAGCTTCTGCTGCACGTTGGTTGGATGTTGCTATGTCACGACGGAACGATTCCGCTTTCGTATTCGCCTCTGCTGCATGTTGTTCAGCTTTGGCAGCACGTTCGTTCGCTCCGGCTAGGTTGTCTTCGGCTTTAGCAGCCCGCTCAACTGCTTTACCTGCCGCCTCTCTGGCATCTCCTGCTTCTTTGTTCAAAGCAGCAATTTCTACTTCGGAGATCACCTCTAGTTGTCGCGAGAAAAGGAAAATACCGCCATCGGCTAACAATTCTCCAGCGACCCCGATAATCACCAG
>Ga0209040_10001836_pt1 | contig 16805 bp, 13 predicted proteins | sample BogFormECP12_OM3_FD_188240 | JGI IMG/M metagenome (GOLD analysis project Ga0209040, IMG submission 188240) | Bog forest soil microbial communities from Calvert Island, British Columbia, Canada - ECP12_OM3 (SPAdes) (version 2) | ecosystem: Environmental > Aquatic > Freshwater > Wetlands > Bog ...
CGTGATGGCCGTCGAGCAGATCGACGCTCGAGAACATCGCGATCCCGAGCAGGCCGAGCGCGAGCAGGTTGATGAGCGTCTGGGAGACCATCGTGCCGAGCACCACGGGGAGCGTCTCGCGCGCGCGGCCGAGGCGGCGGGCCACGATCAAGGCGCGCGAGGGCTCGCCGAGGCGCGCGGGCAGCGTCGCGGACATCAGCACGCCGATGAACGTGCCCTGCATCGCGTCGCGCCGTTTGGCGCGCCGCCAGGTGGGGGCGGCGACGAGGATCGCGTGCCAGGCGATCGCGCGCACGAACATCGCCGAGCACATCAGCGCGAGGCCTGCCGCGACGAGGCCGGGCTTTGAGGCGAGCAGGCTCGCGGCGACGCGCGCCACGCCGATCTGGCGCAGCGCGAGCAGCGCCAGCCCGAGCCCGGCGAGCGAGCTGCCCAGCAGCGCCACGCGCCGCAGCGCGCCCCTCCCGCGCGCTCCGGCGGCGGCGCGCGTGCGCGCGCCGGCCTGCAGGCTCGGCAGGCGCTCGGCGGGGATCCGCGGCAGCCCGTCGGCGGGGACGAAGCCGTGGCGCAGGGCCGCGCGCGCGAGCGGGCCGTCCGCGCGGCGGCGGGCCGACACGGCGATCGAGCGGGCGTGCTCGTAGCAGCCGATCACCTCGGCGGCCACGTGCGGCCAGGCGTAGCGCTCGGCGCGCTCACGGGCGGCGAGTGCCATCCGCGCGCGCATCGGCCCGTCGAGCGCGAGCGCGCGCAGGGCCTCGGCGAGCGCGAGCGCGTCGCCGGGTGCCACGAGCAGCCCGTCGGTGCCGTCGCGCAGCACGTCGCGGTAGCCGGGGATGTCGGAGGCGATCACGGGGGTCGAGGCCGCGAAAGCCTCGGTGAGGACCATGCCGAAGCTCTCGCCGTGCAGCGAGGGCGCGCACAGCACCTCCGCGCGCGCGAGCTCAACCAGCTTGCGCTCCTCGGAGACCTTGCCGAGCGCGAGCACGCCGCGGTCGTCGAGCATCATGTGGGCGACCTCCTCGGGCCCGGCGCCGACGAGCGTGAGCGTCGCTGGGATGTGCTCGCGCAGCGCCTCGAAGGCCCGCAGCAGGACGGGCAGGCCCTTGCGCTCGACGGCCTGCCCGACGCACAGGATGCGCAGCGGCGCCCGCTCCCCGGCGCCGTCGTGCTCCCCGGCCCGGTCGCACTCCCCGGCCCGGTCGCGCTCCCCACCGCGCCCGAGCTCCGCGAGGCTCTCCGCGGCGGGCGCCGCCGGGTCCATCAGCGCGACGCCGTTGGGGACGATCCGGTAGCGCCCGCCGTAGAAGCGCCGGGCCGTCCAGGCCGCGGCCTCGGAGACGGCGATGCGCACGTGCAGGCGGTTCATCCGCCGCCGGCCGCCGAGCGGGACCGCCGCGATGCCGTTCGTGAGCGCGTTCTCGGAGTAGGTGTGGAAGGTGCCCACGAGCGGCAGCTCGCCCGCGTGGCAGAGCGCGTCCCAGCCGAGCAGCGGCACGACCGGCTCGTGGATGTGCAGGACGTCATAGCCGCCCTCGCGCAGGTGCGCGCGCAGCTTGACGACGGCCTGTGGCGCGAGCGCCATGTTTGAGACGGCGCCGTTGGCCGGCACGCCGACGCTGCGCCCGAGCGAGAGGAACTGCTCGGGTAGCGGGCGCGACTGCGGCGCCGCGCCGCGGTGCAGGCGCAGCGAGAGCGCATCGTCGGGGTCGAACGGGGCGAGGATGCGGGGCTCGTGGCCGGCCGCCGCGAGCTCGCGGGCGAGCGCCTCTATGTGGCGCGTGACGCCACCGGGATAGGTCCAGGAGTACGGAGAGAGCAGCGCGATCCGCACGGGCACACTGTATCCCCCGCGGGGGCGCCCGGGGAGCCCGTGCTGCGATAATCGGCGCTGTGAGCGCGCGACGATTCGTCAAGTACACGTTCCTGAAGCTCGACCCGGCGTGGCGGCGGCTGGAGGGCGAGCGGCGCGAAGGGGACAAGAGGGAGTTCATGGCCGCCTGCGAGGACTTCGCCGACGGCCACCTGCTGCAGTCCTTCTCGCTCGTGGGCACGCGCGGGGACGCGGAGCTGCTGCTCGTATCCGAGGCCGAGAACCTCGACCGCATCCACGAGTTCCACGTCGTGCTGGCGCAGAGCGGGTTGATGAAGTGGGCGCAGATCCCCTACTCGTTCCTGGGCCTGCGCAAGACCTCCGAGTACTCCGACGAGGAGCGCGTCGTGGCGCGCGGCTTCCGCGGGCGCTACGTGTTCGTCTACCCGTTCGTGAAGTCGCGCGAGTGGTATGCGCTGCCGGCGGATGAGCGCTGGCGGATCATGCAGGGCCACATCGAGGTCGGCCGCGAATACCCGGGCGTGGACAACCACACGACCTACTCCTTCGGCCTCGACGACCAGGAGTTCATCGTCGCCTTCGACACCGACGACGTCGCCACGTTCCTCGACCTCGTGCAGCGCCTGCGCACGACCGAGGCCTCGCGCTACACGATCCGCGACACGCCGAGCTTCACGTGCATCGCGATGTCGCTGGAGCGCGCGCTGAACGCGCTCGACGGCGAGCCCGTGGCGCTCGGGGCGAGCAGCGCTGTCTAGGCGCGCGCTCTCCCAGCTGCGCGCGGCCGACCCGGTGCTCGCGGCGATCATCGACGACGCCGGGGCGCTGCCGGACGCGCGCGAGGGCAGGCCCGACGCCGGCGACCACTACGGAGCGCTCGTGCGCGCGATCACCGGGCAGCAGCTCTCGGTGCTCGCGGCGCGCTCGATCTACGCCCGCCTGACCGCGCGCTTCGACGATCGCCCGCCGAGCCCGCAGGAGATCCTCGACGACGACCCCGAAGAGCTGCGCGCGGCGGCCGGGCTGTCGCGCGCGAAGGTCGGCTACTTGCGCTCGCTGGCCGAGCACGTGATCTCGGGCGAGCTCGAGCTCGAGCGCCTCGACGAGCTCTCCGACGAGGACGTCGTCGCCGAGCTCGTCGCCGTCAAGGGCCTCGGCGTGTGGACCGCGCAGATGTTCCTGATGTTCCAGCTCGAGCGCCCCGACGTGCTGCCCGTCGGCGACCTCGGCATCCGCCGCGCGATCGAGCGCGCGTACGGCCTCGACGCCCTGCCCGACCCGCCCCTCATGGAGACGCTCGCCGAGCCCTGGCGCCCGCACCGCACGCTCGCCTGCCGCTACCTGTGGCGCTCGCTGCGCAACGAGCCGGGCTAGTCGCCGCCCTCGCCAGTTGGACTGGATCTGGCCGACCCGGGCCCTCCCTACGTGCGGCTACTTCTTCTTTTTCTTGGGCTTTTTCGCCGGCTTCTTGGTTGTTTTCGAAGACTTGACGGCCGCTTTCGGGCAGCCTTCGACGACGATCGGCGTCGGCTGTTCGATCACTGCGCCGTTCTGAGCGGTCAGGGTCGTCGGCAGCACGAGCTTTTCGGGGACCGTCGTTTTGACCTTGACGGTCACGTGCTCGGTCTTGCCTTTGACCTTGCGGGTGACGTGCTTGGTCGTGGTCGTCGTTTTGGTCTCGTCGCAGAGGTTGCCGTTGGCGGCGAGCGCGGAGTGCGGGCCCTCGGGCAGGATCAGTTCGAAGGTTTCAACGGGCGCGTCGGGCACGTTTTCGAAGGATGTTTTGGTGATCCCGTTTTTGATGTCGGTGTGCCCGTCGAGGACGATTTTTACGCCGCTTTCGGGTTCGGTGAGGATGATGTCCACGTCGGGGAACGAGCGGTTGGCGTGCGAGACCAGGTAGGCGGGGCCTTCCAGCGGGTTCTTGAACACGGGAGTGTGCACGATCGCGTGGCCGACGAGCGAGAGGGGATCGCATTGCTGCAGCGCGTTGGGGTTGAAGTCGTAGTCCGGGCAGGCGTGCTGGATCGTCGGTTTCAGCCGCGAGGGCAGGTCGTAGGGCAGGAACGTGACGCTTTTGGCGATGTTCGCGTAGGCGCCCGGCGGGTAGTTGATGCGCACCCTCAGGCTGGCGCCGCCTTCTTTTGAGGTGTGGCCTTCGGTGTAGGCTTTGAAGTCGGGTTTGAAGCCGAGGCTCGCGCAGTTGGAGGTGTCGAACGGGTAGGAGAGCGCCTCGCTGCCCCCTTCCCAGGCGCCCAGCGAACCGGTGACGCTGGCCGCTGAGCAGTTCGTGGGGTTGAACTGGAACGGGGCGTTGCCGGGGCGTTCCACCGTCACGTTGATGGCTTTCAGCTGCACGGGGACGCCGTCGAGGATCTGGGGGATCGGCGTGATCGTCTTGGTCGTCACCGCCGCGGTTTCTTCGTTGACGGTGATCGTCGAGAGGATGTTCACCCAGCCGAGGTCGAACGGGCCCGCTTCGGCCTTGGTCGAGGCGAGCAGGCCGAAGGGCGCGCCGTCGACGCCCTTGGTCAGATACAGGCTGCCCTGGAGGACGAACGGCTCGCTCCCGAGGCCGCTCTCGGTGGTCGTGTGGCCGATCAGGCTTTCGGGACCGCACGGCGGTGGGTTCGGATCGGGCATCGGCAGCGCTTCGATCGCCGCCGTGGCGGCGCAGGGCGTCACGGCGGCGATCTTCGCGGCGAGGCCCGGCGGCAGCTGCGCCGTGATCGACTGCAACTGCTGCTGGCCGTCGGGCTTGTTGATCGTCAGCGTGAACGGTGAGTATTCGCCCCCCTGCGGGTTCGTGCTGCCGGCTTCGAAGCCGGGCTTGAAGGGCAGCGTCGCGCCCGGGCACGGTGTGCCACCGGGGCCGGACGTGATTTCGAATCTCGGTTCCTGGGTGACAGTTGTTTCCGGGTTGGACGACGTCGTGAACGTCGCCTTGGAGTTGTAGTTCCCGCAGAACGCCGGCGTGGCCTGCGAGGCGCGGGGGCCGTTCCACAGGTGCAGCGTGAGCGTTTCAAACGGGTCCTGGGGCGTGTTCCTGAAGTCCGACGTGAGCTGGCCATTGGCCGGGTTGATCTGGACTTCGCCCGCCAGCTTGACGAGCACCTTGGAGGTCTTTTCTTCGGCGATGATGTAGAGCACGAGCGGGGAGGCGAACGGGTTCGTGTCCTGCTGGGCGAGGTAGACGCCGCCGATGAGGTCTTCTTTGAGATCGGGCGAGCGGATGTCGACCGAGCCGATCTTCGCCGCTTCCGGACAGCTCGCCGCAGCGGGCGTGAACATCTGTGCCCCGAGCTCACCCTGGAGTGTGGCGCCTGTGTCGGTGTTGGCGCCGTCGAAGCCGGCCTCTTCGACCGAGCAGGTCAGCAGGCCGTTGGCCGCGCCGGCGCTCGTCTGGATGCCCACAGGCAGTTCGAGCTTCGTCGAGCTCACATCCGCCTCGGCTTTGCCCGCGTAGCTCGATTCAAGCGTGCTTTCCTGCGGAACGGACACCTTGACCGCGAGCCCGGCCGGCGTGCTCGCTTCCTTGCTTTCCGGCGTCACTTCGATCGACGGGCTGAACGGCAGCCCCAGGCATTCACCGAGTGTCGTGGGGGATTCGTTGGGGATCAACCCTTCCGTTTCACCGGCGCCGGTGAGCGGGTCGCCGTTCCACGCCACGCCCGAAACGGGCGAGTTGAGCGACTGGCAGGTGGTCGGAAGCGTCAGGAACGGGGGCGGCGAGGGTTCTTTCAGCGTCTTGTTGCAGGGTTCTTCAACCGTTTTGTATTCCGTCGATCCCCAGAAGAAGCAGGCCTGCCCGCGTGAGATGTCGTGGCGTTTGTCGCCGGGGATGCCCCAGAAGGTGACTTTGCTGCCGAGCACCTCAACCGCCTGGGAGGCGTTGTGGACGCTGACCGTAACGCCGTAGTCTTCGCCGGTGCGCACGGCCGTGTCGAGGACGACGGGGACGTGGGCGACCGTGAAGCCGAACCGCGCCGGCTCGCCCGGCGCCGGCGCGAGGTTGAACACCGGCACGACCCACGTGGTCACGTAGTTGCCGACCTGCCCCGGGTTGTTGATCTCGACCGAGGCGACACCGACCGCGGTGTCGTTCTTGCATGCGTTCGTGTTGCCTTCTCCCTGGGCTCCGAAGCTCGCATCCGAGCACGTCGGCACGGCGTTCACGTCGCCGATCATCCCCGCCGGCAGCTTGAAGGCGAGATTGCGCGTGAGAGCCGGCGCCGAGGGGAAGAACCCGTCCGATTTCAGGCCGAACTCCAGTTCGTATGCCTGGTTGAGGTCGAACGTGCTCGTCAGCTGGAACGGGTGGCTCCCGGCCGCTTCGTCGGGCTTGAATTCTTCGTTTTCCGGCTGCATCTTGTACGTTTCCACGCCGAAGGGGGTCGGTGCGCTGCTCACCGTGATCGGCTGGTTGAGCGACTCTTTTTCCGCCCCCCCGCCTTCAACGGTCACGGCGTTGTCCGACCCAGAGCTTGCTTCTTTGCTCACCGTGACGTTGACCTTCACCTGCAGCAGTTCGTAGGGCGGAAGCGTGCCCGTGTACGTGCATTCGATCACGGCGCCGGTCTTGACCGGGCATTTGAACGCTGCCTGCCTGGGTGCCTTGACAGCGTTTTCACTGATGAGGTTCAGCGATTCCCTGGCCCCCGTCGCAACGACCCCTTTGGGCAGCGTGTCGATGATCTTCACCGTGTGGCCGCCCCCGCCGTTCGCTTCCGCATCGCCGAGGTTGGTGGCGGTTACGACGATCACGCCTTCGCCTTCCGGAGGGAGGTTCGTGGGCGCCACCCGGGATTCGATGTTCCAGTGAGGGACTTCGATTTCGGTGGCGAGCGCCGGCGCGGCGCCCTCGAGCGCCAGGAGCACGACGCTCGTCACCGCGAGCGCAAGGAGGCGGCCTTGTCGCAGCCTGCGTGATGCACGCAGCACGGTCATCGGCCCTTACCCACGCTCGAGCTCTTCTTGGCCGGCTTTTTGATCGGCCCGTATTTCTGGTGGGCCTGTTTTTCACACGTCTGGCGCTTGCTCTTCTGCTTGTCCTTCTTACACGCCTTCAGCGCCAGGGCGAGTTTTTGCGCGCGCGTCAGCGGTTTCTTTTTCGGCGCTTCAATGACTTGTACGCCGAGGACTTCGTGCTGGCCCGAGACGAGATTGCCCGCGCCGGAGAACGCCGCCGTTCCTGCACCCGGGGGGGAGAATGGCGAGGGAGGGGCGGCGCCCTGACAGTGTTCTCCTTCACATTCTTCGCCCGCTTCTGGGGCCGGGGCCGGGCACGGCGAGGAGGCTTCGCAGACATGGGCGTCGTAGATGTCGAAGTTGCTGTCGGTGTCCTGCGGCGAGAGCTGTGCGGCGGTGAGGAAGAAGACGTCGTTTCCGTTTTCGCTCGCGTCCAGGAACGCCGATTCGTGTTCGGTGCTCCCCGAGGAGATCAGCCCGACACAGCCCTGGCCGGTGCAGCCGCCGGTCGCGGGCGGCTCGTACTCGTAGACGTTCTCGACTCCCACCCTCTGGACGTTGCCTTCGACGACCTCGTTCCTCGTTGGCTTGGCCATCGGCACGAGCGGATCGGCGCTGTCGAAGAAGAGCCGCCCGCTGTTGGAGAGATAGCGAGGCTGGGTGAGCGCCCGTTCGGTGTCGATGATGTCCCACCCCGGTAGCGAGCCCGCGAGCCAGTGGTCGGTCGTGATCCCGGCCGCCGGCTGGTCCCACACCTGGGGGCGATCGACGACGAGGCCGAGACCTTCGCCGCTCGAGTCGCCGGGGGCATCGAGGACGCCCGTCGGGCGCGCGCCGCTCGGGTTGCAGGAGGCGCAGACGAGGCGTTCCTGCTGGGCGTCGTAGAGGTAGACCTCCTCGTCCATCCGTTCGCCTTTGGCTTTGCTCGAGACGTCTTCGTTGTCGTAGCCGGTCAGGCCGCGTTCGGACATGAACGCCAGGAAGCGCCCGTCGGGAGAGACCCGCGCGGTCATGAAGCCCAGATCTCCGAAGTGATAGAGGCCGCCCCAGTCGGGACGATCGTTGTTCGACAGCGCGGCCACGAGTTTCGTCGCTTCCCACTTCTTCGTTTCGCTGCTGTAACGGCGCACGTAGAGGTTGCACGTGGTGCCGGTCGGTCGAGGTGCATTGATCGGTTCGTTTGAGCAGTGCCCACGCGCGGCGCCGGGCGCGAGGGCCGCGTTCGCGACGAAGTAGACGTAGGAGCCGTCTTCGCTTGCCCCGATCACGCCGCCTCCCTGTCCCTTGAGCAGCAGCACATCGGCGCCTTCCTGCCCGTCGGGAGTCAGGTCCGTGAGTGTGCCGGAGAGCTTGCCGCCCACCAGGCCGGGTTCGAAGACGTAGAGGTCGGGGGCCGCCGCGGTGGCGCCTGCGTTGCTCGTAAGTCGCTGGCGGTCCGTGAAGAAGATCTTCGAAGCGCTTGTGCTCGCCGTCTGGAAGATCGCGGCTTCTTCTCCTGCTCCGGAGGCCCCGGGCTGCACGGTGTCGAGCTGAACGGTTTCGGACGTCTTGGTGTCGCGCAGCTCGAGGTGGAATTTCCCGCCGGCCAGGTACGTCCAGACCACGAGCGATCCGTCGGCGGATATCGCGTGCCTGACGTCGCTGCTGCGGTTTTTGGCGGAGTCGCCGCCGCCGAGGTACGCTTCGCCCGGTTTCACGACCGCTCCCGGTTTGCCTCCGGATTCCGGCAGCGCGCTGACGAGCCGGTTTTCGCCGCCGCCCCACTCATACAGCGCCGGGGGCCCAGCTTCGGGCCCCGTCGTCGTGTTTTCGGACTTGAAGACGACGTGGCTGAGGTTGGCGGTGGCGCCGACCGGGGCGACGCCTTCGTTGACGGTCCCGCTTTCCTTGCCGAACCCGTGGCCGGGCAGGCCGGCCTGCGTCACGAGCGCGAGGAAGCCGGCGTTGTGCGGGTTCACCTCGGTGCCCCCTGCTTTGGCCTTTTCGTAGCTCGTTTCTTCGTTTTTTTCGCCCTTTTCGGCTTCTTCAGCGGATTGTTCGGGCTCGAGCGGCGCGTCGGCGCGCAGGTAGATCGTGTTTTCCTGCTTGCCGGCTACTTCGCCCGGGAGCAGAGGCGAGAGCGGCGGCTGCGCGAACGGGCCGGCAGAGGCCGAGACGGGGTCCACGAGCGCGATCGCGAGGTTCGGTGAGAAGGCCTGGAACTCGGGCGGTTCCCCCGGCTCGGTGCCCGGGGTCGTGGCGTTGGGCGTGACGACGTCCTGCGTGCACCAGCCGTGGCCTTCGCCGCGACGCGTCGAGAGAAGCTGCGTGAATTCGGGGTTCCGGCTGCCTTCGGGCTCGCCTTCGCAGTACATCGGCCCGTCGCCCACGTAGGTGATCGCGTTTCCATTGGCCGCGGCCTGGATCAGACCGCCTTCTTTCGTGAGGGCTTCGGGTTCGGCGCCATGCTTTTCCGGCGGCGAGACCATTTCCCACGCGCGCCCGTCCGGCAGCGCTCCGAGCGGCGCGAAGACTTCGAAGGTCTGTTCGGCGCTCGCGGCCGAGCCGCCGGCGTTTTCGGCGAGAACCCGGTAGTGGTAGGTGCCCGGGGCGAGACTCGGCAGCGGGGCGCTCGCGCCCACGTCGGCGAAGCCGCCGCCGATGTCCGTGGAGGCTGTCTGCGTGCACGCCGGTTCGGCTTCGCAGCTCGCGGTCCCGTATTCGAAGCGGTAGTGAGTGTCCGCGCCGGCGGGGTCTACGCGCGCGCTCAGCGTGTTGATGCCTTCCTTGGTGCTCAGCGAGAGGCCCGAGAGCGTCGGGCGCCCGGACGGCTGCAGCTCGAACACGTCGACCTGGCCGGAGGCTTCGCCGCCCACGAACACGGCGCCGTTGGCGGAGTCGACCGCGATCGCGTTGCCTTCCGTGACGCCCGGGGCGCTGAAGCGCTGGAGCAGCTTGCCTTCGCCTTCGGCGGCGCCGCCCTGACCTTCCGCCGGGCTGAAGGCGGCGACGCCGGCGAGCGGTTCGTCGGCGACGTGCGCGCCACGCTCGGCGACATATACGTCGCCGAGTTCATCGACTTCGTCACCCGGCACGTCGGCGAGGTTGACGGCCACCGCGGTCGCCGCTTCGTAGTCGAGCTCATGCAGCAGCACGCTGCCCGTCGATCCTTCCAGCTTGGCGATCAGCGGGACTTCGTTCGATGCGAGTTCTTCCAGGAGAGCTTGCACCGTCGGATCCCCACCCGATTCTTCTCTGTCGGCGAGGGCCCCGACGTAGAAGTGTTCGCCCGCTGCGTCGACGGCGAACGGGGGCTGCGACGTACCCTTGGCGCCGTCCAGCACGCTGGAGACCGCGAGGTTTTCCACGGCGTCGCTGTAGCCGACGATCTTGCCGCCTTCCTCGCGAGCGAACAGCTCACCGAGGGCGTCGGTCGCGACGCCCTCGGCGGCGGCCTTGAGCTTGAGCGGGGCGGCGCCCACCGCTTCGAGCTTCGGGTTGAACTTGTACACGTAGCGCGGTTCGGCTTTTTTGACCGATTTCGCGCCCGCGACGTAGACGTCACCGACCGACGGGTCGGCGACTTCGGTGCAGGGCGTCGAGCCGCTCGTACAGTTGTCCACGGCGATCGACACCGGGACCGGGACTTCGACCGCACCGACGTATTTCTCGCCGGTCAGCCGACCGCCGCTGAGCACCGGTTCGAACTCCTCCACGCGGTTGGCCGCGCGCTCGGCGACGTAGACGTCGCCCGTCGCGCTGTCGACGGCTATACCCGAGGCCGCTGCCGGGAAGGAGAAGCTGAAGACGTGCCCCCGCTGTTCGGCGGCCAGTGCCGGGGCGCTCGCGAGCAGCGACGCTACGAGCGTCAGCCCGAGCGCCGCGAGCGATCCGCGGAGCAGACGCAGCAGCCCCTCGGGGGGCGAGGGTGCCCGCAATGCGCCCGCGCGTCCTGCGTGGGCGCACTCGTACTCTGTCCGACGGCTACCGCCGTCGCCGGCCACTGCTCCCACTGATTCTCCCTCGATCGCTTGCAGCCCATCCATGGACCTGCTCCCCGGGTCTTTACGTTAAATGAGAAGTCTAGCGAGTCGCCGAGGGCTGTCAAGCAGCAAGCGACAGCGGAGCGCGCCGCTCGCTCGCGCGACAAAAAAAAGAGCGTGCGCGGAACCCTGGGGCCCCGCGCACGCTCGTCACTGCAGACCGATACTCGCGCTAGCTATCGATCCTGTGGTCAGAGCCGTAGCTCAGCCTTTGATCTCGATGCCCGTTTCGTACGTCACGGTGCCCGTCGTGTTCTCGCTGGACGGTGCGCCGCCTGGGGGGCCCCATCCACCGAAGTGTTCTTCACTGAACGTTTCGCTCAGCAGGGCCGATTCGCCTTTGCCTTCGCCGAATTCGGTCGTGCCGGTCGTGCTCGGAGCGGCGTTGATCGGCGTGTCCACGCCGCTCAGATCGCTGCCTTCGGCCGGGTCCTGGTGTGTCCGAAGCGCTGCTGCACCTTCGCAGTAGAATTCGGACGAGAAGGGCCCGTGTTCGCCGGAGGCGACGAGTTCGGTCCAGACTTCACCTGGTTCGACTTTAGCGCCGACGAAGCCTTTGCCTTTTTCACCGGCTCCGAGGAGCGTCGAGTCGAGTTTAGACGTGATGATCACTCCCGTTTTGCCCGACGGGGTGCTGTTCGGGCCTTCACTCTGGCATTTGAAGCCGAGGACTTCACAGCCGCTGAAGGTCGCCGTCTCAAATCCAGTTTTCGGTCCGGTGAGTTCACCGGTTGCCGTGCTGGAGCTGCAGACGACGTTGTTCGGCCCGAAGGCCGGGGTCTTCAGTGTCGCGGTCCCCGTCGTTGCCGTGAATTTACGGCCCGTCGTGATTTCGAAGGTCCCCTTGTGGGCCTTCGCCGATTTGGTTGCGCAGTTGCTTTCGGTGTATTCGCCTTTCTTCTGGGCGCTACAGCGGTAGTACGTTGCGGCCGAGGCGCCAGACGCGATGAGCGCGCTGAACGCAAATGCGGCCACGAGGCAGAGCCCCACGATCTTGATGCGTTTCATCTGTCCACTGCTCCTTTTCCCTCTTTGGATTAGATCGGCCGGTCCCCGGCCCCCTCGCGCTGACGGGGTACGAAGTCCCGGCCGTGCCCGCCCGGCTGTCCCTCAGCCCGGCGGGAGCGACCCGACCTTTCCAGAAACGATTCCCTCCGTCAAGGCCGAGCCTGAACGGCATCGGCGATGAGGCCCTCTCGCCACAGTGTCCTTGCCGGCCCTCGGACTCTCCCGAGTGCCTGGGCGGTCCCTCCCCATCTCCACGCTTGACTTCATGTCGGCGCGACCGTATCACACCGCACGAGCCCCCGTCAAGCGTTAGGCGAGCGACGGCGGAAGGCCGCCGCTGGCTGGCTGACCAGCTTATATCAGTTAATGCGCACGCCCGCGCGGCGCACGCCCCGCGCCGGGCAGGGAGGAGGACGAGACCGTGAAGCAGGCGGGCGGGCGGGCGAATGCCGCGCCCGGCGCTCAGACCGCGGAGACCTGCTCCTCCTCGGCCACCCTGAAAGAGGAGCCGCAGCCGCAGGCGGCGACGACGTTGGGGTTGTTCACCTTGAAGCCGGCGCCCTGGAGGGTCTCCTCGTAGTCGATCGTCGAGCCGCGCACGAACTGCAGGCTGTCGCGGTCGACGAGCAGCTTCAGCCCGTGGCTCTCGCAGACGACGTCGCTCTCGCGCTGCTCGTCGAAGGCGAGCTGGTACTGAAAGCCCGAGCAGCCGCCGCCGCGCACGCCGACGCGCAGGCCGGCCACGGCGGTATCGGCCTCCTGGCCGGCGAGGAACTCGCGCACCTTCTCGGCGCCCTTGTCGGTGATTGCGATGCTCGCGTCCGCTGCGTGCTGGGACTCCATGACTTTCCAAAGTATAGCGGTCGCTCCGAGGCCCGCGCAGGGCCCTTCGGCGGGCGCCCGGGCGCCGCCGGAGATGGGCGCGCCGATCCTCTACGCTAGTGGGCGGTGCCCTCCGCAGAGGACATACGCATGCGCATCGAGGCCGCGATCCCGGGCGCGCACGCCGAGGTCGAGGACTACACCGGCGGCGGCGACCACTTCCGCGCGACGGTCACCGCCGCCGCCTTCGAGGGCCGCAGCCGCATCGAGCAGCACCGCCTCGTGTATGAGGTCTTCGGCGCGGAGATCGGCGGTGCGATCCACGCCCTCGCGCTGAAGACGCAGATCCCCGCACACCTCCCGGCCCACTGACGATCAGGAGCGTTCCCATGTCCGCCAACCAGTTCGATGAGATCCCGATGCTGCAGCCCCAGCCCAGCCCCGAGCCGGCGCCCGTGTCCGCGCCCGGCGAGGGCAACGCGATCCGCGAGGCGATCGCCGAGGCGATCGATCAGCACGAGGTGATCCTGTTCATGAAGGGCACGCCCGAGGCCCCCGCCTGCGGCTTCTCCGCGCGGACGGTCGCCGTGCTGCAGTCGATGGAGGTGCCGTTCGCCGCCGTGGACATCCTGCCCGACCCGCGCATCCGCCAGGAGCTCTCCGCGATCTCCAACTGGCCCACCGTGCCGCAGCTGTTCGTCAAGGGCGAGCTGGTCGGCGGCTGCGACATCGTCTGCGAGATGTACGAGTCCGGGGAGCTGGCGCAGACGTTGCTGTAGCGTCCCGCGCCGCATGCCCCCCGTCGCGGTCGCCACCGACAGCACCCACTATCTCCCCCGCGGCCTCGCCGACGCGCAGGGCGTGCACCAGGTCAGCCTGTACGTCGGCTGGCGCGGCGAAGCGCGGCGCGAGCTCGAGCTGGATGGCTTCGACGCCTTCTACGAGCGCCTCGGGCGCGACGCCGAACTGCCCAGCACCTCCCAGCCCTCGATCGGCGACTTCCTGTCGGTGTGGGAGCCGCTGCTGGAGGCCGGCAGCGACGTCGTCTCGATCCACCTCGCGGGCGGCATCTCGGGCACGTGCGAGGCCGCCCGCCAGGCCCACGCGCTGCTCGCCGAGCGCGGCCTCGGCGAGCGCGTCGAGGTGATCGACAGCGAAACGGCGTGCGGGGGGCTCGGCATGCTCGTGCTCGTCGCCTGCGCCGCCGCGCGCACAGGCGCCGGCATGGAGGAGGTCGTCGCGCGCGTGCGCGAGGCGCGCCGGTCGCTGCAGATCTGGTTCTGCCTGGACACGCTCGAGTACCTGCGCCGCGGCGGGCGCATCGGCAAGGCCCAGGCCTGGCTCGGCGGAACGCTGAAGGTCAAGCCGATCCTCTCGCTCGAGTACGAGATCGTGCCCGTCGAGCGGGTGCGCACTGCCGGGCGCGCCTTCGAGCGGATGGTCCGCTACGCGCAGGAGCTGCACGAACGCGGCGCCGACGGCTGGGTCGTCCAGCACATCCAGGCGCCCGAGCAGTCCGAGCGCCTGATCGAGCGCTGCCGCGAGATCTTCGACACCCAGCCCCTGTTCACCTCGGAGGTCGGCCCCGTGATCGGCACCTACACCGGCCCGGGGCTGATCGGCGTCGGCGGCGTGCCGCGCGCCTTCCTGGCCTGATCAGGCGCGCCGGCGACGGCGCCGGCGACGGCTCAGCATGCGCCCGCCCACGACGAGGCCGAAGAGCGCCGCGCCGACCATCAGTTCGCTGCGGTGGCGCTCGAGGTGCCCGCGCCAGTCGGTCAGGCGGGTGACCTCGCCGCGCAGCTGTTCGACGGAGGCCACGAGCTCGGCCCGGTTGCTCTCGATCGAGCTGCGGATCTCCTCCGGCGATCGCTGCGCCATCAGTCCTCGCCCTCCTGCGCGCCGGGCTCCTCGGGCGCGGCGGGCTCTTCAGGCGCGGCAGCGGCGGGTCCCTCGGGCGCGGCAGCGGCGGGCTGCTCGGGCGCAGCTGCGGACTCCCCGGGGGCCGCCGCGGCGGGCTGCTCGGGCGCGGCCGGCGGCGGCTCGGTCGCGACGACGGCCACGGCGACTGCCGGCTGGGGCACGCTCGCCGCGGAGGGCTCAGGTCCGGCGGCGGGCGCCTGGAAGCCGTAGACGGGCGGGGCCTGCGCGTGGTGCTCGTGCGCCCCGGCACTGACCGCCTCGCGCGTCTTGCGCGCCTCTTCGAGCGCCATGCTCGGCACCGGCGGGCTGCCGCGTTTGACCGCGCGCGCGGCGACGAGGCCCGCGAGCACCCCCAGGAAGACGAGGATCACGGCCATCGCGAAGAAGCCCCAGAAGTACGTGAAGTCGTTGCCCGGGAGGTAGTAGTAGAGCAGCCACGCGCAGCCCACGAGCACGAACAGGAGCGCGGTCACGAAGAAGATGCCGGCGGCGACGCCAACGATCGCACCCCGCGCCAGCCTGTTCACCTTCACCGTGAGCTCGGCCTTGGCGAGCTCGATCTCCTCGCGCACGAGCAGCGTCGCCCGCTCGGAGACCTCGGCGATCGTCGTGGCGATGTTCTGCGGCTGCTCCCCGCGCGGCTCGCTCACTCCGGCGGCTCCTCGTCGAACAGCCGCCGCCACAGGACCGCGGCGGCACGCTCGGCGACGATGCTCGCGAGCGCTCCCACCGCCGTCAACAGACCCGACCACAGCAGACGCTTGACCATCTCGTTCTCGATCATCGCGCCAGTCTACCCTCAGCTCTCCAGGCCACCGCAGACGGTCTCCACGACGAGCCACTTGGCGCGCTCGAAATACTCCTCGTCCTGGGGCAGCAGGCCGAAGATCCAGCCCGTGAGCAGCTGCTCGATTACGCCGTAGAAGGCCATCGCCGCGAAGCGCGCTTCGATGTCGCCCTTGAAGACGCCCTCCTGCTGGGCCTTGGCGACGATCGCGCCGATCTCGTCATACGCCGCGCGGATCGTGTCGATGTGGGTACGCCCGAACGAGTTGGCCGCGCGCGTGACCTCGACGATGATCACCTTCATCAGATCGGGATCGTGGCGGTAGCTCTCGACGATGAAGGAGGCGATCGCGCGCAGCTTCTCGCGCACCGGCAGCGGCTCCGCGTCGACCCTGCGGATCAGCTCGAGCATCACCTCCCAGCGCTCGAGGAAGAGCGTGTCGAGGACCTCGTCCTTGGAGGCGAAGTAGTGGTAGACGAGGCCGTAGGCCACGCCGGCCTCATCGGCGATGTCCGACACGCGGCACGCGTGGAAGCCCTGGCGCGCGAACACGCGCACCGCCGCGTCGAGGATCAGGCGGCGCTTGTCGCTGGACTTGGCGCGCGGGACCGGGGTGCGGCGCGCGCTCATACCGGCTCCGCGACCGGCCAGCGGTAGGCGCCCGGGCGGCGGTTGGCAAGCGACGGCAGGTCGCGGCGGATCTCGCGCTGGCGCTCGAGGTCGAGGTCGGCGAGGATGTGGGCCTCGCCGTCCGGCGCCTGGGCCAGCAGCAGCCCCCACGGATCGACGATCATCGAGCGCCCGCCCGAGTGCTGCCCCGCGGGGTGCGCGCCGTACTGGTTGGCCGCGATCACGAAGACCTGGTTCTCGATCGCTCGTGCGCGCACGAGCGTCTCCCAGTGATCGCGCGTGGTGCCCAGCGTGAACGCCGCCGGCAGCGCGATCAGCAGCGCGCCGCGCACCGCGAGAATGCGGTAGAGCTCTGGGAAGCGCAGGTCGTAGCAGACCGACAGGCCCAGGCCCAGGCCCGCGTCGGTATGCGAGAGCACGATCTCATCGCCCGGCTTCTCGAGCGCGGACTCGCGGTAGACGTGCCCGCCCACCTCCACGTCGAACATGTGCAGCTTGCGGTACACCGCCCTGACCTCGCCCGCGCTGTCGATGTGCACCGAGGTGTTCGAGAGCTTCTGCTGCCCGGGCACGCGCTCGAGGACCGAGCCGGCCACGATCTCCACCGCGAGCTCGCGCGCGAGCGCGCGCGCCCAGGTGATCGCGCTGCCCTCGAGCGTCTCCGCGGCCGCGCGCAGATCCTCCTCGGAGCCCATCGCGGTCCACTTCTCGGGCAGCACGATCAGGCTCGCGCCGTCGGCCGCCGCGGCGCGCACGAGGCGCTCCGCGGCCGCCAGGTTCGCTGCGCGGTCGGCGCTGGAGTTGAGCTGTACTG